>Ga0335084_10002845_pt1 | contig 16785 bp, 14 predicted proteins | sample Lox_Sample_44_FD_206721 | JGI IMG/M metagenome (GOLD analysis project Ga0335084, IMG submission 206721) | Soil microbial communities from Loxahatchee National Wildlife Refuge, Florida, United States - Lox_Sample_4.4 | ecosystem: Environmental > Terrestrial > Soil > Wetlands | place: USA... | reverse complement strand
GAGGATCGGGTGATGGAGGCGTTGCGCCCGCTGAACATTCCGCCGGGGGATTACATGGTGCCCCGGCCCGCGAGCGCGCAGGAGATAAACTCGCCCGAGTTCGTCGCCAAGCGAACCAAGGGTCCCGTCCTGATCATGACCGTCCTGCCGAGCGGGCCGGTCACGATGGGGAAGGCGCTCGTATCGTGGTTCATCTTCGCGGTGGTCGTCGGGTGGATGGCCGCGTACGTGGCCGGACGCGCGCTGCCGGTTGGGGCGCCCTACCTTCACGTCTTCCGCTTCATCGGCACCACGGCATTCATCGCGTATGCCGCCGGCCTCTGGCAGATGTCGATCTGGTACAGCCGTGCCTGGTCGACCACGATCCGCTACACGGTGGACGGCCTGGTCTACGCGCTATTCACGGCGGGGATCTTCGGCTGGCTCTGGCCCAGATAGCGCGGGCCTTGACGGCGCGGCGCGACGGCACGAGGCTACAGGCGTCACCCAGACGGGAGCAGCGGATGACCAAAGGAAAGAGCGAGGAGCAGAGGCTGGCGGCCCTGGTGCGCAAGAACGCCGCCAAGGCCGCGAACGCGAAGAAGAAGGTGCAGCGCCAGTACGACCACACCCTGCCTCCCGAGACCACGGATGCGGACCTGGAGCGGCGCGATTTCTTCAAGGAAATGAAGAAGCGCGAGTTCTAGCGCATTCGCCGGGTCGTGTCTCACACGCAGACCGGTCAAGCGTCATCCTTGCTTGAGGTTACGCTTTTCATTAGCTTGGGGCGCTCGAAATCCGCGCCCGCCCAACTTTTTCACCCGACGACTCGTGCCGATACGCTGGCCGAATTGGAAGATTGGTGCCTGGAGCACGGCGAATGAGATCGCCGTAGACCTTGGCACGGCGAACACCCTCGTCTACGTGCGCGGCGAGGGGATCGTCCTGAACGAGCCCTCGGTAGTGGCGATCGAGAAATCCAGCGGGAAGATCAAGGGCATCGGGCTCGAGGCCAAGCGCATGCTGGGCCGCACCCCGGACGGCATTCTGGCCGTTCGCCCGTTGAAGGACGGCGTGATCGCCGATTTCGACGTCACCGAGAAGATGCTGCGCTTCTTCCTGAAGACCATCATCGATCGCCATCTGTTTCGCGTGAAGCCGAAGGTGATCGTGTGCGTGCCGAGCGGCATCACCGAGGTGGAGAAGCGGGCGGTGCGCGACTCGGCGCAGTCGGCCGGGGCGAAAGAGGTCTACATGGTCGCCGAGCCGATGGCCGCCGCGATCGGTGTCGGCCTCCCGGTCGAGACCCCGACGGGTAACATGGTAATCGACATCGGCGGCGGCACGACGGAGATCGCGGTCATCGCCCTGTCCGGCATCGTGTCCGACACCTCGATCCGCACGGGCGGCGATGAGCTGGATCAGGCCATCGTGCAATTCATGCGCAAGAACTACAACCTCCTCATCGGCGAGCCCACCGCGGAGCAGATCAAGATTCAAATCGGTTCGGCGGCCCCCGTCGGCGAGGAGCGGGAGATGGAGGTCAAGGGACGCGACCTCGTGTCCGGCATCCCGAAGATCGTGCGGGTGCACTCGAGCGAGATTCGCGAGGCGGTGCAGGAGCCCATCCAGCAGATCGTGGACGCAGTGCGCCGGTGCCTCGAGATCACCCCCCCGGAGCTGGCGAGCGATATCGTGGACCGGGGGATCGTGATGACCGGGGGCGGAGCGCTGATCCGCGGGCTCGACGTGCTGTTGCAGCAGGAGACCGGCCTGCCGATTCATCTCGACGAGGATCCCATGACCTGCGTGGTGCGTGGCACGGGCCGCATCCTCGACGATCCGGAGAAATACCGCAACGTCCTCACCACGTAACGTCCTGCCGCTGGGCGCCGACCGCTACGCGTCCCGGGGGGACACGTTGCTGTTCCTGGCGTGCGTGTTGCTGTCCGCGGCGGCGATGAGCCTCCCCGACCGGGTCCGCGACCCCGTGGCGCGGACGCTGCGCCAGACGGTGCTCGCGCCACTGCTCGCGTTGCAGCAGCAGTCGGAGCTGCTCTCCGCGTCGCTGACGCGCTACCAGGGGATGGTAGCGGAGCGCGATTCGACCGCGCTCGCCGCGACGTTCCTGCCCGAGCTGCGCAATGAGAATACCCGTCTCCGCGCCCTGCTCGGCCTGGGCCAGCGGCTCGGATCGGGCTACGTGGCCGCCGAGGTGCTGCACCAGTCGCTCCCCACGGATCCGCTCACGCTCATCGTCGGCGCGGGCAGGAAGCAGGGGGTGCGCCCCCTCGCGGCCGTCGTGAGCCCGGAGGGCCTGGTGGGTCTGGTGAGCGCGGTGGACGAGCGTACCAGCGTGGTCGTCACGTGGGCCCATCCCGAATTCCGCGCGAGCGCGATGGCAGCGGACGGGAGCGTCTACGGCATTGTGGCCGCGCACGGCTCGGACGGGCCGCGCGGGTGGCTGCTCGAGCTGCGAGGCGTCCCGTATCGCCAGCTCGTCCCCGAAGGCACGCTGATCCTCACGTCCGGACTGGGGGGCGTGTTCGGCCGCGGGATTCCTCTGGGCACCGTGGTCACGGTGGTCGAAAAGGCCGAAGGGTGGGAACAGACCTACCTGCTCCGGCCGGCCGTGCATCCGGCGGCCGTCTCGCACGTGATGATTCTGATCGGTAACCGCGCTTCCCTGGCGGAGGCGTTCGACACGGCGGCGGTGAAGCGGTGAGGCGGAGCGACCAGTACCGGTTCGTCGTGATCCTGGCCGTACTCGTGATCCTGCAGTTCTCCCTGCGGACCAAGCTGGGCGACGACCGGATGGCGCCCGATTTCCTCCTCGTGGCGCTCCTGATCTACACGATCCGGGCGCAGCCGGGGAAGAGCGCGGCGGCCGGGTTTCTGGTCGGGCTGCTGCGGGATGCGCTCACGCCCGCCTCGTTCGGGGCGGGCGCGCTGGCGCACACCCTCGTCGGATACCTCTCCGCCTGGAGCAAGGCGGTGTTTTTCGCCGAGAATCTGTTCGTCAACGGCTGCCTGTTCTTCGCCGGGACGTGGATCCGCAACTTGATCGTGGCGCTCGCGGCGCTGGTCGCGGGGAAGCTCAAGGCCGACATGGTGGGCTGGGAGCTGCTCGTGTGGTCGCCGATTCAGAGCCTCACTACCGCGGTGGTAGGCGTGCTGGTGTTGTGGTTGTTCGGTCGCCACCTGGCGATCCGGCTGGGGGACGCGTGAGCGCTTTCCATCCCCATCTCGTCGCGCGGCGGCTCCAAATCGCTACGTTCGTCGTGTGGGGCTCCCTCGCCATGCTCGTGGTGGCGTTCTTCCGGGCACAGATCCTCGAGCACGGCAAATTCCAGCTCCAGTCGGAGACCAACCGGCTGCGGCCCATCCCGCTGCCCGCCCCGCGCGGCATCATCACGGATCGCAACGGCAAGATCCTGGCGGAGAACGTGCCGGGATATACCGTCGCGTTGTTGCCCGCCGATGAGGCGTCGATGCGGGCGACGCTCCAGCGCATGGCGCCGATCGTCCGGCTCGACAGCCTGGGAATCGCCCGGGTGCTCCAGCGGCGTCGCCGCGCCCCGTATGTCCCGGCGATGGTGCTGTCGGACGCCAAGTTCGACGTGGTGTCGCAGCTCGAGGAGCGGCGCCTCTTGATCCCGGGCCTTCTGATCCAGCCCGAGCCGAAGCGCTACTACCCGGACTCCGGAATCGTCGCTCACCTCGTCGGCGACATCGGCGAAGTGACCGAAGCCGAGCGGGCCCAGCGGCGCTCGGCGCTGGTGCGGCTGGGCGGCCTCGTGGGGAAGGATGGGCTCGAGCGACAGTACGACGACACCCTGCGCGGCTCGGACGGGCTCCGGTTCGTCGAGGTGAGCGCATTGGGCCACGTGGTGCGGGAAGCCGGGGCCGCCCCGAACCTCGCGCCGGTGCCCGGGGCGCCGCTCCACACCACGATCGATCTCGAGCTGCAACGCTATATCGCCCGCATTTTCCCGGCGGGCCATCGCGGCGCCGTGCTCGCCATGAATCCCAATACGGGGGAGATTCTCGCGCTCTACAGCGCGCCGGGGTTCGATCCGAACGCGTTCGTGCGCGGGGTGGACCCCGACTACTGGCGCCACCTGAACGAGAACGAGGCCCAGCCGCTCTTCAATCGCGCCATCCAGGCGCGCTACCCCCCGGGTTCAACCTGGAAACTGCTGATTGCCTCGATGGCCCTGAAGCGCGGCCTCGTGACGTTCAACAGCACCATGCCGATTCCGTGCCGGGGCGGCCTGCAGTACGGCAATCGCTACTTCCGCTGCTGGAATGCGCAGGGCCATGGGAGCCTGACGCTGACGGATGCCATCGCGCAGAGCTGCGATGTGTACTTCTACCAGCTCGGCTTGAAGATCGGCCTCACGTCGCTGCTCGAGGACGCGAACGCGTGGGGACTCCACGCCATTACCGGAATCGATCTGCCCGGCGAGATCCGGCCGGAGCTGCCGAGCGGGGCCGACTATTACGACCGGTTGTACGGCCCACGACGCTGGACGGCTGCGGTCACGCTCAACCTCGCCATCGGACAGGGGGAGAACGCCCAGACGCTCGTGAACATGGTGCGCTTCTACCAGATGCTGGCGAGCGACGGCCGCGAGCGGACGCCGTACGTCGTGCGACCGTCGTCCGAGCCCGGCGTGTCGCTGGGCCTGACGCCGGCGCAGATCGGCGGTCTACGCGAGGCGATGATCAGCGTCGTGCGGAGCGGCACGGCCCGCGGGTCGGCGACCAGGTTCTCGACGGTCACCCTGGCCGGCAAGACGGGCACCGCTCAGAATCCCCACGGACCGGCGCACGGCTGGTTCATCGGGTTCGCCCCCGCCGCGAATCCCGAGATCGTCGTGGGCGCGATCGTCGAGTTCGCGCGGGAGGGGCCGTACGTCGCCCCCCTCGTCGCCCGCGTGATCGCCCGCTATCTGGGCGCCGATTCCACCGAAGCCTCGAACCTCCGGCTCACGCTGCCCGCCGACAGCGCGCCGCATCCGATGCAGCTGATGGGCGTGCCCGACTCGACCCCGGCGGATACCATGCAGGCCGCGCCGCCGGCTCCAGGCCCGGCACCCGTTCCCATCCCGTCGCCTCTCGATACCGATGAGATCCCGGTTCCGCGAGCTCGATAAACCCTTGCTCTGGGTCGTGGTGGCCCTTTCCGCGTTCGGGCTTGCCACGCTCTACTCGGCGGGCCAGACGGACGTCCCGACGTTCGCCACCGCCATCTGGCGCCGCCAGCTGCTCTGGCTCGGCTTCGGCACGATCGCCGCGCTCATCATGTATCGCGTCTCGCCCCGATTGCTCGAATGGGCGACGCCCTACGCGTACGTCGCAACCGTGCTCGTGCTACTGCTCACGCTCGCGATCGGGACAGGGTCGGGGACCGCGGCGGGGAGCAAGTCCTGGATCGCCATCGGCGGCGTGCGGCTGGGCCAGCCGGCGGAGCTGGCCAAGCTCGCAACCCTGCTGATGTTGGCGAGGTGGCTTGCGACCCGGCGCGAAGGCCCGGCCACCCTGCGTGACGTCGCGTACCCCTGCGTGGTGGTCGGCGTGCCGACCCTGCTGGTGCTGCTCCAGCCGGATCTGGGCAGCGCGCTCGTGTTCGTCGCCATCCTGTTCGCGATGCTGTTCTGGGCCGGCACCAAGCCGGCCCTACTGGTGTGGCTCGCCTCCCCCGTCATCGGCCTCGTGCTCGCCTTCTCGACCGTCGTCTGGGGGGCCTGGATCGTGGTGCTGTTCGCCCTTCTGTTGTGGTGGCGTCCCTATGTCTGGGAAGGGTTGGCGGTCATGCTCGGCAACGTCGCCATGGGCGTGATCGCATTGCCGTTCTGGAAGCACCTCGCCCCCTACCAGCAGAACCGGCTCCTCGCGTTTCTGAACCCGGAGGTCGACCCCCGGGCCACGGGATGGCACGTGATCCAGTCCAAGGTCGCCATCGGGTCGGGCGGTCTCCTGGGTAAGGGATTTACCCTGGGCACGCAGAAGCGCCTGGCCTTTTTGCCCGCTCAGCACACCGATTTCATCTTCTCGGTCGTCGGCGAGGAGCTGGGCTTCCTGGGAGTGCTGGTCGCGCTCACCCTGTTCGGTTGGCTGATCATCCTACTCTTGCGGATTGCCCGACGGGCCACGGACCCGTATTCCAGCCTGTGTGTATTCGGCTGCGCGAGCCTGCTGTTTACCCACATCATCGAGAACATCGGGATGACCGTGAACCTCCTCCCCATCACCGGCATCCCGCTGCCGTTCTTCTCCTATGGGGGGTCGTTCCTGATCAGCTGCTGCCTGGCCGTGGGGATCTCGCTGCGCGTGGCGTGGGAGTCACGGCAGTCCGGCTATGTTGATTTGTGACAACGAGTTAGAAAACTGGGCCTAGCGCGGGCGAGGGCTCGTCGGCAGATTGTCGCCTCCAAAGCCCCTCTCTCCATGGCGCGAATGGCCTGGTTCAAGAAAGAGCGCAAGCCACGCACGACGGACCGGGTCCGGCTCGAGATTCCGGCCGACGCCTGGGAGAAATGCGACGAGTGCGGGCACACGGATATCAAGGACCGGTTCGCCCGCGCGTTCAACGTCTGCCCCAACTGCGGGCATCACCGCCGGATCTCCGCTCAGGAATACATTGATTTGCTGGTGGACGAGGGGTCCTGGCATGAGCTCGACACCCGCCTGCGCTCTGCCGACCCCCTCGCGTTCGAGAATTACAAGGAGCGCCTGGGCCTCGCCATCAAGAAGGCGGGCCCGCTCGAGGCGATCCGGACCGGGTACGCGCGCCTCGAAGGGATGCCGATCAACCTCGGCGTGATGGATTTCGCCTTCATGGGGGGGTCTATGGGCTCGGTGGTCGGCGAGAAGATCGCCCGCCTCGCCCGCCGCTCGGGGGACAAGGGGGTCCCGCTGATCGTCGTCTCGGCCTCGGGCGGTGCCCGGATGCAGGAAGGGGCCCTGTCGCTGATGCAGATGGCCAAGACGTCCGTGGAAATCGCCCGCCTCGCCAACGCCCAGGTCCCATTCATCTCTATCCTCACGAACCCCACGACCGGCGGCGTCTCCGCCTCCTACGCCATGCAGGGTGATGTCATCCTCGCCGAGCCCGGGGCAGTGGTAGGCTTCGCCGGACCGAGGGTCATCAAGCAGACGATCGGTCAGGACCTGCCGGAGGGATTCCAGACCGCGGAGTTCCTGGTCGAGCACGGCATGGTGGACACCGTGGTCGCGCGCGGGGAGTTGCGCGACACGACCGCCCGACTGCTGCGCCACATGGCCGGGCGCGTGCCGGCGGAGGCCGCCGACTGACCCGGTTGTCCTTCGAGGACGCCTGCCGTTTCCTGTTCGCACGACAAGGAAGCCGAATCAAGTGGAGCCTCGGGCCGACAACCGCGCTCCTCGATGCATTGGGCCATCCCGAGCGCCACTTCCCCGCGATCCACATTGGCGGCACGAACGGCAAGGGCTCGACCTGCGCCCTGACAGTGGCAGCGCTTGCCGCCCGGGGGTTCCGGGTCGGCGTGTACACCTCCCCGCATCTGGTCTCGGTGCGGGAGCGCGTGATGGTGGACGGGGTCCCGATGAGCGAGGAGGCGTTCGCCGAGTGGACGGCCTTCCTCCAGCCTGAAATCGAGCGGCTCGATGCCAGCTTCTTCGAGGCGACAACGGCGATTGCCTTCGCGGACCTCGCCGCGCGGGGTGTGGACATTGCCGTGATCGAGGTCGGCCTGGGCGGGCGGCTGGACGCAACGAACGTGATCACGCCGCTGGTCACGGTCGTCACGAAGATCGCCCGGGAGCATACCGAGTACCTCGGCCAGGATCTCCTGTCGATTGCAGGCGAGAAAGCGGGGATCGCGAAGCCGAACGTACCGTTCATCACCGGGGAGGGGGACCCCGCGGTACGTCGGGCCCTGCTCGACGAAGCCACGCGCCGGGGCGCGAAGCCCGTGACCCCGGTGGATGCCGGCCGGCCACGCCCCGCAGGCGCGGCCCTGGGGCTGGCGGGCCGCCACCAGGTGGCCAATGCCTGGGTGGCGCACGCGGCGCTCAGTGCACTGCCGCCGCCGTTTGGGCCGGTGGGCGACGCGTGGCCCGAAGCGTTCGGCAACGCGTACATCCCCGGCCGGTTCGACGTGCGGGGCCGCTGGATTTTCGACGTGGCGCACAATCCCGACGGGGCCCAGGTGCTGGCCGAGACACTGCACGATTGCCGCCCGCCGCGCCCCCGGAGGGCTCTCGTCGGCGTGCTCGGCGACAAGGACTACCTCGGCATGATTCGCTGCCTGGCGCCCGAGGTCGACGGGTTCGTGTTCACGACGCCCGACACGGCACCCGCCAAGCGTCGTTGGGATCTGGGGCGGCTCGAGCGCGAGCTCAATGAGTCCGCGGTGGCCGTGCCGCGCGTGTTCGAGCCCGACTTCACTCGCGCGCTGGACCGCGTGCAGGAGCAAGCGGCGACGATGATCGTCACGGGATCGTTCCACACCGTCGGCGATGCGCTCGCCCGCTTGCCGGGGTTCGCGCCCGTCGGCTAAATTGTTGTGATGCAAGGGAAAGCCCTTCCAGGCTTCCGCGATTTCTACCCCGACGAACTCGCTCTCCGGAACCACATCTTCGCTACCTGGCGCCGCATCGCGGCCCGGTACGGGTTCGTGGAGTATGACGGTCCGCCCCTCGAGCCACTCGATCTGTACACTCAGAAGAGCGGCGAGGAGATCGTCGGGCAGCTCTACGAGTTCACGGACAAGGGGGATCGGCACGTCGCGCTGCGCCCCGAAATGACGCCCACCCTGGCTCGCATGGTAGGGGCGCGGGCGCAGGCCCTCAAGAAGCCGATCCGATGGTTCGCGATTCCGCAACTCTTCCGCTACGAACGGCAGCAGCGCGGCCGGCTGCGCGAGCACTTCCAGCTCAACATGGACCTCATCGGCGAAGCGGGCTCCCTCGCCGACGCAGAGCTGATGGCCGCTGCCGTCGACATCATGCGGGCTTTCGGGCTGGGGCCGCAGGACGTGAAGCTCCGGGTGTCGGATCGTCGGGTGCTTCGGGCCCTGCTCCTCGGGCGGGGGATGACCGAGGAGCAGCTGCCCGTGGCGTTTCAGGTGATCGACAAGGCCGAGCGGGCCTCGGCGGAGGACGCGGCGAAGGGCGGCGTCGCGAAAGAGACCGTCCGCATGGCGCTCGAGGTCGCCGGGTTGCGGGGACTCAATGCCGTGCAGTCCGCCCTCGGCGCGGTGAAAGGCGGGGAGGAAGCCGGGGCTTCCCTGTCGGAGGCGGTGCGCGCTCTCGAGGCGATGGGGCTGGGAGACTTCGTGGAGGTCGACCTCACCATCGTGCGCGGCCTCGCGTACTACACGGGGATCGTGTTCGAGCTGTTCGACGTCGGGAAGACGCTGCGCGCGATCTGCGGCGGCGGGCGCTACGACGGACTGCTCAAGGCGTTGGGCGGCATCGATCTTCCTGCGCTCGGGTTCGGGATGGGAGACGTCGTGCTGGGCGAGCTGTTGAAGGAGCGCGCGCTGGTGAGCGAGGCGTCCAGCCATTTGGACGCGTTCCTCGTGGCGGTGAGCGGCGACGACGTCGGCCCCGTGTTGAAGCTGGCGCACGACCTGCGCGATCGGGGCGTCGCCGTCGAGTACGGCCTGCGGCACGCGGCCGTGCGCAAGCAGCTCGAGCTGGCCGCCGCGCGGGGCGCGCCTCGCGCCGTCATCCTCGGGCCCGACGAGCGGGCGGCCGGCGCCGTGATCGTCCGTGACCTCGAGGCCGGCAAAGAAGACCGGGTTCCCTTGACCACGCTCCTGAACGGGTACTTCCACTGATGCCAGCCGAGAAGATCACTCCACGCGCCCAGGATTTCAGCGAGTGGTACAACGACGTCATCGCGCAGGCTGAGCTGGCGGATCATTCGCCCGTCCGCGGCTGCATGGTGATCCGCCCGCACGGGTACCGGATCTGGGAGCTGATGCAGGGCGCGCTGGACGGCATGTTCAAGGCGACCGGGCACAAGAACGCGTACTTCCCCCTGTTCATCCCGCAGAGTTTCCTCGCGAAGGAGGCGGAGCACGTCGAGGGGTTCGCGAAGGAAGTGGCGCTCGTGACGCACACGCGCCTCAAGGCGACGGGCAAGGCCGGCGCGGAAGCCATCATGGTGGATCCCGACTCCAAGCTCGAAGAGCCGCTCGTGGTACGGCCGACCTCGGAGACGATCATCTACGCGATGTTCGCCAAGTGGATCCAGAGCTACCGCGACCTGCCGGTGCTCCTGAACCAGTGGTGCAACGTGGTGCGGTGGGAGATGCGCACGCGGCTGTTCTTGCGTACCACCGAGTTTCTGTGGCAGGAAGGGCACACCGCGCACGCCACGGAGCAGGACGCGGAGGCTGAAGCGCGGCAGATGCTCGGCGTATATCGCAAGTTCCAGGAAGAGTGGGTGGCGATGCCCGTGATCACCGGCGCCAAGACGGCGAGTGAGAAGTTCGCAGGCGCGCTGCGCACGTATGCGGTTGAAGCGCTGATGCAGGACAACAAGGCGCTCCAGGCCGGCACGTCGCACAACCTGGGTCAGAACTTCGCGCGCGCCTTCAACGTCCAGTATCAGACTGCGGCTGGCGGGCTCGACTATGTCTGGAATACCTCGTGGGGTGTGTCCACCCGGATGATCGGCGGCCTGATCATGCTGCACGGAGACGATCACGGTCTCGTGTGCCCGCCGATGCTCGCGCCGATTCAGGTCGTCATCGTCCCGATCTGGAAGTCCGACGAAGAGAAGGAGCAGGTCGCGGCCCTGGCGACTCGGATCCGCGCCGAGGTGGCGCAGGCGGGCGTGCGCGTCGAGCTGGACTTCCGGGACGGCCTGAAGCCCGGGGCGAAATACTTCGAGTGGGAGGCCAAGGGGGTGCCGCTCCGGCTCGAGGTGGGTCCACGCGACGTGGCGGCGGGGCAGGTGATGGCTGCCCGCCGCACGGGCGGCAAGGCGCCGATCAAACTCGAGGATCTGTCCGCTCGCGTGGCCGCCGCCCTACAGGAGATTCAGCTGCTGCTGTTTCATGCCGCCCGAGAGCGCCGCGAGGCTAACTCATTGCGCGGGGTGACGAAGGCGCAGTTCATCGACTTCATGAAGGGGCCTGGCGGGTTCGCCTACGGCGGGTTCTGCGGGTCGGCGGATTGTGAGGCGGAGATCAAGAAAGAGACCGCGGCCACCATTCGCGTCCTGCCCGATGCCGAGTTCCGCTCGCCCGAGCAGCCCAAGAAGTGCATGTGGTGTGGAATGACGAGCGTCGCCGAGGCGGTGTGGGCGCAGGCGTACTAGCGCCTTCCCTCGCTCGCAGCTCGACTCCGACAGCCGGCGCCAATCAGTGGGATTCGGCGCGCGTAGAGCACGCGGCGCGCGCCAATCGGGACGATGCCCTCCGGTTCTGCGACGCGGCCGCCGAAGGGCTGACGCAGGCTGAGGCGGAACGACGTCTCGAGACGCACGGCGGCAACGAGATCGCCACCTATCGGCCCGTGGGGTGGCCGGTCCGGCTGCTGCATACGCTGCGGAATCCCCTGGTGATCCTGCTCGCCGTCCTGGCAACGGTCTCGCTCGCCACGGGCGATGTCCGCGCGGCGACCGTCATGACCCTCATGATCGCGTTGGGGGTCGGGTTGCGGTTCGTGCAGGAGGCGCGCGCGGACACCGCGGCGGCGGCGCTCCGCGCGATGATTCGCGTGACGGCCACCGCGCTGCGCGACGGCCAGCCGCGGGAGGTGCCGCTGCGCGAGATCGTCCCGGGGGACGTCGTCGTGCTTGCGGCCGGCGACATGATCCCGGCCGACGTCCGATTGCTCACGGCCAAAGATCTCTTCGTGAGTCAGTCGAGTCTCACCGGTGAGTCGCTCCCCGTGGAAAAAGGGGAGACCTTGCTGGGGGTTCCGGATCGTGCGCCGCTCGAATCCCCGAACCTCTGCTTTCTGGGGACGAGCGTGCAGAGCGGCACGGGGACCGCCGTCGTGGTGGAAACCGGCGCGCGCACCCTCTTCGGCGCCATGGCGCGCGGTATCGCCCGCGCGGCGCCCGAGACGGCCTTCGACCGTGGGATCAACCGCTTCACGTGGCTCATGATCCGGTTCATTGCGGTCATGGTCCCGATTGTCTTCCTCATCAACGGTCTGACCAAGCAGAATTGGCACGAAGCCTTCTTTTTCGCCCTCGCCGTGGCGGTGGGGCTCACGCCGGAAATGCTCCCGATGATCGTCTCGGTGTGCCTCTCCAAAGGCGCCATGGCGATGTCGCAAAAGCGGGTCATCGTCAAGCGGCTCAACGCCATTCAGAACTTTGGCGCCATGGACGTCCTGTGCACGGACAAGACGGGCACGCTGACGATGGACACGGTGATCCTCGAACGGCATTGCGACGTGCAGGGAAACGAAAGCGACCGGGTGCTCGTCGACGCGATGCTCATCAGCCATCTCCAGACCGGACTCAAGAGCACGCTCGACCAGGCAATCCTCAAGCACCGGGAGACGCATCCGCAGGCCTCACTCGATGACTACCAGAAGGTCGACGAGATCCCTTTCGACTTCTCGCGCAAGATCATGTCCGTCGTGGTCGACGAGCCGGCGGGCCAACGTCGCCTCCTGGCCAAGGGGGCGCCGGAAGAGATTCTGCGACGCTGCACAACCTTCGAAGTAGAAGGCCAGACGTTTCCGTGTCCGCCGACGTTTGCGGACGCGCTCCGCGAGGAGTGCGATGCCCTGAGTGCGGACGGGTTCCGCGTGTTGGGGGTGGCGTACCGCGTCGTGCCTCCCAAGCCGACGTATGGCAAGGAGGATGAGTGCGACCTCGTCCTGCTCGGCTACATCGCCTTCCTCGATCCTCCCAAGGAGACGGCGGCGCCGGCGATCGCGGCCCTGCGGGACCACGGCGTCGGCATCAAGATTCTCACCGGTGACAATGAGCTCGTCACGCGCGCGATCTGCTCGCACGTCCGCCTGCGGCGCCGGCGCGTGTTGCTCGGATCCCAGGTTGCCCGGCTCAGCGACGCCCAGCTCGCCGACGCGGCGGAGCGCACCACGATCTTCGCGCGACTGTCGCCCACGGACAAGGAGCGCATCATCCACTCCCTGCAGGCGCGCGGGCACGTGGTGGGATTCCTGGGCGACGGCATCAACGATGCGGCCGCGCTGCGCGCGGCCGATGTGGGCATTTCGGTCGATACGGCCGTCGACGTGGCGAAGGAGTCTGCGGACATCATTCTGCTGGAGAAAAGCCTGCTGATCCTCGGGGAGGGAGTGCTCGAGGGCCGGAAGGTGTTCTCCAATGTGCTTAAGTACATTCGCATGGGGGCGAGCTCGAACTTCGGCAACATGTTCAGCGTGCTCGGCGCAAGCGCTCTCCTGCCGTTCGTCCCCATGGCCCCCCTGCAGATCCTCACCAACAACCTGCTCTACGATTTCTCGCAGGTGCCGATCCCGACCGACAACGTGGATCCGGAGCAAATCACCCGGCCGCGGCCATGGGACATCGGCGAGATCGCCCGGTTCATCCTCGCCATCGGGCCGATCAGTTCGATCTTCGACTATACGACCTATGCCGTCATGTACTTCGTGTTCGGCGCGAACACGCCGGCGCATGCGGCGCTGTTTCAGACCGGGTGGTTCGTGGAATCGCTCATGACACAGACCCTCATCATCCACGTCATCCGCACGAACAAGATCCCGTTCCTGCAGAGCCGGCCCAGTTGGCCCTTGGTCGCGATGACGGTCACGGTCATGGCTGTCGGGCTCTGGCTCCCGGTCTCGCCGTTGGCCCCGGCGCTCGGGTTCGTGGCGCTCCCCGCGCTGTACTGGCCGATTCTCGCGCTGACGTTGTTCTGTTACCTGGTCCTGACGCAGATCGTGAAGCACCTGCTGCTGCGGCGCCGGTGGATCTAGGGTCCTGGGACTGTGACCCACTTCACCTGGGTCCCTGCGTCGATGGGGGTCTCGAGCTCGACTTGATTGAGCAGCGCCAGGGCCGCTGCAGGCACGGGTGATGCTCGCGCCACGGCGAGTTTCTGGATCGAGGTGGGCTCGCTGACCACAAACGTGGTGATCCGGGCGGGCTGCGCGCCCAGCGCGGCCGGGTCGGTGAGGGGCGCGAAGCTCTGCAGAGCGCGCTCCGCCGTCGTCTGATACCCGCTCCATTTCGTCTCCAGCGCATACGCAAGCAGCCGATACACCGCACCTCCGTATTCCACGAAGATGACCGTGCCGTAGACCGTGCCGGCCTCGAGCGACGCCCCAAATGGCGCCTGAATGGCGGCAAGGCCGTTCAAGGGCGTACGGTCCGGTTGCCCCCCGACAACTCCTTGTGCCGCGAAGAAGGCCTGCGCGGCCGCGCTCCCGCTCTTCTGTGGGACGATCGTCAGTTCCACCGCGCCGTCCTGGCTCGGGCTCGCGGCGATCACCCGCTGCTTCTGATTGGCGACCGTCCAGCCATCGGGGAAGCGCAGGCGGAACCGCAACTCGGGATGGAAAAACTCGACGCCCTTGAAGTAGCCGTCGCGGGGATCGGCGCCGACAATCATGCCCTCGATGCGGCGGTAGTACGCTGCCTGCCCGACGATCGTCCCCGCGGTGTCCGCGATGTGGCTGACCGCCTCGGCGATGTGCTGCCGGCGGTTCTCCGGGTTCGGGTGTGTAGCCTGCCACGCCGGTACCCGGCCACCGGCCCCGCCGCTGACTCGGTCGAGCATGTGGAAAACCCCCGGCATCTCACGGGGGTCATACCGGGCGCGCTGCATGTAGCGCAGCCCGAGTTCATCCGCCTGGCTCTCGTTGGCGCGGGAGAACTTGAGAAACAGCACGCCCAGGGCCTGGCCCGCGAGGCCCGAGACGCGTCCGAAGGTCGGGCTCGCGATGCTGCCGATCGCGAGTCCCGCCTGGGCGAGTTGTTGTTTCGTGAGCTGGTCCGCCGAGTGCCGCGCCGTGACGTGTCCGATCTCGTGCCCCACCACGGCGGCGAGCTGTGCCTCGGAGTTCAGGTGGGCGAGGATCCCGCGCGTGACGTAGATGTACCCGCCAGGGAGCGCGAACGCGTTGACCACCGTGTCATCGATGATGCGGAAGGTCCACGGCAATGCCGGCCGCTCGGATTTGGCGGCGAGGCGGGCTCCGAACTCCTGGATGTAGCGCTGGAGGGCGGAGTCGGGGTACAGACCGAGCGTGGCGGCCACCTGCTGGTCGTATTCCCGTCCCATGCTGAGTTCCTGCGATTCGCTGACGAGCGAGAACTGTTTGCCGCCCGTGGCGGGATTGGTGACGCACGCGAGGGCGGCGAGGGTGAATAGCGGCGCGACGCCGCGGGGAGGACGCATCGACAGGTCAGGGCGAGTGCTCGAAACCTAGTACATTTCCCGGCACCATGACCGCCGTCCTAGGGTTCGATCCGGCTCTGCTCACCGCGATCGCCGACCGCACCGGCACGCCGGTGTACGTCTACAGCGCCAACCTCATCCGGGCCCAGTACCACGCCCTGCACGACGCGCTCCAGCAAGAGGGCGTGCGGCATCGCATCTGCTACTCCGTCAAGGCGAACGGCAACCTCGGCGTCCTGAAGGTGCTCAAAGCCCTGGGCGCGGGCGCCGATATCGTCTCGGCGGGCGAGCTGAAGCGGGCATTGCTCGCCGGCTTCGATCCTGCCTGCCTCGTGTTTTCGGGTGTTGGCAAGACCGCCGCCGAGCTGGCCGAGGCGATCCGCGTGGGCGTCGGCTATCTCAACATCGAATCGGCGAGTGAGCTGGACGCGGTCGTGGCGGCGGCGGCGCACGTTGGGAAGCGGGCATCGGTCGGCATCCGGGTCAATCCGGACGTGGCCGCCGACACACACCCGTACACCAAGACGGGCGAACGGACCGCGAAATTCGGCGTGCCCTTCGACGAGGTGGTGCCGCTCGCCCGGCGGATCGGCGCCGAGCGGAGCCTGGTGCTGCGCGGCCTCGCGATGCACATCGGCTCCCAGATCACCGATACCGAGCCCTACTCGCGGGGGACGGCGCGGCTGCTCGAGCTCGTGACGGCGCTGCGCGCCTCGGGGATCGATACACTCGACGCGCTCGACGTGGGTGGCGGCCTCGGCGTGCGCTACCACAACGAGAAGGCGCCGAGTCCGAAAGCCTTCGCCCAGGCGGTGGCGCCTAAGATTCATGCGGCCGGCCTGGGTCTCTTGTGCGAGCCCGGCCGCTATCTCGTCGCGAATGCCGGCGTGCTGCTCACGCGCGTGTTGTACCGCAAGCACTCGGGGGGAAAGGACTACGTCATCGTGGACGCGGGCATGAACGACTTCGTCCGGCCGAGCCACTACAATGCGCACCACGAGATTCTGCCCTTGCGGGACGGCGGTCGGCCCGAACAGGTCGTGAACGTGGTGGGACCGATCTGCGAGTCGGGAGACTTCCTGGCGCTCGACCGCAAGCTGCCGGCGGTCACCCCGGGGGAGTGCCTGGCGGTGCTCGGCACCGGTGCCTATGGGTTTGCCATGAGTTCCACCTATAACGCCCGTCCCAGGCCGCCCGAGGTGCTGGTCGAGGGCGATCGCTACTACGTGGCGCGCACGCGGGAAACGCTGGACGATCTGGTGCGGGGCGAGGTGCTCGAGCCCACCACGTGGTACCAGGCGTGAGCCGGATCCTCATCCTCGATTACGGCTCCCAATTCACGCAGCTCATCGCGCGCCGGGTGCGCGAGGCGCACGTGTACTGCGAGATCCATCCCGGCACGCGCGACCTCGCGTTCGTGAAGCGTTTCGCGCCGGAGGGGATCATCCTCTCG
>Ga0335084_10002843_pt1 | contig 16788 bp, 13 predicted proteins | sample Lox_Sample_44_FD_206721 | JGI IMG/M metagenome (GOLD analysis project Ga0335084, IMG submission 206721) | Soil microbial communities from Loxahatchee National Wildlife Refuge, Florida, United States - Lox_Sample_4.4 | ecosystem: Environmental > Terrestrial > Soil > Wetlands | place: USA... | reverse complement strand
AGCGTCTCCTCGAGCACGCGCTGCTCGATCTCGGCCAATGGTGTCCCGATGCGGATCGTGAAGACGCCGTCGGGCGCCGCGCCCGGCCGGCCCGCCGCAGGCTCCTCGCGCACGAACGTGACGGAGCGCTCCGTGACGTTCCCGGGCAAATTGCCGGCCTCGATGATGCTGCCGCGCGCCAGCACCACGGCGCGCTCGACCACGTTCTCAAGCTCGCGGACGTTCCCCGGCCAGCGGTAGGCCTCGAGGCAGCCCAGGGCCTCGTCGCTGAATCCCTCCAGCGTCCGGTTGTTCTTGGCGGCGTAGACGCGCAGGAAGTGCTGCGCGAGCACGCGAATGTCCTCGCGGCGCTCGCGGAGCGGCGGCGTCGTGACCGTGATGACGTTGAGGCGGTAGTAGAGATCTTCGCGGAACCGCTTGTCGCGCACAAGCTGCGCCAGGTCCTGGTTGGTCGCCGTGACGATGCGCACGTCCACCCGTATCGTGCGCGTGCCGCCCACGCGCTCGAACTCTCCCTCCTGGAGCACGCGCAGGATCTTGGGCTGGGTCACGGGCGAGAGGTCGGCGACCTCGTCGAGGAACAGCGTCCCGCCGTCGGCCAGCTCGAAGCGCCCCTCCTTGCGGCCGGCCGCGCCGGTGAACGCGCCCTTCTCGTAGCCGAAGAGCTCCGATTCCAGCAGGGTCTCGGGCAGCGCAGCGCAGTTCACGGCGACGAAGGGGCCGGCGTGCCGCGGCGAACCGTCGTGGATGGCGCGCGCCACTCCCTCCTTGCCCGTGCCGCTCTCGCCCTGGATGAGCACCGTGGCCGAGCTGTCGGCCACCTGCCGGACGAGAGTCATCATCTGCTTGAAGGCTGGGCTGACGCCGATCATGTTGCCCTGGCTCAGCAGATCGTCCAGCCGCTTCTGGAGCGCGCGGTTCTGCTGGATCAGCGAGCGCCGCTCGAGCGCCTGGCGGACCACTCGCAGGAGCTGGGCGCGCTGGAGCGGCTTGGTCAGGAAGTCGATCGCCCCGTCCTTCATGGCGCGCACCGCCTCCTCGACCGTCCCGAAGGCGGTCAGGAGAATCACGTCCACGTCGGGCGCGTCCGCCCTCGCCAGCCTGAGGAGCTCGAGGCCGGTCAGCCCCGGCATCTTGAGGTCGGAGAGCAGGAGGTCGATGCCGCCCTGCCGCAGCCGGTCGAGCGCGGCCTGGCCGTCGGGCGCCAGGACGACCTCGTACCCTTCGCGCGTGAGCGTGCGCTCCAGGCTCAGGCGCACCGCCTCGTCGTCGTCGGCCACGAGGAGCCGCGCCTGCTCAGGCATGCTCGGCCCTCTTGATGGGCAGGCTGGCGGTGAAGGTCGTGCCCGTGCCGGGCGCGCTCTCCCAGCGGAGCGTGCCGCCGTGCTGCTCGATGATCTGCCGCGAGATGTAGAGCCCGAGCCCGGTGCCCTGCGGCTTGGTGGTGAAGAACTGCTCGAAGAGCCGCCGGCCGACGTCGGGCGTCACTCCGGGGCCGGTGTCGTGGATCGCGATCTCCACCTGGTCGTCCACGCGCCGCGTGCTGACCGTCAGCTTGCCGCCGCGGCCGAGCGCCTCGAGCCCGTTCTTGATGAGGTTCAGGATGGCCTGGCGCAGGAGCGTCCGGTCGATGGCCATGGGCGGCACGGTCTGATCGGTCGTCGCCTCGACCGCGCTGCCCTGGCGGGCGGCGACCGGGCGCTGGAATTCCACGAGCGCCGCCACCATCTCGTTGACCGAGTCCTCGTCGTATTGCGGCCGCGGGAACCGCGCGAAGGCCAGGTACTCCTCGGTCAGCGTGTCGAGCGCGCTCACCTGCTCCCGGATGGCGGTCACGAGCGTGTTCGCTTCCTCCATGTCCTCGCCGCCACGCTCCTTGACGAGGTCGCCGACCAGCTCGGCGTTCAGCCCGATCGCCGCGATGGGGTTGCGCACCTCGTGGGCGACCTTGAGCGAAAGCCGGCCGACCGTGGCCATCCGCTCCGCCACGAGCAGCTCGGCCTGCGCGGCCTGGAGCCGCGTGAGCGTGCCGGTCAACTCCGCGTTGAGCCGCTCCACCTCGCCCCTGGCCCGCCGCTCCCGGTCGGCCACGTGCCCGAGCGCGAATGCGGGCAGCCCGACCAGTCCGATGAGGTTCACCACCGCGGTCCACGCAGCCGCGGGTGGCGCCAGCCAGGCCGCCGCCCAGTAGATGAGGCCCGCGACGAGAGCCAGGCCCAGCCCGACCCAGCGGCCGAAGTAGTACGCGTAGATGGCAACGAGCGGGTAAAAGAGGTTGACGAAGGGGCTGTCGCCTCCGCCCGTGAGATAGAGGAGGGCGAAGATGAGCGAGAGGTCCGCGGCCAGCGCTCCGGAGAAGACCACGCTCGTCGAGCGCGGATTGACACTGACGAGGGCGAGGATGCCGACCTTGTACATGGCGAACCAGAAGACGAGCGAGGCCAGGTCGATGCGATAGCGCGGGCGGAGCGGCACCAGCCCCAGCGTAGCGAGGCCGCCGACCATGACCACGGCAAGGAGGAAGGCGAAGAGGCGCTCGTCCCGCTCGAAGAGTCGGACGACAGCGGTCCAGGTCCGGCGCGCCGGAGTGGCCATGGCCGGTAGTGTAACGCAACAGCCGCCGCCGGCCGCCGCCCACTTGACGCGCGGCCGCCGCGCTTGTAGGGTCGGCCGCATGAGCTTCCTTGGCAAAGCGATTCTTGCCTTCTGGGCCGACGTGGAGGCCTCCGGGGAGGCAGACTACAACGACTGGCACACTCGCGAGCACATGCCGGAGCGGTGCGGCGTGCCCGGGTTTCTGCGAGGCCGGCGCTACGTCGCAGTCGCGGCGGCGCCCAAGTACTTCATGATGTACGAGACCGAGACGCTCGAGACGCTGGCAAGTCCCGCCTACGTCGAGCGCCTGAACAACCCGACACCGTGGACGCGAAAGTGTCTCGCGCTCTTCAGGAACTCGAACCGAACGGCCTGCCGCAACACGCTGTCGATCGGCCGCGGCATCGGCGGCGCGATGGCGACCATCCGGTTGGGCCCGTCGGCTGGGCGCGAGCAGGCTCTGCGCCAGTGGCTGACGGGCGAGGCCCTGCCGAAGCTTCTCGAACGGCCGGGGATCTCGGCTGCCCACCTCTGCGAGGCCGACGTCGAGACGACCACAGTCAAGACCGCGGAGAAGAGCATCCGCGACAAGCCCGACGAGGTGGCGCGCTGGGTCGTGCTCGTGGAGGGCTACGACGCCGCCATCGTCCAGCGCGCGTGCGCCGACGCGCTCTCTGCGGCCGGGCTCGAACGCCGCGGAGCCGAGCCGGGCGCCATCACCGGCGTCTACCTCCTGCACTACGTGCTGTAAGCGCTAGGCGAGTTGAGGCCGCTTGTGGTGCCAGCCGGCGCTTTCCTGGTACGTGTGCGCCAGCCTGAGCAGGAGCGCCTCGTCGAAGGGCCGCCCGACCGCCTGGAATCCCAGCGGCAGGCCGGCCGCCGTGAAGCCGCACGGCACTGAGATCGCGGGCAGGCCCAGGCCGTTGAAGGGGCGCGTCAAGCGCGAGAAGCGCCCCGCCCGCGCGTTGAACTCCTCCGCCGTGAGGGCTTTGAGCGCGGCCAGCGCGGGTTGCGGCTCGGGAATCACGGGTGTAAGCAGGGCGTCGACCTCCGCGAAGACCTCGCGCACGAAGGCCCGGGTCAGCCTCGCCCGCAGGCGAAGCGCTTGAAGATAGTCGTACGCGGAGATGCCGAAGCCCACCTGAAGCCGCGCCCGCACCACGGGCTGGAGATCCTGCGGCCGCTCGCGGAACACGCGCGCGTGGATCGCCGACGCCTCCGAGCGCGTGATCAGCATGGACACGTCCGTCATGGCCGTGGGATCGGGAAGACGGATCTCGCTGACCCGCGCGCCCAGGCCCTCGAGCTGCCGCGCGGCCTGGCGCACGCCGGCGGCGATCTCCCCGTCCACACCCTCGAAGAAATAGTTCTCCGGCAGGCCGATCCGCACCCCTTTGATGCCGCCCTCGAGCCCGGCCGTGTAGTCCGGCACGGGGCGGCGGCTCGTGGTCGCGTCCGCGGCGTCGGTCCCGGCCATCACGTTGAGCATCATCGCGACATCGCGCGCGGTCCAGGCGAGCGGGCCAAGATGGTCCATGGACCATGAGAGCACCATGGCGCCCGCGCGGCTGACGCGGCCGTACGTCGGCTTGAGCCCCACGACGCCGCAGCAGCCCGCCGGGAGCCGGATGGAGCCGCCCGTGTCCGATCCGACGGCACCCATGAAGAACCCGGCCGCGACACCCGCCCCCGAGCCGCTCGAGGACCCGCCGGACGCGTGCCCCGCGCGCCACGGGTTGTCGACGTCGCCGTGGTGGGCGTTGTCGCCGTAGGCGCCCATCGCGAGCTCGGTCATGTTGAGCTTGCCCATGCTGATGCCGCCGGCGTCGACAAGGCGCCGGGAGGCAGAGCATTCCTGAGACGAGACGAAGTACTCCGGCGTCCGAGTGCCGCACGAGGTCGGCAGACCGGGGAGGTGGCAGAGGTCCTTGAAGCCCAGCGGAACGCCATGGAGCGGCCCGCGCCACCGCCCGGCCGCGGCGTCGGCCTCGCTCGCGCGCGCGGCCTGGAGCGCGCCCTCCTCGTCGAGGCGGATGAAGGCGCGGATGCGGCCATCCCACTTGTGGATCCGCGCCAGGCAGCGCTCGACCGCCTCGACCGGGGACATCCGCCCCGCCCTGATGTCCGCCGCGAGGCCCGACAGGCTCTCGTCAGCCATTCTTCGGCCCGTCGATCTCATCCGCGGCCGACCCCTCGAGGGCGGCGATGAATCGCGCCGGCTCCTCGCTCAGCGCGAGATCGCCTGCCAGGCGCTCGATGATGCCTGCCATGCTCGCCAGCTCCACCTGCCGCCCCCGCGCCTCGGTCATGATTCCCTCCCTTTCGCGCCTACCTTAGCAGATGTATCATGCAGGCGATCATCCACCCCCGGCGTTCAACCAGCACACGATGGAGGCAGTGCCCATGCTCATGCGGCGCACGCTGACGACTCTCGCGGCCCTCCTGGTCGCCCTCGCGCTGGCGGCGGAGCCGGCCCTGGCCCAGAAGAAGACGCTGACCATCGCGCTCAACCAGGACCCAGACATTCTCGATCCCACACCGTCCCGCACCTACGTCGGGCGCATCATCTTCGCCCAGATGTGCGAGAAGCTGTACGAGATCGACGAGAACCTGAAGATTTTCCCGCAGCTCGCCTCCGAGATGCCAGCCGTGACCGACGGCGGCAAGACTGTCACAATCAAGCTGCGGCCGGGCGTCAAGTTCAACGACGGCACGCCCATGAACGCGGAGTCGGTCCGCTACTCGCTGGACCGCCACCTCAACATGAAGGGCTCGAACCGGCGCAGCGAGCTCGAGTCGGTGAACTCGATCGAGGTCGTGGATCCGCTGACGGTGCGGCTCAAGCTCAAGGTGCCCTTCTCCCCGCTGGTGGCGATCCTGGCCGACCGAGCGGGGATGCCCGTCTCGCCTGCCGTGGCGAACAAGCTCGGCGACAAGTTCGGCACGGCACCGGTCTGCGTGGGGCCGTGGCAGTTCGTGGAGCGCGTCTCCCAGGACCGCATCGTGCTCGAGAAATCTCCGCACTACTTCGACAAGAACGCCGCGAAGTTCGACCGCATCGTCTTCCGCATCATCCCCGACGACAACGTGCGCCTGGCGAATCTGCGCTCGGGCGACATCGACATGATGCACCAGGTCGGTCCGACGGACGCCGCAAACCTCAAGAAGGAGGGGAAGTTCGAGGTCTCGAGCGTCACGGGCATCGGGTACAACGGCATCACGATCAACCTTCACAACAAGAACGGCAAGCCTCCCAAGCCGCCCGGAGATCTCGGCACGCCGCTGGCCAACGACGCTCGGGTGCGCGAGGCGCTCGATCTCAGCATCGACCGCGAGGCGCTCAACAAGGTGGCGTGGGACGGCCAGAACACCGTCGGCTGCACGCCCATCTCGCCCGTGAGCCCCTTCGCCGACAAGACGCGCAAGTGCCCGGCGCGCGACATCGCCAAGGCGAAGAAGCTCCTGGCCGACGCGGGGCTCTCGGGCGGCTACAGCTTCGAGATGGTCATCATCAACGATCCCCAGGGGCGGCGTGTCGGCGAGGTCATCCAGGGCATGGCGAAGGAAGCGGGCTTCAACATCAGCCTCAAGCCCTCCGAGTTCGCTTCCGCGCTCAACGACAACGACGCGGGCAAGGACCAGGCTTTCCTCATCGGCTGGAGCGGGCGCGTCGACCCGGACGCCAACATCTTCCAGTTCCAGACCTGCGGTGCGACTTTGAACACCACGCAGTCGTGCGACGAGGGCGTGGACGTGATCCTGAACCGGGCCCGCGAGGTGACCGACTTGACCCAACGGACGTCGCTCTACCGTCAGGCCGTCGACAAGTTCGCCTTCGCCCGGCGCAACATCATCTACCTGTACCACGCGAACTACATCGTCTCGTACCCGAAGAGCCTGAAGGGCTACAAGGCTGTGCCGGACGGCCTCATCCGCATCAAGGGCGCGTCCTGGCAGTAGCCGGAACGTGCCGGCCGGCGTCGCGCCCGCATGACGCCGCGCCGGCCGGCTGACGCGCCGTGCTCGAATACCTGATCCAGCGCCTCGCGATCTCGGCGATCACCCTCGCCGTGATCAGCATGATCGTCTTCACCGGCGTGCGCATGATTCCGGGCGATCCCGCGCGCGTGATGGCCGGGACCGAGGCGGACGAGGCTGGCCTGGCGGAGGTCCGCGAGAAGTACGGCCTCAACGACCCGATTCCCCTCCAGTACCTCCGGTGGGTCGGCCTGGCGCTCCGCGGCGACCTCGGCGAGTCGATCCGCACGCGCGAGACCGTGACGAAGACCGTGGCGGGCAAGCTGCCGATCACCCTCGAGCTGGCCTGCCTGTCCATCCTGCTCGCGCTCGCGATCGCGATCCCGGTCGGCGTTCTCTCCGCCGTGCGCCGCAACACGTACTGGGACTACCTGGCGAACGGCCTGTCCCTCTGCGGTCTCTCTGTGCCGAGCTTTTGGCTCGGCATCATGCTGATCCTGTTCTTCTCCGTGCGGCTCGGCTGGCTGCCCGCGTCCGGCTTCATCCCCTTCCTCGAGAGCCCGCGCGCGAACCTCACGCGGATGCTCATGCCCGCCTTCGTGCTGGGCGCGACGCTGGCGGCCGTGCTCATGCGGCAGACGCGCAACAGCATGATCGAGGTGATGAGCGCGGACTACATTCGGACCGCGTACAGCAAGGGATTGGCCGGACGCGTCGTCGTCTTCCGCCACGCGATCCGGAACGGCCTCATCCCGGTCGTCACGATCCTCGGGCTCCAGATGGGCGCCCTCATGGGCGGCGCCGTCGTGACCGAGCAGATCTTCGTGGTGCCGGGATTCGGGCGGCTCATCGTGGAATCGGTCTTCACGCGCGACTACCCGCTCGTCCAGGGCGTCGTCCTGATCACGGCGAGCGCCTACGTCTTGATCAACCTGCTCGTGGACGTGTCGTATTCGCTCCTCAACCCGCGCATCCGGATCAAGGGAGCGGCCGATGCCGCCTGACGGCGGGGCGATCGCGGCACCGGTCGCCGCAGCCGCGCCGGAAGCGCGGGCGACGCGCCTCCAGCTAGCGTGGCGGCGCGCCGCGCGGCGGCCGCCGGCCCTCGTGGGCGCCGCGGTCGTGGTGCTCTACGTGCTCCTGGCCCTCTGCGCCCCGTGGGTCGCTCCGGACGACCCGCTTCGCACCGATTGGAGCCAGATCCGCAAGGCCCCAAGCGCCGCGCATCCTCTCGGCACGGACGACCTCGGGCGTGACGTCCTCTCGCGCGTGATCTACGGCACGCGCATCTCCATGCAGGCGGGCGTCTTCTCCATTCTTCTGGCGATGGTGATCGGCGTTCCCCTGGGGCTCACGGCCGGCTTCTACCGGGGTGTGTTCGACCAGCTGATCATGCGGCTGACGGACGCCTGGCTGTCGTTCCCCTTCTTGATCCTCGCCATCGGCCTTGTCACGATCCTGGGCCCATCGCTCACCAACGCCACCCTGGCGATCGGCGTGGCCGCGACACCCACCTACATCCGGCTCACGCGCGGCCTCGTGCTCGGGACGCGCGAGGAGGAGTTCGTCCAGGGGGCGCGTTCGCTCGGCGCCGGTGACCTGCGCGTCATGACGCGCCACATCCTGCCCAACATCACGAGCGCGCTGCTCGTCCAGGCGACGGTCTCGATCCCGGGCGCGATCATCGCGGAGGCGATCCTGTCGTTCCTGGGGCTGGGCGTCCAGCCGCCGAGCCCGAGCTGGGGCAACATGCTGAACGCCGCGCAGCAGTTTCTCGAGACGGCGCCGTGGATGGCCTGGTGGCCGGGGCTCGCCATCTTCTCGCTCACGCTGTCGTTCAACCTGGCGGGCGACGGCCTGCGCGACTGGCTCGATCCGAAGGACTACTAGGCCGGGCGCGCGGCGCGGATCATCTCGATGAGCGCGGCACGGCACTCTTCCGCCGTCGTGATCTCGCGTGGAAACGAGATCCGGGCGGCGTGCAGCCGCTCGCCGGTCCGGAGACGCACGCGGAAGCCCAGGCGGTCGACCGAGAGCATCGTCGCCTCCTCGGCGGCGGCATCGGCGTGGGCCCGGGACAGCGAGAGGAGGGCCGGCGCGTGGTCGCGATTCATGTGCTCCAGGATGCCCTCGGCCGCATCGGCCACCGGATCCGGTCGCGCTGCGGCATACGCCTCACCGGTAACCCAGTCCATTGCCGCGAAGCCGCCCACGAAGTAGACGTCCATCACCTCGAGCCGCCAGAAGGCGAAATCCTCGAAGTCGACCCAGAACGCGGCCTTCGGATGCCGCGCGAGATAGGCCTCGCGCGCGGGGCCGCGTTGGCGATCCGGCAGTCGGGCGGCCCGCCCCACGAGCGTCACGCGCCCGCCAGCGAGCGGATCCTCCGCCCAGCCGGGCTGGGTGGCGAGCAGGCTCGCGCGCGCGTCGGCCTCGAGGTTCTGCGTGTGCATGGCCATGCCGCTGATGAGGAGGAGCGGAGCGCCCTTTTCGTCTGGCGCGTACGGCATGACCGAGCCGAACGGATGTCCCGGAAGCCGGCGCGAGAGCGTCGAGAGCATGCCGGATTGCGCGAGGTGAACGAGCGTCCTCGCGCGCTCCGCATAGCTCGGCTCGGTTGAAGGCGCCGGCGGGCGGCCTCCCGGTGTGGGAACTCCGTGGCCGCTCATACCGCCCTCTCCCCTGCGGAGACCTGGGCGGCAAGACGCCCGGCCTCCTCCACGACCACGACGCGGAGGGGCGCTTCCCGGTTCCGCACGGTCAGCTCATGGCTCGGGTACCCGGTGGCGGCAAATCCGGCCCGGATCATCACCTGCTCCGACACCACGAGCTCGCACCGGTACTCCTTGGTCAGCGCTTCCAGGCGGCTCGCGACGTGCACGGTGTCGCCGACGGCCGTGAGATAGCGCGTCTCACCATAGCCCATCTCACCCACGACGACGGGGCCCGTGTGGATGCCGATGCCGAGCCTGAGCGGCGCCCCGAGGTCGGCGCCGAATGACCGGCTGACTTCCCCGACCCGGGCGACCATGGCGCCTGCCGCCCGCAGCGACTGCCGGCAGGCCGCCTCGGCCCCGACCTCGACCCCGAAGAGGGCCATGACCCCGTCCCCCGTGTACTGGTTCGCAATGCCGCCGGCCTCGGCGATTGCGCCTCCGACGGCCTCGAAATACCGGTTGAGGAAAAATACCACGTCGTAGGGCAGCTGGTGCTCGGCGAGTCGGGTGAAGCCGCGGAGGTCGGCGAAGAGGACGGCAATCTCGCGCTCCTGCCCGTGGCGGGCAATGCTCCCAACGTGCAGGGCGGCGGCATCGACCGTGACGTCGAGGAGCGGGGTCACGGCGATGTCGCGCGCCGGGCGGAGCTGGCAGGCGAGGCGCACGTTGGGCGGCGCGCCAACGCGCTGGAGCACGCGCTCCTCCAGCGGGCCCGGCGGCGGCAGCAGGGCCGGGTCTCCGCCGACGCGGATGCGGCAGGTCGAACAGCGCCCCCGGCCGCCGCACACGGAGGCGTGCGGGATGCGGGCCGAGCGGCTCGCCTCGAGCACCGTCCATCCCGAGGGCGTGACCACGCTGCGGCCGCTGGGATACGAGACACGCACGGTCGCACGGCGCCGTGACACGTACTCGCGCCCGGCGCGCGCTGCGAAGGCGAGCGCGAGCAGGACCCACACGGTATTCACGAGCGCCTCGCGCACCCGGACGACCGCGGCCCGCTGCGCCGGCGCGGGGTTGCGCGTCTGGACCATGAGCCGTTGCGCAAAGCCAGGGTCCTGTGCCAGCGCCGTCACCTCCCGGCCGGCCTCGGCGATACCCAGGCCAGCGAGCACGGGCACCAGCACGTATGCGCTCAGCAACACGGGGAACAGCCGCCCATACCAGGGGCGAAGTCGCAGCCAGAAGTGCAGGCCGATGCAGCCGTGAGTCCACGCGATGGCGAGGAGCGAGAACTGGCGAAAGCCGGCGGTCCACGGATTGACGACCCAGATGTTGAGCACGATGCGCGCATACGAATCATCCGTGCCGAACATGGCGTTGGCCAGTCTCGTGCCGACGATGTGATACGCGAGCATTGGCGGCACCGCCAGGCCGAAGACGATCTGCGTCGCTTCCCAGGCCGGCATGCGCAGCGTCCGGCGCCGGTAGAGAATCCACAGGCCGAGTAGCCAGTGGGCGAGCAGGGCGCCGAACAGCGCCGTCTCGCCGATCGCGTTGCGCCAGAGGGCGAGGAACCAGAGCCGCCCGGCTTCCATCGCGCCGAGCGAGATCAGTCCGAGGGCGTGGTTGCTGAAGTGGGTCAGGAGATAGGCGAAGAGGATCAGCCCGCACCAGAGGCGGAGCGGACGGATCCACTGCCGCCCTGGCCGGTCTGCCATGTCGCCGCGGCCGCCTAGAGCGCGCTGCGGCCCGACGCCTTGTCGAGGAAACCCGCCAGGACCCGCGTAAACTCCTCGGGCTGCTCGACGTTGGAGAGATGCGAGGCCGAGCGGAGGATGGCAAGCTCCGCGCCGGGCAGCGCGGCGTGGATGTCCCGCGCCATCTCGACGGGCGTACCCAAGTCCTCTTCGCCGACGATGACGAGCGCGGGACAGTGCAGCTCCTTCAGCCGATCGGTCAGGTTGATCTTGGGGATCGCGTGACAACAGCCGATGTAGCCCGCAGGCGGCGTGCTGCGGATCATGCCGCCGACACGCTCCATCACGTCACGCCGGCGCGCGCGGAAGGGCGCCGTGAACCAGCGCTCGAGCGTGCCCGCCACGAGCGGCTCCATGCCCTTGGCGCTGACCGTCTTGATTCGGTCCTCCCAGACGGGCGCCGCGGCGGCCGGATAGCGGCTGGTCGTATCGCAGAGCACGAGGCTCTTGATCATCGCGGGGTGCTTGAGCGCGAAGGTCTGGCCGATCATGCCGCCCATGGAGAGCCCCACGAAGTGCGTCTCCTTGACGCCCACGCCGTCGAGGAGGCCCTTGAGGTCGTCGGCCATCTGGTCGAGCGAGTACGCGCCGTCGGGCGCGCTCGTCTGGCCGTGCCCGCGCGTGTCGTAGCGCAGTACGGTGTAGCGGGCAGCGAGCGCCTTGGCCTGCTCGTCCCACATGTGGAGGTTGCAGCCGAGGGAATGGCTCAGCGTCACCACGGGGCCGCTGCCTTCCTTCTCGTAGTTGATCTCGATGCCGTTGGCCTTGATCTTCACGGTGGTCTCCTATTCGCGGGTGGCGGTGCTGGGGCAGATCTGGTTGTAGGCGCAATAGCGGCAGGTCAGGTAGCCCGGCGTGGGGTCGAAGCGGCGGGCGCGGATGCCGGCAGCCGACTCCTCGATGGCCTGGCGGGCCTCGACGAGGTCCTTCTCCGTCGGCTTGTGGCGTCCAGCCAGGCCCGATTCGAGAAAGCGAAGCTCGACGCGCGCCGGCAGCTTGCCGGTCATCTCCTTCTGGGCGAGGGCGTACATTTTGAGCTGGAGGCTCTCGCGCGCCCGCTTGTCCGCCGCCTTCTGCTCGGTGACGTCGCTCGACTTGTAGTCGATGACGACCGCGCCTTCGGGCGTGTCGTCCACCCGGTCGAAGCGCCCCCGCACCCGCGTCGGCCCCAGCGCGAAGCCGAACTCGCGCTCGACGTCCGTGGGCTTCCGCCCTGACGCTTCCTCCTCGTGATAGAAGCGCGTCAGCGTCTCGACGCCCGCGCGTTTGCGCTGCTCCTCGTGCTCGCGCGTGAGGAAACCTTCGTTGCGCCACGCGTCGTCAAAGGCCTTCAGGAAGTCCTCGAGCGAGGTGAAATTCCCGACGACGCGGCGCCGCAGGTAGAACTCGACCGCCTTGTGAATGGCGCTGCCGTAGACGACGCTGTGGTGCTGGCGCAGCGGGATGCGCTTGATGTGGACGTACTGGTACTTGAGGGGGCAGCTCTTGTAGTCGTCCACCTGGTTGTGGCTGACCGTCAGCTCCTGCTCGGGCGGGATCGACACGGTCATCGTGCTGTCGGGCGTCGGCGGCGGAGCGTTTCGCTGGAGCTCCTCGATGGCCTTCGCCTTGAACGGCCGTGCCGCGTCCTTGGGCAGGTCGAGCGCCTCCAGCACGAACTGGCTCGTCTTCCACTTCTTGCGGCCGCCCATATCGTGGGCGCTCGTGAGGTAGAGCGCATCCTTGGCGCGCGTCATCCCGACGTAGAAGAGCCGCCGCTCCTCCTGCAGGTGGAAGTCGCCCGCCGGCAGCGTGTCCTTGATGAGCCCGAGCGGCATCTCGAGTGCGTCGCCGCGCCGGCGTGTCGGGAATTTCTCCTGGACGCAGTTCACGAGGAAGACCAACGGCCACTCGAGGCCCTTGGATTTGTGGACCGTCAAGACGGGCACAGCGGGCGTGTCCGTATCGGCCTCAGCCACCGCCGGGTCGTCGCCCGCGTCCATCAGGGCGTCGAGGTGATTGACGAACTCGCGCACGTTGTCGTACTGGAGCACGCGGGCCGCGTCCCGTACTCGCGTGAAAAACTTGCTGACGTTCTGGACCTCCTGCTCCTGCTCGGCCGGCGCCTTGGCGTAGCGGGTCATCAGCCCCGAGTCAACGAGAAACTGGTAGAGCAGCTCGCCCGTAGGCGTCTCGCGCGCCAGCTCCATGTAGCGCGTGAGATCGACGACGAGGCGCCCGATGATGGCGCGGCCCTCCTCGCTCAGGCCGAGGTCCGCGGGTACCTGCCGCAGCACGTCGAAGAGCGTCCGGTGCTTGCGGTCCGCATACGTCGCGCACTCGGTCAGATCCACGATCGGGACCTGGTAGATGTCCGAGGAGGCGAGGTAGTGCAGGCTGACAGAATCGTCCGTGTGGGCGACGCTGCGAAGGAAAGCGATCAGGAGCCGGATCTCGGGCCGCCCGTAGAGCCCGGCGTTGCCCGAGAAGGTCCACGGGATGCCGCGCAGATTGAGCGCGCGCAGGAAGGCGTCCGCGTCGTTGTTCGCCCGGACGAGGATGGCCATCTCCCTGTACGGCCGCCCCGCGGCGTGCTCGTCGGCGATGATCTCGACAATGCGGTCGGACTCGCTCGATACCGTGTCGAACGCCAGGTGCGTAGGCGGTTTGCCCACGCGCGGCTTGCCGTCGGGCCCGGTCGAGACCAGCTTCTTGTCGATGTGCTGGGCCGTTTCGAGCCGGTCCGGGTCGTTGTGCTTGATCAGGCTGTAGGCCGCATCCAGCACGGCCTGAGGCGAACGGCGGTTCTCGATCAGCACGACCTTTTTCGCGTCGGCATATGTCCGATCGAAGTCGAGGATGTTGCTCATCGAGGCGCCCCGGAAGCGGAAAATGGCCTGGTCGTCGTCGCCGACAACAGTGACGTTGCGGTGCCTCGCGGCCAAGAGCTTGACGACTTCGAACTGCGCGTAGTTGGTGTCCTGGAACTCGTCCACGAGGATGAAGCGGTAGCGCTCCTGACAGCGCCTGAGGACGTGCGGCCGGGTGCGGAGAAGGCGCAGCACCTCCACGATCTGGTCGCCGAAATCGATCTGGCCGAGCCGCGCCATGAGCGTCTGGTACTGCGCATAGGTGCGCGCCAGCTCCACGTGCTCCTCGGCCTCCATGCGCGCGGCGTCGTCGCCGGCCGCCGCCAGAACGCCCTCGGCGTGAGCCAGATACTCGTCGGGCCCGACGTCCTCGTCCTTCAGCCGGCTGAACAGCGTGATCATGGCCTGGAGGTGCCGCGTCGGGTCGCCCAGCGGCCGGAAATGCTTGAGCGGGAACTCGAAGAGGTGATCGCGCAGGAAGATGACCTGCTCCGCGCGAGTGAGAACGCGGAAGTCCGGCGTCAGCCCGAGCTCGAGCGCGTTTTCCTTGATGAGCCGGTCGCCGAAAGCGTGAAACGTCGAAATCTGCACGTCCGCGTAGCCGTAGGGCACGAGCGTGTCCACGCGCTCTTCCATCTCGGCCGCGGCCTTGTCGGTGAAGGTCAGCGCGAGGACCTCCGAGGGCCGGGCCTTCCGCGTGGCGATCAGGTATGCGATGCGATGGGTGATGACGGTCGTCTTGCCGGTCCCCGCGCCTGCGATGATGAGCAGCGGCCCCGCCTTGTGCGTGACGGCCTGCCGCTGGGCCTCGGTCAGCTCCTTGAGGATCCGCTCGGCTTCGCGCTGGGCTTCTGCCATCAGCAGTCTAGCGGCGGATGTCGGAGTTGGTGGAGGCCATGAGCTCTTCAAGCTCGGGTGGGCGCACGACGGCGACGTCCCCCCAGATCGTGCACTTGAGCGCAGCCAGGGCCGTCGCCGCGTCCACCGCCTCCTGGGCGGCGCGACCCTGCAGGACGCGCCAGAGAAAGCCCGCTGCGTAGGCATCGCCCGCGCCCACGCGGTCCACGGTCGTCACCGTGTAAAGTCGCGAGGGCCGCAGAACGGAGCCTGCGTCCAGCACGGCCGAGCCCGCCTCGCCGAGCGTCAGCGCGATGGTGGCCTGTGGCGCCAGCCGGGCGAGTCCGCGCACTACCTTTTCCGGCTCGCCTGACAGCTCGAACACGGCGTCGGCGTCGTCCGAGCCGATGAAGAGATACCGGACAGCCGTCAGCACCTCCGACAGAAACTCTCGAGCTTCCCCGGCCGACCAGAGGCGAGAGCGGTAGTTGACGTCAAACGAGATCGGCACCCCCGCTGCCTGCGCCTCGCTGCATGCCCGCCTGATGACCGCGCGGAGATTGTCGCCCAGCGCGGCAGTGATCCCGGAGAGGTGCACGATGCGCGCCCCCCGCACGATGGCCCAGTCCACCTCCTCGGGCACGAGTCGGCTCATAGCCGAATCCCGACGATCGTAGAGCACGCGGACAGGGCGCGGCGGCGCACCGTACTCGAGAAAGTAGAGACCCATGCGGCTGGCCGGCCGTCGGAGCACACCCGCGCAATCCACGCCGTGGCCGGAGAGCTCGCGCACCGTACGGTCGCCCCAGGCGTGGTCTGCCGGCAGCGCCGAGATGAACGCCGTTCGGAGCCCGAGGCGCGAAACGGCCATCAGCACATTGGCCTCGGAACCGCCGATCTGGACGTCGAGTGCGACAGCCTGGTCGAGGCGGTGCGGCGGCGGCGCGGCCAGCCTGAGCATGACCTCCCCTAGCCCGACAAGATCATGGCCCATCAGTGAGGGCGTCAGGCGCTGGCTGCGAGGCGGACTTTGAAGTTGGTGCCGAGGATCAGCTTGGTCTCCAGGGTCTCGAGGTGCCGGTCGGTGCCGAATGTGACGTGGGCCGGGTGGTTGTGGCGCGCCCAGGACGAAAAACTGGTGATGTCGATAAGTGCGCGGAGCCGGCCCGAGCCGCCCTCCGCCACGGCCTGGAAGCGCAGCCGGATCAGCTCGGCGCGGTAGCCGCTTGCCGAGACGTCATCGGGGCCCTCGTCATCGGGCCGCGCGCGGCGCACGATGAAGGTGCTGTACGTGCCGTCCGGATCCTGCTCCAGCATCTTGTTGGCGAAGTTGAGCTCGGCGGACAGGAGGTCGTCCACACGGCGGTCGGCCGGGATCTTGAGCGTATCGTCCACCTGCCGGCGCCGGCCGAGGAAGAAGGTGTGCATGACGGAGTGGTACGAGACCGTGCCACGGTCGTGGTCATACACCATGTCGAGCCAGCTCTCTCGACCCCGGACGGAGCTGTGGCTGTGCATCTCGACAGGCGTGAAGCGTCCCTGCTTGATCATCCCGCTCGCGTCGGTATGCAGGGAGATGCTGTCCCCGTCCCCGTCCATGCTTACGCGATAGCGGCCTGTCGCGGGATCGATCTCCTTCACCACAGTGCCCTTGAGGTGGAAGGTGATCAGGCTGAAGAGCACGCCGACATCCACCGTGTAGTCGAACACCTGCCGCACCGGTGCCTGGGCGGGCGACTTGGCGGGAGACTGCCCGAGGGCGGCCTTAGGGCTGGCCAAAAGCGGAAGCGAGGCTGCCAGGAAGGCTCGACGAGAGAGGCCGGGAACCATCATCTCAGCTGATTGTACCTCAAAGGTGACAGTCAGCAATCCTGAGGATTTTCCTGTATTTATGATACGTTAGTGGTTGTCTCCGCCCTAGGCATCGATCGCAGATTCATCGGGCTGTCGGGGAGGGTACAGTGCGAAAGTCCCGTCGCGTGGTCATCACCGGATTGGGTGTGGTCGCCCCCAACGGCATCGGCAAGGACGCCTTCTGGGACGCCCTCATCGCCGGCAAATCAGGCATCGACTACATCACCGCGTTCGACGCTTCCTCTTACTCTTGCCAGATCG
>Ga0335084_10002842_pt1 | contig 16790 bp, 15 predicted proteins | sample Lox_Sample_44_FD_206721 | JGI IMG/M metagenome (GOLD analysis project Ga0335084, IMG submission 206721) | Soil microbial communities from Loxahatchee National Wildlife Refuge, Florida, United States - Lox_Sample_4.4 | ecosystem: Environmental > Terrestrial > Soil > Wetlands | place: USA... | reverse complement strand
TCTCGGCCTCGCGCGCCAGCACCAGGTGCACGCCCGCGCCGCCGTTGGTGATGAAGATCTTCTCGCCGTCGAGGAAGTAGCGGCCGTTCTCCTCGGTCGCGCGCGTCGTGATCGCGCCCAGGTCGGAGCCCGCCTGCGGCTCGGTCAGGTCCATCGCGCCCTGCAGCTCGCCCGCGACGAAGCGCGGCAGGTAGCGCTGCGCCAGCTCCTCGGGCGCGTACCGCTGGATGTCCTCGGCGACGCCCGCCTGCAGGCCCATCACCGTCATCAGCGCGGCGTCGGCGCGCGCAACCATCTGGATCACCACGTTGGCGACGAACGCAGGCAGCTCGAAGCCGCCGAAGCGCTCCTTCACCCCGACGCTGACGAGCCCCGCCTCGCGCAGCTTCTCGTAGCCCTTGCGCACGTGGTCGGGCTGGACGACCTCGCCGTTCACCAGCTTGGCGGCGTCCCACCAGCCGCTGCGCGCGTCGGGCTCGATCGACGCGCAGATCTCGGCGCAGGTCTCGAGCAGCGTGCGCTGCGCGCCGCGCTCGGCGACGACGTCGGCGCCGTCGCCCTTGCGGCGGGTCCAGTACTCGTCCCAGTCGATCAGCTTGTCGAGGTAGAGCGCGATCGATTCGTGCAGGTAGGAAGCCATGTGACCTCGCGAATGTTGGCTATGATCGCCGGGCTCCCCGACGGAGGTTATAGCGCATGTACGTTGGACGGATCGTGTCGGTCGGGCGAAGTCGCGCAGGGGCCAATGCGGCGCTGTACCGCGTATCGTCGCGTTCGTTCCCGAACCGGATGGCCGTCGAGGTCGAGGGCCGGCTCGCCGTGGTGCCCCGCCCGGGCCACGAGGGCGACCTGCACAAGAACCCGTACATCGCCTACAACTGCCTGCGCATCGCGGGCGAGCTGGCCGTCGCGAGCAACGGCAGCCACACCGACCCGATCGCCGAGAAGCTCGCACTCGGCGTGCCGCCGCGCGACGCGCTCGCGTCGGTGCTGCTCGCGCTCGACTTCGAGAAGGACGCCCTGCAGACGCCGCGCATCGCGGGCATCGTGCCGCGCGAGGGCGACGTGGGCTGGCTCGCGATCGTCCGTCAAGACGCGCTGGTCGTGAAGGCCGTGCCGCTCGAGCCCGGCCGCGCCTGGTACATCGCCACCTACGACCACGACGACGTGCGCGACGCGCAGTGCGTGGAGTTCGACGCGCCCGACGCCGCGGCGGCCGCGCGCTACGCGGTTGACGGCGGCGCGTTCGCGGGGCTCGAAAAGCCGGTAACCTCGGGCGCGGCGCTCGCGTCGAGCCGCGGGTTCCGGCTCGGGACGTTTCTCGTCAACCCGTCCTAGAACGGGCCGATAGGATGCGTAGATGCGTCCTCTTGAAGCGCTTCGCGTCTACCGGAATCCACGGATGCTGGCGATCCTGGCGATGGGCTTCGCCAGCGGTCTGCCACTGGCGCTGACGGGGGGAACGCTCCTCCTCTGGCTCACCGACGCGCACGTCTCGCTGACCGACGTCGGCCTCTTCGCGCTGGTCGGGATCTTCTACACGGTGAAGTTCCTCTGGTCGCCGGTGCTCGACCGCGTGTCGATCCCGTGGCTGTCGGCGCGGCTCGGCCAGCGGCGCGCCTGGCTGATCGCGATCTCCGCGTGCCTGGCCGCGGCCGTCGTCGCGCTCGGCTCGACGGATCCGGCGGTCGATCCGCTGCGCACGGCGCTGCTCGCGGTGCTGGTCGCGTTCCTGTCGGCGAGCCTCGACATCGTGATCGACGCCTACCGGATCGAGCTCCTGCGCGGCGAGGAGCAGGCGGCCGGCTCCGCGGCCACGCAGCTCGGCTACCGGATCGGGATGCTCGCCTCGGGCGCGGGCGCGCTCGCGCTGGCGGAGTGGTGGGGCTGGCAGAAGAGCTACTTCGCGATGGCAGCGCTCGTCAGCGTCGGCGTGGTCGCCGCGCTGGCCTCGCCGGAGCCGAGCCACCCGCCGCGCCAGGGCTCGTTCTTCCGCGGCGCCGTGATCGAGCCGTTCCGCGAGTTCGCCTCGCGGCAGAGCTGGCTCACGATCCTCGCGTTCATCGTGCTGTACCGGCTGGGCGACGCGATGGTCGGCACCATGGCCGGCCCGTTCTACCTGAAGCTCGGCTTCACCAAGCTCGAGATCGCCGGCGTAACCAAGATCTTCGGCGTCGCCGCGACGATGGCCGGCATCGTGGCCGGCGGCGCGTTCGCCTACCGGCTGGGCCTCGCGCGCGCGCTGGTGGTGGCGGGCCTGGTCCACGCGCTGTCGAACTTTGCCTTCGTCGCGCAGGCCTACGCGGGGCCGAACGTGAACGTGCTCATGCTCACGATCTTCGTCGAGAACTTCACCGGCGGGCTCGTGTCGGCAGCGACCGTCGGCTACCTGTCGACGCTCTGCAATCCGGCCTTCACGGCGACGCAGTACGCGCTGCTCAGCTCCATCTCGGCGATCCCGCGCACGATCTTCGCCGCGGGCACCGGCTGGCTCGCGGAGCAGCTCGGCTGGCCGCTCTTCTTCAGCGCCGGCGCGCTCGCCGCGCTGCCGGGCATCGTGCTCGCGGCGCTGCTCGCGGAGCAGGCCGGCGTTCAGCTCTTCCGGCGTAGCAGCCCGACCGTGCCGAAGCGCGCCTCGGGCACGTAGTTCGCGACCATGTAGTCGACCACCTCCGGCAACGCCTGCTCGTAGACGATCCCGTCGACCGCGATCGGATGCAGCCACACCACGGCGTAGCGCGGGCGCGTGCGCTCGAGCTCGGCGACGAGCTCGAGCCGCTGCGCGCGGGTGACCGCGAACAGCGCGAGCGGGAAGCGGGTCGCCTGCGGGCGGTCGGCCAGGTAGTAGATCAGCGCCTCGTTCGGGAACACCCAGATCGGCTCGTCGGGCGCGGTGCGGTCGCGCACCGCGGCGACGAGCTGCTCGAGCTGGTCCCCGAGGCCGTCGGGCACGAGCGCACCGCCCGCGCGGTCGAGGTTCAGCGTGCGGAAGTCCGCCGGGATCGGCGCCGCGAACGAGAAGAGGTTGCCGCCGGCCCAGCTCCACCACGGCGCGAGCGCGGCGGCGGCGAGCGCGACGGCGGCGGCGCCCGCCGCACGGGCGGCGAGCGCGACGGCGCGCGAGGCGGCGAGTAGCGCGGCGTCCTCGACCAGACCGGCGAGCAGCACCAGCGCGGGCGGCGCCGCGAACGCAAAGTGGTTCGTGTCGGGGCGCGAGAGCGCCGCCGCGAACAAGAGCGCCCCGAAGACGAACAGCGCCAGCTCGACGCCAACCCGCGCGCCGCGCTCGCCCCCGAGCCACCGCGCCGCCGTCGCGATCCCCGACACGCCGAGAACGACCGGCACGAAGTACGCGACGAGTGTCTCGCGCGCGAGCGCGAGCGCCGGGAACGGCAGTGCGCCGAAGCCCAGCACGCGGATGCGCGGGAACACGAACAGGTTGTCGATCGTGGCGGCGAGCGCGCCCTGCGCGGCGATGTACGCGACGGCCGGCGCGAGCAGCGCGGCGCCCCCCGCGGCGGTCCAGGCGAGCACGCGCACGCGGTCGGGGCGGAGCGCGAGCGCCGCAACGACCGCCAGCGCGCACGCCACGCCGACCTCCTGGCTGTAGAGCAGCGCGAGACCGAGCAGCGCGCCGGTCGCGGCGAGCCAGCGGCGCGGGTCGGCGCCGTACGCGCGGCACAGGCAGGCGAGCGCGCCGAGCCCCAGCCCGACGCGCGAGGCCGACCAGCTCATCCCCGGGATCGCCGTCGAGCAGACCAGCCCGATCGCGAGCGTCGCGACCAGCGCCGCGGTCCGCGTGCGCAGCAGCCCCCGCAGCAGGAGGTACGCGGCGACGAGCCCCGCCGCGCTGGCGCCGTAGATCCAGGCGCGCCACACCACGATCGATGGGCCGAACACGCGAAACAGAAATGCGACGCTCCAGGTGGCGAGCGGCCCGTACAGGCAGAACACGTCGCGCGATAGCGCGCCGCCGCGCAGCACCACGTCGGCCCAGGCGAGCATCTCGCCCTCCTCGGCGAGGAACGGCCACGGCCCCATCGTCGCCTGCGGCAGCCGCCACGCGCGGCCGAACACGGCGTAGAGCGCGAGCGCGACGAGCGCGAGCTCGAGCGCGACGACCGGCACCGCGGCGGCGCGCGTGGCGAGCGCCACCTTCCCCGCGAGCGCGCGCCAGGCCAGCGCGCCGGCGGCGATGCCACTCGCCAGCGCCGCGAAGTACGCGAGTGACTCGGCCGACTTCGAGTGGCCGGCGAGGATCGAGACGCTCACGATGCCGAGCTCGCGCGCGCGCGCGACGTCGTCGCCGGTCGTGGGCGCGAGCCGAACGGCGAGCCACGCGGCGAGCGCGCCCGCGGCGAGCGCGACGACCGCGAGCCACGGGCTCGGGGCGCGCCGCTCCACTCAATCCGCTCCCGGCGGGAGGATGCTCGCGCCCGACGCGTCCTCGACCCAGGGCACGCGCGCGACCGACTCGGCCGTGAAGAGCTGCATGCACACGTTGCGGCCCTTGCACGGCGGCGTCTGCGCGACGTGCAGGCACGGCGAGCAGATCAGCGGCCGGTAGTGCACGAGCTCCTCGTAGCCCGCGATCGGCTCGAGCAGCGTGGCCGGATCGGTCGGGCCGAAGAAGCTCGTGCTCGGCACGCCCAGCCCGCGCGCCGCGTGGATCAGCGCCGAGTCGATCCCGATGAAGCGCCGCGCGCCGGCCAGCACGCCGAGCGAGTCGGCGAGCGCGAGCTCGCCGCAGCGATTCTCGAACGCGAAGCCGGGGCCGAGCTCGGCGGCGACCGCCGCGGCGACCTCGTCGGAGACGGCGCGATCCGACTGCGCTCCCAGGAAGATCCAGTGCGCGTCCTCGAGCTCGGTTCGCTGGCGCGCCGCGAACGCGCGCCACTCGGCGAGCGGCAGGTGGCGCACCGACGCGAAGTCGGAGCAGCCCGCGCCGACCGCGAGATACGCGCCCTCGCCGCGCGCCGCGCCGGCGCGCGCGTGGAGCAGCGCCCGGCACTCGGCGCGGCTCGCGGGCGCGGCGCCCAGCAGCTCGGCCGCGGCCGCGTAGAAGTGGTACGTGCCGCGCGCGCGGTTGAAGAAGACGAGGTGCGTGAGCACGTTGCGCCGCCAGTACGTGCTCTCCACGTAGAAGCCGATCCGGTTGCGCGCGCACGTCAGCAGCGAGAACACCGTGGTGAGCTGCGAGTAGACCTCGAGGTCCACGACCGTGTCGACGCGCCGGCGCACGATCCCGAGCAGCACGCGGCCGGCACTCGCGACCAGCGCAGGCAGGCCCGCGGCGTCGTCGATGCGCTCGATGCGGTCGAACACGCCGAGCAGCTCCGCGAACGGGGCGACCGGCCCGCCGCACACGAGCGTCAGCGTGCGCTCCGGGAACCGGCGGCGCACACCGAGCAGCGCGGGCAGCGCGATCAGGAGACTCCCGCCGCCCATCATCTTGATGAACACGATCTCGCCGCGCGGATCGCTCCGGTGGTCGCGCCGCAGGAGCGCGCCGGCGAGCTGCGCGAGCGGGCGCAGGATCACGAGCAGCCACGCGCCGACCCAGCGATCGATGCGCTGCTTGTCGTCGACGGTCACGCGCGCTCCAACAGCAGGCCCATCTCGCCGAGATTGAACCAGACGTGGAAGCCGTCCGCGCGCGTGGTGCGCGCTTCGCGCGGGGCGCCCGCGAGAAGTCGCAGGTGGCTCCACACCATGGCCGCGGAGATGCACTTCACCGGCCGGAAGCTCCGGGCGACCCGGAAGCCCGCGCGCGCGAACACGGCCGCGACGCCCGCGCGCGAGTAGTGCACGCGGTGGTCGGGCACGTCGTGGAGCCAGAGCGGTCCCAGCAGCGCGCGGCTCAGCGCGCCGGCGTCGGGCGCGACCAGCAGCGCGCGCGCGCCCGGCGCCGACTCGCGCGCGAGCCAGGCAGCGAGCGCATTCGGGTCGGGCACGTGCTCGAAGCTGTCCTGGAACAGCCACAGGTCGGGCGCGTGCGGCAGCGTCGGGAGCGGCTCGGCCGCGAACAAGCTCTCGCGCGGCACGCCGAGCGCGTGCGCGTGGGCGCGGTTCGCCGCGACGGGCTCGAGCCCGAGCACGCGCGCGCCCTTCGCGTGCAGCGCCGCCAGGCAGGCGCCGCCGCCGAAGCCGACCTCGCACACCGTGAGGCCCGCGACGCCGAGCTCGACCGCGCCGAGCCAGCGCTCGAGCGTGCGCACTTTGGCGCGTCCGACCTCGGGGTCGTGGTGGCCGCGCGCGGCGGGATAGTCGTCGCCGTACTCGGGCGCGGCGCCGCCGTCGCCGCGCACGCAGGTGCCGCAGTCCGGGCAGCGCCACCAGCGCCGCGGCTCGGCGGGCAGCGCGCGCTCGGGGTGACACGGAAATGCGTGGCTCACGCGGAGTTCCGGCGCAGCAGGGTCACCCAGTAGCGCGCGCCCGTGGGCTGGCGTGCATCGGCCTCGTAGCTCCAGCGCGTTCCGTCGCGCGCGATCTCGGCTCGCGCGATCGCGGTGTAGTGCCGGGCCGCGTAGCCCTCGAACCACTCGAAGATGCGCCTGGGCGAGCCAGGCTCCACGAGCCACGAGACGTCCACGCTCACGAACACGACGTACTCCGGCCGCGACGCCTCGACCTGCGCGATCAGCTCCTCCTGCATCGCTAGCGCGAGCGGCTGCGGCTCCATGAGCGGATACATGTAGATGTAGCCCGTCGCGGCGCGGCGGCCCGCGTAGAAGTAGATCTCGGGCTCCGAGCCGATCACGGCGATGCGGGCGTCGGTCGGCGTGAGCGAGGCGATCAGGCGCGCGAGCTCGGGCGCCTCGACGAAGGGGTTGGGTCCGTACACCGCGCGCGCGACCTCGTCCGGCGTGCGCCGCAGCAGCAGGTCGCGCTCGACACCGATCGGCGTCGCGAGCCCGGCCAGCGCGAGCCCCGCCGCGACCAGGTTGCGCGGGCCTCCGGCCGGCGCGGCGTGCACCGCGGCGCCGGCGAGCAGCGCGAGCGCCGGCAGGAGCAGCACGAAGTACTGCGAGCGGTAGAAGAGGCCGAAGCTCGCCGCGAGCGCGCCCGCCGCCAGGAAGCCGAACAGGAACGGCGCGTGCGCGCGCACCTCGCGGCTCCACAGCGGCGCGGCCGCGCCGACCGCCGCCGCGAGCCACCAGACCGCCTGCGTCGGGAGAATCTGCGCGAGCGCGAGCGCCAGGTTGTCGAGCCCATCGACGATTCCGACCTGCGAGCCGTAGGAGCGCACGTACACGAAGGTCCACTGCCAGAAGCGCGGGAACACGCCGCACAGCGCGAGCACGGCCATGGTGACCGCCAGCGGCACGAGCCCGGCGAGCGCGAACGCGGTGAGCCGGCCCGCGCGCGGCGGCGGCCCGGCCGCGACGACGGCCACGCCGAACAGCGCGAGCGGCGCGGCGTTCTGCTTCACCACGACGGCCGCGCCGAGCAGGAGCCCCGCGGCGACGAGCCGCTCGAGTCGCTGCGCGTCGAGCGTGAACATGAGCCCCGCCAGCGCGAGCGACAGCGCGAAGGGCTCGGCGTGCGCCCACAGCCCGAGTACCGCGGTGGAGAGGGAGAGCGCCGCGTACGCCGCGCCCGCGACCGCGCCCGCCGCGTCGCCGAGGAGCCGCCGCCCGAGCAGCGCGACGGCGAGCGCGTTCCAGACGTTTGCGAGCAAGAGCCCCGCGTGGATCGCGACCACCGTCGGACCGCCGACCCCGATCAGGAGCGCGTACAGCGCGTAGATCCCGGGCCACTTCATGTTCCAGGCCTCGGCGTACGGCGGCACGCCCTGCAGGATCAGGCTGCCGAGGTACGCGTACTCGCCTTCGTCGCGCTCGAGCGGCACGCCGAGCAGCCGCACGCGCACGGCCGCAACTGCGACGAGCGCGACGGCGAGCGCGATCCACGGCAACGCGCGCGTCCCGCGATCCCCCGACACCCGCACGTGTCGATACTAGCGCGAGCGTAGCGCCTCCAGCTCTTCCAACGTCTTGGGCCAGTCGGCCTTGAGCAGGCGCGAGAGCGCGCGGTCGGCGAGCAGCTTGCCCCGGGTCTGGCAGCGCACGCAGTAGTTCGTCTCGTTCTCCGCGTGCAGGATGCGCTGCACCGGCGAGCCGCACACCGGGCACGGCTTCTGATAGCGGCCATGCACCGCCATCTCGGGCCGGAAAGCCGTCACGCCCTCGGGGAAGCCGTCGCCCGCCTGCGCGCGCAGCCGCTCGATCCACTCGCGCAGCACGTCCTGCGTCGCCTCGAAGAGGTGCTCGATCTCGGCGTCGCCGAGCTTCTGGGTCAGCGCCAGCGGCGACAGCCGCGCGCGGTGCAGGATCTCGTCGGAGTACGCGTTGCCGATCCCCGAGAGCAGGTGCGGGTCGGTGAGCGCGCGCTTCAGCGTGTGGTTGGCCGAGCGCAGCGCGCGCGCGAACGCGGCGGCATCGACCTCGAGCGGCTCGATCCCGCCGGGGTCGTGCGCGGCGAGCGCCGTCTCGCCGCGCACCAGGTGGAGCGACGCGCGCCGCTTCGTGCCCGCCTCGGTGAGCGTGAGCAGGCCCGTCGAGAAGCGGAACTCGAGCAGGGGCTTGCGGCCCGGCGGCTTGCGCCCGGGCTCGGCCCAGTGGAGCCGCCCCGCGATCATCAAGTGGATCACGCTGAAGAGCTCGCCTTCGAACGCGAAGACGAGCCGCTTGCCGAGCCGGCGCAGCCCGGTGACGCGCTTGCCCTCGAACACGGCGGGCGCGGGGTCGACCGAGCGCAGCAGGAAGGGCGTGTGGACGCGCAGCGCCTCGAGCGGCGCGCCGAGAATGCGCCGCTCGAGCGCCTCCAGATACACCGCCACGTCGGGCAGCTCGGGCATTCGGGCAGGTTCGCCCGCGTTGCGCCGCTCGTGCAACCGCCGGCTTGCGGTGTCCTCCGCGGGCTGCAGCGGCGGCGCTGCGCGGCGTCCTGGTGCAGCGCCGGCGCGGCATGGCGCTTGCTTTTCGACGGGGCTTACGGAGGAATCACCCTTGATGCCCGAAGAACGCTACGACGACTCGTTCCGCAGCATGGAGCGCCCCCCGCGCGTGCCGAGCCCCGGGGTCGCCGCGGTGCTCTCGGTCTTCGTGCCCGGCCTGGGCCACGTCTACTCGGGCCGGCTCCTCGCGGGGCTGGGCTGGTTCCTGGGCACCGCGCTCGGCTACGCGCTCCCGTTCCTGCACTTCGTGGGCTTCTTCGTCCACGTCGCGAGCGTGTACTTCGGCTACCAGGCCGCCAAGGAATTCCGCAGCTACGACTGAAGGATCAGTCGCGCGCGGCCAGCGTGAACTGCAGCTCGAGCCTTCCCAGGTGGAAGCGGTCGCCGTCCTTCAGCTCGAGCGCGCTGGCGCCGTCGCCGTCGACGTCCGCCTGGCGCAACACGAAGCCGCCGCGCTGGAACTCCACGAGCGCGTGGCGGGTTCGCAGCGAGGCGTCGTCGAGCGCCAAGTCCACGCCCGGTCCGCGCCCGACGGCGGTGCGCGGCTGATCGAGTCGGTACTCGAGGCCGCGGGCCTCGCCCGAGAGGATCACGAGTGCCGGTCGGTAGCGGGTCAGGAAGTCCGAGAGACCACGAGAGGCCGCAGCGGGTTTCATCGATCCTCGTCCGGGGCGGGGTGCGAAGGTTACTCGTTCTCGGATCGGTGCGCCGGCCGGAAGCTTCAGCGCGCGGGGGATTCTCCTCGAACATCGGGCGAAAATACGCCGTGGAGTCCGAACGGGACGCGCTGCGGTAGCTGGATCCGGGCCAGCGGCGGCGCCGCGAGGTCGCGGGCGTCGATGACGAGGAGCTCGCTCGCGCCCTCCTTCTCGTCGTGCACGAACGCGAGCAGCCAGCCGTCGTCCTCGGCCTCGGCGCCCGGCCGCGGCACGAACGAGCCCTCGCCGCCGAAGCGGTCCGGACCGAACGCGTGGATCACGGGATTCGCCGGGCCGTGCAGGTCGTACTTGAGCAGCGCGTCGGCGATCGGCTGGCGCACGTCGCTGCGCAGCCGCGACGCGAACGCCCAGCGCGCGCGCTTCCCGACGCGGGCCGGATGAAGCGACGGCAGGTCGGCGTTGCGCTCGTCGAGCGGCTCCTCGCGCACCGCGCCGCCGCGCGGATCGATGCGCCAGCGCCAGAGCTGCGAGAGCTGGTCGGGCGCGGCGCGCGGCTCGAGATCGCCGGGCAGATCGAGCGCCCAGCGGTGGAACACGTCGAGCACCACCTGCTCGCCGTCGTCCCACGCGTTCACGGTGTGGTAGACGAAGCACGGGGCGACCGGGTACCAGCGCACCTCGCTGCCCGACGCGCGCCGCGGCAGGAGCCCGAGGAACGAGCCGCGCTCCGGCTCGAAGCGCGCGATCGGCTCGCCGCGCAGCCAGCGCCGCACGTCGTACGTGTACGGGTGGTTCATGAACACGGCGAAGCGCTCGGTGAGCGCGAAGTCGTGCACGAGCACGCCGATCGGCAGCTCGACCGCGGTGGTGTGCACCAGCGCGCCGTCCGCCGCGAAGATCGAGTACTGCAGGTGCGGCTTCGCGATCGGGCTGTAGCCGACGGCGTACAGCTCGCCGGTCGCGGGGTCGAGCTTGGGGTGCGGCGCGAGCGGATGGCGCAGGCGGCGGTTCGCGGTGAACGCGCCCTTGGTCTCGAGCCCGGGCAGCGCGATCTCGTACGGCTCGCCCTGCTCGTGCAGCGCGAGCAGCTTCCCCGCGAAGCACGCGAGTCCGCCGTTGGCGGTGTTCTTCACCGCGCCCTCGGGATTGTCGAACTGGCGCCGCTCGAGCAGGCCCGTCCAGAGCGCGCGGCCCCGCTTGCGCTCGAGCTCGAAGCCGCGCGTCCGCACCCAGCGGTTGCGGTAGCTCGCGCGCCCGCCGGCGAAGCGCACCGCGTGGAGCATCCCGTCGCCGTCGAACCAGTGGTACTGGCCCGAGGGCGGCAGCTGCGGGTTGGGCCCGTTGCGGACGTACGTGCCGGCGAGGTCGCGCGGCAGCGCGCCGATGACGGCGAGGTCGTCCGCCTCCACCTCGCGCTCCACCGGCGCGAAGTTCCCCTCCAGGAACGGGCTCTTCCCCATCGGCCCCGATTCTAGCGCGCGGCCGAGCGCCACTCGCCCGACGGGCCGAGGCGGAGGCGCCGGCCGAGCGGGTCGAGCTCGACGTGCGGCGCGTTCGCGCGCGCGGGAAGCGCAGGCGCGACGGCGGCGAGCGCGCCGCGCTCGAAGCGGAGCAGGCGCGCCGCGCCGCTCGCATCGGCGACGAGCAGCTCGCCCGTGCCGCCGGCATAGCCCGCGCGACGGCGCAGGTGGTCGATGCCCGCGGCGAGCTCGCGCGCGCGGAACAGGAGCTCCTGGGCGAGAAAGCGCAGCGACAGCTCGTCGCGCGCGCGGTCGCGCAAGCAGATCGCCGCGAGCCCCTCGGAATTCACGCCGGCGAGGCAGCCCGCGAGCGGCGCGAGGAGGACCTCCACGCTCGCGAAGCCGCCCGCGTCGGGCACGCTCGCGCGCACGCGCAGCCGCGCGCGCACGTCGGGCGGCTCGAACACGGCGGCGAGCTGCGCGCCGTCGGCGAACGCCGCGGCCTCGACCCGGGTGAGCGCCTCGCCGACGAGCAGCTGCGACTCCTCCACCCGCGCGGCGCGCGCGATGCCCTCGATGCGCTCGCGCTGCCACGGCAGCTGGGTCGAGAGAGCGCGCGCGCTGGTCGCCGCCACGTGCCGCGCGAGCGCCCGTCGCGCGAGCCAGCCGAGCGAGCCACGCAGGCGCGCGAGCTCGGCGCGGATCTCGGCGCGCAACGCTTCGCCCTGCGCCCGCCCCTGCTCCACCGGCGCGCCCGCCGACGCGAAGCTCGCGCTCATCGCCGTGGCGCGGGCTGGATCTGGAGCACCTCGTTCGCCGAGCCCATCCGGTAGCCGTCGACGTCGAGTGACACCCAGCGGAAGCCGGCGTCGTGCACCGCGCGCGAGATCGCGCGCAGGCCGTCGGTCGAGAGCGCGCGCGCCATCTCGTTGCGCGCGAGCTCCACCCGGGCCAGGTCGCCGTGGTGGCGCACGCGCAGCTGGCGGTAGCCGAGCGCGCGCAGGGCGTCCTCGGCGCGGTCGATCTGCGCGAGCTTCTCGGGCGTCACTTCCATGCCGTACGGCACGCGCGAGGAGAGACACGCCGACGCCGGCAGCTCCGCGGTGGACAGCCCGGCCGCCGCGGAGAGCGCGCGGATCTCGGCCTTGCCGAGGCCTGCATCGAGGAGCGGCGAGAGCACGAGGTGCTCCTCGGCCGCCTGGTGGCCGGGGCGGAAGTCGCCGGTGTCGTCGCGGTTGATCCCGTAGGCCACGGCGGCGAAGCCGCGCTTCGCGCGCAGCGCCTCGAGCAGCTCGAAGAGCTCCGTCTTGCAGAAGTAGCAGCGGTCGGGCGCGTTGCGCGCGTACTCGGCGCGCTCGTGCTCGTGCGAGTCGATCCACTCGTGCGCGAAGCCGACCTCGCGCGCGACCTGCGCGGCCATCTCGCGGTGGCTGCGCGGGTACGACGGCGACACCGCGGTCACAGCCAGCGCGCGCGCGCCGAGCGCGCGATGCGCGGCCCAGGCCAGGTACGCCGAGTCGACGCCGCCGGAGTACGCGACCACGAGGGACTCGCGCGCCGCGAGACGCCCGAGCAGCGCCGCTTCCTTGGCCCGCGCGTCGTCGGTGGCGGCGGTGTCGAACGTGGCCTGCATCACCAGCGCAGGGTAAGAGCCTCGGGCGAGCACAGTCAATCGGAGCCGCTATCTTGGCCGTCGATGGCCAAGCTGCGAGTCGGGATCATCTTCGGCGGTCGCTCGACGGAGCACGAGGTCTCGGTCACCTCGGCCACCACGATCCTCCACGCGCTCGACCCGTCGCGCTACGTGCCGGTGCTGATCGGTGTAGGCCACGACGGGCGCTGGCACGTGGCCGAGCCCGAGTCGCGGCTCCTGCCCGAGGCGGTGGTCGGCAGCGCGAAGGCGCGCACCAGCTTCGCCGGCCTGCGCGCGGGCCTCGAGCTGCTCGGCCGAGACGACGGTCGCTCCGCGCTGGCCGCGCCGCTCGACGCGGTGTTCCCCATCATCCACGGCCGCGGCGGCGAGGACGGCTCGCTGCAGGGCCTGCTCGAGCTGGCCGGCATCCCGTACGTCGGTTGCGGCGTGCTGGCGACCGCCCTGTGCATGGACAAGGTCCTGCAGAAGGCGGTGCTGCGCGACGCGGGCGTCCCCGTGGTGCCGTGCCGCGAGATCTCGCGAAGCGCCGCGCAGCTGTCGACCTCGGACTTCGTCGACGCGGTCGAGGAGGCCTTCGCGTACCCGCTGTTCGTCAAGCCGACCAACACCGGCTCGTCGGTCGGCGTCTCGAAGGTGCGCTCGCGCGCGCACCTGGTGAACGCGATCAAGGAGGCCGCGCGCTACGACCACGACGTGCTGGTCGAGCCCGGCATCGACGCGCGCGAGATCGAGTGCGCGGTGCTCGGCGGCCACGCCCCGCAGGCGTCGGTGCTCGGCGAGATCCGCTACGCGAGCGAGTTCTACGACTACGAGGCCAAGTACGCGAGCGAGGCCACGCAGCTCGTGATCCCCGCCGACGTCCCCGCCGCACAGGCCGAGGAGATGCGCGCACTCGCGCTCGCCGCGTTCCGCGCGCTCAAGGGCTGGGGCATGGCGCGGGTCGACTTCTTCCTCGAGCGCCACACCGGGCGCGTGTACCTGAACGAGCTGAACTCGCTGCCCGGCTTCACCGACGGCAGCATGTACCCGAAGCTCTGGGAGGCGACCGGCATCGCGCTGCCCGAGCTGGTCGACCGCCTGATCGAGCTCGCGCTCGAGCGCCAGCGCGAGACCGCCTCGCTCGAGATCCGCTTCCGCTCCTAGCTTCCGCGCCTAGGTCGTGAAGAAGCGGATCAGCTCCGGCTCCATCGCCGCGGCGTCCGAGCGGCCCAGCTCCATCAGCTCGCTCGCGTAGTCGCCGTCGAAGAGCAGATAGCTCATCAGGTCCGCCTCGTTCTCGGGCGAGCCGCGCGTGAGCATGGTGAAGGCGAGCCGGCCGAGCACGCTGCTGTCCGCCTTCGCGCGCACGCGCGCGACGTGCCGCGCGGCGATCGCGCCGATGTCGCTGCTCGGCTTGATCAGGCAGTCTTCGACGACGCGGAAGCCGAGCCCGCGCTGCTTCTTCACCTGCTCGTTCACGCGCTCGAGGTGCTCGTCGCCGTACAGCTCGACCCCGGCGCGCAGGATCTTGTTCACCAGCCGCATCTGGGCGAGGTCGTACTCGAGCCGGTCGATGAGCAGCGCGTCGAGCACCTTGCCGAACAGGAAGCCCGCCGAGTTCACCCGCTGCACGCGCTCGGCCGCGAGCGGATCGTCGAGCGAGGGCGGCTTGCCGTTGCGCAGGCCGACCACCAGCACGCGGTTCGAGCCGAGCCGCAGCGCCGGCGCGAGCGGCGTCTGCTGGCGCAGGCTTCCGTCGCAGTAGAACGTGTCGCCGATCCGCACCGTCGGGAACAGGAACGGGATCGCGGCCGAGGCGAGCGCGTGCTCGGGCGCGATCTTCGCGGGCCGCGCGACGTGCTGCGCGTCGTTGGTCCAGGTCGGCGCTTCCCTCCCATGGTGCTCGATGAACGTGACGGTGCGGCCGGTCGCGACCTCCGTCGCGGAGACGCACACCGCCGAGAAGCGCCCCGTGCGCAGGTTGCGGCGCAGCCGCGACCACGGCACGCCCTCGACGACCAGCCGCTCGAGCGGCGTGGTGTTGAGCAGCCCGTGGATGCGCGCCTTGCCCTCGACCGGGCCGCCACTTCCCGACACGAAGCCGAAGAGCGACTTCGAGAAGCTCCACGCGTCGCCGAGTCCGAAGCTGTACACGCGCGAGAACGACATGTTCCGCCACACGTCGACGAGCGTGCTCACGCCGGCCATCGGATCGTCCGCGTGGGCGGCAAGGAAGCAGGTGTGCACGGCGCCGACGCTCGTGCCCGAGTACACGTCGAAGCGCGGCACGAAGCCCAGCCGCCTGGGCAGCTCGCCGAGCACGTAGTGGAGCGCACCGGCTTCGTATGCGCCGCGCGCACCGCCGCCCGAGAGAACGATGGCGCGCCGGATGTCGTCCCGGCGCTGCTCGAACGGAAGCACGTCCACTGCTCTACACCTTACTGCTACGTCATCGGCAGCGGCGTGAGCCAGAAACAGAAAGCCCGGGCCGGAACCTCGCACTGCGCGAGGGGAGGGGTTTCCGGCCCGGGCACTCCCATGCCCGAGGCAACGAGCCGCGGGCAGTGCTTCGCATGAGCAAGCGACATGCCAAGCGACGGAGCACGTGCAGCTCGTCACCGAGTTCGCCGCCAGACCGCCGATTGGAGGGCGCTCGGGAAGATTGCGCGCCCGCACAGCCACGCGCAGCCGACCCGTGAGGGCTGCGCAACACGACGCCGATTTGCGGTCGCGGGTGACGAATGACGGCACCGCTCCCGGGTTATGATCCGCACATGCCTGCTTGGTTCATCCTCTCGGCCGTCGGGCGCGATCGGCCGGGCATCGTCGCGGATCTCGCGCAGCTCGTGTTCGACTGCGAGGCGAATCTCGAGGACTCGCGCATGACGATCCTCGGCAACGAGTTCGCCGCGATCCTGTTGTGCTCGGGCGCGGCGCCCGACCTCGAGCAGCGGCTCGGCGCGGGCGCCCGCAAGCTCGAGTGGCAGAACCGGCTCACCGTATTCATCCGCCCGCTCGAGGGCCAGCCGCGGCCGCCGGTGCCGGCGCCGGGCACGCGCCTGTTCCGCATCGAGACGCAGGGCATGGACCGCGCCGGCATCGTCGCGCGCATCTGCCGCGCGCTCGCCGACCACCGCGTGAACATCGCCGACCTGCAGTCGCGCTCGCAGCCGTCGCCGTCGGGCGCCGCGCTGTACAAGATGAGCGTGCTGGCAGAGGTCCCGGAGTCGCTCGACCCGCGGCTGCTCGCGAAGGCGCTCGAGGAGCGGGGCGCGGAGCTCGGGCTCGAAGTCAGCCTCGCGCCGGCCTGAATGGCGCGGGTCGTCGTCGTCGGCGCAGGCCTGGCGGGCCTGGCCGCCGCGCACCGGCTGACGGCGCTCGGCCACGCGGTGACAGTCCTCGAGGCGCGGCCGCGGGCGGGCGGGAAGTACGCGCGCACGACGCTCGGCGAGGGCGAGTACGACCCGTGGCCGGCGTGGCTGCCGCGCCGCGCGCCGGCCTACGCGGGGATCGTCGGCGAGCTCGGCATCGAGGCCGAGCTCGCGCGCGCGCCGCAGCCGCTGTCGCTGCGCACGGCGATGGGCCGCTCGCCGCTCCGGCCGCTGCGGCTGCGCCGGCTGGCCCTGCTCGCGAGCTGGCTCGCCGACACGCGGCTCGACGACCGCAGCGCCGCCGACTTCTGCCGCGTGTACCTCGGGCGGCGCGCGCTCGATGACCTCGTGGCGCCGCTCTTCGCGGCGAGCTTCGGGATCGCGGCCGAGGACGCGAGCCGCCAGCTCCTGTTCGAGCTGCTCGAGCCGTCCGCGGAGCTCGGGCTCGACCGTCTGTGCGGCGCGGGCCGGATCGCCAACGCGCTCGCGGCCCGCCTGACCGACGTGCGCTGCGGCGGGCGAGTGGCGGCGGTCGCCCCCGACGGACGCGGCGTGGTGCTCGAGGACGGCGCGAGGTTGACCTGCGACGCGGTGGTGGTCGCGGTCTCGGCCGGCGAGACGCGGCGGCTGGTCGGCACGCGCTCGCCCGGCGAGGACGCCGCGTTCGACAAGCTGCGCGCAGAGCCGGCGCTCGCGCTCGCGCTGGCG
>Ga0335084_10002839_pt1 | contig 16801 bp, 19 predicted proteins | sample Lox_Sample_44_FD_206721 | JGI IMG/M metagenome (GOLD analysis project Ga0335084, IMG submission 206721) | Soil microbial communities from Loxahatchee National Wildlife Refuge, Florida, United States - Lox_Sample_4.4 | ecosystem: Environmental > Terrestrial > Soil > Wetlands | place: USA... | reverse complement strand
TGACCGAGCTGATGAACGAGGCGATGGAGCTCCATCGGCGGGGCCGCGCCCTCCAGGAGACCCTGACCGAGGAGCGCGACCGTATCCGGGCGTCGGGTGGCGCCATGGTGGACCAGCACGATTGGAAGGCCAGAGCGGAGCGGCTCGACGGATACGCCATCGAGGTGAAGCAGGCGCTGGCACGGATCGTCGAGCTGGGCGGCGTCACGAAGGACCTCGAGATGGGCCTGGTGGACTTCCCGGGACTGGTGCCGCAGGCGGCGGGGACGCAGCCGGTCAACCTGTGCTGGAAGCTCGGCGAGGCCGCCGTCCGATTCTGGCACGGATTCGACGAGGGCTATGCGCATAGGAAGCCGCTGCCGTGAAGCCGCCGGCCGTCCTCTTCGACCTCTTCGATACCCTCGTGCTGCTCGACCGCTCGAGGCTGCCGGAGATCCACGTCAACGGTAAGCCGCGGCGCACCACGGCTGGGCACCTCCACCGCGCCTTCCAGCCTTTCGCTCCCGGGCTTTCGCTGGAAGACTTCGTCGACGCGCTCTTCTGGAGCTGGCAGGAAGCCGAGCGCTTGCGCAGTGAGGCGCACCGGGAGGTGACGGCGCCCGAGCGTTTCGCCATGATGTTCCGCCGCCTCGGCCTGGACGAGGCCGGGGTGCCTCCCGAGGCGCTGGCCACGCTGCTGGCCACCCACATGCGCGAGCTCTCGAAGGCCGTGGTCTTCCCCGAGCACCACCGCGAGCTGCTGCGGGGGCTCAGCAAGCATCACCGGCTCGCCGTGGTGTCGAACTTCGACTACACTCCGACGGCGCTCCATGTCCTCGAACGGGAAGGAGTGGCGGAGCTATTCGAGACCATCGTGGTTTCCGACGAGGTGGGTTGGCGCAAGCCCAAGCCCGTCATCTTCGAGCTGGCGCTGCGGCGGCTGGCCATCGGGCCCGGCGAGGCGCTCTTCGTGGGGGACCGGGCGGACATCGATGTCGTGGGCGCCCAGGGCGTAGGCATGGCCTCGGCCTGGATCAACCGCGAGGCGGCGACCCTGCCCGAGGGCATGCAGCCGCCAGAGTTCGAGATCCGGGATCTCGGCGAGCTCGAAGCCATTCTTCGCAACACGCGTGCATCCGGGGGAACGTTCAGGGCATCGTAACAGCGCTCCAATCCAGGGGCGACCAACGAGAAGGCGAGGAAAGACATGGCACCGACACGGAAGGTCGTCATCATCGGCTCCGGCCCTGCCGGCTATACCGCGGCCATCTATGCAGCCCGGGCCAATCTGGCCCCCATGATGTTCACGGGCATACAGTCGGGCGGCCAGCTCATGCTGACGACCCTGGTCGAAAACTACCCCGGCTTCGTCGATGGCATCGACGGCCCGCCGCTCATGGAGACCTTCAAGGGCCAGGCCCTCCGCTTCGGCACCGAGATGATCCCCGAGGACGTGACCGAGGTGGACTTCGGCGCCCGGCCCTTCCGGGTGAAGACCGACGACACGGCCGTCGAGGCCGACACCGTCATCGTCGCCACCGGCGCCTCCGCCAAGCTCATCGGCCTCGAGAATGAATCGAAGCTGATGGGACGCGGCGTCAGCACCTGCGCCACCTGTGACGGCTTCTTCTTCAAGGACCAGAACATCATGGTCGTCGGTGGCGGTGATTCAGCCATGGAAGAGGCGCTCTACCTCTCGCGGCTCGGCCGGCAGGTGCAGGTGGTGCACCGGCGCGATTCGCTCCGCGCCTCCAAGATCATGCAGGAGCGGGCGCTCAAGAATCCCAAGATCGAGTTCATCTGGGATACCGCGGTCGAGGACGTTCTCGGCTCCGACAAGGGCAAGGTCACGAGCGTGCGGCTCAAGAACCTCAAGAGCGGAGCGGTGTGGGAGACGCCGGTGGACGGCCTCTTCGTCGCCATCGGGCACCAGCCGAATACCGCCATCTTCAAGAACCAGATCGAGCTGCATCCGAACGAGTACGTCAAGGTCAAGCCGGGGACGACGCAGACCTCGGTGCCCGGCGTCTTCGCGGCGGGAGACGTCGCCGACTTCACCTACCGGCAGGCGGTGACCGCGGCCGGCACGGGCTGCATGGCCGCGCTGGAGGCGGAGCGCTACCTGGAGGCGCATCACTCCGGGCACTGAGCTCCGGGTACTGGGGGCGCTCAGCGCTTGAAGAGCTTTCGAATGGCCTCTTCGTTCTGCGGGTACCAGAGGTTGCCGAGGTGCCCTCCGTACGGATAGAGCGTCACTTGGCGCCCCATCGCCGCTTTCAGCTGTTCGAGTGAGTCCCGGTCGGCAAAGAAATCGTCGGCGTTGTGCATGATGTACACGCGCGGGTTTCCCAGCAGCCGCTCGAGAATCGACCCCAGCGATCCCTGCCTGGTAAAGGCCTCCGCGTCGCCGTCAGGTTGGCCGGCCCTGAGCCGCCACAAGGGGACGGCGATCTTCTCGCTGTACTCCGTGAAGGTCATCCCCTTGGCTTCCTGGAGACGCTTCCGGACCTGATCTTTCGGAGCGGTGAGCACCTGCTGATCGTGCAGGGCCTGCGTGACATAGATGAGCTCTGGCAGGAGCGTCTGCAGGTACTCGGCAATGAGGAACTGGAGCTCTTCCCTCGTGAAGCCAGCGAAGCCTTTCGCCACTTCCCCGATGGCTGCCGGGTCGTCTCGCCCTTGCTTGCTGAAGGCCTCGACGATGCCGAGGGCTCTCGACTGGATCTCCCCGGATCTGCTCCGGCCGAAGGTCACCTGGAGGGCGTCCCACTCGTCGAGCTGCCTGAGCACCGACGACACATGCAATGGCGGGTTCACGAGCAGATATCTGGCGATTCCGATCTTCCCCTCGTCGGCATCGATGAGGCTCACGTACGCGCCTTCGAGCGCTCCGAGGCTCATGCCCATCAGGTTGACGCCCGTCACCTTGAGGCCGTGCTTGGACTGCAAGACAGCAAGGGTCTGCTGCATCGCTTCGTAGAGATCGCGGGCGTCGTCGGGGGTATAGCCCGGCGCCCCGCTCCGGCTTGCCGCCAACGCGAAATTCCAGCTCATGGGCGAGGGCAGGATGGCGACATGGAAGCCATCCTTGTGGAAGAGCCTGGCGAAATAGGTGGCCAGTCCGAAGTAAGGGGTCGAGCCGGTGCCGGGGATGATGAAGACCAGTGGCGCCGGCTGTTTCTGGCGATAGAGCGCGACGCTCAGGGTGCCGCGCCCCTCGAGGCCAGTCAGCCCGTTTCGGCCAGGGAGCACCGGCACGTGAACGACCTGCCGCTTGAGTCCGGGGGTGCGACCATCGGCGTTCAGAGCCGCCCCGGTGACGGTGGCGAGATACGGATCGCGATACGGAAAGTTGTAGTCCTCGGCGCGCACCGTGCCCGATGAAAGGCAGATGGCCGTCAGTACGATGATCGGAAAACGCACGGCCCGGCCTCCTGTCCTGTACAGCGAAAGTGCTGCATTGTGAACCACACACCCTGCGCTCGCATGAACAGCAAGGGGTATGCCACCGCGTGAGCGGAGCTGGGGCGCGCGTGAGGCGCCTTCAGACAGGACCTGAGGCCTGTCGCGGGGAAGAAATGACGGCGCGGCTGGGAAACAATGACCGAGGTCGCTCTACGGCATCCCCTTCATGTCGACAGGAGGGTAGTAGCGCTTCTCACCGAGAGCGTCCACGCGCTCCCAGAAATCGGGCAGGGCGGCCAGGCCGAGCTCGGTCACTCCTGCGCCCTGCCGCCATATGCACCAGGATTCAGGATGCCGGCGGCTCGCCTCGCGGAGCCAGCGATCGCCCTCTTCCTTCTCTCCGTGCCTCAGCAGGAACTGACCGAGCCTGAACATCGCCTGCGCCGTCGCCATGTCTTCGGTGAGCGCCGGCAGATGGGCGCGCGCGCCCTCGGCGGTTAGCGCATGCTCGCTCGCGTCCCCGCGCCGGGCCCAATCCCGGACGGCGTTCACGTAGGTGGTCTTGGCCTCGGTCGTCAGCCGGGCCGCATCTTCCGGCAGCTCCCGGGTGGCGCGGTTCATCTTGCGGAATCCCTCATAGGCCCCCGCCGCTTCCGCGGGCCGCACGATGCGTCCTGACTCGTCGATCCAGATCGCCTGCGGCACGTTCACCACGCCGTAGAGCTCGGCCAGCCGGTGCTCGCGGTCGATCAGCGCCGGGTAGGTGGGCTTGGCCGCTTCGATCCACGGCAGCGGGTCTCCCTCCCGGCTGTCCATGGCGACGGCGATGACGGTGAAGTTCTCCCGCGCCAGCTCGTCTTGGAGCGCCTGCCACACGGGCAGGTCTTTACGGCATCCTCACCAGGAGGCCCACGTGACCAGGAAGACTTTCTTCCCGCGATAGTCCGAAAGCGAGTGCGGTCGCCCCGACGCGTCGGGGAGCGTGAAGTCGGGCGCTTCGAGAGAGCCGAGCGCTGCCGAGCGCTCTCGGGCGCTCGCGGCGAGCACCCACACGTGGCCGCGATCGCTGTGTACCGCGGGTTGCCCGAGGTGGCGCCACAGCGCGGCCAGGTTCAGGCGCGAGCCGCGAACGAATTCCTGCTCGCGACCGGGAGGCAGGGGGACGCAGATGTCCCCCTTGCAGATGCCTTCCGACTTCGAGACCCAGCCCGTGGCGTCTTCTGCTTCACGACCTGACAGCCACAGCGCTCCGTCCGAGCCGGCAGCGTCGGGCGCCTCGAACTCTCCAGTGTCGGTCAGTACGGTCGTCATGGGTGGGGGAGCCTCATGGTCCGGCCAGGTGAGGGCAATGTGTCCCGGCACCGATGCTGCCAGAGCCGGGAAGAAAGGTCAAACAGGCCCCGAGCAGAACCGGCCCATCTTGTGGCAGAGTATGGCCCGGGAGGAACCCACCATGACCCAGCCGTCAGCCCCCTCGTACGTCTTCGTAGGCGCCGCTCACTTGACCGGTGGAACCCGCGGCGGCCTCTTCCGGCGCCCTGTCACCGGCGGCCACTGGGAGCATCTCTCCAAAGGCCTCCCCGATGACGTGCACGTGCACGCGATCACCATCGACCCTGCGAATCCGGATGTGGTGTATCTGGGGACGCACGACGGTCCGTACCGGAGCCTGGACCGCGGCGAGCGCTGGGAGCGGCTCGACTTTCCTCGGGACCTGCAGGTCTGGTCGATCCTGGTGCACCCGGCCAGGCCGCGAGTGCTCTTCGCGGGGACGTCCCCCGTCGGTGTCTACCGCAGCGACGACGCCGGCGAGACCTGGCGCCGGCTCGACCGAGCGGTGCTGCCGGAGCGTGTGAAGATGCCCTTTGCCTGCCGTGTGATGCGGATCGATGTCGACCCCGCGCGCCCCGACGAGATCCACGCCGCGCTCGAGGTGGGTGGCGTCATGCGGAGCCTCGACGGAGGGGAGACGTGGGAGGACGGGTGCGCCGATCTCCTGAAGCTGGCCGAGCTGCCGCATCTCAAGAGCCGCATCGTGAGCGATACGGATATCGAAGGCATGCTGGACGGCCACGCGCTCTGCCTCACCGCCGCGCGGCCGGGTGCCGTCTTCGTCGCCCTCCGCATGGGTCTCTTCCTCAGCAAAGACCGCGGCACGCACTGGGAGGACATGCAGGTCGGCCGCTTCTCGCCGCTCACGTACAGCCGCGACGTCCGCGTCTCGCCGCAGGATCCGCGCGTGCTCTACGCCTGCTTGAGCCCGGCCGCACGCAGCCAGGACGGGTCGCTCTACGTGAGCCGCGATATCGGAGAGACCTGGACGCGCTTCGACCATGGCATCAAGGCGGACAGCACGATGATGGCAGTCGCCCTGCACCCGCGCGACGCCAATCAGGTCCACTGCGTGTCCCGCAGCGGCCAGGTTTTCGGCACGCTCGACGGCGGCCGCACTTGGCGTGAGGATCACCTCCCGGAGGGTGTGAGCGACGTCTATGCCGCCGCCTGCGCCTGACGCGACGTGATCACGGATATCGCGTCCTATCTGAAGTTCTTCGACAGCCTGCGGCGGCGGACCGGGCGCGATGTGGCGGCGCTGCCTCCCGCCGCCGCGGGCTGGCGGCCTCCGGCCAACGGAGGCGAGGCGGGGTGGAGCATCGGACAGATCGTCGGCCATATCGGCGGATCCCGGCTCTACTTCGCCAGCGCCTATCGCGGCGAGGGCTGGATCTGGGGAGCCGTGGAGGCCGATCCCGACGACCAGAGCACGTGGCTGCCGTGGCTCTCGTCCTCGGCCGAGCGCTTCGTGACGCTGCTCGAGGACACGCCGCCGGAGTGGCTCACACGGCGCATCGAGATGATCGACACGCCCGGCGGGACGCTCTCGGGCTGGCGCCTCCTGATGATGATGCTCGAGCACGAGGTGCACCACCGGTCCCAGATCGACAGCTACGCCGGACTCCAGGGCTGGCCGGTGCCCGACATATTCGGCCGGTCGGCGGAGTCCATCGACCGGCTACAGGAGAGCCAGCGCCGGAAGTACGGAGCGCAGACCCGAGCATAGGTGACGCGCGGGCGACTACCGCTGAAGCGGCCGCTCGCCGCGCCTATCGAGCGCCGTTCCGCCACTTTCGGATCTGTGCGGCATGCTCGCGGTAGTGCCTGGCTCCGGTGGCCTCGAGCAATTCCCTGGCCGGCGCGTCCACCCCGAAATGCTCGTCGCCGAGAGCAGCGACGGCCGTCACGAGGGCCCGGTGGGACGCCTCGAGATCCGCGAGGATCTCGGCATGCTGGGCGTGCTTGCCCGCCTCCACGAAGCGCGCATTCCACGAGTCGAAGTCGTCATAGATCCCCGGCGCATAGGCCGCCTCACCCCGCTCGATCCGGGCGAAGGCCGGCGCAATCTCGCGGTCCCAGCCGGAGATGTGAATGAGGATCTCCTTCACTCCCCACGTGCCGAGCCACACCGTGCGGATCTGCGCCTCGTCGAGGCCGGCAATGGCTTCCCGCAGCTCTCCATACGAGTCCGCCGCTTCCTGCAGGACCTTCTGCTTGTCTCCCATGTGATCCTCCCCTGCCATCTGGATTATCCACCGGCTTCCTGCCCGCTAAGACCCCGGCGGCGGCCGTGTGTGAAATGGCGAGTGAGGTCCGCGGTTTCAAATGCGGCGGAGGATAGCCTCGGCGAAGACGCGGGCGGCCTGCGGGGCGGCCCCGAAGTAGAGGCTGGGCTCATGCACTTCGAGCTCCATGATGAGAAAGCCCGCGTCCGTTTCAATCCCGTCCACGCGGGCGTAGAGCGGGGCAGCCGGCAGGGCGCCGAGGCTGCGCAGTCCCGCCTCCGCGACCGCCTGGGGCGGGACGGCGAGGCCGGAGGTGCCCCCGAAGCTCGACTGCACGCGGAAGTCGTCCTGCGCGGGGCGTTTGAGGACAGAGTGAGTCAGCTCACCCTCGATGAAGACCATCGACCACTCGCCGCTCGTCCTGATGCCCTCGACGAAGGGCTGCACGATGACGGGGCGACGGATGCGCCCTTCCTCGATGGCCGCCGCTACGGCGTGGGCGCGGCCCGGCGTCACCAGCGTCGCGTCATGACCCGAGGCGCCCAGCACCGGCTTGACCACTGCCTGGCTCCATCCACGAGCCGCGAGCAGCGCGGGCAGGTGAGCGGAGGCGGGCTCCTCCAGCACGACGGTGGGAACGACGCCGACGCCGCGCTGTTCGAGGTCCAGCAGGTACCGCTTGGTGAGATTCCACCGGACGAGATCCGGCGGGTTCCAGAAGCGCACGCCGGCGGCCTCCCAGCGGGCGAGCCAGGCGAGGTAGGATTCCGGCTCATGGTGATAGTCCCAGCTCGAGCGGAAGATGACGGCGTCGAAGCCGTCGAACCGCCCCTCCGGTGCGTTCCAGGGAATGCCCGTGACCGAGACGCCGCGGGCTTCGAGCGCCCGCCTGGCATGGCCATCGCTGTCCGAGATGTCCGGCCAGGCGAGGCAGGTGACGAAGCAGACGCGGCGGGGCGGCGACGGGGTCAGGATGTGCGGGAAGAGCGGGAAGCGGTCATGCCGTCGCCAGCCGTTCGTGGAGGGCGCTGATGATCTCCGAGACTCCGGCCAGCGCCCACAGGTCGAAGAACGGCGAGTCCAGGAGAGTGGCGATGTCGCGCCCGCTGCGCGCCTTGGTCTGCTCTTCGGTCTCGCCCGCGCGCGCCGCCCGGAGATGGCCGATCAGGCGCTCCTTGTGATAGATGGCGGGATATTCGATGTAGCGGTGGAGCTCGCGGAAGTCGCTGGTGAAGAAGGCGGCGACGGGCACCGAGGCCCACTTCTGGCCTTTCTTGTCGTTCGCGAACTCCCGGACGAGGTCCGCGTTACCCCCGTCCTCCGGAGCAGGCAGGCCCTTCATCAGCATGGTGTCGCCGTCGCGAGCGAAGATGCGCAGCTCGAGTCCGCCCGTCTCCGCCAGGCGCGCGAGGTACGGAACGTCGCGGCGGCAGTCCGACGACCAGTCCTCGGAGATCACGAGGACCTTGGCGGGACCGCCGGGCTGCGCGGCCAGCCATTTGATGGCAGCCACCTGATCGCCGGTGAGCGATGCCCTTGCGTACCGATCCCGGAGGTAGGCGCTCCAGTCGACCCGCGGCCTGACCTGGCTGAAGCGCCGGATGTCGAACCCCTCACGGGCGAGATTCTTCTCCGAGCCGATGAACGTCACGTACTCGTCGAACGTCATGCCCTTGGCGAACCGGTCGGCTGTCACCACGATCCTTGACCCTCCCGTCAGGCCTTCGCCAGCGCGGCCATGCGGCGGTTCACGAAGGGGCTAAATTAGTTGCCGATCTGGACCGACGCGCCGAGCTCCCGGAGCATGGCGATGGCCGAGAGATAGGAGAGCTTGCCCGTGCGCGGGTTCTCGGACGGCACGTTCTCGATCTCTATCATGAGCCGGCCGAATTCCCCCTCGATGGTCACGCGATGCTGATTGCGCTCTTGCCCGGGCACCGCGTAGATCCTGATCCGGGTCTTGTCCGGCCCGATGCTGGCGAGCGACACGGCGGCGACCACGTTCACATTGGCGGGGAAGGCCTTCACCGCCTCCGTCGCCGGGCCCTCGAATACCAGCGTCTCCTTCGTGATGGCGTCGAGATCGATCTGCTGCTGCCTGATCCACGGCGCGCCGGCCAGGCCCCGCGGGGGCTTGCGGGTCTCCATGGTGACCGAGGTGATGCCGGCCTCACGCGCGCTCTTCATGCCATCGAGCCCCGCAATGGCGCCCGAGGGAACGAGGATGCGGCAGCCGTGCTTCTCCGCCATGCGCGCCCACTCGTCGAGCACGCCCACGAGCCCGCCCACCGACAGGACCATCAGATGCCTGCCCGCCGCGAGCACCTGAGGGGCGATCTCGCGCAGCGCGTCCTGGGTCGCGGCCTCGACGACGATATTCGATTCCCGGATCAGCCACTCGAGCCCGAGCGCCCGGTGTCCATGCGCTTTGGACGGGTCACGCACGGTGACGCCGGCCAGCGCGACACCGGGTATGCCGGCGCCGATGGCTTCCGCGACATGCCGGCCGATGACGCCCATGCCGACGATGCCGACATTCAACATAGATGCAACCACCATCCGTGCGGCGGCCTTTTCATCCGGGCAAGTCTTTTATCATACGGGCAACTTCTCTACCATGGGTGCGGCCCCTCCCGGCCCGGAGGATAGCAATGCGCCGGGGAGCGGGCAAGGGGCGTGCTAGAATCGCGGACCAGAGGCGCATGAATGCCCGTCGCGATCAGGCTCAAGCAGCCTCTCGACCGGCTCTACCACGAGTTCGACTGGGCTCGCCGCGTGGAGCAGGACGCGATCCAGTTCCCCCTGCGCTACACCGACCCCGCGGACATCGAGATCGCTGGACTCTTCGCCTCCTGCATGGCCTACGGCCGCGTGGATCTCTTCGGGACATGGGTCGCTTGGGTGCTCGCGCGGATGGGGGAATCGCCGGCCCGCTTCATGTGGAGCTTCGACCTCGAGAAGCATCGCCGGGTTTTTTCCGGATTCCGCTACCGCTTCAACCGGGAGCGCGACGTGCTGGCCTTCTGTCTCGCGGCGCAGAGGATCCTCGCCAGTCACGGATCGCTCGGCGCCTTCTTTCTCGAGGGCTACTCGCCGGAGCATGCGCATGTCGGCATGGCACTCGAGCACTTCGCCCAGGGCTTCATTGGTCAGGACCTCCGGTCCGTCTTTCCGCGCAACCGGCTCTCCTACGGATTCAAGCACTGGTTCCCGCTGCCCTCGACGGGCGGGGCGTGCAAGCGCATGCAGCTGTATCTCCGGTGGATGGTGAGGCGCGAGCCGCCCGACTTCGGTATATGGCGCGGCATTCCGCCGTCGGCGCTGCTGATGCCTGTCGACACGCATATCGAGAACATGGCGCGCTCCATCGGTCTCACGCGACGGCGGAGCCGTAACTGGCGCATGGTCGAGGAGATCACCGCCGCGCTGAAGCGCCTCGATCCTGAAGACCCCGTCAAATATGACTTTGCCCTGTGTCACAAGCGCATGTCGGGGCAGTGCCTGAACCGGCGCGACACGGCCACCTGCACGCCCTGCGGGCTCAAGCCGGTCTGCGTCCACTGGCGGGGCCGCCGCTGATGCCCTGGTGGGGCACGCTGCTTCTCGTCGCCTTCGCGCTCGCCGTCGCGGTGACCGGCTGGGCGCTCTTTCGCATTGCCGCGCGACTTCAGGAAATGGAATCACGCAAGGGCGAGCCCGACCAGTCGATGCTTCTGCTCCAGCGCGAGGTGGAGGCGGCGCGGAACGAGGCGCAGAAGGGGCTCGCCGAGACGGCTACCACGGTTCGCCAGGAGCTGGCGCAGTTCTCGGCCCAGATGACGGCGCAGATGGGGCAGGTGGGGGCCAGCGTCCAGCAGCAATTGCAGCACGTGGGCCGCGTGGTCGGGGACGTCCAGGGCAGCCTGGGCAAGATGGGCGAGGCGAACCAGCGCATCTTCGACGTGGGGCGCAGTATCGCGGGGCTCGAGCAGATCCTCAAGTCGCCCAAGGTCAGGGGCGGCCTCGGGGAGACCTTCCTCGAGAACATGCTCGCCCAGATGTTCTCTCAGGAGCACTACGCGCTCCAGTACCAGTTCTCGACAGGGGACCGGGTCGATGCCATCGTGCGCATCGGTGATCGCATGGTCCCGGTGGACGCCAAGTTTCCCCTGGAAAATTTCCAGCGGCTGCTGCAGGAGACCGACGAGACGGCCCGCAAGCAGGCACGGCGCGCCTTCGTGCGCGACGTCAAGGCGCGCGCCGACGAGATCGCCAAGAAGTACATCCTCCCGGACGAGGGCACGTACGACTTCGCCCTCATGTACATCCCGGCGGAGAACGTCTACTTCGAGGCCATCACCAGGGACGAGTCGAGCGACGAGGACCCGCCCGGCGTCTACGCGGCCTCCCGGCGGGTCATCCCGGTATCGCCCAATAGCCTCTACGCGTACCTTCGCGTGATCGTGCTGGGGCTACGGGGGCTCGCCATCGAGCGGAGCGCCCAGGACATCCAGGAGCGTCTCACGCGCCTGGGCGGCGACCTCGACAAGTTCCGCGAGGCCTTCGACGTGGTCGGGCGCCATTTGACCAATGCCCGCAACAAGTACGACGAGGCGGGAGCCGCGCTCAACCGCGTCGAGGCGAAGCTCGAAGGGATAGAAAAGCCCGGCGCCCAGCGGGCGCTCCCGGGTGTGGGCGAATGATCCCCGGTCGCCCTTGGCGCGCGCGGAGGTGTGGTAGGATGAGCGCATGAACCCGATACCCTTCCAGGTCTTCGGCATCAACTTGCTCGTGCGCCTCATGCCCGAGCCGCCGGCGGATGTCCGTGTCCACTGTCCCAAGGGCTCGCCCATCCGTTACGGAGAGGTGGTCGGGCGAGGGGACGGCTTCGACGAGGGTGCCAACGCGTTCCGGGAGATGCCGGCAATCAAGAGTGTCGTCGCGTTCGAGGAGAACCCCGAGGAGATCGAGGGACACTTCTTCTACCTCGCGGGTGAAGAGCACCGGGTGATCCGGCTCGACGCCATCATCCTCTCGTTCCCGCTGGAGTAGCCCCGCCCCGCTGTGAGCCAGCTCTCGCGCATCTTCGAGCGTATCAACGCCGAGGAAGTGGTCGAGCTCACCCGCTCGCTGGTCCGCATCCCGAGTGTCTATCGCCCCGGTGAGCCCGGCGCCAACGAGGCCGAGGCCGCCGCCTTCGTAGAGTCGTGGCTCCGGCGTGAGGGATTGCCCGTCGAGATCCAGGAGGCGGCACCCGGCCGCCCCAACGTCCTTTCGTGGATAGGTGAAAAGGGCCCGGGACAGCGCTGCCTCCTCCTCGAGGGTCACACCGACGTCGTGACGGAGGGCGACGCCCGGGAGTGGACGTACCCGCCCTTCGCCGCCGAGCTGCGCGACGGACGCATCTACGGGCGAGGGTCCGCCGACATGAAGAGCGGCCTCGCCGCCGCCATGATCGCGCTGGCGGCCTTCAAGCGCGCGGGTGTCACGCCCGCAGGCAAGCTGCTGGTGGGCGCGCTCGTGGACGAGGAAGACGCCATGCTCGGCGTGCGCCATCTCGTCAAGAGTGCCGCGGGGCGAGAGCTTGACGCGGCCATCATCTGTGAGCCCGAGGAGAACGAGCTCTGCCTCGAGCAGCGCGGCGTGGTGTGGGCACGGATCCGTGCGCGCGGCAAGATGGCTCACGGCGCCATGCCGGAAGCCGGCGTGAATCCGATCCGGGCACTGGGCAGCGTACTCCGCCAGGTGCCCAGCCTCGAAAAGCGGCTCCGCAAGCAGTGCGAGAAGAGCCGTTACCTCAAGCCTCCGACGGTCACGCCGACCATCATCCAGGGGCCGCCGCGAGGAGTCGGAGCGCCGCAATCCAACGTGATTCCGGCCATCGCCGAGATGACGCTCGACGTGAGGCTGACGCCCGGCATCGACGCCCAAGGCATTCACGCCGAGCTCGAAGCCCTGTGCCGACAGGCCGAGGCGGCCCTGCCGGGGGTCAAGGTCGAATGGGAGCCGGTCAATGCCTTCAGGCTCGCCACAAAGATGGAGAAGTCACAGGCCGTGGTCCAGGCCATGATCCATGGCGTCAGGAAAGCGACGGGAAAGTCACCGCGATACGGCGGCGTTCCCGGCTCGACTGATGGCACCATATTGCACATGGAGCTCGGCATTCCCATCGTGACCTGCGGGCCGGGGAACCGGCTCATCCCGCATCAGGTCGACGAGTATGTGGAAGCAAGAGAAATCGTTGAAGCAGCGAAGATATACGCGGCAGCTTCTCTGAAGTACCTCGAAGCCTAGGCTCCATCAGCATGACCTCCTCGGATCGCCCTCGGCTCCGGGCGCTCGAAGCCTTCCCGATCGAGCAGGATGGCGAGCGGCTCATCGGGCTCCGTGACCCGTCCGGGTTCACCGATCAGGTCATTCTTCTCCCGGTTCCCGCGCTCGATATCGTGTCGCTCTTCGACGGCGCGCGATCCGTTACCGAGATCCACCAGGTCGTCCGGTCGCGCCACGGCGCGGACGTGCCAGGGCCCGAAGAGATCGCCCGGTTTGCCGAGAGGCTCGACGAGGCCGGCTTCCTGGACAGTGAAGGCTTCGCGGCGCGCCGGCGCGGCATCGAAGACGCATGGCTCGCGGGGTCGTCGCGACCGGCCGCCCATGCGGGCGGTGCCTATGCCGGGAATCCGGAGGCCCTGAAAAGCCAGATCGACGGGTTCTTCGTGCACGCGGACGGTCCGGGACTACCTGTGCCGGCGGCGGGAGCGCCACGGCTTCGCGGGCTCATCGCCCCCCACATCGACTTTCATCGAGGCGGGCCGACCTATGCGTGGGCCTATCGCGCTCTGCTGGAGCGGTCCGACGCGGACCTCTTCGTCGTCCTCGGCACCTGCCACGCGGGCATGGCGGACCCATTCGCGGTCACGCTCAAGGCATATGACACGCCTCTGGGAGCCGCGGATGCCGACCGGGATTTCTTCGATGCGCTGAGCCGGCGCTATGGCCATGATCTGCTCGCCTCGGAAGCGGCCCATCGCAGCGAGCACTCCATCGAGTTCCAGGCCGTGATGCTGCGGCGGCTGGTCGGGAGGCCCTTCACGATACTGCCCGTGCTCGCCTCCTTCCTTCACGAAGCGGTGTGGTCGGGCGACGAAGCGGAAGCGGATCCCCGGGTGCCGCGCTTTCTCGGCGCCCTGGGTGAGACCATCGCCGCATCGGAGCGGCGTGTGTGCGTCATCGCCGGCGTGGACCTCGCCCATGTCGGTCCGCGCTTCGGCGATGCCGCGCAGAACACCGTCGCCTCGCTCGACCGCGTGGCGCGCGAAGACCGGAGAATGCTCGAGGCGGTGACGGCGTCGGAGGCTGCGGCCTTCTTCGCCTCCGTCGCGGCCGACGGGGACAGCCGCCGCATCTGCGGGCTGTCGCCCATCTACGCCTTTCTGCGCGCGCTGCCGGGCAGCCGCGGCGAGCTCCTCCGCTACGCGCAGTGGCCCGACCCGCAGGGAGCCGTGACCTACTGCGCGGCGGCCTTCTCGTGACGTCGGCGAGCGATCCCTCGACCTGGAAGCTGCCGCGGCTTCGCATCGACCGCGATGGAGGCTGGTTTCACGAGGACGAGGAGGTGACTCACGAGGGCATTCTCGCGAGCCTGCGGGATGCGCTCCAGGTGGACGCGGACGGCCACTTCCTGCAAATCGGCCCCGTGCGCGTGCCCGTGCACGTCGAGGATGCGCCCTTCTCGGTGGTCCGGCTCGAGCCGGAGGGAGACGGTTTCGCGCTAACGATGAACGACATGAGCCGGGAGCGCCTCGACCCGGCCACGCTCCGGCTCGGCGCCGCGGACGCGCCGTATTGCCGGATCAAGGGCGGCCGGTTCGACGCCCGCTTCAGCCGCGCGGCGGCCTGGCAGCTTCTCCAGCACATGCAGCCCGGAGAGGCCGGCGGGCCGTCCACGGTGATGGTCGGCGGGAGACGCTACCAGCTCGGAAGCTGACTCCTTGCCGCTCTGAGCGTGTCCAGCATCTCGCCGTGGATGCGGCCGTTGGACGCGACCACCGAAGGCGCGTCGAGGTCCAGCGGCCCGCCGGCGGGATTCGTTACCCGGCCTCCCGCCTCTTCGACCATGAGGCAGCCTGCCGCCACGTCCCAGGGGCCGAGGGTCAGCTCCCAGAAGGCGTCGAGGCGGCCGGCGGCGACCAGGGCCAGGTTGATAGCGGCCGAGCCCATCTCGCGTACGCTCCGGCAGCGGACCATGAACGCCGCATGCTCGGCGAGATTGTTCTCGCGCGTCTTGCGGATCTCGTACGGATAGCCCGTGGAGAGCAGGCTCAGGTCGAGCGTGGGTGTCTCGGAAACACGCAGGGGATGACCGTTGAGAAGGGCGCCGCCGCCCCGGATGGCCGTGAAGCACTCGTCGCGGCTCGGGTCGAAGACTACGCCGACCTCCACGCTGCCTTCCACCTCGAGAGCGATGGAGACGGCGAAGATGGGCATCCCGTGGGCGTAATTGGTGGTGCCGTCGAGAGGATCCACGATCCAGCGATGGCTCGCCGCGCCGGGCTGGGCCCCGCCCTCCTCGGCGAGGATAGCGTGATCGGGGAAGCGGCTCCGGATGCAATCCACGATCAGCGCCTCGACCTCCCGATCCATCTCGGTCACGAGATTGCTCGGGCTGCCCTTGTAGCGGATCTGGCGGAGCGAGCCGAAGCGATCGAGAAGGAGGGCGCCGGCGCGCCTCGCGACGTCCACGGCGACCTCGAGGAAGGGATCGGCCATGTCCCGTGAAGCCTAACACACGCGTGTCTTGACAGCCGTGTGACGCTCGACGAGAGTTGGCGGGCGGGCAAACAGACAGGAGAGAGTCATGCGCATCGTCGTAATGGGAGCGGGCGGCACGGGCGGCTTCTTCGGCGCGAAGCTCGCGCGGGCGGGAGAGGACGTCACGTTCGTGGCGCGCGGGGCGCACCTCGAGGCGATCCGGAGTCGCGGGCTTCGCGTGAAGTCGGCGTCCGAAGGGGAGTGGGTGGTGAAGGCGCCGGCGGTAGACCGGCTCGACGGAGTCGCGCCGGCGGACCTCGTCCTCTTCTGCGTCAAGTCCTTCGATACGGAGAGCGCGGGGCAGGCCATCGTGCCGGTGCTCGGGCCGGACACCGGCGTGCTGTCCATCCAGAACGGTGTGGACAATGAAGAGAAGCTCGAGGCCATCGTCGGCAAGGGCCGCGTGCTGGGCGGCATCGCCCAGGTCTTCGCCACCATCGAGTCTCCCGGAGTCATTCAGCACACGCTGCTCGGCCGGATACAGTTCGGCGAGATGGACGGGGGGGAGTCGGCGCGCGCGAGGGCCTTCCTCGAAGCCTGCGGCCGCGCCCAGATCCCGTGTGAGCTTTCGCCGGACGTCCTCCGCACGCTCTGGGGCAAGTACGTCTATCTCGTCGCCCATGCTGGGATGACGGCGCTCACGCGCTGTCCCGCCGGGGTCATCCGGGCGCTGCCCGAGACGCGGGAGCTCTACCGGCGGCTCCTCGAAGAGATGGCCGCGCTCGCGCGGGCGGCCGGAGCGGATCTGGGGCCGGGAATCGTCGATACGTGCCTGGGCTATCTCGACGCCCTCGGTGCCAACGGCTACTCGTCGCTTCATTACGACCTGACGCACGGCAAGCGGCTGGAGATCGACGCCCTCCAGGGTCATGCCGTGCGCCTCGGGGAGCGCTACGGCGTCGCGACGCCGATGCTCTTCGCGGTGTACGCAGCGTTGCGGCCGTATCGCGACGGTCCGCCCGAGGCGGTCAAGTCCTAGCCTCGGTATACTGAGCGGGTGTCTCCCGCTCGACGCGTTCTCAGCTATCTCCGCCCCTATGCCACGCGCTATGGTGTGGGCATCGCCT
>Ga0335084_10002837_pt1 | contig 16803 bp, 13 predicted proteins | sample Lox_Sample_44_FD_206721 | JGI IMG/M metagenome (GOLD analysis project Ga0335084, IMG submission 206721) | Soil microbial communities from Loxahatchee National Wildlife Refuge, Florida, United States - Lox_Sample_4.4 | ecosystem: Environmental > Terrestrial > Soil > Wetlands | place: USA... | reverse complement strand
AGGGACATGATATTCCATAAGAAAGACATCGCTTCTAGTCATGTTCTAAATGTAATCACCAATTCTTTAGAGTATCGCGTATGTGCGAGTATTAAAAATTTCCCATGGCGCTGTTGATCAGAAAAAAATTGACATGATATTCAAGCTTATCTCGATCCCATTTATTTATTTGTTGTATTCAACCCTCTTGAAGTCGATATATCCACGCTCTACATCCGTGTGGATCAGCTGCACGCGCAGCCTGTGACCGACGTCCATCCCTTCAAAACCGCTCTCCAGTCTCCCTTCAATGGGCGGATGCAGAAGACGAACCCAGGTGCCCTTGGGAGAGGCTCCGGTGACGATTGCATCGAACCGCTCCCCCATCCTTGATTCCAGCAGCATTGCAGCCGCTGATTTCTTGACCTGACGTTCGACCTTCTTCGCCGCATCCTCCTTTTCTGTGCAGCGTTTCGCCAGTTCTAATAGTTCGGCCTTCACGTAGGGCGGCGAGCTTCCGTCTATCGCCGCCTTCAGCAGTCGCTGAGTGATCAAGTCCGGGTACCGGCGGTTCGGAGCTGTGGAGTGGGAATAATCCTTGACAGCAAGGCCGAAGTGACCGGCTGCATCGCCTCCCGGAAGCTCGACAATGTATTCACCCTCACCCATCAGCTTGATAACAGAAAGGGAAAGATCAGGAAACCGGAGCGGATCAGCAGCCTTCGCCTTTATCAGGACCTGCTCCAAAGCCGTTGAGCTGGGCTCCGCAGGCAGCTTGAAGCCATGCTCAGAAACAAGTTCGACGATCCGGTCCCACCGTTTGGGTGTTCGGACTACGCGTCGCAGTGAGGGCAGGCTCTTGGAATCGAGGTAGCGTGCGGTCACTCCGTTTGCCGCGATCATGAAGTCCTCAATAATGTCTTTAGCCCTGTTTTTTCTTTCAGCTTCAACGTCTTTAAGCTCGCCATCGTCAAACACGAGGCGGGCCTCTATGGTTTCGAGAGAAAGCGCACCGTGCATGTGCCGAAACGACTTCATCCGTTGGGCGACCCTGTCCTGGAGCCGGAGGTTCTCGGCGAGGGCATCAACCGCGCTGACTGCTGACGGCACAGGTCCTTTCCCCTCCAGCCAGCCGGCGACGCTGTTGTAGGCCAGCTTCGCATGATTACGGACCAGCGCGACGTAAACATCGGAATGCTGAACCGATCCATCCCCCGCGATCACCATTTCAATGACCATCGCATTCCGCTCCGATGCGTAATTGAGAGAAGTAAGATTAGTCGATAGCTTCTCGGGCAGCATCGGGAATATCCTGGCAGGGGTATAAACCGACGTGGTGTTTTGGCGCGCATGATCGTCGATTGCTGATCCTTTTTTGACAAGGGCGTCTACGTCCGCAATGCCAACTAGGACCTTCACGCTGTCATCGGGCATGGTTTCTGCAACGGTGAGTTGGTCCAAATCGCGTGAATCATCATTGTCTATGGAACACCAGATAAGGTGTCTCAGGTCACGCGTCGGCTCTGTGGCCCGTGTCGCGGGCCCGTGAATTTCATCAAGCTCGGCTAATGCCTGGGGGGAGAAATCCGGAAGAAGTCCCCGTTCGATCATCGCCCGATGGGCAATTCTTTGTAGGAGAACGCGGTGCTGTCTGTCATGGGTATCTATCATAGTGAGTAATCACATTATATAGGACAAAGTAAAAAAGTACAATATGGGAGAATGCAGACGTGAGCGGCTTTTTTATGGGTAATTCGTGCGTCATGCAGGAAAGGATGCTTTCATGCATCGTTAATTCTGTCAGGCAAAATAAGAATATTCCGAGTCAAGTCAGGCTGTGGGATGTCATGATATCAATCGTTGTCTGGTAGAAACTTCAGCAGAAAAGAGTTAAGCCTGTTTGTTTTTGCCCGGTGATCAGACAATGCATCATTAATAGGCGTACTTTTCCAACTTCTCCAGCACCTCTATGTGAAGGAATTCAGAAGGAACAATGCGGAACTCCACCACCTCACTTTTTTTCTCTTGCGGGTTTGTCTGTTGGGCAGCACCTTCAAAATAGGTTGCATATCTTATCCCGAGCTCGGGCTCCAATTGGAAAAGAGCATCCTGAATGAACCCGACCATTCGCTGAACCTTCAATCTCTCCACAATAGTCGCCCTCGTAAACCCGTATGAAGGGTAGCGGCCAATGATCAGCACTTGGCTAATCTCGGACCTCGTATGGTCATCCTTCATAAGCGACAGAAAAACCCGGGCGAGCTTCTGTAAATCATCCTGCGCCGATGCTTTCAGGGCGCCGTCCCCGGAGAACAGCAGGGATGTTTCCATGAGAATTGAACTCGACCTGATCTTAAGGCCCTTGATCGATTTTGTCTTGAACTCTTTCTCGAATATCGAGTTGATGTTCTTCGCGAATTCGTTTCGGGGTTGGGAAAGGGCAAGGGCTGGTTCCAGAAACCGCTGGATCTTGACTGCCCGGTAATAGAGGAGGGCGCTCAACAGCACCAGGCCGATCAGCGTGATGCTGAAGATCGGTCCGGCCGGCGGCACGTATTTCCACAGGGATTTGACGTTCATGGCGCCGTTTCCTCCAAAAGGTCCAGTTTTTTGACCGCCGCCTTGAAGTCCGCCTCGGAGATGTTGGTCGGCTGGTGGATGGCCTTGTTACGCAATCCCAGTAAGTCGCTGAACAGTTCTTTCTTGAAGTGGCTAATGCGGCGGCCTTGCTCCATATCTTTCAGGCCTTCGGAAAGTGTCGGGAATGTCTTCCCGATCGCAGCGGCAGTGAATGCCTTCAGCCGTTTTTCAAGATAATAGCCCAGCAGGAGAGAGGCCACGACCTTTTCACCGGTCCGGTAATATTCCAATGCCTGCTCGGCCGATACGTTCCCCTTGACAATGCGGATGTTCTCCGTTGATTCGATTTCGCCAGGCGCCAGATTCTGTATTTTTTGGTAGACTTCCAGACATTTATCGATCATGTTCTTCTCAAGATAGGATTCGGCAAGGAGAAAGAGATCCCGAAGACTGTCCGCGCCTTCCCGCTGTTTCTTGGCAAAGGAATAGGCGCGCTGGAGGGCCTCCGTCTTGTCGTCCTTCTTGTCAAGAACGTCGAAATGTCTGGCCCAGCGTTTTCCCTTCAGCACATTGTCCTTCGTGAAGCGAAAGAGGCGTTCCGAAACCTCGCTCTTGTCGAGCTTGCCGCTGATGATGATAATGTTCAGCGTCGGATGGGTCTCAAAGAGCTCCGGCAAGGCGTCGATCCCTTCGTTCATCCGATCGAACTCGATATCGAGCGTCATGAGGTCGAATAACTGCGTCGTCAGGACCTGGACGGCCTCCCTGACGCTGACCGCCTCGTGAAAACGGAGATCGGGCTCATCCTTTCCGAGCGCCCTCTGAATTTCTAGCTTCAGAAGCTCACGGTCCTCGTAATCGTCGTCGGCAATCAGCACCTTAAACATCGAGCGCCTCCTCGACGAAGGGAAGATTGATCATGATTTCCGTGCCCGTTCCCGAAGCCGTATACTCCTTGCCGATCCGGATTTTCCCGGCATGGAGTCCGACAACGTATTTGGCAAAATAGAGCCCCTGTCCCCAGCTCTCGCCGGTGCCCCTCCCCTTATAAAAACATTGGTCCGCTTGTTGTTCATCCATCCCGACGCCCTCGTCCCGGACGGAGACCGTCACGTATCGTCTGTTGCCGTCCTGGTCCATCGTGCAGGACACCACAATGCGTGCACGAGGCTGATCTGGTTTTTTATACTTGACGGCGTTATCGATCACATTTTCAAACACGGTCTTCAGCAGCGGGGGGGCAGCATAGATCATGGGCAGGCTCACGCTCTCGCGAATCGCGATGTCGGCCAGGTCGCCGTATTGGACCACCAGTTCATTCAGCATGGCCTTGAGGTCGAAATTTTTAAACTCCACAAGGCTTGCCTCGCGTTCATCGGAAATTTTTTTAAAGATATCGATATCTGCGAACAATTTGTCCAGATTGTCGTCGATGCGCCCTTTAGCTTCCTGGGGGAGGCCGGGGAGCAGATCAATCCTTCGTTTGATCCTTCCGAGATTGTTTTTGAATTCATGCCCGATGGTGGCCGAGATATAGCGAATAAATTCATTTCGCCTTGCTATCTCCTGGTTTTTCAGTACAAGTAACATGTTCTCGCGCGCCCTCCGCTGTTTTTGTTGGTAGATGACGGACAGGTATAGGCTGAAGGCGGTAAAAGATACAATCATGGTCACAAAGGCGTAATAGGCAATCCTGTTGGACGAAGTAAGCTGCTCCTGCATGATGAAAAGGCGCTGGTCGAGGCTTGCCTCCTGGGGGATCAGTCCCTTCCACGGCATTAGCCACAGCTCGAGACGCGCAAAGGGCGGGAAGAACCGGTCAAGGTAGACCATGCCCAGGACGAGCCAGATAAAAATCATAATGGCTGTCAGTGCCAGTACCCTTGCCTTACTAAAAATGTTGGGATTCGACATAGCTCTGTAATGTATTACAAAATACGAGTTTTTTCAATAGGAAAAAAAGCCGGACTGTCAGTTAGGTAATTTGTAGGGCATGAAAGACAGGGGCAGGGTCATTCAGATCCCTCGGACGAGAGGAAAGTTCAGAGTGCACAGTTCCCCTCGTCAGAGAAAGAAGCTCTCATGTGGCGCAACAGATTACTTATGCCAAAATTGATCAATGACTTCTAACGGGCGAGAAAAACGCAGCGTGGTTGGAGGTGAATATGGGGGGATCCTTTTTCAGGATCAATGAAACAGCAGGGTGCCTTTTGAATTCATTGTCCAGGAACTGCCGTACCTCCTTGCGGTCCCATCCGCGGGGATGTCGGAAGCCGGTATAGAGTGGAAGATCCCCTTCATAGAACTGCTCGGTCTCATGCTCTCCTGCCTCCTTGCCGCACACGGGCATATTGAAAATCGCGAGGTTCAGGAACGTGATTGCGTCCGCGCGCTGCAGGACAAACTTTAGCGTCCTCCGAGCTTCCGTCACAGTCTCGGCAGGGGTGCCGAACAGAAGATAGACGTACGTGGCGATCCCGGCTTTCTTCAGGTTCTTCAAGACCTGCGACGCCGTCTCAAGATCGATCCCCTTCTGCATTGCATCGAGCACCCCTTGGTCTCCCGATTCCAGTCCGAGTTTCAGCATCACGCATCCCGATCGTTTGAGCTGCATGCAAAAATCACTGTCCGCGAGTTCCTTGCTTATCCTCGCAAACCCGTACCACGGGACGCCAATTGGATGTTCAGCAAGCGCACGCATGATCGCGGGGCTCACAGAGTTGTCGAGCAGATGGAGCAGGACGGGCTTGTGTTTTACGATCAAGGCATTGATATCAGCCATCGCCTGTTCCGCGGGAACGGGTACATAAGGATTGTTCTCGGCCGTTTCAGGACAGAATGAACACTTATTCCAATAACAACCGCTCGCTCCGCTGTAGGGGAGAATGAATCCCGGAGCAAGACAGCCATGAATCGGCAGGGATTCATAATCCGGCGTATAGTGATTGTGCTTCGCACTTTGAACGCCAAGCAGGTCGAGCAAGGGATACTCACCCGGACCCGTGATAAGGTGATCGATGAGGTCGCCAAAGGGATTCCTCCAGCCTGGTCTCTTCACCCAGGTACTCGCCAGCCCCCCGCCGAGGACGATCTTCAGACCGGGAAATTCCTTTCTTATGTATCCAATCATGGCGAACGCGCAAAGCGCTTGGCTTAGATAGTTCAGAGAAAATCCAATAAAGTGCTTGCTCCTCTGGTTATCCTCATTGCGGGCACCATGGTTCCCTTCGCGTTCTTCGCGCCTTCGCGTTGAGCTATTATTTTCAAGTATCTCATGCAGTCGCTTGCTAAAATAGTAGTAGAATGGGTTTTGCTCCGGATGGTCGGCTGCATGGATAAGATCAGCTATCCGCAGGGGCGACAGGTGCCGATGCTGATAATTGGCGAGACCCACGATTGCGCCGCTGTCTTTGGTGGATACGGCGAGCACACGGTTCACGTCCTTGACGGCCCGGCTGTATCGGTCAAGAGAATAGTAGGTTTGGGGGTCCCGGATCGCGTCAATATTTTTTGAAATATTTCGGACTGCTCTGCGGGTCCATATGTCCGATGCTTTCTGTGGTTGATCCAGAAGATACAGAAGGCCCTCGAGGTTCGCATCCAGTAAGCAGCAAGAGATGCCGTGCGCATGCAACGCTCCGGCAAGTTTGGCTATGCCCGCCGGCGGCTCACAGGGCTTTCCAATGGGAGGGGATATGAGGAGCATCCGGCATTATGCCGGATGCGGGTAACAATATCAAGAGCATTCGCTGCGGAAACGTCATTGCCTGCGACCCTTGGGTTTTATCGCCTTCAGACCTTCGATGATCTTCGCACAGACCTCTTCATGACTTAATCCAACGCAGTCGATGGTGATGTCCGCATACCGCCGGTATAAGGCGGACCGCTCCGCAAACAGATCCGTCACGCTCTGGTCCGGACGTTTTGCAAGACCTCTGGTCTCATAATCATGAACTCTCTCTTCCAGGGTCTGCAGGTCCACATCGAGAAAGACAACGATGCCGCCCGACTTCAAGTGCGTCATTGCGGTATGGCAGTACACGGCGCTGCCGCCGGTAGCGATGACATGGTTGTGGCAGTCGAGAGCGAGAAGGATCTTCCCCTCGATCGCGCGCAGGGCCGCGTAACCGTCCCGGTCGACGATGTCCTGCAAGGCCCGGCCTTGCTGCGTCTGGATAAGGACATCGGTATCGACGAAGTCCCGCCCCGTCAGTTTGGCCAGAATGACGCCCACGGTGCTCTTGCCCGAGCCAGGCATTCCGATCAGAACGATATTGGTGGGTTTTCTAGCCATTGTCGCATCATTCCCTGTCTATCAGTCCCGCAGATTTTCTCCGTGCCTCCGTAGTCATTATTTTTCCCCTGTTCTTTTCTTTTATTACGGTGCAGCAAAGCGGCGGAAAAACCACTCTTTAACCCCTTCCACTGCAGAGAGGTAGAACAAAACGAGTCCTGCCAGGATCAGGTAGAACGCTAATGGCGGCGGCACAAAACCGAAGTAGCTGCCGAGGGGTGTGTAGGGAAAAAGCACAGCCAGGGCTACGACCGTAAGGGAACACAGGGTAAGCCAGAAGCTGGGACGACTTTTAAACGGATTCAGGCGCGTGCGGATGATGAAGATGACAAGCACTTGGGTTGCCATGGATTCGACGAACCAGCCAGTGTGAAAAAGCTCTTCCCCGGCATGAAACACGTGAAGCATGATGTAAAAGGTCATGAAGTCGAAGATCGAGCTGATGGGCCCCACGGCCAACATGAAGTTGCGGATGAAAGTCATGTTCCAGTGCCGCGGGTGGGTGAGATATTCCTCATCCACGCTGTCGAGCGGGATGGGGATCTCCGACACATCGTAAAGGAGGTTGTTCAAAAGGATCTGCACCGGGAGCATCGGAAGAAATGGGAGGAAGAGCGTTGCCCCGGCCATGCTGAACATGTTGCCGAAATTCGAGCTGGTACCCATCATAATATACTTCATGATATTGCCGAAGGTGCACCTGCCTTCGATAACTCCTTCGTAAAGCACATTCAGGTCCTGCTCCAGAAGGATCATTTCCGCCGCCTGCTTTGCCACGTCCACGGCGCTGTCCACGGAAATGCCTATATCGGCTGAATGGAGGGAGGGGGCGTCATTGATGCCATCGCCCATGTATCCGACGACCCTGCCGCGCTGCTTCAAGGCGAGAATGATCCGGTTCTTCTGCGCGGGGTTCACCCGGCAGAATAGGTTCACATCCTCTACCCGAGCCTGCAGGGCCTGATCATTCATCTCCTGGATTTCCGCGCCAATCATTACGCCAATGACCGGAAGGCCGAGCTTTTCGCAAATATGCCGTGTCACCAGTTCATTATCGCCGGTGACGACCTTGACTGCCACGCCAGCATGGGTGAGCCTGGCCAATGCCTCTTGAGCGCTCTTCTTCGCCGGGTCGAGAAACGCGGCGAACCCGGCAAAGACCAGTTCTGTTTCATCATCAACTACTGCATGAGGATGATCGAGTTCAACCCGCTTCCACGCGATTCCCAACACGCGGAAACCGTCACGCCCCAGTCCTTCATGGAGTTTCTGGATCCGCTCCAAAACAGACTTGTCCAACGGCAGCAGATTCTCTTCTCCGTTCTCCTCATACATGGTTGAGAGACGGAGGATATCCTCAGGAGCTCCTTTGACCGCGAGGAGTCTGCTCCCCCCAGTTTCGACAAGGACGGACACCCGGCGCCGCTCAAAATCAAAGGGGCACTCGTCGATCTTGCGCCAAGCCGTTATATCGATTTCTCTGTGTTCGAGAATGGCGTCATCGAGCGGGCTCCTTAAACCGGTCTCGAAGAAGCTGTTCAGGTAAGCCAGCTCAAGAACGCGACGGCTCTCGCGGCCGTGACCGTCGACATGGCGCTCGAGCCGGATGCGCGCCTCGGTGAGAGTGCCGGTCTTGTCCGTGCAGAGCACATCCATGCTCCCCAGGTTATGGATAGATTCCAGCCTTTTTACGATCACCTTCTTAGCCGCCATGCGCATTGCGCCTCTGGCCAGAGTGACGGAAACCACCATGGGGAGGAGCTCGGGGGTCAAGCCTACCGCGAGCGCCACGGCAAAGAGGAACGATTCCAGCCACGCCCTATGGAACAGGGCATTGACCAGGACTACGAAAAGCACGAGAAGGATCGTAAGACGCATGATTAGCAGCCCGAAGCGTTGAGTGCCCTGCTCGAAAGATGTTGGTGGAGCCTTTGCTGTCAAGGTGTCGGCAATCTCTCCCAGGGCCGTTTCCGGGCCAGTGCGGCAAATAAGCACCGTCGCAGAGCCACTTACGACAGCGGTGCCCATGAACACGGAATTTTCTGCATCAGAGATATCATGGCCGCCTTCTGACAGATCGTGAGCAACTTTTTCCACGGGATAGGACTCACCAGTCAGGAGCGCCTGGTTCACGAAGAAGTCCCTTGCCTGCAGCACTCGTCCATCCCCTGGAACCAGATCGCCCGCGGCAAGCAGCACTACATCCCCCGGCACGAGCTCTGCCACAGGAATATCGCCGCTCTTGTTGTCACGCAGCGCCTGGACGCGGATGGCCACCGATTGGCGGAGCTGCTCTGCTGCCTTGCCTGCCCGGTGCTCCTGTATAAAATCCAGGGTAACACTCAAGACGACAATGGTGCTGATGATCAGGAAGCTGGTCACATCGCCTGTAAAGGCCGAGACAGCGCTGGCGACGAGAAGGATAATAACGAGGGGGTTTCGGAATCTGGCGAGAAACTGTAGGATAAGCGACCGCTTCCGCGGCGGGTGCAGCATGTTGAGGCCGACCAGCCTCAGACGGTCGGCTGCCTCGCTGCTCGAGAGACCGGTTGCTGTTGCGTTCAAGCGCCTCAACAGCTCCGGGACAGGTTGTTGCCAGAAGGCAGATTCCTTTTCGGAAAGGGAAACCGTCAACGTGTTGGCATCTTTTGATAACGTTTTCTGCTGATGGCTACTCATAATGATCCATCCGGCACAATCCCGGTCAGGCTGTAAGCAGCGTGGAAAAAATCTTACATTGTTGATGATTATGATATGAGTATAATTGAATTTGACGTCGAGATAAAGGGGAAAAGAACGAAGTGTGTTGAGGGTATGCGGAAAAGTCGGAGTCCCAAAACAGAGGCTATAAAACTGAGAACAGATGCCATATACAGGTACTGAATATTGCAGCTTGCGTGTTCTTTGTTATTGCGTTGCCAACGCGAACGACCGTCAAGAGCGTGGGGAGTTACTGCTGGCCCATGATTCCGTCTTACCAGATAAAATTAAGGAACCTGTACAGGGCTTGAGATTGTTTCGGCGGCGCATCGAGGTGACAAACAAGGGTCCCGCTCCTCGCCATGACACAATAACGCCTGCATTCGTATTAATTGGCAGAGGCCATCAGTCGCTGCCTATCCTTAAAAAGCATGTCGCACTTATTCACGTAGAGCCTTATCACGATGCCTTTGCCGAACGTATGGTGAAGGACAATGTCGCCAACGTGGTATTTCGCAGCCATGCTGTAAACATGTTCTTTCCCCCTTGCTGCTGCCATACCGGCCTCCCAGATGATTTCTGCCGTAGCATCAGCGTCGCCCAGCTTTTTTGCTTTGGGCAACCGGACTTTTGGGGTGTCGGAGGGATCCCTGAATTTGTGGGTGCTGCCGCAGTTTTTACATCTCACCTTGGCTATGTCAGCTACATTCATTGCCATAATGGTATGGTCACGGTTAGACTTGCACCTCGTACAATAGGACGTAATGTCTTGACCTGCCGTATACTTTTCCAGCATAGTACCTCCTTGTTCCCGCTCAGCAATTTTTTCTTCCCGTTTGTACTGTGAAAGCGCTCAGAAAAAAGGTGGATTCGGAACGCATTTATCTACGCTTCGCGGATAACTGTACTATACACCTTTATCAAGAGAATAGATTTAACTCTTTTTTTTAATCCAGAGTGACAGATTCCAGTTGCCGGATGCCATATCGATGTATTCGCAAATGGCCAAAAGATAGAAATGGTCGCCTGGTTCGAATAAAAATCAGAGAATAAGCTTTTATCCCTCTCGTCATCTGCAGCTATGCGCAAAACTACCGCACTTGCCTTCACTCACCTTTTTTAAAAGGGAGTGTTCAACCCGTTTCTCCCCTCGACAAAAATCTTAAAATGCCTTAATATGCATTCCGGCATCACCACATTTTAAGGAGAGCAACAACTACCATGAAACTACACTTCACGAGAAACAACGGCCCTGTGGACGAGGGCATCGACGGTTTAATGGAGACTGCCGACGGCATCCGTCGTCCGGAATACGTTCGCGAAATGATCATAGCCGCGCTCAAAGCCGGCCAGGAGGACGACGAGCGCGCGGACCTGAAGCTCATGAACACAACGCTCAAGGAGATGCGATTCACGTCGAAGATCTTTGGCCCCTACCGGAACGTGCGCAAAGTCACGGTCTTCGGCTCTGCGCGGACGGAACGCGATGAGCCGGTATACGCAATGGCGCGTGACTTCGGCACGAAACTCGCCGAATCCGGCTACATGGTCATCACCGGCGGCGGGGGTGGCATCATGCAAGCCGTGAACGAAGGCGCAGGACCGGAGCATTCCTTTGGCGTGAATATCCGTCTACCCTTTGAACAAAAGCCGAACCCCGTGCTCGAGGGCAACCCTCGTCTCATCACATACAAATACTTCTTTAATCGCAAGGTGGCCTTTCTCAAGGAAGCGGACGCCGTGGCGCTGTTCCCGGGCGGCTTCGGTACGCTCGACGAGGCCATGGAAACGCTCACGCTCGTCCAGACGGGAAAACGTAATCCCTTGCCGCTCGTGCTCGTGGACGAGCCCGGAGGCACCTACTGGACAGCATGGATCAGGTTCCTCGAGGAAGAAATGCTCGCTCGGGGATATATCAGCGCATCGGATTTCTCGTTCTTCGAGAGGGTCAATTCCGGGGAAGCTGCTGTCAAGCATATCAACCGTTTTTACAGCCGCTACCACAGCATGCGGTATGTCAACGGGCAGCTCGTGATCCGGCTCACGTCGGCTTTGGCACCACATCATATCCGGAGGCTCAAGGAGCGTTTTCGTGACATCCTCCTGCCGCAGGGAAACATCGTGCTTTCAGGACCGCTGCCTGCGGAATCCGATGAACCGGAAATTGCCCATCTCTCGAGGCTCGTAGTGGATTTCAACCGCAAGGACTTCGGACGGCTCCGGAGTTGTATTGATGCAATCAATGAATACTGATTCACGTGAACTCCACGACGTGTATTGCGAAGAGCCCCCGTGATGAGGCAATCCTATTTTTCCGCATATGAACAGCCAGGATTATTACGCCGCTGGCTCGTAATATCAATGCTTGAATTGGCCCTCCTGATACTTAGGCCGTACAAGACCCTCCCCACTCCTCTTGACATTCTCCTTGTCGGTGATAAGATTTTATCATGCGACAATAACCAGCCAAACTGTATCTCTCACTACTACATTTGAATGATTTTCAGACTTTTACGCAGAAATGCCTAACAACTGCCAGGGAGGTGTTCTATGATAAGTCTTGAGATCAACGGCAAGTCTTACAAGGTCGATGTTGCTCCCGATGTTCCCCTGCTTTGGGTGATCCGCGAATGGCTCAAACTCACGGGAACAAAGTACGGCTGCGGCATCGGCATGTGCGGGTCGTGCACGATACACATTGACGGCAAGGCGCAGCGCTCCTGTCAGATTGCGGTAGCCGATGCGCAAGGCAAGAAGATCACGACCATCGAAGGGCTTCCGGAAAGCCACCCCATAAAGAAAGCATGGATCCAGGAACAGGTCCCGCAGTGCGGCTACTGCCAGACGGGTCAGATTATGCAGGCCGCAGCATTGCTTGCCGAAGACCCCCATCCTTCGGAAGAGAAGATCCTGCAGGCCATGGACGGCAACCTCTGCAGGTGCGGTACCTATTCGAAGATCAAGAGCGCAATCCGGCTCGCTTCGAAGGGAGGGAGCAGATCATGAAGACGAAAATCACGAGAAGACAGTTCCTGAAAATCACCGCGGGTACGGGCCTCAGCATAGCCGTTGCCGCAACGCCCCTCGGATATCGGTTGCTGTCCGCGGCAGAGATGGAGAAAGAACCCCTTAGCTTTCGGCCGAGCGTGTGGCTGAAAATAATGCCCGATAATACGGTGATCGTCGTGGTTAACAAGTCGGAGATGGGCCAGGGAGTGTATACCTCGCTGCCCATGATCGTTGCAGACGAACTCGATGCTGACTGGAAGAACGTCCGTATGGAAGTTGCGCCTGCGGCCGATGCTTATAAGGACCCGGAATGGGGCACCCAGGCCACGGGTGGTAGTTCAAGCATTCGGCATATGCATGAGCCCCTCAGGAAGGCCGGTGCTGCGGCACGCGAAATGCTCCTGATCGCAGCGGCCCGCGAATGGGAAGTAGCGGTCAAGGAGTGCGCTGTCGATCTTGGCAAGGTACGTCACCTCACGAGCAACCGCATGCTGACCTACGGTCAGCTCACAAAGGAGGCGGCGAAGCTTGAAGTGCCGCAAAACCCCTCGCTCAAGACGGAAAAACAGCTCCGGTACATCGGCAAGGAGATGCCGCGGTTCGACATGCATGACAAGGTGAACGGCACTGCCCAGTTCGGTATCGATTCCTTCGTGCCCGGTATGCTTTACGCAGCCATTGTCCGGCCACCGGCCTACGAGGCTGACCTTGTTTCCTTTGATAAAGAGGCCGCGCATGGAGTGGCCGGCGTTCGTGCCGTGGTGCCGATCCACAGCGGTATGGCCGTCTGCGCCGATACGATCGATGCTGCATGGAAAGGCCGGGACGCCTTAAAGCCGGTTTGGAAGAATGCTCGGCATGCCGACCTGAACACAAAGTCGCTTGAGAAGGATTTCATCGGCCACTTGGAGACCAAGGGCATCATTGCGCGGAATGACGGCGATGTGACGAGCGCATTAAAGGCAGCCGCAACGAGGATCGATTCGGTGTACCGGCTGCCCTTCCTTTCCCATGCGACCATGGAGCCGATGAACTGCACGGCCCATGTGCGCACAGACGGGTGCGATATCTGGGTACCGACACAGAACCAATCAGGCGTGCTCAAGGCTGCAATGCAGATTACGGGCTTAAAGCCGGAGCAGATAAACGTGCACACCACCTTCCTAGGAGGCGGTTTCGGCAGGCGCTTCGAAAGGGATTTTGTTGAAGAGGCGCTGCTTCTTTCCCTGTCCATGGCCAAACCGGTGAAGCTCGTATGGACGCGGGAAGAGGATATGCAAAATGATCTTTACCGGCCCATGAACGTGAGCAGGATACAGGCGTCGCTTGACAATGATGGCCGCCTCACCGGCTGGTCGCACAAGATCGTCTGCCCCTCCATCTTCGCCAGGGTGTTCCCGCAATATATGAAGAATGGCATTGACAATGCGGCCGTGGAGGGGCTGGAGAACATGGAATATGAGGTCCCGAACATCATGGTAGAGTACGTGAGGCTTGACACGCCTGTGCCTGTGGGGTTCTGGCGGTCAGTAGGAAGCTCGCATAATGCCTTTACCGTGGAGAGCTTCGTGGACGAACTTGCCCATGCCGCCGGAAAAGACCCGCTCGAATTCAGGCTCGGGCTCCTCACGAAGCATCCGCGTGCGCAGCGCGTGCTTCAAGTGGCTGCTGAGAAGGCAGGATGGGGCAAACCTCTGGCCAAAGGACAGGCCCGCGGCATCGCGTACCATATGTCATTCGGCAGTTATGTGGCCGAGGTCGCCGAGGTGTCTGCAAGCAAAAAAGATGGTACGATCAAGGTGCATAAGGTCACCTGCGCCGTTGACTGCGGTTCAACCGTGAACCCTGGGATCGTGTGGGCGCAGATGATGAGCGGTCTCACGATGGGCCTGAGCGCGGCATTGAAAGAAAAAATTGAACTTGCTGACGGCGGCGTCAAGTCGGCGAACTTCGGCGACTACGAACTTCTGCGGATGAGCGAAGCTCCAGAAGTTGACGTGTATATCGTGAAGAGTGGTGAAAAGCTCGGGGGGATTGGAGAACCCGGCGTACCGCCCGTTGCACCGGCAGTCGCAAACGCAGTATTCACCGCCACCGGCGCCCGAATACGGCAATTACCGATGAAGCCGGAAACAGTGCTCGAGGCCTTGAAACAGACGTGAATAACTGGTAGAAAATTTGCCGCGAAAGGCGCCAAGAACACGAAGAGAGTATAAACTTCGTGCTTTTAGATTTAAAAAACTCACGATTTATAGCGACTTCATGGTTCAAAGGGTTTTAGTTCTCCTTTGTTCTGATAGGGAGGAGGCACATGCACATCTTCGAAGAAGTCCTGAGGCTCAAGCATCAGGGCCGGATATCCGCCATCGCCACCATCGTCGAATGCCGAGGCTCGTCTCCGCAGAAGCAGGGCGCCAAAATGCTCGTGCGGGATGACGGCTCGATCATGGGGACCCTGGGGGGAGGCTGTCTCGAGGCCGATGTCGTCCAGGCGGCGCTCATGGCCATGAGGGACGGGGAACCTCTCACCCTCCCTTTCGAGCTAACGGAACGCGAGGGCGGACTGGTGTGCGGAGGCGCGGTTCTCGTCTATATCGAACCCGTCATGCTCGAACCGCACCTCGTGATTCTCGGCGCCGGCCACGTGGGCAAGATGCTGTCGAAGCTCGCGCGGTTTGCCGGATTCCGGGTGACCGTCGTCGATGACCGCGAGCAGTTCGCGAACAGAGAGAACATCCCCGACGCGAATGACCTCCTGGTAAAAGATTTTGTACGGGCCTTCGAGCAAGTACCCGTTGAAAAAGAAACCTTCATCGTGGTCGCGACGCGCGGTCATAACCATGACCTCGATGCAGTCAAGGCTGCGCTCGGTACCGCAGCGGGATATATCGGCCTCCTCGGCAGCAAACGGAAAAAAGCGCTCCTGCATAAAGCCCTCCGTGAGGTCGGGTTATCGGCAAACGATATCGACAGGGTCATTATCCCCGTGGGCATCGACATTGGTTCGGTGACGCCCGAAGAGATCGCTGTAAGTATCATGGCGCAAATCATTCAGCGAAGGAGAAACCATGGAGTTTCGAGTGTCAGCCGTGCTTCTTGCGGCAGGTTCTTCGAAGAGGATGGGATGTCCAAAACAGCTCCTGGCCCTCGGCCATAAACCGGTCATTCGGCATTGCCTTGACAACATCATCGCTGCGGGGATTCAACAGATCGTCGTCGTCCTCGGAGCCGAGAGCAACGGTACGGCAGCGGCTCTTCAGGGCCTCTCAGTAACTATCGTGGTGAACGAAAAAACTGGCAGCGAAATGGCCGAATCGGTGAGAATCGGCCTGCGTGCTCTTGAAGGTCCCTCATCAGGCGTTCTCATCTGCCTCGGCGATCATCCTCTTGCATCGGCAGAGACCATGAGAGCGGTTGCGCTCGCGCACCGGGAATCTCCCAATGACATCATCATCCCAGCCTATAACGGCAGACGGGGCCATCCAAGTCTCTTTCCCAGCGCGCTCCTGGACGAGATTTTCTCCGGCGGAACCTTGCGTAATATAATAGACAAGCATAGTCGCAAGGTCCGGATCATCGAGGTACCTGACGAAGGGGTGATCCTCGATATGGATACTCGTGAGGATTACGAGAATATGGTGAAACGGGCGGGATTTCGAGGAGAGCAATAGGACGCACGATCATTGCCCCGGCGACCTGCCTTCATGACATGATGGTTATTCCTCGACCTGTTCTTCCTCACTTGCATCCGGCGCAGGACGAGGATGAACAGCCGCCGCAACCCGAGCTGCTCGAAGAGCTTGAGGATGGCGCACTCGAAGCTTTCCCCATGCCGAAGCGTGACATAAGCTTGCCAGTTTTTTTCGAGCCGCATTTTTCGCAGGCGACCTCCGAATTTGATCCGAAGACCAGTTTTTCGAAATCTGTGCCGCAGGTGTTACAGTGATATTCGTAGATTGGCATAGCGCTCCTTTTCGTTTCAGCCGAAAAGAGAAATCCCCCGTCATAAGGACCAAATTCTGAATAAAATAGAGGTTCCAATGATACGCTTGTAAACGGTTTAAACCATGAAACCCGGAATTTGGAAATTGTTTGGGATTTGCAGCTTCGAATTTAAATTTATATTTTCTCCAGTTTCTTCCAGTCCGCCAGGAACTTTTCGATCCCGATATCCGTGAGCGGATGTTTCACGATCTGGTCTATGACGCTGAACGGAATCGTGGCGATGTGCGCGCCGGCCA
>Ga0335084_10002836_pt1 | contig 16804 bp, 17 predicted proteins | sample Lox_Sample_44_FD_206721 | JGI IMG/M metagenome (GOLD analysis project Ga0335084, IMG submission 206721) | Soil microbial communities from Loxahatchee National Wildlife Refuge, Florida, United States - Lox_Sample_4.4 | ecosystem: Environmental > Terrestrial > Soil > Wetlands | place: USA... | reverse complement strand
CCTTCGCCATCGGCATGAGCGAGCCCGACTCGGGGTCGGACCTCGCCTCCATCCGCACGCGCGCCGAGCGCGTGGAGGGCGGTTATCGCGTCAACGGCACCAAGATCTGGACGAGCAATGCGCACCTCTCGGATTACGCGATCGCGCTCTTCCGGACCAAGGTGGTGCCGGACAAGAAGCACGAGGGGCTCTCGCAGTTCCTCGTCGACCTCAAGTCGGAAGGGATCGGCATCCGGCCCATCATCGACCTGGCGGGCGGGCACCACTTCAACGAGGTCCACTTCCAGAACTGCTTCGTGCCCGACGACATGCTGGTGGGCAAGGAAGGCGATGGGTGGAAGCAGGTCACCACCGAGCTCGCCTTCGAGCGGAGCGGGCCCGAGCGCTACCTCTCGTCCATCCGGCTCATCATCGAGCTGATCCGCGAGGTCGGCCGCGAGCCTGACGAGCGCGCGGCAGTGGTGATCGGGCGCCTGACCGCCCATCTCGCCACGCTCCGCCAGATGTCGCTGTCGATCGCCATGATGCTCCAGGCGGGGGAGAACCCGAATCTCGAGGCCGCTGTGGTGAAGGACGTGGGCACCAGCTTCGAGCAGGAGATCCCCGAGGTGGTGCACGCCCTCCTGGGCGTCGAGCCCCACCTGGGCTCGGGCAGCCAGTTCGAGCGCACCTTCGGCTACCTCGTCGAGCACGCGCCGTCCTTCTCGCTGCGCGGTGGCACGCGCGAGGTCCTGCGCGGGATCATCGCGCGCGGCCTGGGGCTGCGCTAGCCATGGACGACAACCAGAAACTGCTCGCCGATACCTGCACACGGCTTTTCACCGACCACGTCACGCCCGCCCTGATCGAAGCCGCCGAGAAGGGCACGTGGCCGGCGGCGCTCTGGCAGCAGCTCGAGGAGAACGGCCTCACGCTGGCGCAGATTCCCGAGGCGCACGGCGGCGCGGGCGGCGCCTGGGGCGATGCCCACGTCGTCCTGGCGGCTGCGGGGCGCTTCGCCGTGCCGCTGCCCGTGGCCGAGACCATGATCGGCGCGTGGCTCCTTTCCGCCAGTGGGCTCAAGGTACCGATGGGGCCTCTCACGGTGGCGCCGGTGAGGGCAGCCGAGAAGCTCTCGCTCACTCGTGACGGCGGAAGCTGGCGATTGAGCGGCACCGCGACGCGGGTGCCGTGGGGCGCTTCGGCGGGCCATGTGGTGGCGCTCGCCGAAGGCGACGGCAAGCTGATGGTCGCGCTCGTCAAGGGCGGCTCCGCCAAGGCCGAGCCCGACGTCAATCTCGCCCAGGAGCCACGCGACACGCTCGCCTGGAGCAATGCGCCGGTCCTCGCCGCGGCCGGCGCGGGAGAAGGGCTTCGATCCGACGCGCTCATGCGGGCCGGCGCCATGGCGCGGTCGGCGCAGATGGCGGGCGGGCTCGAGTTCCTGCTCGCGCAATCGGTCAAGTACGTGACGGAGCGCATCCAGTTCGGGCGCCCGCTGGCCTCCTTCCAGGCTATCCAGCATCAGCTGGCGCTGCTGGCGGGCCACACGGCGGCGGCGGGCATGGCGGCGCAGAACGCGTTCGCGGCCATGGATGGCGGCGACGCGGCCTTCGAGATCGCCGTGGCCAAGATCCGCACGGGCGAGGCCTCCGGCCTCGGCGCCGGCATCGCGCACCAGTGCCACGGCGCCATCGGCTTCACGTACGAGCACACGCTGCACTTCGTGACGCGGCGGCTGTGGTCGTGGCGCGCGGAGTTCGGCGCGGAGCCCTACTGGGCGGCCATGCTCGGCCGTGAAGTCGCGGGGCGCGGCGCCGACGCGCTCTGGCCGCACTTGACCGCGCGGTAGAACGGATCATGCGTGGTCACTTGCCCACCCTCACCCTACCCTCTCCCTCTCCGAGGGAGAGGGACTCCCGAGAATCCCTCGCCCCCGGAGGGGGAGAGGGTAGGGTGAGGGGGCCCATAGAGACGAGGGGGCGCATAGAGACGAGGGGGCGTGCCGTGACGACTCCACACTCATGAACAATCGAGGCCAGTAATGACGCTGCCCCTCCAGGGAATCACCGTCGTCGAGATCGCGCAGAACCTCGCCGGCCCCATTGCCGCCGAGATCCTCGCCCACATGGGCGCCGACGTCGTCAAGATCGAGCGGCCGGAGGGCGATGACGCCCGCCGCTGGGGCCCGCCCTTCTGGAAGGGCGTGTCGCCGGGCTTCCTCGCGGTGAACGCCAACAAGCGCAGCATCACGCTGGATCTCAAGAAGGCCGACGACGTCGAATGGCTCGTGGACTTCATCGGCCGGGCCGATGTCCTCGTCCAGAATCTTCGCCCCGGCTCGCTCGAGGAGATGGGCCTCGGCGCCAAGGCGCTCACCGAGCGCTTCCCGCGGCTCGTTTACTGCTCGGTCTGGGCCTTTGGCAGCACGGGGCCGCTCAAGCTCAAGCCCGGCTACGAGCCCATGGTTCAGGCCTTCTCGGGGCTCATGGCGATGAACGGCGAGGATGGTGGGCCGCCCACGCGCATCGGCACCTCTGTTCTCGACTACGGCACAGGCATGTGGACGGCCATCGGCGCGCTCGCGGGCCTGATCCAGCGTCAGCAGACCGGGCGCGGGTGCATCGTGGACGCCTCGCTGTTCGAGACGGGGCTCGCCTGGCTCAAGGGCCACTTCGCGAGCTTCCGCGCCTCAGGTGAGGTGCCGGAGCGCCACCGGACGGGCAGCAACCGCGTCGTGCCCTTCCAGGGCTTCGAGACGAAGACGGGGCCGCTCATCATCGCCGCCGGCAATGACCGCCTCTTCGCCAAGCTCGCGCAGGTGCTGGGGCATCCCGAGTGGGCGACGGACCCACGCTTCGCGACCAATGGCGCTCGCGTCGACCACAGGCCCGAGCTCCTGCCGGAGATAGAGCGCATCCTCATGACGCGCTCCAAGGGCGAATGGATAGATCTCCTCGAAGCGGCCGGCGTGCCCTGCGGGCCCATCCACTCCCTGCCGGAAGCCGTCACGCAGCCTCAGACGGACGCCATCGGCATGATCCAGCCCGTCCCGGGCGACGACTATGAGCTGGTCGCCTTGCCGCTATCCTTCGACGGCTCGCGGCCCGGCATCCGCCTGGCCCCGCCCAAACCGGGCGAGCACACGCGCGAGGTCCGGGGCTGAGGCCGGCGCTCTTCGTGGTCAAGGCCACCATTGCGCCCGAGCGCGAGGCGGCCTTCAACGAGTGGTACAACACGCACCGGGCCGCAGAGGCCGCGGAGGTGCCGGGCCTGGTCGGCATGCGCCGCTACGTCCCCGTGCCCCTCGACGTGGGCGCCCACCCCGGCTCCGAGCCCTGGCAATACATGGTCGTCTACGAGTTCGACTCGGAGGAGGCGCTCCGGGCTTTCACGGCCTCCGACACCCTCAAGGCGATGACGCAAGACTACGAAGCCCGCTTTGGCGGAGCCGGGGACAGAGTACGTTTTACCTATCGTCAGGTATTTCCGTAATAGTGTCCCGTCACTGTCACGGCACTGATCGTCAGCTTTTCGACACGCCCTGACATCCGGCAGCAGGTGCCCTGACGACGGGGCAGTCAACGAGTCAAGTACGCCGATTTGAGCCACTTTCATCCCCCGAAAGTGGGCGAAGGCTGCCCCCAAGCCTCGACCAGAGTGCGCCGTTCTGTGGCACCGCGGTTGCATCCATCGAGGCTCCTACCGCGCAAGACGTCCACCAGGACAAAGGAGCGAACATCATGTCGAAGGTTTCGCGAGTGAAGCGGACAGCGCCGGCCAACCAGGACGGCTTCACGCTCATCGAGCTCATGATCGTGGTGGCCATCATCGGCATCCTGGCCGCAATTGCCATTCCCCTGTACGCCAACGTGCAAACGCGGGCGCGAGTCGCGAAGGCGCAGGCCGACACGCGGACGCTAGCTTCACAGGTCAGCATCTACGCGGCGCATATGGGGACGTTGCCCACCGCGCTAACCGATTTGACATCCCAGGCTACGAACGGATTGAACCAGGTTGCCGGCCCCTTCCTGAACGCCATCCCTTCGCCGCCTCCGGGCGGCACGCCGGCCTGGGGCGCGTACGGGTACACGGCGAACACCAACGGGACGTTCACCATCACCGCGACCGGAGACGGCACGACCATCACCGTGCCGTAAGCAGCCCGCTCGGCGCGCCGGGGGGGCATGCACGCCCCTCCGGCGCGGTTTCCCGCCCCCGCCGTTGCCGTCCCCGACGCGACCGTTGACAAGCGTTCCCGCCCCGGAGCAAAGTCTACGCACTTGTCTCCACTCCCCCCTTTGGAGGTACGTGCATGAGGCGTTCGGTGCTTGTCCGGAAGGTAGTGCCCGCCATGGTCGCGATCCTGCTGGTTGCCGGTGGCGCGGCTCTGGCGGCGGACACACCACGGAAGGGTGGGGTGATCCGGGTCGGCAACCTGGGTGAGCCGCCCGCGCTCGACGCGCACTGGACCACTGCCAGCATCACCGAGACGCTGACCAACCACATCTACGAGGGGCTCTACAGCCTCGACAGCGGCAACAAGCCGATCCCCATGCTCGCCGAGAGCGCGCCCGCCGTGAGCAAGGACGGCCTTGTCTACACCTTCAAGCTTCGCCAGGGCGTCAAGTTTCACAACGGCAAGGAGATGACCTCGGAAGACGTGGTCGCCTCCCTCGCGCGCTGGGGCAAGCAGTCCGTGTACGGCAAGGCGCTGTTCGCCCAGGTGGCGGACTGGAAGGCCCTGGACAAGTACACGGTGGAGATGAAGCTCAAGGAGAAGTCGGCCATCGTGCTGATCTCTCTGGCGGTGCCGAACAACTTCGGCGCCATCTACCCGAAGGAGATCGCCGAGAAGTATCCGCCGGAGCAGAAGGCGACGGAGTACATCGGCACCGGGCCCTTCAAGCTCGCCGAGTGGAAGCCCGACCAGTACATCCGCATGGTGCGCTTCGACGACTACAAGTCCCGCAACGAGAAGCCGAACGGCTACGGCGGCGGCAAGACCGCCTACGTGGACGAGATCCGGTGGGTGCCGGTGCCCGAGGTGGCGACGCGCGTGGCGCAGGTAGAGACGGGTGAGCTCGATTTCGCCGACGACCTGAACCTCGACTCGTACGACCGGCTGACGAAGAACGCCAATGCCCGCCCCATCGTGTCCAAGCCCTACTACTGGCTGGTCGCGGTGATGAACAAGAAGGAAGGCCTGATGACGAACCAGAAGCTGCGTCAGGCGTGGCAGGCAGCCATCGACATCGAGCCCATCATGAAGAACGTGGCGGGAGGCAAGCCGGAGTTCTACCGGATGGACTCGAGCCTGGCGCCGGTGGAGATCGCGGCGTGGCATACGAAGCTCACGGGCCTGCCGTGGAACGAGCACAACCGGGACAAGGCCAAGCGGCTGCTCCAGGAGGCGGGATACAAGAAGGAGCCCATCCGCTTCCTGACGACGCAGGAGTACAAGTGGATGTACGACTTCGCGCTCCTGACCAAGCAGCAGCTCGAGGACATCGGCTTCAATATCGACCTGCAGGTGGTGGACTGGGCGACGCTGGTCAAGCGGCGGAACAACCCCAAGGAGTACGACGTCTTCACCACGGGCATGGGCGCCTTCTACGATCCCACCCATCACATCTATCTCACGGCGGGCTGGCCGGGCTGGACCACGGACGAAGACATCCTGAAGCTTCAGTCCGAGCTGGCGCGCGAGACGGACCCCAAGAAGCGCATGGCGCTGTGGGAGCAGCAGACGAGGCAGTTCTACGAGAAGGTGCCGGTCATCCGGTACGGGGATCTCTTCGGGCTGCGCGCCGCGCGCAACACGGTCAAGGACTTCAACGAGAAGACCGAGCGCGTGCGCTTCTACAACGTCTGGCTGGAGAAGTAAGACCGGGACGTAGTGCGTGGGGCCCTATCTGGTACGGCGGCTGGTCGCGGTCCTGCCCGTGCTGGCCGTCGTGGTCACCGTCGTCTTTCTCCTCATTCACCTGATCCCGGGTGATCCGGTCAGCGTCATGCTCGGGCCCGACGCCACGTCGACGCAGATCGAGGCGACACGTCAGTCGCTCGGCCTCAACCGGCCCATCTATGAGCAGCTCATCGGCTTCTACGGGCGGGTGCTCACCGGCGACCTCGGCCAGTCCTATTTCCTCGACCGGCCGGTGAGCCGGGCGCTCTGGGAGCGGGCCGAGCCGACGCTAGTGCTGATGCTGTGCTCGCTCCTGGTGGCCGTGGCCATCGGCGTGCCGTCCGGCACCATCGCCGCAGCGCACCGGGGGTCGGCCTGGGACCGCGGCCTCATGATGGTCTCGCTGCTCGGCGTCTGCATCCCCGGCTTCTGGCTCAGCCTCAACTTCATCTACTTCTTCGCCGTGCGGCTGGGCTGGCTCCCCGCCGCCGGCTATGTCTCCATCTTCACGGATCCGGTGGCGGGGCTACGGTACATGGTGCTGCCGGCCTTCTCGCTGGGCTTCAATCAGTCGGCGCTGATCGCGCGCATCAGCCGCTCCTGCATGCTGGAAGTGCTGCAGCAGGACTATATCCGCACCGCGCGGGCCAAGGGCCTTTCCCAGCGCGTCGTCACATGGGTCCATGCCTTCCGCAATGCGCTGGTGCCCGTTGTCACGGTCATCGGCATCACCACCGCCGTGCTGATCGGCGGCGCCGTCGTCACCGAGATCGTGTTCAATATTCCGGGACTGGGCCGGCTCATCATCTCGGCCATCCTCAGGCGCGACTATCCGGTGGTGCAGGGCGTGGTCCTCGTCACCGCCACGGCCTACGTCCTCATCAACCTCGGCGTGGACCTGCTCTATGCGCTGATCGATCCGAGGATCCGGTATGACTGAGGCGGCCGTCGACGTCCTCGTCCGCGCGACGGCGGCGGTCCCGCCGTCGAGCCGGCCGCGCTGGCTCCGGCGGCTGCTCGCCAACCACAGCGTCGTCGCGGGCACGCTCATGCTCCTGGTCTTCGTGCTGGCCGCGATGCTCGCCGGCCTGCTCTCGACCCACAATCCCACGCGTCTGGCGCCCGCGTCCCGGCTCCTGCCGCCGAGCGCGAGCCATATCTTGGGCACCGACGAGTTCGGGCGCGACATCTGGAGCCTCGTCCTCTACGGCAGCCGCATCTCGCTGCTGGTGGGCGTGACCACCATGCTGCTGACCTCCATCGGCGGCATCGTGGTGGGGCTGGTCGCCGGCTACTCGCGCCGGCTCGACACGGTGGTGATGCGGGTGATGGACGGGCTCATGGCCTTCCCCGCCATCCTGCTCGCCATCGCGCTCATGGCGGTGCGGGGCCCCGGCGTGTGGAACGTGATCTTCGCGCTGTCGATCGTCTACATGCCGCGCACCGCCATGCTGATCCGGAGCACCGTGCTGTCGATCCGCGAGCTCGACTATATCCAGGCTGCGCGCGCGCTCGGCCGCGAGGACGCCTCGATCGCGCTGCGCCACATCCTGCCCAACTGCGTCGGGCCGCTCCTCGTCCAGGGCAGCTTCGTCTTCGCCTACGCGATCCTCGCCGAGGCCATCCTGGGCTTCCTGGGCGTGGGCGTGCCCCCCTATGTCCCGTCCTGGGGCAATGTCATCGCGAGCGGCAAGAACGTGATCCGCGAGGCGTTCTGGGTCAGCCTCTTCCCGGGCGTTGCGCTCACGCTGGCGGGCTTGAGCCTCAACCTCCTGGGCGATGGGCTCCGCGACCTGCTCGATCCCCGCCTGCGCGTGCAGTAGGCGGACGAGCGCGGCGCGGGTGTCCGCAACCTTCCATCCACTCGAGAATGTGCCGCTGGCGCCGCGCTGCACGATGGGCGTCGGCGGGTCCGCGCGATTCTTTGTCGAGGCCACCGACGAGTCCACCGTCGCGGCGGCAGTGCGCTGGGCCGAGTCGCGTCGCGTGCCGGTTCGAGTTCTCGGCGGCGGGTCCAACGTGGTGGTGGCGGATGATGGTGTCGACGGCCTCGTGGTGAAAATCGGGCTTCGTGGCGTCTCCTCGCGCGAGGTCGGCGGCGCGGTGGAGGTGACGGCGGCGGCCGGCGAGCCGTGGGATCCCTTCGTCGAGCGCGTGGTCGCGCAGGGCTGGGCCGGGCTCGAATGCCTCAGCGGTATCCCCGGCCTGGTCGGTGCCACGCCCATACAGAACGTGGGTGCCTACGGCCAGGAGGTCTCGCAGACGATAACGGTCGCCCGCGTCCTCGACCGGCGCTCCGGCGACACCGTGACCCTCAAGGCGGCGGACTGCGGATTCGGCTACCGGACGAGCCGCTTCAAGAGCGGCGAAGCCGACCGATTCGTCGTCCTCGCCGTGACCTACCGGCTCACGCGTGATGGCGCTCCCGCGGTTCGCTACGCCGATCTCGAGCGCGATCTCGAGACGCGCGGCATCCGCCGGCCCTCGCTCACCGACGTGCGCGACAGCGTGCTGGCGATCCGGCGATCCAAGTCCATGGTGCTCCATCCCGACGATCCCAATCGCCGGAGCTGCGGTTCGTTCTTCCTCAACCCGATCGTGGACGCGGCTGTGCTCGCGCGCGTGGAGCGGGCGGTGGGCGACGCGGCCATGCCTCGCTGGCCCGATGCCGGCGGGCGCGTCAAGCTCTCGGCGGCCTGGCTCATCGAGCGCGCGGGGTTTCGGCGTGGCGAAGGCCCCGGGCCGGTGACCCTCTCCACCCGCCACAGCCTGGCCATCGTGTGCAGGGAAGGCGCCCGCGCGGCCGATGTGGCCGCCTTCGCGCGCGCGATCAAGGCCCGCGTCGAGGAGCGCTTCGGCGTCCGCCTCGAGCCCGAGCCCGTCCTCTGGGGCGCGCTGTCGGTCGAGCCGTGACGGCCGATCCTATCGCCGAGATCGTGGCCATGCGTGACGAGGCCCGGCGGCGCGAGGACGCCCACGTCGACGTGTGCTTCCTTGCCACCACGAGCACCGGCGGACGTCCCGAGGCGCGACCCGTCTCGCTCCGCGACGTCGATGCCGACGGCTTCGGCCTCCTCCTCAATACGCATAGCCCCAAGTGGCGGCAGATCGAGGCGGGCGGGCGGTGCTCGCTGACCATTCTCTGGTCGAGCGTGGGGCGGCAGTATCGCGTGTACGGCACACTCCGGCCCATGAAATCCGACCGGCTGCGCTTCTGGTGGGAGCGAAAAGGACTGGGCTCGCGGCTCCTCGAACACTACTACGAGGCCTACCAGTCCCAGAGCGAGCCGGTCGCCTCCCGCGCCAAATTCCTTGACGGCATTGCCGACCTCAACCGCCGCTATCCAGACGCCGCCTCAGTGCCGCCGCCCGCGGGACTCCGCGGCGTCTGCCTCTGGCCCACGGAGATCGACGCCTGGCACAGCTCGCCGGAGGATCGCCTGCACGACCGCCACCTCTTCAAGCGCCACGGCGCCACCTGGACCTCCGAAACCCTCATCCCGTAGTTCGGGGTCAGGTCTTGCATGAGGGCATTCAGGTGCGACGGGGCGCCGGTTGGCGGCTCCTGTGGTCGTTAGAATGTCGCGATGCGAGACCTGACCTCCGTTCGCCGGCTTCACCGCGGTGAGGCCGGCGTGAGGCGGGGGTCGTCGCTGGCGACGCAGCGACTGGCCTCAGCCTGACGCCGGTCCCGGGCGACGGCGAGCCAGACGTCCATTGGTGGCAACGGTGCCGACGTCGACAGCCGCACATATTCCTCCATGGCCGCGCTTGCGGCTTCGCGTTGTCGCGACTCACACGCGGCCTCACGCTGGTACACGCCAACCCTTTTTCCATTGGGCGAGCGGGACCTGATCCAGCACCGTGACCCGATCGGATGTCTCATCGGCCGGAGGTTCCAGCAGGAGCCACTTCTGCTCACTCGTGGCCCCCAGCGTGCCAGATGAGGCGAGGAGGAGCGAGACGGCCAGCAAGAGGGATCTCATGGCATCAGACGCGGCTTCAGCGGACGCACACCCCTGAGGGCAGGTCTTGCATTGCTGCATCCAGGGGCGACGGGGCGCGGCTGGCGGCCCCTGTGGCCAATAGAATGTCGCAATGCAAGACCTGACCCCATTCGAACTGAGGCGTCGCGTAGCCTCCGATCAGCCTGCCGCCCTCTCGATCTTGCCCCAGGTGTCGCGGAGGCCGACGGACCTGTTGAAGACGGGACGGCCGGGCGCGGAATCGCGGTCGACGCAGAAGTAGCCGGTGCGCTCGAACTGGATCAGATCGCCCGGCGCGGCCGCGGCGAGAGCCGGCTCCACCTGGCTGCCGGAGAGGACGCTCAGCGACTGCGGATTGAGGACGGTGCGGAAATCGTCCGCGTCGTCCGGCTTGGCCTGAGCGAAGAGGGTGTCGTAGAGCCGGACCTCCGCCTGCGTCGCGTGCGCGGCCGACACCCAATGGATGGTGCCCTTCACGTTCCGCCCTTTGCTGTCGCCGCCAACGGTGGAGGGATCGTAGTGGCAGCGCACCTCGACGATCTCGCCTGCGGCGTTCTTCTTGAAGTCGGTGCACTGGACGATGTAGGCGTAGCGCAGGCGCACCTCGGCCCCCAGCGCCAGCCGGAAATACTTCTTGGGAGCGACCTCGCGGAAATCGTCCTGCTCTATCCAGAGCTCGCGGCTGAACGGCACCCGGCGCGTGCCCGCTGCCGAATCCTCGGGGTTGTTGACCGCCTCCATCTCTTCGACCGTGCCCTCGGGATAGTTCTCCACGATCAGCTTGAGGGGGCGGAGGACGGCCATGCGGCGCAGCGCGCGCTTGTTGAGGTCTTCGCGGAGGCAGTGCTCGAGGAGGGCCAGCTCCACCATGTTGTCGTTCTTGGCCACGCCGATGCGCTCGCAGAAATCCCTGATCGACTCAGCGGTGTAGCCGCGGCGACGCAAGCCCGCGATGGTGGGCATGCGCGGATCGTCCCAGCCGCTCACGTGGCCGCCCTCGACGAGCTGGAGCAGCTTCCGCTTGCTCATCACGGTGTGGGTGAGGTTCAGCCGGGCGAACTCGATCTGCTGCGGATGAAAGATGCCGAGCGCGTCGAGGTACCAGTCATAGAGCGGGCGATGGTCTTCGTACTCCAGGGTGCAGATGGAATGCGTCACGCCCTCGATGGAATCGGACTGGCCGTGGGCCCAGTCGTACATGGGATAGATGCTCCACGCATCACCGGTGCGCTGGTGGGTGGCTTTGCGGATCCGGTACATGACGGGATCACGGAGGTTGATATTCGGCGAGGCCATGTCGATCTTCGCGCGCAGAGTCTTGGAGCCGTCGGGGAACTCGCCCGCGCGCATGTGGCGGAAGAGATCGAGGTTCTCGTCCACGGAGCGATTCCGGTACGGCGATTCGCGCCCCGGCTCGGTCAGGGTGCCGCGGTACTCACGGATCTGGTCGCCCGTGAGATCGTCCACGTAGGCCTTGCCCTGGCGGATGAGCTTCTCTGCCCACTGGTAGAGCTGCTCGAAGTAGTCGCTGGCGTGGTAAAGGTGCGAGCCCCAGTCGAAGCCGAGCCAGCGGACGTCATGCATGATGGCGTCCACGTACTCCTGGCTCTCCTTGGTGGGGTTGGTGTCGTCGAAGCGCAGGTGGCAGCGGCCACCGTAGTCCTGGGCGAGGCCGAAGTCGAGACAGATGGCCTTGGCGTGGCCGATGTGCAGATAGCCGTTCGGCTCGGGCGGGAAGCGCGTGATCACCTTGCCGCCGAAGCGGCCTTCGCGGTTGTGCGCCTCGATGATCTCGCGGACGAAGTTAGACGCGCGGCTCTCTCCGGTCATGGGCCGAATCGTATCATCACCCGTGGGACGGCTGCGGAGAAAGGAGGCAGGCCACTCGGCTCCCTCATTGAGTAGCGCCGTGGCCCACAGTAGGATGACGGCAACGGGGTCAGGTCTTGCATTACGACATCCGGCAATTGGCGACTTGCGCTCCATCGCGATCGGTCGGATGTCGTAATGCAAGACCTGACCCCTGGGAGGAGCACACTGTGACGAGCAGCCTGCCCACGCGGCGGCCGGACGAGCCCATTCGCGCCCCCCGCGGGACCGCGTTGTCCTGCAAAGGCTGGCCGCAGGAAGCCGCGCTCCGCATGCTGATGAACAATCTCGACCCCGATGTGGCCGAGCGCTGGGAGGACCTGGTCGTCTACGGCGGCTCGGGCAAGGCCGCGCGCAACTGGGAGGCTTATCACCGCATCGTGGCCTCGCTCCGCTCGCTCGAGTCCGACGAGACGCTGCTGGTGCAGTCGGGAAAGCCGGTCGGCATCTTCCGAACGCATCCTGACGCACCCCGCGTGCTGATCGCCAATGCCATGCTGGTTCCCGCCTGGGGCGACTGGGAGCATTTCCGGAAATACGAGGCGCAGGGACTCACCATGTACGGCCAGATGACGGCGGGTTCGTGGATCTACATCGGCACTCAGGGCATCCTGCAGGGCACGTACGAGACATTCGCGGCCTGCGCCCAGAAGCACTTCGGCGGGACGCTGCGTGGGCGTCTCGTGCTATCGGCCGGGCTCGGCGGCATGGGCGGCGCCCAGCCCCTCGCCGTCACCATGAACGAGGGCGTCGGGCTCTTCGTCGAGATCGATCCCGAGCGCATCGAGCGCCGGCTGCGGCTCCGCTACGTGGACCGCGCGACCGAGTCCCTCGACGAGGCGCTCGGATGGGCCGAGGAGGCAAAGCGGCGGGGCGAGGCGCTGTCCATCGCGCTCCATGGCAATGCCGCCGACGTTCACGCAGAGATCGCGCGTCGTGGAGTGCGGCCCGATGTCGTCACCGATCAGACCTCGGCCCACGACATGCTGAACGGCTACGTTCCCGCCGGGCTCTCGCCGAATGAGGCGGCGTCGCTGCGCGCGCGCGATCCCAAGAGCTATCTCGAGCGCGCCCGGGAATCCGTGGCGCGGCACATGCGCGCGATGCTCGAGTTGCAGCGAGGCGGCGCCGTCCTCTTCGATTACGGCAACAATATCCGGCGTGAGGCGGAGGACGCGGGCGTGCACGACTTCGCCTATCCCGGCTTTGTCCCCGCCTTCATTCGCCCACTCTTCTGCGAGGGGCAGGGGCCGTTCCGCTGGGTCGCACTCTCGGGCGACCCCGAGGACATCTACGCCACCGATCGCGCGCTGCTGGAGGCCTTCAAGAACAATGAGCACCTGGTGCGCTGGCTCCGCATGGCGCAGGAACGCGTGCACTTCCAGGGGCTGCCCGCGAGGATATGCTGGCTCGGCTACGGCGAACGCGCCGTGGCCGGCCGGATCTTCAACGACCTCGTGGCCTCGGGGAGGGTGAAGGCGCCCATCGTCATCGGCCGCGATCACCTCGACTCGGGCTCCGTCGCCTCGCCCAATCGAGAAACCGAATCGATGAGGGACGGCTCGGACGCCATCGCCGACTGGCCCATCCTCAACGCGCTGCTCAACGCATCCTCGGGCGCCACGTGGGTCAGCGTTCATCACGGCGGCGGCGTGGGCATCGGCTACTCGATCCACGCCGGCATGGTGGCGGTGGCCGACGGCACGCCGGCTGCGGCGCGGCGGCTCGAGCGCGTGCTCACCACCGATCCCGGCACCGGCATCATGCGTCACGCCGACGCCGGCTATCCTGAAGCTGTCGCGGCGGCGAAGCGCCACCAGCTCAAGCTGCCCGGGATCACGCTGCCGTAGCGGGGTCAGGTCTTGCATTGCGACAGTCGGCAATTAGCGACTTGCGCACCCTCGCGATCGGTCGGATGTCGCAATGCAAGACCTGACCCCTAGCCGGGTTTGGCGAGGGCGGCCAGGAACGAGCGTACCCGCCTCGCATTGACGCCCAGGTCGCTGCGCCCCACGCGCGAGGCCGATCGCACGTCGATGCGGCTACCCTGGGGCGCCGGGCGCACGCGCACGACGATGTCGTCGGTGAAGCCGAACCAGCGCGTGGTAGCGCTCGCTTCGAGCCGCCCCTCGGCGGGGGCCGCCGCCACGATGCGCCAGCCCAGGGAGCGGGCCGCCGCCTCGGCCCGCGCGAAGGCGCGGTCGGGCGGGAGCGCGAGCACCAGAGGGGCCAGATCGCGATAGGCCCGCTTCTGCTGCGACGCCACCGCGGCCCCGCCGTAGGCTGTCCCATTTTCGGAGGCCGCGCGCGATGGCTGGAGGGCAACCCATTGCGGCGGGCTCTCGGTGTCCGTGGTGATGTCGTGGATCACGGGCACCCCGGCCGCCGTGCGCACCATGATCAAGAGCGGCGCGGTCGCGGCAAGGGCGATCAGCAGTGCCAGACCCGCGCCCGCCACGCTCCGCCAGGCTCCGGCCATCAGAGCAAGGCCGATCCCCCAAGCGGCGACGAGGGCCGCTGCCAGGCCCAGGAGCGCGGCGAGCCCGAAGAGGCCCAGCGCCCAGCGTGCGCCGAGGAGACCCAGGCGATGGCTCGGGCCCGACAGAGCGACACCGACGGCGGCGATCACGGCCAGCGCGAGGGCCGCCACGGTGAGGCTCGCGGCCCGCCGCGCCGTCCGCGCCCGCTTGTCTCCGTTACGCTCGGTCATGGGAGCGGGCCCTCCGCGCCCGCGGCCCAGAGCATACCGCGGCTTGACAGGCCGCGGAGCGCGCGCCTAGAGTCGCTGGACCATGCCGTCGCTCGCGGTGCGGCTCGCGCTCGGAATCGTGCTGCTCGCCTCCGGCTGCGCCGTCGCGCCGCTCGGCTATACCGAACGCGATCTCCAGGTGCGTTGCGAAAACCACGGAGGGCGCTGGCACACGGCTCCCGCGCGCGAAGGGTATTGCGAGTTCCAGGCGCCGGGCATGATCTGAGCCCTTCACCAATGAGGTAGCCATGACTGCTCCCAGCGCAATACCGACGGTGCAGCTCGACAACGGCAGCGTCCGTGTCACCGAGTGGCGCTTCGCGCCCGGCGCCACCACCGGCTACCACCGGCACGAGTATCCCTACGTCGTCGTGCCGATGACCACGGGGCAGCTCTCGATCACCGGCCCCGGCGGCGCTTCCACCGGAGACCTCGTCACGGGGCAGGCCTACGCGCGCCCCGCCGGGGTCGAGCACGACGTCAAGAACGCCAATCCGTTCGAGTTCGTCTTCGTCGAGATCGAGCTCCTGGAGGGTCGCTGAGCGCGGCGCGGCGTGAAAGCCTGGCGGCGCTCCTGAGGCGGGAGCTCACTCGCGAGGAGGATCCGGCGACCCTCGCGCTGATGGCGCGTGTCCGCGCGGCGCGGCGGCGAGGCTTCGTCTCGCGCGGGGAGTTCCTGGCCATGTGCCGGTGGAAGAGCCCCCGCGCGCAGCGCCACTACCTGCGCAACGGCGCCGCGCGCATCCGCGAGGCCTCGCGGCGCGCGCTGGCTGCGCGAAGCGAACGCCGGCGCATCGAGCACCTGCTCGAGCTGGACGGCGTCAGCGTGCCCGTGGCCTCGGCCATCCTCACGCTGCTCGACCCGCGGCGCTACGGCGTGCTCGACATCCGCGCCTGGCAGATGCTGTACGCGGTGCGCGGCGGCGTGGATGCCAACCCGGCGGGCCGAGGCTTCACGGTGGCGCAGTGGCTCCGCTACCTGGCGACCCTCCGCGAGCACGCGCGGCGGCTCCGCGCCTCGGCCCGCGCCGTGGAGTTCACACTCTTCCTCTGCCACCGGAAGCGACAGCGCGGGCTCCTCTACGATCCACGCCGGCGGCCGCGGTGACCGAGCGCGTCCGGCTCTCGCGGATCGTGCGGGTCTTCGGCTGGACGGGCCTCACCAGCCTCGGCGGCGGGCGCAGCGCCTACTTCTACGACGCGCTGGTGATGAGACGGCCGTGGCTCACGAGCCACGAGTTCATACAGGACCTGACACTCTCCCAGCTCCTCCCCGGGCCGACCTTCACGAATCTCGGCGTGGCGATCGGGGTCAGGCTCGCGGGCTGGCGAGGCGGCGCCTGGGGCGCGCTGGCACTCATTGTCCCGGGCGCGCTCATCCTGCTCGGATTGACGCTGCTCTACTTCCACGTGGGCTTCGCCCCCACGACCACCTCGGCCATGCACGGCATGGGGGCCGCCGTCGTCGGGCTCGTCTTCCTGACCACGGCACGCATGATCCGCGCGTCCATCCGGGGAGCGCGCGGGGTCCTGGTGGCGGTGGCGATCTTCGCGCTCGTGGGGCCGCTTCGCGTCAATACGGTGCTGGCCGTCCTGCTCATGGTGCCGCTGTCCCTGTGGCTCCATCGGCCGCGCTCCGGATCGTGATCCTCGATCTCGCCCGGCTGACCTGGACCTTCCTGTGGCTCAGCCTGATCTGCGTCGGGGGCGGGCTCGGCGTCATTCCCGAGCTACAGCGACAGGTGGTCGATCGCTTCCACTGGGTGACGGCGCGGGAGTTCCTCGACGGCTACACGCTGTCGCAGCTGACGCCGGGGCCGACCATGCTCGTATCGATCTTCGTCGGCTACCGCGCCCACGGGCTCCTGGGTGCGCTGCTGGCCACGGCGGCCATGTTCCTTCCGACCATCATCATCACCGCGGTCATCGCCCGGCACTGGGCGACGCTGCGGGACCGTCCGTGGGCGCGCGCCTCGGAGCGGGCGCTGGCGCCGATCGGCATCGGGCTCATGGCGGCAGGCGTCTACACGCTGGCGCGCACGGGCATTCACGACTGGGCGACCGGGGCGCTGGCGGCGCTGACCGCGGCCGTGCTGTACATCGGCCGGCTGCCTCCTGTTCTTCTCGTCCTCGCGGCGGGCATCATCGGCTGGCTCGCGGGACTCTGAGCAGCTCCCGTGGCTTGCATTTGGCGCGAGGCGGGCGGGTGGCGCCGGGGGAGGGGATGCGCTCCCCAGACCACGCTGAGTCGCATTCCGCTGGGCCACTCTGGCCCGCCACGAGATTTTGGTTTGGGGCTTCGAAGAATCTCCG
>Ga0335084_10002834_pt1 | contig 16808 bp, 13 predicted proteins | sample Lox_Sample_44_FD_206721 | JGI IMG/M metagenome (GOLD analysis project Ga0335084, IMG submission 206721) | Soil microbial communities from Loxahatchee National Wildlife Refuge, Florida, United States - Lox_Sample_4.4 | ecosystem: Environmental > Terrestrial > Soil > Wetlands | place: USA... | reverse complement strand
ATTCGTCGATGAAGAAGTAGAGCCCGGGCTCCGGCTGCACCTTGAACAGGACGAGGCCCGCGGCCAGCGTCACCAGCGACGCGACCACGTTGAGCTGCGCCGACAGCCGGTGATAGCGCCCGGGGATGAGTCCGAGGATGACGGCCGCGCAGATCGGCGTGCCCAGGACGAAGGCCAGCGGATTCATTCGCGTTCGCCCCGGAAGGTCTCGAGATAGTGCAGGTCGAGCGTGTCGAAGCGCTCGCGGATATGGAAGAAGAACACACCGAAGATGATGAAGGCCACCATGACGGAGAAGGCCACGCTCATCTCGACCACGAACGGCATGCCGCGCACGCCGACCGCGGCCAGGATGAGGCCGTTCTCCAGCGACATGAAGCCCACAACCTGCGTCACGGCATTGCGCCGCGTGATCATCATGAGCAGGCCGAGCAGGACGACCGACAGCGCCAGGGCCAGGTTCTCGCGCGTGATCGCGCCGGACTGGTAGGTCACGGGCAGCACGAGCAGGATCGAAAGGGCCACCAGACCCACCCCGATGATCATGGTGAGGCCGACGCCGAACACGGTCTCGACCGTGCGGTGGATCTGCAGCTTCAGCACGATGTGATGCAGCGCCACGGGGATGACGATCGCCTTGAACACCAGCGCGATGGCGGCCGTGATGTAGAGGTGAGGCGCGCCCTGCACGAAGGCCTGCCAGGCCGCCGCCGCCGCCAGCAGGCTGGCCTGCAGCGCGAAGGTGCGGAGCACGCCGAAGATGCGGCGCTGGAACAGCAGCCCGAAGCTCAAGACCAGCACCATCGTGCCCAGGAGGTGGGCGACATCGAACGCGAGGCTCTGCGGGGGCGCCAGGTCGCCGGTCACTTCACGATGGCTCCGGACACGTAGAGGAAGATCGTCGCCAGCAGACCCAGCAGCAGAGCCGCCGCCAGGAATTCGCCGACCCGGAAGACGCGCATCTTCGCGATGGACGTCTCGAATACGCCGAGCAGCACCGCGCCCACCGCCATCTTGGCAAGCCAGGTGAGCAGGCCGAGCCCGAGCGCAGCCGCGCCGGCGCCCGCCACCGCCATGCCGAAGGGCAAGAAGATGCAGGCGATCAGCGACAGATAGAGCAGCAGCTTCAGCATCGCCGCCGCCTCCATGAGCGCCAGGTGCCGGCCCGAATATTCGAGGATCATGGCCTCGTGCACCATCGTGAGCTCGAGATGGGTGGCCGGGTTGTCGACGGGCACGCGCGCGTTCTCGGCGATCGCGACCATCACGATGGCGACCAGACCGAGGGCGAGCGACACGCGCAGCCCCACGGTCGAGCCCAGCAGCTTGGCGGCGATGATCGCCAGCGACGTCGTGCCCACCAGCAGCGAGACCGTGAAGATCACCATCAGCATCGCCGGCTCGGCGAGCGAGGCGATCATCAGCTCGCGGCTGGAGCCGATGCCGCCGAAGCTGGTGCCGACATCGAGCCCGGCCAGCGCCGTGAAGAAGCGGGCGCCGCCGAGCAGCGCCACCAGCACGATTAGATCGACGCTGGGGCCGAGCAGCAGGTCGGTGCTGAACGCCGGGATCAGCGCTGCGCCCAGCCAGATGGCCGCGAAGGTGAGATAGGGCGCCGCCCGGAACAGCCAGGAAGCGCTCTCCGCCACGACCGCTTCCTTGCGCAGCAGGCGCCAGAGGTCGCGGTAGGGCTGCCAGATCGGCGCCCCGCGCTTGCCGGTCAGGCGCGACTTCATCAGTCGCACGACGCCCGTGAGCGCCGGCGCCGCCGCGATCACCAGCAGCGCATGCAGCAGCTGGAGCGCGGCCGATTCGAGCCAGGCGGCGGACGTCATTGCGTCACCGCCACGACCGCGAGCAGGAAGGACAGGGCCGCGAACATGAAGGTCAGGTAGCGGCGAATGGTCAGGAACTGCAGCCCGTTGATGCGCTCCGTGAACCAGGCGAGGCCGTCGCCCACCGGCGCATAGAGCCAGTCCCACAGCAAGTCGCGCAGCCGCACGTCGAGCCGGGCTGGCCGGCGGTCGCCCGGCGGCGGCATGTCAACGCGCTCCCTGGCCGCGAACAGTGTCGGTCCGAACACGCGGCGCAGCGGCTGCGACAGGCTGTCGGCGCTGTACTGCGTCTGCGGCCGCGGATCGGGAAAACCGCAATCCCAGGCCGGCACCCGCCGCACGCGGTTCGAGGCCAGCCGGTGTACGGCCAGCACGACCACCGATGCCATGATCGAGACGGCCAGCAGGATCACGATCCCGCTGTAGCTGCTGGCGCTGTCGGGCAGCGGCACGAACCACAGGAAGCTGGCCATGCCCTGGCGCGGCACCGACTGTCCGAGCAGCAGGTCGGTGACGGGCGTGATGACCTCGACCACCGAGAACGGCAGCACGCCGAACAGCACGCAGGCGGTCGCCAGCAGCACCAGCGCCGCGCGCATCGTGGGCTGCGCCTCCGTCGCTTCGGCCGCGGCGGCCGAGCGCGGGCGGCCGAGGAAGACGATGCCGTAGGCGCGCACGAACAGCGCGGCCGCCAGCGCCGCCGTCAGCGCCAGCAGCGCGCCGATGACGGCGATGCCGAACTTCAACGACCACTGCGGCAGGTGCGCGCCGGCGAGAATCGCCTGGAAGGTCAGCCACTCCGAGACGAAGCCGTTGAGCGGCGGCAGCGCCGACAGCCCGGCGGCCCCGACCAGCACGGCCGCCGCCGTCACGGGCATGCGGTGGATGAGCGCGCCGAGACGCTCGATGTCGCGCAGGCCCGTGGCGTTCAGCACCGCGCCGGCGCCGCAGAAGAGCAGGCTCTTCAGCATGGCGTGGCTGACGCAATGGAAGAGCGCGGCGGTCAGCGCCAGCGCGGCCAGGATCGGCAAGCCGTCGGCGCGGAACAGCTGGGCGAGGCCGAGGCCGATGGCGATGATGCCGATGTTCTCGACCGTCGAGTAGGCCAGCAGCGTCTTGAGGTCGCGCTGCCACAGGCCGTAGAGCACGCCCATCACCGCGCTCGCCGCCCCCAGCACCAGCAGCAGCACGCCGACCCACCAGCCGACCGGCCCCACCAGGTCGAACAGCAGACGGATGATGGCGTAGAGCGCGATCTTGGTCATGGCGCCGCTCATCAGCGCCGAGACCTGGCTGGGCGCCGCCGGATGGGCGAGCGGCAGCCAGGCATGCAGCGGCACCAGCCCAGCCTTCGAGCCGGCGCCGATCAGGGTCAGCAGCACCACCAGCACGGCCGCGATGTCCGTGAGATGGCCAGCACGGATGGCGGCGAAGCGATAGTCGCCGGCCACGCCCGCCAGCAGGCCGAACGCCAGCAGCAGCGCCGCCGTGCCCATGCTCGCCATCACCAGGTAGACGTAGGCCGCGCGCCGCGTCTCGTCGGCCCGATGGTTCGCCAGCACCAGGAGCCAGGAGGCGAGCGACATGAATTCCCAGGCCACCAGGAAGGCGAAGGCGTCGTCGGACACGAGCACCAGCACCATGCCCGCCAGGAACAGCGGATAGAACGTGAGCACACGGGCCGGCTCGGTGCCATGATGGCCGTAGCCGATGGCGAATAGGCTCACCGCCGGCACCGCCAGCCCGAGGATCAGCAGGAAGAAGGCGGAGAGCGGGTCGAGCCGGAAATGAGTCTCGAGCTGGAAGTCGCCTTCGAGGGCGGGCAGCCCGATCGGCAGCGTGAGCGTGGGATCGCCGCCCGGCGCCGGCGCCAGCAGCTGCAGCAGGGCCGTCCCTCCGACCACGAGCAGGGCCGCGATCGCGATGAGGTACACGATCGGCCCGACCGCCGCGCCGCGATTGCCGAACAGCCCGAGCAACGCGGCCACGAGCAGGCCGCCGACGGCCCCGGCGATGAGCAGAAGGGGAGACACGCTAGAAATCCAAATCTGCGTAGTGCGGCGGCGGCGCCGCGCCGGGCCACTGGTCGGACAGCAGCGGCCGGAAGCTCGGCCGCGACTTCACGCGCGCGTACCAGTCCTTGGCCCCGCCATGCTGCTCCCACGGCACGTCGCCGATGTAGTCGAGAGTCGAGAGCTGGGCGGCAGCACTCATGTCGGCGAGCGAGAACTCGTCGCCGGCGAGCCAACGCCGGCGATCGATCAGCCAGCCGATATAGTCGAGATGATAGTGGATGTTGGAATTGCCGTTGCGGATCGCCTGGGAATCCGGGCCGCCCTTGCCCTTGAGGCGGCGCAGCACCTTCTGGTCGAACAGGTTGGCGGTGACCTCGTGGTTGAACTTGAAGTCGAACCAGCCGACGAGGCGCCGCACCTCCGCCCGCGCCGCCGGGCTCGCGCCCAGGAATGACGGCGTCGGATGGACCTCCTCGAGATATTCCGCGATGGCGGTGGCGTCGCCGAGCGCCGTGCCGTCGTCCTCCACCAGCACCGGCGTCTCGCCCGCGTGGTTGAGGGCCAGGAAGGCGTCGCGGCGTTCCCAGGCGTTCTCGGTCTGCAGTTCGAACTCCAGGCCCTTTTCCTTCAGGAGGATTCGCAGCTTGCGGGACGACGGCTGCAGACAGAAATGATAGAGGCGACGCATGGGCCGGCAGTGTACTCAAAGCATGCTGCGCCGCGAAACATCTTTTCGTCCGGCGCCGCGTTCGATGCCGATGCGATCCGCATTTTCATGCGCCGCGAACGGGCCTTAAGCTGATAGGCTCGTGCGCGGCCGCGACTGCAGCGCGCGGCGCTTCTGGTGGAGGAACCATGGTCAAGCCGCCCGTCGCTACGCCCAAGGTCGTCAGCCCGCCGATCACCCTGTTCCCGGGGCCGCCGACGACGACCTTCACCAGGGATCCCAAATTGCAGTCGGCCCTCGACGGCGCGATCGCCAAGATCTGCGCCAAGCGCAAGATCGCGGTCACGGACTTTCCCACACCGATCTCGATTATCGATCTGAAGTCGGCCGCTTCGGGCGCCACCGGGCTGCCCATCGCCGGCTTCAACGACACGACGCGCGAGGACTACATCGCCAGCGCCGGCAAGGTCGGCGTGCTCTATGCGGCCTTCGCGATCCGCGACATGGTCCGGCGCTTCGCCCTCGCCGTGAAGCCGAAGGACGAAAAGGACCTGTTCGCGCAGCTCGACGCCCAGATGGGACCGGCCATCACCGCGGCCGTGCCGCGCGTGACCCTGAGGGAGCCGATCGTGAAGCCCGACTACGCGAGCATGATCGACGCGTCCAAGCTCGGCGGCGGGCTGAGCATCAATTTCAAGCGCGACTACGAGACCAATCTCGACGGCATGATCGTCAAGGGCCAGAACCTGCCGACCTCGAAATGCGTGCATGGCGTGGGCTACGGCTACATGAACGGCACCTTCGCGGCGCACAAGTTCTTCAAGGACCCCGGCGGGCTCGGCCTGTGGGTCGCCACCGACTACAACGGCACGCGCACCAAGGTATTCATCAACACGGTGAACGCCGGCGGCAGCGAGGCCGTCGCGTCGACCAGCTGCGCCATGGCGCAGCTGCTGGCGGTGATCATCGTCGGCGGCGTGATCAGCGACACGGTCTGCGCCGAGATGCGCCGGCGGTTGAAAGGCGCCGTCGCCTCGAACGGCGGCGACGACCAATCCTGGCTCACGCGCTCGTCGGTCACGCACTTCATCCCCGACGCTGCCTTGACCCACGACAAGGTCGGCCTGGGAACGATAACGGTGGGCAAGATGGCGGGCACGCCGATCGAATCGGAGGTTTTCGGGCTCGATGTCGGCCAGATTCCCGACCTCCCCGGCAGCAAGAAGTTCGCCATTGCCTATCAGAACATGCGCCAGTCCGAGCGGGCCGACATCGTCGCCATCATCCGCGACACGATCACGGCCTACGGTCCCTGAGCTTTTGCTGGAGATCGCTGCGGCCATCTGCCCGTTGCCCTCGCGCGGGCGCCGCCCACACAGTGACGCGACCAGAGAACGCAAGGAGGAAGCGAGATGCAAATCGGCATGATCGGCCTGGGCCGCATGGGTGGCAACATCGTGCGCCGCCTGCTGCGCGGCGGTCACCAGTGCGTCGTGTTCGACCGCCAAAGCGAACCGGTCCGTCAGCTGGCGACAGAGGGCGCCGCCGCGGCGGCCGATCTGAGGGCCCTGGTCTCCAAGCTGGAGAACCCGCGCGCGGTCTGGGTGATGCTCCCCGCCGGCGAAATCACCGATCGCACTATCGCGGAGCTCGGCGGACTCCTTGAGCGCGGCGACGTCATCATCGACGGCGGCAATTCCTTCTACAAGGACGACATCCGCCGGGCGGCCGCCCTGCGCGCGAAGGAGATCCGCTATGTCGACGTCGGAACCAGCGGCGGCGTCTGGGGGCTCGAGCGCGGCTACTGCATGATGATCGGCGGCGACAAGGAGACCGTCGATCGCCTCGACCCGATCTTCGCCACCCTGGCGCCCGGTCCGAGCGGCATCGCCCCCTCGCCCGGCCGCGCCGCGCGCGACACCCGCGCCGAGCGCGGCTACCTCCATTGCGGCCCGAACGGCGCCGGCCATTTCGTGAAGATGATCCACAACGGCATCGAGTACGGCCTGATGCAGGCCTATGCCGAGGGCTTCGACATCCTGAAGAACGCCGCCTCGGAGGCGCTGCCGCCGGAGCAGCGCTACAAGCTCGATCTCGCCGACATCGCCGAGGTCTGGCGACGCGGCAGCGTGATCACCTCCTGGCTGCTCGACCTCACTGCCATGGCCCTGGCCGAGGACCCGCAGCTGGCCCGCTACTCCGGCTACGTGCAGGACTCGGGCGAGGGCCGCTGGACCGTGCTCGCCGCCGTCGAGGAAGCGGTGCCGGCGGACGTCCTGTCGGCCGCCCTCTATGCCCGCTTCCGCTCGCGTGAGGACCATACCTTCGCCGAAAAGCTGCTCTCCGCCATGCGCAACAAATTCGGCGGCCACGTCGAGCCCGGCGCCAAGGGCTGAGAGCGCGGAGATTCTTGTGGGGGCGGCCGGCGGCCGCCCCTACAAACGACGTCCGTGTCATCCGATGAAAGGTCTGACGTGACGGAGTCGCCCCAGGATCTCATGAAACGCGCCGCCGCCGCGCGCGCGGTCGCGGAAGTCGCGGACGGCATGGTCGTCGGCCTCGGCAGCGGCTCGACCGCGGCCTTCGCCCTCGAACACCTCGCCGAGCGCATCGCCGGCGGGCTGCGCGTCGCGGGCATCCCGACCTCCGAGGCGACGGCGGCGCTCGCCCGGCGGCTCGGCATTCCCCTCACCGACTTCGACCGAAACCCGCGCATCGACCTCACGATCGACGGCGCCGATCAGGTGGAGCGCGGCACCCTGCACCTGATCAAGGGCCTGGGTGGCGCGCTCCTGCGCGAGAAGATCATCGCCGCCGCCAGCGCCCGGCTGATCATTGCCGTCGACGAATCGAAGCTGGTCGATCGCCTCGGCGGGCGCACGCCACTGCCGGTCGAGATCGTGCGCTTCGGCTGGCAGACGACGCTCGACCGGCTGGCGGCACTCGGCTGCGCGCCGCAGCTGCGCCGCGCCGGCGGAGCGCCGGTCACCACCGACGGCGGCAACCTCATCGCCGACTGCGCCCTGGCGGAGATCGCCGATCCGGCTGCGCTCGAGGCCCGGCTCTCCTCCATTGTCGGCGTCGTCGAGACCGGCCTCTTCATCGGCATGGCCGCCGCGGCCGTCATTGGCCACGCGGCGGGCGTCGAGATCGTGCGGCGTGCGCGGATCGTCTAGGGCGTGTACTCATAAACTGCGATTGTTAGCCAACGATTGACTGATGCCTGCTTCGCCCCCAAGAGCGGCAAAATGGCAGACGCCTCGGGTACGTCGGAGTTGTGCCAACACCGGACGAGCGTCCGGCGCAAGATGCCGAAGCGATCGAGGCCCTCATCCCCGGCTTCGCCTTGTGCAGACCATCGAGCAAGTGATCTCGATCAGCTGGACTATCAGGGCGTCGGGCCCTGTGGTGGATCCACCGACTGGCTTCCAACGCAAGTTGTAGATCTCAACGGGATGTGGCTTCCATTCGAGGGCTAGTCTTCGCGCTTCTTCGAGCTGCGCCGAGGTCATCTTGCGCGCCATGACATCGCGGTTCCTGATGGCATTGTCTCGCTGCGATCCCGGCGAAGAGTTCTCCGATGCGAGGATTGACCACATCTCCGCCTTCACAAGATCCTGCTGCACGCCCTGGCCGAGATAGTAGACGACGCCGAGATTAAATTGCGCTGCCGCTGTGCCCTGGTCGGCGGCCCTGCCGTACCATTTCACCGCCTCGGCATAGTCCTGGGGTACCCCCTCGGCGTCATGGTACATGACACCTAGATTGAGTTGGGCAGGGGCATAACCCTGGTCAGCGGCCTTGCGGTACCAACTTACAGCCTCGGCATTATCCTCCGTCAGGCCTCGACCATCGTCATACATCCGTCCGATATTGTATTGTGCGGTGACCTCTCCTTGCGCCGCCGCCTTGCGATACCACTTCAGCGCCTCAGCATCATCCCGCGGCACGCCCAAGCCCCTCGCGTACATTTCGCCGAGATTGCTTTCCGCTGCAGGGTTTCCTTGCTCGGCTGCCTTTTCGAACCACTCCCTCGCCTTGCTATAGTCCTGCGGAACTCCTTGACCGTCGCGATGCAATAGGCCGAGGCCCCGTTGTGCTTCCGACAGATTCTGATCAGCCGCCTTTTGAAGCCATTTCAACGCCTGCTCATCATCCCGTTGTACCCCCTGGCCAAAGTGATACATGGCGAAGAGGTTGTACTGCGCTTCGGCGTTAGCCTGGTCGGCAGCTTTGCGATACCACTTCGCCGCGACCACGTAGTTTTGTGGTACACCCTCTCCGTTGTCATACATTCTGGCGAGTTGGAGTTGTGCCCACGCCTCACCGTGCTCGGCCAGCCGGCTGCAGGCGGATACGGCCTTCTTTGGGTCGTTCTTCAGCAATGTCTCGGCGCTCTTGCAGGTCTCTGTGTCTCCCGCTTGCGCCGCCGCAGCACCGCCGACCGCAAGTATTGCAGCCAGCGCTCCCGCCCACACGCGGACCATGCAAGTCTCCACCGGCTTGACCCGGATAGCTGAAACCTAAAGGCGTTCCAGATTCAGAAACCCAGGATCGCCGCGCCAGGTTTTCGCGAAAGCGTCGGCGGCTTGCTGTTCGGTCGCGCTGTCGCCCGTCGCCTTCGCCGCCTCCCGCAGTCCGTACAGGGCCCAGGCGCTCTTCCGGGTGCCGTCGAGCGCGGCACGGAACTGGTCGACGGCCTCCTTGGCGCGGCCGGCCTTGAGCAGCGCGGCGCCCAGGGACTGCCGCACCGGGTAGTACCAGTAGGGCGGCTCCATGTAGGGAATGGAGTCCTGGATGCCGGCGGCGGCTTGGAAATAGGTGATCTCCCCGTTCGCATCGCCGGTCGCCTGGGCCGCGCGCGCCAGCACGACGTTCCCCGCCACCCGCAGGATGTCGCGCGCCGGGATGCCGAAGCTGTCCGTTCCGGACCAATCGGCGGTCTTTTCGAGGGCCTCGATCTTGCCGGCCTCGGCGCGCGCGCCCGCGGCATCGCCCTTCTCGGCCAGCCCGACGCCACGCGCATAGTGCCACATCGCCTCGACATAGGGCGGCGCACCCGCCGGCTGCGGCAGCGCCACGAGCTTGTCGGCATCGCCATACTGCGCCCAGGCGAAGTAGGGCGCGGCCTTGATCGGCTGGGCGATCGGGATCGCCGTGGCGACGTCGTTGCCGATCCAGCCGTCGAGCTTGTCGGCGGCGGCGAGCACCGTGGCCTTGTCGCCGAGCAGCTGTGCCGACACGAGCACGAAATGGATGTTGTGCGAGGTGTAGCCGAGCGGGTAGACGCCGGTGGCGCCGGTCTGCGCTAGATAGGCCTCGTCGACCTTCACCGCATCCTGGTTCGACTTCAGGGAGTCCTCGTAGCGGCCGACACGATAGTAGATGTGGCTGGGCATGTGGACGATGTGGCCGGCGCCCGGCATCAGCGCCGCCAATGTGTCGGCATATTTCTCGGCGCGCTCGGGCCGGTCCGACGCCTCCACAAGATGGATGTAGAGGTGGATCGCGCCGGCATGCAGGGGATTCTTGGCCAGGACGGCTTCGACCCGCTTGATGGCATCGCCGGCACGGCCCTTGGGATCATGCCCGCCCGGCTGCCAGTAATCCCAGGGCTGGGTGTCCATGGCGGCCTCGGCCGCCAGGGCCCCGATATCGAGGTCGTCGGGATTGGCGTCGGAGAGCGCGGCCATGGCGTCGGCATAAGCGCCGTCGAGCGGCGCGCGGTCGGCCGGCGGAGTCTCGGCATAGCGCTTCGCCAGGGCGGCGATCAGCGCCTGCTCCTTGGCGCTGGCGCCGCTGGCCAGCGCCTGGGCCTGCTTCAGCGCGGCCAGGGCCGGGGCCTGCGCCTCCGGCATCATCGGCACGTTGATGTTGGGGCCGAGCACCAGCGCCTCGCCCCAGAAGCAGAGGGCGCAACTCGGATCGAGCTTCTGCGCCATGCGGAAGGCGCGCCGGGCCTCGGCATGGTTGAAGCCGTAGGAGAGCTTCAGGCCCTGGTCGAAGAAGGCCTGCGCTTGCGGGTTCTTGGTGGTGATCGGGTAGTGCGCCGAACCCAGATTGTCCCACAGCGGCGGCTCGGCATCCTCATAGCTCGCCGTGGCCGCGGCGACTTGCGCGCGCATGGCGTCCGTGGGAATGGCGCAGTGCTTGGATAGGTCCGCCGCCTGTGGACTAGCGGTCCAGGTAAGCGCAATCGCAGCCGCACAGGCCAGCAACGAGAATCGAGTCATGGCTTCCTCTCTTGTTCGAATGCCAAGCCGGGGGCAACCCATAGCTGTTCCGGGAACATGCACGGAAGTCGGTAATCCGAATCCAAGACAATCCAAGCCGAGTTCGCGTCATGATGGTCCCATTGATCCGATTCGCATGGCTGCACGCCTCGGAACTCAGTGAACGCGTGGTTTGATGTTCTGGTTGAGCCGGAATGTGTTCTTGGGATCGTACTTGGTCTTGAGGTCGACCAGACGCGCATAGTTGGCCTCGCCGTAGGACGCCCGCAGCAAGCTCTCGCCTTCCTCGCCCTGTCCTGGAAAGTTTAGATAGACGCGATCGCGCGAGAAGGGGCGCATCTCGGTCCAGAAGCTTCTGGTCCAGGCGATCCCTGTTTCGGTCTGCCCCGGATCGGTCCATGAAGTATCGATGCTGAGCAGATATGGGGCGTCACGGGCGCCGAGCGCGGTGTCCTCAGGGCGGGTCCGCGCCATGGCGCCGCCCAAGTGCCAGATATCGATTAGCGACCAGGGCGATGGCCGCTCCCGCGCCCGTTCGACGACGCGGTCGATCGCATCGTCATCGAGCCTGTCAAGGTAGAGCGACTTCCAGTAGTTCAGGCGCTCACCTTTCGCAAAGAACGGATCGAACGCGCTCTGCACCGAAGTGTAAGGCCAGGGCCCGCTCAAATCGAGCAACGGCTTTCCAAGCTCGCGCAAGGGCTGGATATACTTGGCGCCCGCGTCGAGATCGCCGGTATGGACGCCGCTTGGAATGACCACCGCCCTCCCATGGAGTTCGGTAGGAAAGGGCGGTGCCGGTGGAATGCTCCAGATCGTAAGGTTCGAGGAAAATTCATCAGGCGCACTGACGACGAAGTCGCGCCACCACCGAACGATGTCGGCGCCATGATCCAGCGCATAGAAGGGCGCGCAGAGCGTCACCGTGGGGCCAACAGGATAGAGTTGATATTCGAAAGACGTCACGATGCCGAAATTCCCGCCGCCGCCGCGCAGCCCCCAGAAGAGATCGCTGTTCTGGTCGGCGCTGGCCACCATGAATTCGCCGCTGGCGGTGACGACATCGGCGGAGACAAGGGCATCGCAGCTAAGACCATGCTTGCGGCGCAACCATCCCAGTCCGCCGCAGAGAGTGAGCCCCGCAATGCCAGTCTGGGAGACGATACCGAGCGGCGCCGCGAGGCCTATGGCTTGCGTCTCACGGTCGACATCCCCCAGCGTGGCGCCGCCTCCGGCCCTCGCCCGGCGGCCAACCGGGTCCACGCGCACGGCGTTCAAGCGCGAAAGATCGATAATCATTCCATCATCGCAGGTAGCGTTACCGGCGACGTTGTGCCCGCCGCCGCGAACGGCGATGGCTACAGTGTGCTCGCGGGCGAACGCAACCGCGTCCATCACGTCGGCGGTGCCGGAGCATTGCACGATCACAGCCGGACGTTTGTCCGTGAGACCATTCCACACTCGGCGCGCCGCCTCGTAGCCCGCGCCTCCGGGCACGATGCAGGCGCCACGCAAGCGGCTCGCCAGCGCGCCAATGGCGGCCGCATCCAGGCGTCCGGCTCCTTCGGACTTGCGGCCGGCGATGGGCTCGTTCATGGGGTGCCTCCAGTAACCCGATTTGTTCGCGGTATTCTCATCTGATATGCTCCCGCGCGTCCGACGCATAGGGGCGGTTGGGACCGAAATCGGCCGGAATTGCCAGAAGCGCAAGCGGCAGGTGGGGAATATTGATGTCGAAAAGTCGGCGCCCGAAAGTCCGCATACTCGCCGTTCCCGCGAGCTCCGCGGCGGTGCTATACGGCCTCTATGAAGTCCTGTCCTGGGTGGGACGCGCGTGGGAGCAACTCACCTTGGGATTGCCGGACGACCCGCTGCTGGATGTCAAGATCGTCGCCGCCGATAGAGCACCGTTCAAGATCTTCCACAGCGTTCCGGTGGCGCCGGAACTGTCCATCGCAGAAGCCGAAGATGCGGACGTGGTCTGCGTCACGGATGTCATGACACCGATGGATGCGCCGCCGCAAACACGCTATCCGGCAGAGACCGCCTGGATCCGGCGCGCCTATGAGCGGGGAGCCATCATCGCGTCTGTCTGCTCCGGGACGCTCTTCCTTGCTGAATCCGGATTGCTGGACGACAAGGAGGCGACCACGCACTGGGCGCTTCGGGATAAGTTCCGGAAATTCTATCCCAAGGTGAAGCTGCGGCCGGAACGCGTGTTAGCGGTCGCCGGCGAGGGGCACAGGATCGTTACCGCCGGCGGCCAAGCCGCCTGGGAAGATCTCTCGCTCTACTTGATTTCGCGCCTGTGTGGCTCGCAGCACGCAATCCGCACCGCCAAGATCTACTCACTCTCGCCCCGTCACGAGGGCCAGCTGCAGTTCACGGCGATGGTGCAGCACCTGCAGGATGCGGACGTTGTCATCCAATCGTGCCAATCGTGGCTTGCTGATCACTATCGCGACAGTCATCCGGTCGCTGGCATGATTGCCCTGTCAGGCCTGACGTCGCGAACATTCTCGCGGCGCTTCCGCGCAGCGACCGGCTATGCACCGCTAGAGTATGTCCAAGCCTTGCGGATCGAGGAGGCCAAGCAACTGCTAGAAACCAGTGAGCAGCCAGTTGAGACGGTCGGCGCCGACATAGGCTACGAGGATTCAACCTCCTTTTGCCGACTGTTCAAGCGGCACACAGGGTTGACCCCGACCGCCTACCGTCGCCGCTTTGACATGGGCGGCTTGGGACCCGGAACATCGCCGCGCGGGTAGGCAAGCTTTGACACATATGAAGACCGTTTCCGATGACCGCTGTGGGTCAAAATCGGTAAAGTCTCGGAAGCAGCGAATGATACCGGTTTAGTCCCGAAAGCGGACCTCCGACCTTGCGCGTTCATGAGTACACGCCCTAGATGCCGAGGTCGCGCAGGAACCGGCGGCCGTGGACAAGAATCTCTTCCTCCGTCTCCTTGAAGCCGAAGACTTGGGCCTCGTACTCGACGGAGATCACGCCGTCATAGCCGGCCTTGCCGAGCGCGGCGACGAGTCCGGCGAAATCGATGCCGCCCTGCCCGAGCGGCGGAAAGGCGAAATCCGGATAGCGGCCCCGCCCGTCCTTGGCATGCACATGGGCGACCTGATGCCCGTGCTCGCTGACCAGGCGTTTGGGATCTTCGCCTTGCACGATCAGATGGCTGGGATCGAAGTTCACGTACACCGGCGTGCCCGGCAGGTCGGCGGCGAGGCGCCGGAAATCATCGATCGCATGGAACAGCTGCCCGGCGATGGCCTCGATCCCCAGGCGCACCCGGCGCTCGCTTGCGTAGGCCGCGGTCTCCGACACCGCATCGGCAAACCACTGCCATGCCAGCGCCTGCGGTATTCCCTTCGGCGCCTCTCCCGAGAGGATGTGGACGACGGGCGCCCCGACCTCGACCGCCAGATCGGTACAGCCCTTGACGAACGCCACCGCCGCGCGCCGCGCCGCCGCGTCCTCCTCCACCATCGGGATATGCGCGCCGACCGCGCTGATGCCGATGCCGCGGCGCTTCGCGGCGTCGCGGATCGCCGCACGCTCGGCCGCGCTCGTCGCCGGCGTCACATGCGGCCGCGCCCAGGGTAACGTCTCCGCGTTCAACTCGATCGTGGCGTAGCCGGCCGCCGCCACCTTGTCGATGACGTCAAGAATCGAGCGGCTCGAAAGCCCGACGCTGTGAAAGCCCGCGCGCATCTCTCCGTCTCCTCAGGCCGCTGGATAGGACGGCACCACGAACGGCGCGTCGGCGGGCAGCGGCAGATCGATCCAGCCCTTGTCGCGCACCGAGAGGTAGGCCGCCTGCACCACCTCCTGCGCCCGCAGCCCGTCGAGGCCGGAGATCGCCGCCGGCTTGCCCGTTCGGATGCTGTCGATGAAAGCGGCGAGCTGCGCATCGTAGGGATTGCGGCGCGGCGGCCGCACCGCGATCCATCCGCCCTCGAAGCCCTTCCACCAGGCATCGGGATAGTGGGCCTCGCGCAGCACCTCCGGCAGCTCGGCCGCCGACCGCTCCGTATAGACGGCGAGCGGCGTGGCATGGAACGGGTTCTGCGTCTCCGTCGCGATATGGATCGTGCCCTCCGACCCGTAAATGTCGGTACCGTCGCCGATCGCCGGCGAGTAGCGGTCGGAGGATAGGCAGCCACGCGCGCCCGAGGCGAAGCGCGCCAGCAGCCAGACATTGTCGTCGACCGCGTCGGGCACGACGCTGTGCGCCAGCTCTGCGCAGACCGCCGCGAACTCGCCGAGCAGATGGCGCGCGAGATCGATGCGGTGGATGGTCAGATCGATGATGGTGGCGCCGCCCGAGCGGGCGAGGTCGTAGCGATAGCGTGTCGCTGCCGGATACACGTTCCAGCGCTCGGAATAGAGCGAACGGAAGGCATGCACCTTGCCGATGACGCCGGAGTCGATGAGCGTCTTGGCGATCTGCACCTGCGACCAGAAGCGCTGGTTGAAGCCGACCTGCAGCAGCACACCCGCCTGCTCGCAGGCGGCGACCATGCGGCGAGCGCTCGCGGCGTCGATCGCCAGCGGCTTCTCGCACAGCACGTGCTTGCCGGCCGCGGCCGCCGCCAGCACCGCCTCCGGATGATTGATGTTGGGCGTCGCCACGATCACGGCGTCGACGTCAGCGCCCTCGACCAGCGCGCGCAGATCGGTGGTGTGGCGGGGAATGCCGAAGTCGCGCGCCAGCGCCTCGGCGCGCCCGCCATCGACATCGAACACCGCCGTCAGCGCGGCCTGCGTCGAGCGCCGGATCGTCGGCGCATGCGACAGCCGCATGATGGCCCCGGCGCCCACAAGGCCGATGCGCAGGGGCGGAAGCGTTTGCTCTGCCATGACTCGCGCCAGTCAGATTGGCCGGAGCTCGCTCAACCGCCGCGCGCCACCGGCGGCACGTAGGTCTCGAGCTCCGGCGCCGGCAGTTTCACCACCTGGCCGATCTCGGCCGAGCGGTAGAGCGCCATCAGGATCTCCATCACGGCGACGCCGTCCGCGAACGTCTCCGTCGGCCGCCGCCCCGTGCGGAAGCACTCGACCATGTGGCGGTTCTCGGCGGTGTAGCCGTAGGTGCCGTACTCGTCCTCCACCACCGGCATCAGGCCCTGCTCGGCGTTCTGCTTCTCCATGAGGTCCTCGCCCTGCTCGCCGCTGATGGCGCGCGACAGGAAGACCTTGAGCCCGGCGTTGAGCGAGCTGAACTCCATGGCGTATTCCGGCCCCAGCAGCTCCAGCTGGATGCGCAGCCCCGGCCCCACATAGGCCCAGGAGGTCGTGGCCTCGATGATCGCCTCGCGCCCGTCCGGGCCGCGCAGGCTCACGGTGCCGCGTGCGAAATCCTCGGCCGGAAAGCGCGTGTAGTCGACCTGCGCGCCCATCATGGTCTTGAGCTTGGCGGCATAGTCGGGCTGCGACCATTTCAGGCTGCTGACGGTGGCGTTGGCGCTCACCGGCGTCAGGCTGGCGCGCGGCGCTCCCGGCTCGGTCAGCAGGAAGCGCGCCACCTCGATGCTGTGGCACATCATGTCCAGCAGCACGCCGCCGCCCTGCTGCGCGGCACGCCAGAACCAGGGCTCGTGCGGCCCGCTATGCTCCTCGGCGGCGCGCGCCAGGTAGGGCCGGCCGCTGTTGGGCACGGCGCGGCGCCAGATGATCTCCTTGCCGCGCTGCACGGCGGTCCCGAACAGCTGGTTCTCGAGATAGCCATGGCTGAGCCCAGCCTCCTCGGCCAGCCGCAGCATCTCGCGCGCCTCCGCCACCGTGCGCGCCAGCGGCTTCTCGCAGGCGACGCCGACGAGCCGCGCCCGCCCGCTCGTCTGCAGCGCGTGGATCTCCCGCATATGCTCGAGCCGCACATAGTTCGGCGCCAGGATCCAGAGCGCATCGACCGCGCCGGAGCTCGCCATCGCCGCCAGGCTGTCATAGGCCCTGCAGGGCCCGAGCCCCAGCTCGTTGGCCAGGCGCGCCGCCGCCTCGCGCCGCGCCGCCGTCGTGCTGTAGACGCCGGTCACGACGACATTGC
>Ga0335084_10002832_pt1 | contig 16812 bp, 13 predicted proteins | sample Lox_Sample_44_FD_206721 | JGI IMG/M metagenome (GOLD analysis project Ga0335084, IMG submission 206721) | Soil microbial communities from Loxahatchee National Wildlife Refuge, Florida, United States - Lox_Sample_4.4 | ecosystem: Environmental > Terrestrial > Soil > Wetlands | place: USA... | reverse complement strand
CTGCGGCCATCGGTTGATGGCCGAGATCGGAGGCGAGTTCCCTGCCCTTAACCGCAAACGCAAGTGCCTGGTCGTACTCTCCCTTCATGCGCAGGCAGCGGGCCTTCCAGAAATTGGCGATGGCCAGGAGTTCGTTGTCGTCGGTCTCCGCCGCCAGACTCAGGACAAAATCACAGTGCCGAAGGGCCTCATCCTTTGACTCTTCGGCCATCGCCACCATGCCTTCCGCCATACGCAAATACAGGTAGTCATGCAGAGGCAAGCGGGCACGCACAGCTTTGGAGAAACGGGCGACAATCTTCTTGACCAGGCTGGGACGCTGGTAGCCGACGTCCACCCACTGTGCCAGATAGCCGGCAAAGGCCCCGGCGTTTCTTTGCGTTGGATCGAACGAGGTCAGCAGGCCACGGCGCTCTTCCAGGCGCGCCAAGCCGCGTCCTACGCGGCGGCACACCAGGTCCTCCTTGAGCTGCGCTAGAAACTCATCCGAGATCTCGGTGGAGTTGGGGCTCATCTTGCACGCCGGCGTTCTGCGTATTCCTAGTCGATGTAATCATAAGCCACCAAAGTCAGGAAGTCCGCGAAATCCGGGCTGGTCATCATGCGCTGGTAGATCTCGGCCGCTTCTGCCATGCGGCTGCCCTTCAGCTTGTTTTTCTGCTCCGCAATCGCCTGGCGGACCATCTCTTGGGTCACGGGACGGCCATCGCTGAGCGGGGCTCGGTGGCGCACCCACTGCCATACCTGGGCGCGGCAGATTTCGGCGGTGGCAGCGTCTTCCATCAGGTTGTAGATGGGAACGCAGCCCGACCCGCGCAGCCACGACTCCAGATACTGCAAGCCCACATCAACGTTCCAGCGCAGACCTTCCTCGGTGATCTGGCCTTCCGGAACGGCAAGCAGGTCTTTGGCGGTGACGCGCACGTCTTCGCGGCGGCAGCCGATCTGGTTGGCTTCCTTCATGTGTGCGTCAAAGATTTCTTTGGCGACTGGCACTAGGCCGGGATGGGCCACCCATGTGCCGTCGTGTCCGGCACGGACCTCACGGAGTTTGTCCTGGCGCACCTTGTCGAGCGCCTTTTCGTTGGCCGCGGGATCGTTCTTGATGGGAATCTGTGCCGCCATTCCGCCCATGGCGTGTATGCCGCGGCGGTGGCAGGTCCGGATCAGCAGGTCCACATAAGACTTCAGGAAATGCTTTTCCATCGTCACCGTCGAGCGGTCGGGCAACACGAACTCCGGGTGGTTCCGGAACTTCTTGATGAAGCTGAAAATGTAGTCCCAACGGCCGCAGTTTAGGCCCGAAGAGTGTTGCCGCAGCTCGTAAAGGATTTCGTCCATTTCAAAAGCGGCAAGAATCGTCTCGATCAGGACGGTGGCGCGGATGGTGCCGCGGAGAATGCCGAGTTCATCCTGCGCGAAGCAGAAGACGTCGTTCCAAAGCCGGGCTTCGAGATGGCTCTCCATCTTGGGGAGATAGAAATAGGGGCCGGTTCCCTTGCGGATAAGACGCTGCGCGTTATGGAAGAAGTAAAGGCCGAAATCAAACAGAGAGGCGGAGATGGGCGTGCCATCCACCTCGAAATGCCTTTCCTCCAGATGCCAGCCCCGGGGCCGCACCAGCAACGTTGCTACCTTGGAATTGAGGTTGTAGCTCTTCCCTTCCGGGCTGAGGTAGCTGATGGTGCCCTCGACCGCATCCCGCAGATTGAACTGCCCTTCGAGATTGTTCTGCCAGGTGGGCGAGTTCGAGTCCTCAAAATCCGCCATGAAAACACTGGCGCCGGAGTTCAGCGCATTGATGATCATCTTGCGGTCCACCGGGCCCGTGATCTCCACCCGGCGGTCAAGCAGATCGTGCGGAATGGGAGCAACCGTCCATTCCGCCTGGCGGATGTGGGCGGTTTCGGACAGGAAATCGGGGAACTGGCCGGCGTCGATCTGTTGCTGGCGGGTGCGGCGCCGGGCCAGAAGCTGCTGGCGGCGTACTTCGAACTCGCGAGCCAGCCTGGTCAGAAAAGCGCTCGCTTCCGGAGTAAGGATCTGCATCTCAACGTCACTGCGGAGGGCTGTGGTGGTTGTCATATCCTACATCTTAATGGTCCCGCCGCGCGTATGCCGGCCACTAGTCCGAATCGGACTACCTGGTCAATGCGGACTATCCGGTTTGTGGCTTGGGCGGGAATGCGGTTTACTTCCCATTGAACCGGCACGCCGGACAGGACACCGCAACCATGCACACTCTGAACACCGCAGAAATGACGAAATACTGGCACACTGACAGCCGCTGGAAGGGCACCAAGCGCCCCTACTCCAGCCAGCAGGTGGATAAGTTAAGGGGCTCCTTCCAGGTCGACTACACGCTGGCTCGCTTGGGCGCGGAGCGGCTGTGGTGGCTGTTGCACCACGAAGAATATGTACCTGCCCTCGGCGCCCTCACCGGCAATCAGGCGGTACAGCAGGTACAGGCCGGGCTGAAGGCGATCTACCTCAGCGGCTGGCAGGTGGCCGCCGATGCGAATAACTCCGGCCATATGTATCCCGACCAGAGTTTGTATCCGGCGGACAGCGTGCCCAACGTGATCCGGCGCATCAACAACGCGCTGATGCGCGCCGACCAGATCCATCATATGGACGGCAAGAACGGTGTGCACTGGATGGCCCCCATTGTGGCCGACGCTGAAGCCGGCTTCGGCGGCACCCTGAATGCTTTCGAGTTGATGAAAGCGATGATCGAGGCTGGCGCCGCCTGCGTCCATTTTGAAGATCAGCTATCTTCCGCGAAGAAGTGCGGCCACCTGGGCGGGAAGGTCCTGGTGCCGACCTCGGAAGCCGTTCAAAAGCTGGTCGCGGCACGCTTGGCCGCCGACGTGCTGGGCGTGCCGACTCTCATCATGGCCCGCACCGACGCCAACAGCGCCTACCTGCTCACCAGCGATATCGACCCACGTGACCGCGGCTTCGTCACCGGGGAAAGGACATCGGAGGGCTTCTTCCACATTCGCGGGGGTATCGAGTCTGCCATCGCACGAGGCCTGGCTTACGCTCCCTACGCGGACTTGATCTGGTGTGAAACTTCGGAACCGAACGTGGAAGAGGCGCGCCGGTTCGCGGAAGCGATCCATGCCAAGTATCCCGGCAAGCTGCTCGCTTACAACTGTTCGCCTTCGTTCAACTGGAAGAAGAAGCTCGACGATGCCACCATCGCCAGCTTCCAGCCGGAGTTGGCCAAAATGGGATACAAGTTCCAGTTTGTCACCCTGGCCGGATTCCATGCCCTGAACCTGAGCATGTTCGAACTGGCCCGCGGCTACAAAGACAGCGGTATGACCGCGTATTCCCGTCTGCAGGAAAAGGAATTCAGCCGGGAAACGGAGTACGGATACCAGGCCGTGAAGCACCAGCGCTTCGTGGGCACAGGATACTTCGACGCGCTCACTCAGGTGATCGCCGGAGGCCTCTCCTCAACCACGGCGCTGAAAGGCTCCACCGAGCAGGAACAGTTCGCGGACACGAAACCCCTCGTGCACCCGAAACATGGTCCGGATGCGGCCTGCCAGCCGATTCTGGGCGAGTGCCCGTCCACGAACTTCGTGCATGAGATCGTCCCGACCCAAGAGGAGTCGCTCCTGCCCTCGGGAGACTAGGCCCGATTCTCTCTATTGCCCCGCCCGGGCCCTGCTTGGGCGGGGATTTTTCTTGCGTGATAGCTTCACCATCAGGAAAAATTCCCATCCACCACTGCTCCCGCCTCAACCCAAGCCAAAGCTTGGTCTTGGCACCCTCAACGATCCATGCTCTCAACGATCCATGGATATTAGGCGGATATTAGGGCGCCACCCACCAGACACCGGGCCGACAGGAATCACAAAGCGATGTGATCGAGCGCACTTGCTGGACCGGGCCCCCTGATTTAGTAGTAAGGTGGTTGCTACGAAATGAGGCAGGTGGAACGTGGCCAACGTGAATGTGCGAAAAGGAGTGATCGGCATCCTGACCGGCGGCGGCGATGTGCCCGGCCTGAACCCCGCTATCCGGGCCTTAACCATTCGAGCAATTCGGGAAGGCTATGAAGTGGTGGGCTTGCGTCGCGGCTGGGCCGGTCTGATCGAAATCGTGCGCGAGAAGGACTATGACAACAGTGACAACTTCCAACCCCTGTCCGAGGAGCTGGTTAATCGAGCGGGACGCACCGGTGGGACGTTCCTGCATACCGCGCGCACCAATCCGAGCAAAGTAAAAAAATGCGGTGTACCACCGCATTTGCAGGACACCTACAAAGCCGAGCAGAACGACCTGACCCCCGAAGTCTTGAAGAATCTGGGCTGGCTTGGCATCGACTACCTGATTCCCATCGGTGGCGATGACACCCTGAGCTATGCCGTGCGCCTCTACCAGGAAGGGGTGAAGGTGGTCGCGATCCCCAAGACCATGGACAACGACGTACCGGGAACGGACTACTGCATCGGCTTTAGCACCTGTGTGACCCGGACCATTGCCATGGCCAATAGCTTGCGCACCTCCGCCGGCTCGCATGAGCGCTTTCTCGTGCTCGAAGTTTTTGGCAGGTATGCCGGCTTCACCGCCATGCTTCCTACCATGGCTGGCGCAGCCAATCGCTGTGTGATCCCGGAACATAAGTTCGACATTGAACGCCTGGCAGAGTTAATGGCTTCCGACCGCCGCAAGAATCCCAGCCGATATTCGGTGGTGCTGGTCTCCGAGGGAGCGATGTTTGAAGGCGGGGAGATGGTATTCGAGCGCGAGACCACCGACGCTTTCGGTCACAAGAAACTGGGTGGTATTGGCGACCTGGTCTCCGAGAAGCTGAAAGAGCTCTCTCCCAAATACAACGGAGGCAAAGCGATTGACATAGTCAATCAGAAACTGGGCTATCTCGTCCGTTGCGGCGATCCCGATGCCATTGACTCGATTGTGCCCATGGCTTATGGAAATCTTGCCCTCGACCTCGTCCTCGGTAAGATCCACGGGCGGCTCGTGGTACTGAAGAATGGCCGCTATGACAATATGCCCATTGACGCGGTGATCGCTTCGAAAAAAGTGGTGAATATAAAAGAGCACTACAACATCGATCGACTGCGCCCGCACTACAAGAGCTTTGAGATGAAACCGCTGTTCATCATGACCAGCGAGTCGGGCTAATCCATGCACACATACGCCCGGACGTCCTCGTCCGGGCGAGCAAAGCCAGCCAGTGGATTTCTGCAGGTCGACTGCCGGATTTTCTTTCGTACATCGATTGCCCGGGCGGGTAATGGGAAACCCACACACTACTCACTTCACTTGCTCACTGCGAGGGCCACACCCAGTCGTGGGCCTGACACTTCCATTTCCTGTGCGTCGACAACCGCCATCGCGGCGGTGCTCACAATCTCCTCGACCTCAGCCCCGTATTGCACTACGTGAACGGGCTTGCTCATACCCATGAGGACGGGGCCGAGAGTTTCGGCGCCGCCGATCTTCGACAACAGCTTGCAGGCGATGTTGGCCGAGTTGAGATCGGGAAAGATCAGCACGTTGGCCCCACCCTTCAGCGAACTGAAGGGGTACATCTGCTCCAGCATGGCAGGTGATACAGCGACGTCGGCCATGATTTCGCCGTCCACCACCAGCGTAGGATCGGCTATGTGCAATAACTCCACTGCCTTGCGAACCTTGTCACACAAGGGATGTTTGGTGCCGCCGAAGCTGGAAAACGAAAGCATGGCCACCCGTGGCACTACGTCAAAGCGGCGCGCTGTTTCCGCCGTGCACAAGGCGATTTCCACCAGGTCCTCGGCGGTGGGCTCGATGTTCACGCTGGTATCGGCCAGGAAGTACAGGCTGCCGGTACGGGTCACGATGGGGTAGCAACCTGAAATCCGATGCAGGCCCTCGCGCACCCGCACAATTTGCAGGGCAGGACGGATGGTGTTCGGGAAGTGCTGGGTAACTCCCGCCACCAGTGCATCGACGTCTCCCATGTGCACCATCATGGAGGCGAAAACGTTCCGTTCCTTGAGCAGGGCGGGCGCTTCAGCGAGAGTGACACCTCGCCGCTGCCGCAAACGGTAGAGTTCCTGGACATAGTCTTCGTGCATTGGCGACCCCGCTGGATCAATGATCCTCACGTCTCCCAGGGCCAGTCCCAACCCCGCCGCGCGAGAGTGGATGACTACCGGGTCGCCCAGCAGCACCGGAATTGCGATTCCTTCATCCAACAAGCAGTGCGCGGCGCGCAGGATCCTGTCATTGTCTCCCTCGGGAAAGACCACCTGCTTGGGTTTGGCCTGAGCCTTGTGGATCATCATGCGTGCCACTTCATGGGCCTTTCCCAGCCGGCTCTCCAGTTGTTCGCGGTAAGCCTCGATGTTTACCGGTTCCTGTGCCACTCCACTGCGCATGGCGGCCTCGGCAACCGCCGACGCCTCCCACACCAGCACCCGCGAATCGAAGGGCTTGGGAATCAGATAATCAGGACCAAACGTCAAGCGCTCCACCCCGTAAGCCCGGCAGACCGAGTCGGGTACATCCTCTTTCGCAAGAGCGGCCAGGGCGCGCGTGGCGGCCAGCTTCATCTCCTCATTGATGGCGGTGGCTCGCACGTCTAACGCGCCGCGGAAAATGGATGGGAAGCCGAGCACGTTGTTTACCTGGTTGGGATAGTCGGACCGTCCCGTGGCGACGATGACATCATTCCGGCTGGCCTTTACGTCTTCGTAGGAAATTTCCGGGTCAGGGTTCGCCATGGCGAAAACGATTGGCCGTGCTGCCATGGATTGCACCATGTCTGGCGTGACTGCGCCTTTCACGGAGCAGCCCACGAACACGTCTGCACCCTTCATCGCTTCGGGCAGCGTGCGGAGCTTGGTCTCCAGCGCGAAGCGGTCCTTGTGGCGGTTCATGCCTTCTTCGCGGCCTTTGTAAATGACTCCCTTGGTGTCGCACAAGATGATGTTGTCGCGCTTCACGCCCAGGCGGACATAGTGCTCAGCACAGGCAATGCCCGCCGCGCCCGCGCCGTTAAACACCACCCGCACTTGCTCGATATCTTTGCCCACAATTTCAAGAGCGTTCAGCAGCGCCGCTCCGGAGATGATGGCTGTGCCATGCTGATCATCGTGAAACACGGGGATCTTCATGGTCTGGCGCAGCATTTCTTCGATGTAGAAGCACTCCGGCGCCTTGATGTCCTCCAGGTTAATGCCACCGAAGGTGGGCTCCAGAAGTTGGCAGACCTTGATGATTTCGTCGGGATCGCGCGTGTCCAGTTCGATGTCGAAGACGTCCACATCGGCAAAGCGCTTGAAAAGCACGGCCTTGCCTTCCATCACCGGTTTGCCGGCAAGAGCTCCGATATCGCCCAAGCCGAGCACCGCGGTGCCATTGCTGACGACGGCCACGAGATTACCCCGGGCGGTGTACTTGAAAGCGTCGTGCGGGTTCTGCCTGATCTCCAGGCAAGGCACGGCAACCCCGGGAGTGTAGGCCAGGCTGAGATCGCGTTGGGTACGACAAGGCTTGGTCGGAGTGACTTCGATCTTTCCCGGACGCGCTCCACAATGATAGTCGAGTGCTTGCTCCCTGGTGAGCGACATAAAATTCTCCTTGGCCGCGCATTTCTATTCAGCGTTCCGCTTCGTTCTCCCCTAGCGAGGCACAGCCAGGGCATTGCGTTTGGCCAGCGGAATGAATTCACGCACTTCGTGCCCGGTCCAGATCTGCCGCGGACGCGCAATCTTCTGATCTGGGTCGTTCAGCATCTCCTGCCACTGCGCCAACCACCCTACCGTCCGCGGAATGGCAAACAGCACAGTAAACATTTCCGGCTTGAACCCCATGGCCTGATAGATGATGCCGGAGTAAAAATCCACGTTGGGATACAGTTTGCGCTTCATAAAGTAATCGTCCTCCAGCGCAATTCGCTCCAGTTCAAGCGCAATGTCCAATTTGGGATTTCGGCCGGTTACTCCGAACACCTGCTCGGCGGTCCATTTGATGATCTTGGCCCGGGGATCGTAGTTCTTGTAAATCCGGTGCCCGAATCCCATCAACTTCCCATGTCCATCCTTGATCTGCTTGATGTAAGCCGGCACGTTGTCCTTGGACCCGATCTCATCCAGCATTTTCAGTACTTCTTCGTTGGCGCCTCCGTGCAACGGTCCCGCCAGGGCCGCAGCGGCCGCCGCGGTGGAGAGATAGGGGTCAACATGCGAACTGCCCACGCAGCGCATCGCATTGGCGCTGCAGTTCTGCTCATGATCGGCATGCAGGATAAACAGAATGTCCAGGGCCCGTGCCAGTACGGGATTTGCCACGTACTTTGGTTCCACCATCTTCCACAACATGTTCAGGAAATTCTCGGTATAGCTCAGATCGTTGTCCGGGTACACATAGGGAAAGCCCAGACTGTGGCGGTAAGCCATGGCAGCCATGGTGGGCAGCTTGGCCACCAGCCGCTTCACCTGCAGCAGGCGGTTAGCCGGATCGTGGATGTCCCTCGCCTCCGGGTAAACCGTCGCCAGGGCAGCCACGGTGCTCACCAACATGGCCATGGGATGGGCGTTGTAACGAAAACCCTCCATGAACTTCTTGGTGGTTTCATGCAGCATGGTGTGATGGGTGATTTGGTCGACCCAATGCTTCAGCTCTGCCTCGGCGGGCAGGTCGCCAAACAACAACAGGTAGGTAACCTCAAGGAAGCTGCAGTGTTCAGCCAGGACCTCGATGGGATAGCCCCTGTAACGCAGGACGCCGCGTTCTCCGTCGATGAACGTGATCGTGCTGCGGCATGAAGCCGTATTCATAAAGGCCGGGTCATAGCTCATGATTCCGAAGTCTTCAGGGCTGGTCTTGATCTGCCGTAGGTCCATGGCCCGGATCGTGCCGTCTTCGATGGGCAGGGTATAGTTCTGTTGTGTGCGATTGTCGGTGATGGTGAGGCTGTCTTGTGCCATCTGAAATTCCCCCTAACGACAGGCCGCAGTTGAAACCGGAGTTTTTTCCAGATCGTACTTGCCGACCCGCACTGACAAGATTAAGAGTCTCCAACCGGGATGGCAGTGTGCCTCATCACGACCTCTGGTGAGGCGGATCACAACAGATTGACGGCGGGCGAGTTCTTGTGGGACGCGGCCGCGTAGCCTCAATAGGCGAAGCCGTCCGCTTGTGGGACGGCGCCGGCATAGGCTTGATGGTCGACGAACTCCCAACCGGCGGCGAGGGCCTGGCGGTCGATTTCAAGCAAGGTGCGGTCCTTGACCTTGGCTTCGAGAACTCTCAGAGCTGATTCACGGGTCAGGCAGTTGCTCTCAGCCAGCATCGCTCCCAGCATCACAATGTTCGTGGCTTTGGCGGAGCCGAGCTTGTCAGCGATCCGCGAGGCGGGAACGCAGATGACATTCGCTGTGGGAGCGCCAAGGTCTTCCGGCACTTTGTCGCCGGAGTAAAGAATGAGTCCTTCCGGAGCCACCTGCGGCGCGAACTTGCGTAGCGCAATCTCACTCATCGCCACCAGCACCTCGGGCCGCGAGACCAGAGGAGAGCCAATACGATGGGTCGACAGGCATACATGACAATGAGCGCTGCCGGAGCGCATCTCCGGCCCATAGGAAGGGAGCCAGCTGACTTCCAGCCCTTCCCGCATGCCCATCTCGGCCAGCAACTGCCCGAGCAGGAGTACGCCTTGTCCGCCAAAGCCGGCCAGTTTGATACCGAGGTGCTCGAATCCATGTGGGTGTTGCCCCGCCAGGACAGGCACTTCTTCCTTGCGGATCTCGAGGACCTCTGAGACGGGCCGCTGTGGAGGAGCCGAGCCGTTAAGTACCTCTAACTTCCGGTCGCGAAAAACATTTAGCGGAAACGAGGGAATCATTTGTTCCGCCACCCAACGGCGCGCATCCACGGGATCTTTTCCCCAGATCGTCGGGCAAGGCGAAAGAATCTCTACCAAAGAAAAGCCTAGATTGTCGCGTTGGTTTTCGAGCGCCTTGCGAATCGCCCGCCGCGCTCTCATGATGTTCTTATTGTCTGAAAGCGCTACGCGCTCGATATAAACGGGAGCTTCCAGCGTGGACAGCATTTCCGACATATGCAAGGGGAAGCCCTCGTTTGCCGGTCGGCGTCCCCAGGGAGAAGTTGTGCTTTTCTGCCCCACCAGCGTGGTCGGAGCCATCTGGCCCCCGGTCATGCCATAAATGGCATTGTTCACGAAGAAGACCGTAATCTTCTCTCCCCGGTTCGCGGCATGGATGATCTCAGCGGTCCCGATGGCGGCCAGGTCACCGTCCCCCTGGTAGGCGAGAACCAGTTTTTCCGGGCAAGCTCGCTTTAATCCTGTAGCCGCCGCGGGAGCGCGTCCGTGAGCTACCTGCACGTTTCCGACATCAAAATAGTAGTAGGCAAACACCGAACAGCCCACCGGGCTGACGAAGATGGTCTTGTCCTGCAGGCCCAGTTCTTGAATGGCCTCAGCAATCAGCTTATGGGCGACGCCATGGCCGCAGCCTGGGCAGTAGTGTGTCTGGTGTTTTAATTCAGACTTGCGCTCGTAGATGTCGTAAAACACCGGCGACTTGGAATGGACGACCTCGTAACCATTGCTGCCGGCAGGTAGTTCCGTCGGACTGCTGGTGACTTCGTCTGTGATCTTTAGCGCTTCGCCTTCCACGACCGTATCCATAAGGTGCCTGCCAGTCACACGCGAACGGAGATCTGTCTTTCAATTTGTTCGAGTATCTCTTCGACCGATGGCACGTTGCCCCCGACCCGGCCAAAAAACCCCACCGGCTTATTGCTTCCCACGGCCAGTTGTACGTCCTCGAGCATCTGGCCGTTGCTCAATTCAACCACCAGAACGTTTTCCGCTCCGGAGGCTACACTTGCCAGCTCCTTCGAGGGATACGGCCACAGCGTAATCGGACGGAAGAGCCCCACCTTCCAGCCCTGCTCGCGTGCCCGCTCCACGGCGGAGCGCAGAACGCGCGACACGATGCCATACCCGACCAGCAGCAGCTCTGCGTCATCGGCCTCATATTGTTCAAACCGGGTCTCGGATTGCTGCGCCCGGATATATTTTGCTTCCATGCGGCGCTGGTGCTCTTCCAGGTCGTCAGCTTCCAGGTAGATCGAGGAGACCAGATTCTGCCGAGTTTCTGGAGTTCCCTTCACCGCCCAGGGTTTCTCCGGAACCATCGCCTCCCGGAACTCCAGGTCCAGCGATTCCATCATTTGCCCGACGAAGCCATCGGCGAGCACGATGGCAGGGTTGCGATACTTGTCCGCCAGCTCAAAGGCCAACATGGTGAGCTCAGCCATTTCCTGGACCGAAGCCGGCGCCAGAACGAAATTGCGATAGTTGCCATGCCCGCCTCCTTTCACGGTGGCGAAATAGTCGCTTTGTTCGGGGGCGATATTTCCCAGCCCAGGACCGCCGCGCATCACGTCCACGACCACGCAGGGGAGTTCAGCCCCGGCCAAATAGGAGATGCCTTCCTGCATCAGGCTGAGGCCGGGGCCTGAGGAGGCGCTCATGACACGGACCCCGGCCGCAGCGGCGCCGTAGACCATATTGATCGCGGCGACTTCACTCTCCGCCTGGAGGAAGGTTCCTCCAACCTGCGGCAGATACAAGGCTGCCGCTTCGGTGATCTCGCTGGCGGGAGTAATAGGATAACCATAGAAGGCGCGGCAACCTGCGAGGATTGCGCCTTTGATCACCGCCACATTGCCCTTACAGAGCCGGCGCATGTTGCCCTCCTCGCAATTTCGCGGCTGGCTTCGGCGGCACTGCCAGGCGCGAGACTGTGATCGCTCCCGGCTCCGGGCAGCAGTAGAAGCAGATGCCGCAACCCGTGCAGCCGTCGCCCGCATACACCGCCGGATGCACACCGTAGGCGCTTAACTCATCGGACAGTGCCAGACACTTTGGCGGACACGACTCGACACAGAGTCCGCATCCCTTGCACTCCTCAATGTTGATTTCGATGTTGCCACGCGCGACACCCGGCATGGGTCACCTCGAGACCACTTGCGTCACTTCAGGATGTTGCAACCACTTGGTCTTCTCACAATATTCGTACAGTTCGGGGCGAAAACTTGGCTCCGCAATGTCGATCAGGGCCCGCGCCCGCTCCCGGATTGACTTTCCGTGCAGATAGGCGACTCCATGCTCGGTCACGACGTAGCGAACCAGTCCGCGCGATGTGACCACTCCCGCCCCGGGACTGAGCACGGGTACAATGCGCGAAATAGTTCCACTCTTGGCCGTCGAGGAGATCGCGATGATGGGCTTGCCGCCTTTGGAGCGGGAGGCTCCGCGAAGGAAGTCCACCTGCCCGCCAATGCCGCTGTAGAACTGGTTGCCGATCGAATCCGAACAGACTTGGCCAGTGAGATCAACCTGCAATGCTGAATTGATCGCCACCATGTTGTCATTACGGGCAATCAGCCCCGGATCATTAGTGTAGGCGGTGGGATGAAATTCGAAGATCGGGTTGTTGTCCACGAACTCGAAAAAACGCCTCGTGCCCAGAGCAAATCCGACGATGATCTTGCGCGGCTTGAAATTCTTGCGCGCTCCGGTGATCACGCCCGTCTCGATCAGGGGAATCACACCCTCAGAAACCAATTCGCTGTGTATGCCCAGGTCTTTGCGATCGCTCAGAAAGGGCAGGACTGCGTCCGGAATGCCTCCAACACCGGTTTGCAGAACTGCCCCATCCTCAATCAGGCCCGCTACGTTGCGCGCAATGGCAACGTGCATGTCGGTGACCTCTGGCTTCTTTAGTTCGCATAGCGGCCGTGACGATTCAACCACCGCATCTATGTCACTGACATGAATGAAGCTGTCGCCATAGGTTCGCGGCATATTGTCGTTGACCTGGGCGACAACGTAACGGGCACACTTGGCGGCGGTCAGCGTGGTGTCCACGCCCACCCCAAAACTGCAAAAACCATGCGAATCCGGAGGTGAGACTTCAATCAGCGCCACGTCGATCGGCATGGCGCCGCTTTCAAACAGAGCCTCGATCTCACTTAGATAAATCGGAGTGTAGTCGGCCCGGCCTTCGTTGATCGCCGCGCGCACGTTGCCGCCGATGAACATCGCGTTGTGCCGGAAATGTCCCGCCATCTCCGGGGCCACGTAAGGCGCACATCCCATGGTCATCATGTGCACGATTTCCACGTCGTACAGCTCGGGCGCGCGCCGCATGAGCGCTTCCACCAGGGTTTCCGGTTCCGCACAACCGGGCTGAATATACACTCGCGTGCCGGAGCGAACGCAGCGCAACGCTTCATCCGCGCTTTGAATTTTTTTCTTGTAGTTGACTTCCCAGGACATGTCCTCTCTCCTCAGTGCATCTTCCCCGCCGCGACAACTTCGTGCTGGGCTTGCCCTTTAGGCGACTCATAACCCTGGGCGGCATAGTAAATCGCAGTATCGAAAAACTGGTCCAGCTGCTCGAGCAGCTCCTGCTGGCAAAATATCTCAATTGGGTTGTCGGCGACCGACTCTCGCTTCAGAAACTCCCAGAGGTTCTGCTTGGTGAGAACGATGGCCCGGATCAACTGGCTGAGAGGCACTCCTTGGGCCGCGCGACGGACCCCAATCGTCCGGTAGCGATGCTCGATGTCTTCCTCTTTTCGTTCCAGCAGCCAATTGCCCAATTGATGGTAGATCTCATACACGCGGGCGTTGAGTTCGTAGGTTGGAACATTATGGTATTCATGGAGTTGCTCAGAGGCCTGAACCTTATCGGAGAGACTCAGCGCCAGTGCGTTTGCGTGAGTCTCGATTAGGCGTACAAGTCGGTTGGAAAGCATCATGGCAGCCTCCCTGTTTCTCGTTCACAGAACACTATGAATCTGGCAAGGATTTCTGGCCATGATCTAAAGCACAACTGAATGTGACCTGGATCACACCACCGCATCGTTGCACGAATGGCGGGGACGCGTACGAGTATGGCACAGACTCGCCCAGGGGCTAGCAGGCCACCTCGCAAGGCGACGTTGAAAGCTGACTCTTCACTGCCACGGCAAGGCGGCGTATACCCTCGCGTATCTGTTCTGGATTAGGATGCGAAAAGTTCAGTCGCAAATGACGGCAGCTCTCGGGACCATTGCCAGCATAAAATGAGTCCCCTGGCACAAAAGCAACATTCTCGGCAAGTGCGGATTGGAACAGCGCCTGCGAATCCATTCCTTCCGGCAAGGTTACCCAGAGGAAGAGACCGCCCTGGGGGCGGGTCCAGGTGACATCCGGCGGAAAGAATTCTTCCAGCGCCTGCAGCATGACATCCCTCCGCTCGCGATAGACTCCGCGAATCAGCTTCACATGCTGATCAAGAAATCCCCCGCGTGCCACCTCGAATGCAATGCATTGGCCGAAGGTCGAAGTGTGCAAATCGGCGGCCTGTTTTAATTGAACCAGTTTGCTGATGATCTGCGCCGGGGCCACGATCCAGCCCAGACGAAGACCGGGAGCCAGAGTCTTGGAAAAGGTGCTGAGATAGATTACGTTGCCGATGGAAAACCCATTGTCGCGGCGCAGGTTCTCCCGGTCCAACACAACCAGGGGCTGAAGGTGCTCGCCTTCATAGCGCAATTGACCGTAGGGATCATCTTCGACGATAGGGATTCCGTATTTGTCGGCCAGCCCAATCAATTGATGGCGGCGCTTCTCCGATAAGGTAACGCCTGCCGGGTTCTGAAAATTGGGCAGGATGTACATGAATTTTGGCCCGCGGCGGAGTGATGCCTCCAGCAGTTCTGTGCGTAGTCCGTCGTCGTCGATGGCAACAGAGAGATATTGCGCACCATAGCCGTTGAACGCTTGCAAGGCCCCAAGGTAGGTGGGCGCCTCGACCAGCACCCGGTCGCCGGAGTTGATCAGCAATTTTCCTATCAAGTCGAGCGCCTGCTGCGAACCCGAAGTGATGAGAACATTCTCAACCGTGGCCAGGACGGCGTAACGTGCCATGTGACGGGCAATCATCTCGCGCAGCGGTTCGTACCCTTCAGTCGCACCGTACTGCAGGGCAGATCCGGCATTTGCAGCTAACACCTTCTGGCAAGCTTCCTGGAAGCGTTGGACGGGGAAAACCTCGGCTGCGGGCAGGCCGCCAGCGAAGGAAATCAGACCCGGCCGTTCAATAATCTTCAGCAGCTCCCGAATCGTGGAACTCTTGCTCTCCCGCGCGCGGAGTGAATAACGAGATTCCCATAGAGTGGACATGATTTTCCTCTCCGTAAGGTAGCGGCCAGCGGGCTAACTTCGGCTCCGCCGCGCCCGTCCTTGCAAGCAGTATCGCCTGCTAGCCATGGTGCGAACCCACGAGCTCGGGCTCCTCGAAATCGAGCATGTCAAATTCATCCACTTTCAGCGCGGCCTCTTCCTCCGCCCGCCTCTGGGCGTCGGCCCGCTCGAGCTTGTGCAAAAGGTCTGCAGCGCACCAACGGCAGCAGAATCCCTTTTGCTCCTCTGGTTCCCCGGATTCTCCGGATGTCGCGAATTCAAAACTGAGCACTGGAGGATCCAATTGGCAGACGTCGCATATCTGCGGTACTTCATGTAGCGGCTCAAAAGAAGAGAAAAATACATTTGGTCTCATGACGCACCTCGTAAGAATTCAAGCCCGTCCTGGCATCCCCTCCAAGCCTTCGTCTTCAACACCGCCGCCGGCATAGGCTACTCCTTTGGACTCCTGCGCCACAGCGGGAGGGTTGGGTTCCAGTTGTGAACTTCTTTCTCGAACTCCCCGGGCTGCGGTCTGTGCGTGCCCTGATCTCCTTTAGCGGGCCGCGTGATTCCCACCATGTTTTCTTCCAGCTTTTCACGCAGGATGTTCCCCGCCAGCAATGCGGGCAGCTCGGACCGCCTCACCCTGGCGTGCCCGTCGCAGAGAGGACACTTGACGAATTCGTCGTTTTCCATAAATTGCCGCCTGGTGCGCGAATATGATCTTTTTCGGCCCGTCGCGCAACCTGGTTTGATTAGACTCTTTGCTGCATTTGCGGGCCGTGATGAGGCTCTCTGTGGCTTGTGATCGCAGTCACACCTGCGCCAGGGCGGGGCTTACCACTGATCGGTGGTCAGGTACTCGTGAATGGACTTCGCCGAGCGCCGCCCCGCGGCCATGGCCAGAATCACAGTGGCAGTCCCGGTGACAATATCGCCGCCCGCAAAGACGCCTTTGCGGGAAGTGCGCTGCGTGAGGCTGTCCGCCCGGATATAACCGCGGGTATCCGTAGCGAGGCCGGTAGTGGTGCTCTGGATCACAGGATTGGCGCTGGTCCCGATCGCGATGACTGCAACCGACAGCGGCAGCTCGAACTCTGAGCCGGGAATTGAGACGGGGCGTCGCCGTCCGGATGCATCGGGTTCGCCCAGTTGCATGCTCTGGCAGCGGAGGCCGCCAAGCCAGCCTTTGCTGTCGGAGAGGAACTCAGTCGGACTGGTGAGCATCCGGAACTCAATCCCTTCCTGCCGGGCGTGCCTGACTTCTTCCGCCCGCGCCGGCATTTCCGCTTCGCTGCGACGATATATCACGTATGCCTTGCGCGCTCCCAGCCGCAAGGCGGAGCGGATGGCATCCAGTGCCGTATTGCCGCCTCCGATCACCGCCACGTCCTTGCCACGCAGCTCCACCATGGGCTGATCGTATTCCGGGAACTGGTATGCCTTCATCAGGTTGATGCGGGTCAGGAACTCGTTAGCTGAATAGACGCCATTCAGATGCTCACCGGGAATGTTCATGAAGAGCGGCAGCCCGGCGCCGGTCCCGATGAAGACAGCATCGTAATTTTCTTCTT
>Ga0335084_10002831_pt1 | contig 16814 bp, 10 predicted proteins | sample Lox_Sample_44_FD_206721 | JGI IMG/M metagenome (GOLD analysis project Ga0335084, IMG submission 206721) | Soil microbial communities from Loxahatchee National Wildlife Refuge, Florida, United States - Lox_Sample_4.4 | ecosystem: Environmental > Terrestrial > Soil > Wetlands | place: USA... | reverse complement strand
CGCGACGCGCAGAACCGAGTCGTCGTCCTGCGCGGTGCGAACTACTCCGGCCTCGAGTTCGGTAACTTCATCGGCAACCCGAACGGTCCCGACGAGTCCGACTTTGCGCAGATGGAGAGCTGGGGGGTCAACGTCATCCGCCTGCCGATCGCCTGGAGCTACCTGGAGCCGCAACCGAATCAGCTCGACGACACCTACCTGCGCGAGCAGGTCGACCCCGTGGTCGGATTCGCCGCCCGGCACGGCATCCTCGTGGTCCTCGAGATGCACCAATACCTGTGGTCGCCCTGCATCGGCGGCAACGGCGCGCCGGCGTGGGCCTGCGAGGGGCGCAACTACACCAACGACTTCCTCGGCGTGATCCGGGCCGGGTGCGAGTTCATCCAGGGGCTCGCGGCGCCCGACGGGCGTACGCTGCAGGACCACTTCGTCGATGTGTGGCAGCTGGTGGCGCGGCACTACGCCGGCGATCACCGCATCGCCGGGCTCGACTTCCTGAACGAGCCGGAGACCGTTGGCTGCCCACCCGGATTTCCGAACGAGACCCAGTCGCTCTACGCACTCTATCGGCGCCTGCGCAGCGCGGTGCAGGCCGAGGGGGCCACGCAGACGTTCTTCCTCGAGCCGCCGGTGTCCCGCAACGTCGGCCTGCCGATCTTCACCGACGCCTTCGGCCCCGACGTCGTGTACGCCCCGCATCTCTATACGGAGACGGGAGGGTCGCCCGACATCAAGTACGACGGCGATGCGAGCGCCATCACGGCCGACTACGCCATGGCGCTGACCGAGGCACAGGCCTTCGGCGGCCCCCTCGTGGTCGGCGAGTTCGGCGGGAACACCAACGCTGACGGCGGCTTCCTCGCCGCCACCGAGCAGTTCCTGCGCGACACGCTGGCCGAACAGGACAGCCGGCTGGTCGGCGGCGCGGTATGGGCGTACTTCCCATCCGACAACACGTTCAGCGTCGTCGACGCGGCCGGAAACGAGAAGGGCGATCTGGTCAATATCCTGGCGCGCCCGTACGCGCGGCGCATCGCCGGCACGCCGACGGTCATGCGCTTCGATCTGGCCACCAAGGAGTTCACGTTCTCGTGGTCGGTCGATCCGATCCAGGTGGGCCAGGTGACGGAGCTGTTCGTGCCGAGCCGCCACTATCCGAACTTGACGGTCGATCAACCCGCCGGCGTCGCGATGCAGGTTGGGAACCAGGCTCTCCGTCTGGTCGCAAGCGCGGCCGGGGACTACACGATCCGCATCCGGCCGTGAGGCGCCGGCTGGGCACGGTTGGGCTCAGCGGCGGAGGCGAACTTCGAAGGTCTTCGGAAGGCTGACGTCCATGGCACCGGAGCGCAGGCGGAGCAGGCCGTCGCCGGCGCTGTACCAGCCCGCATCGCCCTGTTCGAAATCGGCGAGGCTGTCCGCGGCCGGGAGCGGACGGCCGTTCAACGTGACCTTCTGCGGTCCCGCGGCGGAGAGATCCCGTGTGGCGAGCTCCACGACCGTGTCGCGGCGCGACGGCGCGTCGGCATAGCCGCCGGTGGCGGGGGCGATGGCGACGGTGACGACGCCGCCCTCCTGCTGCTGCGAGATGGCCGTGGTCCGCACCGCTCCGTGCCGGTACGCGGTGGTCGTACCGTCGTCTTCATAGAGCGTGAAGCCGGTGCGGTGCGCGTCGGCGTAGACGCGGACGATCAGCTCGTCGCGCGTGCTGCCGTCGAGGCGTTGGCCGAGCGCGTTCATCGTCTGCTCGTCGACGAACATCATCGGGATGATCGCGCCGGCGCGCGCGTAGAGCGGGAGCTGGAGGCGCCCGCCCGGCCGGATCGGCACGGCGACGATCCACTCGCCCCCGCTGTCCAGCCACTGCTGGGTGCGGAAATCGATCCACGTCCCAGCGGGCAGGTACACGTCGCGCTCGGTCTGTCCGTAGGCGCTCACCGTGGCGACCAGGAGATCGCGACCGAGGAGCTTCTCGTCGCTCATGGTGCGGACGGTCCGATCGTCGGGATAGTACATCACGAGCGGAGCGACGGTCGGCTCGCCGAAGCGGTAGGCGCGGTGGGCGAGGGTGTAGCGGTAGGGGATGAGCCGATAGCGCAGCCGCAGGTTCTCCAGGTTGCTGGCCGGATCGCCGACCCGGTCGGGGGCGGTTTCGTAGCAGTTGCAGAGGTTCTCGGTATGCGGGCGGAGCGGCACGTCGAGCAGCGCGCTGTCGGCGAACCACTGGGTGTAGAGCTCCTTGGGATCGCCGTCCGCGGCGGCGCGGAAGTAGCCCCCGACGTCGCTGCCGAAGTAGTCCATCCCGGAGAACGACATGTGCATCTGGACATTGAGCTGGGTGGCGAGGCTGCCCATGTTGCCGCCGATGTCGCCGGACCACATCGCGGCGCCGAAGCGCGCGATACCGGACGTGCCGGAGCGCGACAAGATGAACGGCCGCGCGGCGTTCGCGTGGCGCGCATATCCGCGCGCGATGCTCGCCGCCCAATCGAAGTTGTAGAGGTTGTGCACGTCGCGCTCGCCGTGCAGGCCGAGGGCGGGAAACCCGCCGTAGCGCGCGGCGGCGGAGAACGTCTCCGGCTCGCCCAGGTCGGTCCAGTGCCCGAGCACGCCGAGCTCGGTGAGCGCTTGGCGTTTGGTGTCGTGCCAGTAGTCGCCCGCTGCCTCGCTGGTGAAGTCGAGCATGCTGCCGTGACCCCACCAGGTGTTGAAATCGACCGGGAGACAGCCGTCGCACGCGAGCGGAAAGTCACCGCGCGCCGCGAGGTCGGCATACACCGGTTGGCTGGCGTCGACGTACGGCTCTTCGATCGGCATGAGGCCGATCCCCTGCTGCTCGCGCAGACGGACGATCTCCCCCGCCGCGTCGGGGAAGTTCTTCGCGTCGAAGCTGAGCGAGCCGATCTGCGAGGGCCGGCGGAAGACACCGCCGAACCACTGCAGGTCGAGCAGAAATCCGTCCACCGGAAAGGCGTTCGCACGCAGGGTGCGCAGCTTGTCCTCGAGCTCGCCCCAGTTGTCGTAGCCGAACTCGGAGACCCACAGTCCGAACAGCTTCTTCGGCGGGACCGGCGGGTGGCCGACCAGGTCCATGTATTGGCGCCGCACCGCCAGCGGGTCGCGGCCGGCGAGAAAGTAGCCGCGCCGCGCACCGCCCGCCAAGCTTACCTGCCAGGGGTCGCCGGCGAGGTTCCAGGTCTGGGCATACTGTTGGTCGACGAACAGGGCGTAGCTCCGTCCCGCCGGGCCGACGGCATAGAGGACGGGGAACTGCGCGTGGCCGGTATTGCCCCCGTTGAAGCTGGTGATGGCGTTGCCGAAGTCGTTGCCGGGGCCGATGGTGGTGCCGAGCAGATCGCCGTTGAGCTGATTCGGCGCCAGGAAGTGCTCGCCCAGGCCGTATAGCTGCTCGGTGGCCTCCGGCGTCAGCGTGAGCGCACTGCTGCCGTCCTCTGCGGTCGCCGGGCACAGCACGGTGAGCGGGGTGGTCGATTGGGTGCGACGATCGGTGAACGTGATGCACAACGACTGCGGGTCGACGGCGAGCGCCAGCGTCGCCGTCGCCAACCGACCGTGCCCATCGTTCGAGAATTGCGTGGGACCTGGGTACTGGGTCCGCGCCACCATCGGGCTGGTCGCGATCGGCTCATCGCCGGTCGAGTACTCGAAGTGGACGAGATCGTCGGTCGCGATCTCGATGGCGAGGTGCAAGCCGCCCGACGCATACCGGGTGGGCGGCGGCGCGATGGAGCTCTCGCCGCAGGCGGCGAGCAGCACGCCGGCGAGCACGCCCAGACGGCGCGCACGGCGGCGGAGTGGGAAGGAGACGCGGGCGCGCTGCATCGGACTTGCATTCTGGGCCGGTGCGCTCGGTTGTGCCAGACGCGATAGCGCGTCGCGCCTTGGTAGGGATCCGATCCCTATGAAGTGGAGGCGGGCGTCCCGCCCGCCGCGCTTCCAGAGGAGGCGCGCAGGTGCGCTCCGCGCACCTGGTGGCCGAGACGGCCGCCGCCACTCGGAGACAATGTGAGCGTCGCTCACGCCTCGCCGAAAGTGGTGACCGGCTCCCAGCCCGGCGCCGGCGGTGTGCGCAGGTACTCACGGCAGCGGCGCAGATAGAGGTCCGATGGGCCGTCCTTGGGGCGGACGCGCTGGGCGCGCTCGAGCGCCGCGATCGCGCCGGCCCAGTCGCCGGCCCGATACGCCTCCAAGCCCGTGTGGAAGTGCTGGATCAGCTCAGCCCAGCGACCCGCGGTGTCGGCCGGGCCGAGCACCTCGAAGATGCGCGCGGTCTGCGCCTTGCCTTTCACCCGCACGAGGTCGAGCTCGCGCGCGACGACCACGTCGCGGGCCAGGGTGATGGTGGCCTCGGCGGCGATGATGGCGCTGCCGTAGAGCTTGTTGATCCCCTCGAGGCGGGCGCCGAGGTTGACGTTGTCGCCCATGACCGTGAGGCTCAGGTGGCCGGACGACCCCATGTTGCCGAACACCATCGGGCCGCTGTTCAGGCCGATGCGGATGCTCAGCGTGGGCCAGCCGCGTGCCGTGCACGCCTCGTTGATCGGCACCAGGCGCTCGATCATCGTCAACGCCGCGTGGCAGGCGCGCGTCGCGTGATCGGCTTGCGGGATCGGCGCGCCCCAGACCGCCATCACGCCGTCGCCGATGTACTTGTCGAGCATGCCGTCGTGGGCGAAGACGATGTCGGTCATCTCGCCCAGGTAGAGGTTAAGCAGCTCGACGAGCTCCTCGGGGTTGAGCCGCTCGGCGATCGGCGTGAAGCTCTTGATGTCGGAGAACAGCACCGTGCGGTCGCTCTTCTCGCCGCCGAGCTTGAGCGTTTCGGGGTGCTCGCTGACGTAGTTCGCCAGCGAAGGGTTCAGGTACAGACTGAGCACCCGGCGGGCGTGACGCTTCTCGCGATCGACCACGAGGTAGTGCGTGACGCTGATGCCGAGGTAGGTGAGGCTGATGGCCAGGGCGGGGTACGCGATGCTGAGGACGGCGCCGGTGCTGGTGAACAGGAGCTGGCTTCCCACCACGTACCCACCGAGCGTGCCCAGTACGACCAGCGCGCCGGCGAAGCCGCGCAGCGGATGAAGGGCAAACTCCAGCAAGAACACAAAGAGGAAGATCACCGCGACGTCGGCCAGGCCGGCGCGCACCGATCCCAACCACATCGGCCGGTAGATGAATTCCTGCCGGAGAATGTTGTCGAGCACGGTGGCGTGGATCTCCACGCCCGGGTAGACGGCGTCGAACGGCGCCGCGCGCACGTCGCCGGCGCCGACCGCCGTTACACCGACGAGCACGAGCTTGTCGCGGAACGTCTCGGGCGGGACGCGACCGTCCAGCACGTCGGCCGCCGAGATGTGGCGGAAGGTGCCGCCCGGGCCGCGGTAGTTCACCAGGAGCTGGCCGTCCTCGGCGACCGGAATGGCGAGCGTGCCGAGGTGCACCGACTCCACGCCCGAGGGCCCGAAGCGGATCGCCAGGGGGCGATCGGGCCAGTAGACCTGCAACATCGCCAGCGACAGCGGCAGGGCGACGCGCTCGCCGAAGCGGACCGCCAACGGCGCCTGCCGGAAGAGACCGTCCGTGTCGGGGAAGAAGTTGAAGTAGCCGAGGCCGCGGGCGGCGGCGACGAGCTCGGGCAGGTTCTGGGTCGCAGAGGTGGCGCGCGGCACCTGCTCCACCTGGCTCTCGGCCGTGCGCTGGACGAGTGGATAGGTGCTTTCCGCCGTCGGCGGCGTCTCTCTGTCGTGGCGCTCGAAATCGAAGAAATAGCCGAGCACGGTGTGTTGCGAGGCACGCACCGCCTCGGCGAGCTGGTGATCGTCGGTCTGTGCTCCGCGCACGGCGTTGCGGAGCGCGGTGCGGCAGGCGTCGTCAATGGCGCCGTCGAGTCCGTCGAACGTGCAGGCTTCGGTCGCCTCCGACTGAACGAGATCGGCGCCGATGACCGCTGGGCGGTCGGCGGCGATCTGGTCGATCAGGCGCGCCACCAGCGCGCGCGACCACGGCCAGCGGCCGACCTCGGCCAAGCTGGCGTCGTCGACCGCGACGATCACCACCTGCCCCGACGCTGGCTCGGTGCCGCGCCGCTGCAGCCGATAGTCGAGCGCGCGCAGATCGAGCAGGTCGAGCGGCCGCCAGCCGGCGATGCGCAAGGCCGACACCGCCAGCCCGATTGCCAACGCGATGCCGAGCGGGATCAGGCGCTGCCGGGTCATGGGTTAGAGGCCCGGGGACCTTCCGCGTGCCGGTTGAGCCGGAAAGCGACCTCGCTGACCCTGTTCGCTTGTGGCGACCGGTCTGCGCCTCAGAACGGAACGCCCAGGCTCCCGCGGGTCGCACCCGAGACGGTGAGCGGCTGGCCGGCGACGTCGGCGCTGTTGCGCAGCTCGTCGCGGCCGAGCTGGCTGACCATGCCGGCCGACGTCGGCGCGCGGTCTGGCGCCGGGACGGTGGAGCCCGCGCCCAGCGGATGGGTCGCGGCGAGGCTGCCGACGTTGCCCAACGCCAGCGGCTCGATGCCCTCGAGCTCGTGGCGGAAGAGCTGTTCGTCCATCATTTCGGGCGCCGTCGGTGGCTCGCCGCGCCACACGGTAGTGGCTTCGTGGGCGTTCACGTACACGGTCTCGCCGATGCGCTCCCCGATGCTGCGCACTTCGACGCGACCGTGAATGCCGATCACGTCGGTGTTGTCGTGCTCGGGATCGTAGGCGACGAGGAACGACGTGCCGCGGACGCCGGCGACCGCGGTCGGTGTCTGGATCTCGTAGGCCGCGCCGGGCGTGCGATAGTACTGGCTGACGAAGGAGCGCGCCCTGCCCGCCACCAGGTGCATCAGCGACGAGAACGTTCCGGCAGCGGGGTCGAAGACCTGCCGGTCGACGACCAAGGAGGAATTCTCGCTGAGGTCGATCACGCTGTCGTCCCGGAAGACGACGCGGAGCTGACCGTCGGCGGCCGTGTGCAGCTCGTCGCCCAGCTGAACGGTCTGCCCGATTGCGGCCGGGATGCGGGTGCCGGCGCGCCCGATCTCCGCGCTGCCGCGCAGCGCGGCCACCGTGCCGACGTCTTCCGCCAACGCGGCGGTGCTGACGAGCAGGACGAAGGCGGCCAGGCAATGGTGTGCTCGCGACATGGCTAGAACCTCACTTCCGCGCCGATCGATCCGATCTGGCGATTGTACTCGAAGAAGGTCTTGTTGGAATCGTTGAACGTGCCGAACCACGCGGCGTTGACGAACAGGTGGTCATAGATCTCGGGCAGCGGACGTTCGAAGGATACCACGACGCGGTAGTCGTTGTCGCGCCGGGCTGCCCCGAAAGGCGGGCAAGAGTTGGGAAAACAGCCGCTGGCGCTGTTGTAGTTCTGTCGCTCGTAGCGGAAGGCGTTCTCGGTGACGATGTCAAAGGGCAAGGCCCAGCGCATGCCCAGCTCGAGCTGGTAGCCGCCGTACTGATAGACGTCGCTGCCGAGGTCGGTCGGGTTCGTGAAGCCGAGCTGATAGCCGAACCAGGCCTGGCGGTTGGGCCCGCCGAGGTCCACGACCTGACGCACGCCACCGAAGTTGTAGAAGCCGTCGAGCACGGCGAACGAGTTCTTCGCGTAGTAGTGGCGCCACTGTATCCGGGCGTAGAGCTCGGTACGCCCGATCGCCTCCTCGCGCAGCGAGATCCATGGGAACGCGGTCACCTCCTGCGAGAAGCTGCTGCTCCCCAGCAGGTAGTAGTCGTAGCGGGCGACCAGGCCGAAGAAGACGCGGTCGAAGTCGAACATCAGCTGCAGCGACGGGCGATGGTCCTGGAGGTTGAAGCTGGTGAGGTGGAACTGCAGGCTCTGGAAGAACTCGTAGCCCAGCCCCAGGCTGGCGCGCCCGATCGTCCACGGTACGTACGTAGCACCCGCGTTGATGACGTAGCGCCCGTCGCCTTCGCCGGTGATGCTGCCCGGCACCGTCGTCGTCGAGTTGGGCCCGAGCGTGACGTTGCTGTCGTACTCGAACGCCATCGTGCCGAAGGCGGAATAGGCGGCGCGTTCAGCGCGGCGCACGAGGTCGAGGAATTGAGTCGATTCGTGTCCCATCGCCGAGAAGGGACTGGCGCGCTCCACGGCACTGAAGTGCGTCTGGGCGCTGGTGAGATCGTGCTCCCGGTAGGCGATGACGCCCTGGTAGTATTCAGCCGCCAGCTGGAGCGACGGATCGCGGGCACTGGCGCGGGCGAAGTTGCTCTGCGCCTCCTCGTAGCTCTCCAGGCGCAGTTGCGCGATGGCGAGGAAGAACGACGCCTGCGCGTCGAGATCGGGCACCTGCTGTGCCTGCACGAGCCACGGTTGCGCCTCCTTGTACTGGCCGGTATCGACCAGCGCGATGCCGAGCTCGAGCGCCGCCGGGGCCAAGTCCGGCTTGATGTTCAGCGCGGCGCGCAGGTCCTCGATGGCGCCGGGGGTGTCGCCGAGGCGGGCGCGCGTCTCGCCGCGTTGATAGTGTGCGTAGGGGTCCTCGGGATCGGCGGCGACGGCGCGGTCAAAGAGCTCGAGCGCCTGTGGGGTGTGGCCGGCGTTCAGCTCGATCAGCCCGCGGGAAGACAATGCCTGCGACTCTTCCGAAGCCGCGGCCGGCACCGCCTGCACGCAGCCGACCACCAGCAGGAGCAGCGCGACGGGCCTCATGCGCGCGGCGTGGCCGTGGCAGTGGGACGTGGTCCCGCAGCGCCCGCCGACGAGCGGTCGCCGGATCCGAGCTCCGGTGCGTTCGAACCCGCTTCGCTGGATTCCCCTGCAGCGCCGGCGGCGCCGGTCCCGAGCTCGTTCGCTCGGTCGCTGCCGAGGGCGGGAGGCGTTGCGGTCGGTGTCGATGCCGGCGTCTCGGTCGCCGTGGCGGTTTCGGTGGCGGTGGCGAGGACGTTGAACGGCCAGCTGAAGTCGAGGTTGTGTGGCGGATCGTCGAGGTTCTCGGCGGTGATGTGCGCCTCGACCTCACCTTCGGGCAGCTCCGGGGCCTTGCCGGTCGCGAAAAAGCCGGCCAGGTCCAGTGTCCCGTTCGGGCTGCAGTTGGCATTGCTGGCGTCGTCGCAGGGGGTGAGCTGGAGGGGCACACGCTTGCTCAACGACCGGAACGGCGACGGCGTCGTGCCAGGTTGCGGCGTCGTATTCGGTACCGTGAATCGGACCTCGAGCTGCACGGACTGCGGCTGGATGTTGGTGACCGCGTCGACGACGGTCAACGCGAACTGCACCGGGGCGGCGGCCGTGGAGTCCTGCGCCGGGCTGTAGTCGAACAGGAAGGGCTGCGACTCCATCGGCACCGTGGTGAGGGTCGTCTGCACGCCGGCGATGATGGTGACCGCGAGGGGAGCGCTCTCGAATGCCGGCGCCGCGACCCGGGTCGGATCGCAAGGCTCGGCGGCGGTGGCCGGCGAGGTGGAGCAGGTCGCCAGGATGCCGGGAACGGTGGGGGCGAAGTCGGTCGTGAACCCCGCAACGGTCACCGTTGCCGGTCCCGGCGGCAGGTCGTTGAGGATCGCCAGCCCGCGCTGGCTGCTGCCCGAGAGGAGCGAGGGGTCGACCGCGACACAGCAGGACTCGCCGGTCTGCGACTCGAACACGACCCGGCCGGTGACCACCGCCGCGGGCAGGTCCGCCGTGGGGGTTCCGTCACGCGAAGGCCAGGTAATCCCGGTCATGCCATTGCTCCCCCCGCCGGAGGACGAGGATCCCCCGCCACTACACCCCTGGCCGACCAAGCCGAGCAGCGCCAGCCCGACGATAAACCGCGTCCCCCGCACGGATTTCCCGCTACCGCCGTTGGGCCCGCGCGTCGATGCCGCATAGGGTGCCGGACGCCAGGCGGTGGGCCAGGTCCCCCGCAGTGCCCCGGCACTCGTGGTGGTCAACTCGTAACACTATGACCAACGTGTCCAAAATGGTGATCGAAAGTAAAGGCTCTTCGTCGACCCCGACTGGTTGGCGGCGAAGCGCTCGCTCAGGCGCACCGCGGGCCGCGACTCTCCGAAGCCGTCGTTGAGCGGCCCACCCTCATAGCTATCCCGTGGCACGCGCGCAATCTCGCCGCGGTCCATTGGCGTGGAGGGCGGCGCGCGGGGCCGCAGGGGTGGGGGCAGATCAAGATCTGCGGTCGAACCGAAATCGCCGTCAGCCCAGTGCCGTTCCATCCTCGCGGGCCTCTCCTCCCGCGCTCGCGTGCGTAGGGGCACGGCAGACCGCAAGAATCGTGCAGAGGATGTTTCGGCGCGCCACCGGGTGGGCGGCCGTCGCAAGAGCGCGTGGATTGCCCAACGGGTGAGCACCCGGCTGCTCAACCCGGCGGCATCCTTTCGTGGTCGTTGCGCGCTTATGCGGGGGCTCGGCGGCGCTCGCGCAGGTACGCCAGCGCGGTGTCCATGCCGTCCGCGATCGGCACGCGCGGCGTCCAGCCCAGGTCGCGGCGCAGCTTGGCGTTGGAGATGCGCCACTGCGTCCCGAACGACTTGACGTCGTTGGTCAGCAGCAGAGGGGCGCCGCGCAGGCGCAGGACGCGCCAGATCATCTGGGCGATTGCCGCCGCCCCGAACGCGACTGCGTACGGGAGGTGCAGCGTCGGCGGACGCTTGCCGATCACACCGGCGATGCGGGCGCAGACCTCCTGCAAGGTCGGGCCGCCGTCGCCGTCGTGGACCAGATAGCCATTGCCGACCGCGGCAGGGTGCGTGCCGGCGAGGACGATCGCATCGGCGAGGTTGTCGATGTAGGCCCAGAACAGCCTCGTGCGGCGGTGCCAGAAGAACATGACGCCGTCGTCGATCGCATCGGCGAGGCTGGGAAAAAAGGCCTGGTCGCCGGGACCGTAGACCCAGCACGGGTAGATCACCGACAGGGGGAGGCCGGAATCGCGGTGAAACTGCCACAGCCAGCGTTCGGCCTCGATCTTGGTGTCCGGGTACGGTTCGTTCCAGGGCCGATAGGGCGCCGACTCGTCGATCAGCTCGTCGGTGCGCGGGATGCCGAAGACGTCGCTGGTGCTGACGTGGACGAAGCGTGCCACGCCGTGCGCGCCCGCCGCGCGGGCGACGTGCTGCGTGCCGCCGACGTTGACGGCGCGGTAGCGCGCCCACGGATGCCAGCCGTGGACCAGCGCGGCGGTGTGGAAGACGCGGGTGACGCCGGCGAGGTACGGGTCGACTGCACCCGCGCTGGTGACGTCGGCCTCGATCACCTGCAGCCGGTCGGCGATGCCGAGCGCGCGCAGCTCGGGCAGACGGCGGTCCCCGGGCAGGGTGAGCGCGCGCACCGTCTCACCGTCGCCGAGCAGGCGGCGGACGATCGCCTGGCCGACGAATCCGGAGGCGCCGGTGACGAGCGAGACCATCCGTTACGACGGCTGGCGAGGCCGCCGAGGACGTGGGGAGACGCGCGGGCGAGCGGAGAAGTGGGGAGCCGCGCGGCGCCCCGCCGCCTCTTCAGCGGCCACGCCGGACATTCTTCCTCGCCGCCCGATTGGAGTAGCGCTCGAGCTTGAGCCCCGACAGCGCGAACTTCAGCAGCTTCGACGGGCCCCGGCCGCTGAACAGGGTGACCGTGAGATCGGTGAACAGACGGTACTTCTCCTTCGTGTACGGGTACCAGTTGGCCTCGATCTTCTTGCTGTCCTTGTCCACCAGGACCGACTTGACGTTGCAGAACGCGTGCAGGCCGTGCTCGCCCTTGTAGCGGCCGAACCCGCTCTGCTTGACGCCGCCGAACGGGAGCGCCGGATTGGCCTCGGTGGCCATGACGTTGTTGATCGACACGCCGCCGACCGCCAGGGCACGCGCGACCCGTTTGGCGCGCTCGCGGTCCTTCGTCCAGACGCTGGCGGTGAGGCCGTACTCGGAGTCGTTGGCCAGGCCGACGACCTCCTCCTCGCTGTCGAACGGGATGAGCGGGATGAGCGGGCCGAACGTCTCCTCGCGCATCACCGCCATGTCGTCGGACACGCGCTCGACGACCATCGGGGGAATCAGGCGCGATGTTCCGTCCCAATCGGCGCCGGTGAGGAACACCGCCTGCTTGGCCTTGGCGTCGGCGACCTGCTGGGCGATGATCGCGACCTGGAAGTCGGTGGTCATGGCGCCGAGGTCGGCGTCGCCGTCGGCATCGGTATGCTGGACGAGCTGGCGCACCTGGCGGACCAGCTCCTGCTTGAAGGGCTCGTAGATCGCTCGCTGTACGTAGCAGCGCTCGACCGAGGTGCAGGACTGCCCGGTGGTGGTCAGCGCGCCCCAGGCCGCCCCGGCGGCGGCGCGCGCCACGGTGACGTCGTCGAAGACGATCATCGCGTCCTTGCCGCCGAGCTCGAGCTCGACCGGGATCAGGTATGCCGCTGCGCGGGCGAGGATCTTCCGCCCGGTGCGCGTGCTGCCGGTGAAGAAGACCTTGTCCGGCCGCTGGTCGACGAGCGCGGCGCCGACCGCGCCGTCGCCGTACACGATCCGCACCCAGTTGGGTGCGAACTGCGCCTCGGCCAGCAGGTCCTCGAGCAGCCCTTCTAGCGGCGTCCACTCGGAGGGCTTGTAGATGACCGTATTGCCGGCGGTGACGGCGCACGCGATCGGCACGATCGCCTGGTAGAAGGGATAGTTCCACGGCGAGATGACCAGGATCGTGCCGAGCGGCTCGTACCAGGTCCACGACGTCTTGCCCATCAACGCCAGCGGCGTGTGCTGGCGCCGGTCGGCGAGCGCCTTCGCCCCGTGCGTCTCCAGCCAGGCCAGGTTGTCGAGCACGCCGAAGATCTCGGAGATCAGCGCGTCGGAGCGGCTCTTCCCGGTGTCGCGCTGGACGCGGTCGACGATCTCCTCGCGCCGGCGCAGGATGACCTCGCGCAGGTTGGCGATGTACCGCAGGCGCTCGGTGACGGTCAGGCGTGCGAGGGATTGCGCGCCGTGGCGGGCGCGCTCCATCGCCTCGGTGGGCGTCAGGGGCGCCGGCGCGGGCGGCGGGCCGTCCGCCGGCGGGATCGCCTTGGGCCGCGTGTCGTCCGGCTCGACCGGTCGCTCCACGACCTTCGCGTCCCACTTGAGACCGCGCAGAATGCCCCCGGCGTCGTCGAGCCCCGAGTAGTAGAGGGTCACGACCATGCCTTTCACTCCGATGTTGATGGTCCGCAGGATGGCCGCGACGGCCTCGGGAAAAGCGGTGTGTCGATCGGTGAGCGACAGCAGGCCGCGCAGGGCGATGCCGGGGAGAAAACGGAACACGCCGAGCAGGAGGAGCAGGCCCTGGCGGTCGCCGTCGTTCATATGGGCGAGCATGCGGGCGGCGTGCTGTGCGCAGCCCGACGCCGAGAACGACGGCAGCTCGCCGTCGCCGGGAACGACGATGTCGCCGACCTTCAGCAGACCGGCGAGCTGGGCCGGTGTGAGCGTGTCGGCGTTCATGCGCGCAGGTCGCGGAGAATGCGGTCGCCGGCCATGCTGGCGAGCGCCATGATCGTGAACGACGGGTTGATCCCCGGGGCGTTGGGGAACGTGCTCGAGTCGCCGGCGTAGATGTTGGCGAATCCGTGCAGGTGAAACTCTGGCGAGGTCACCGAGCGAGCCGGGTCGACCCCCAGGTTGCAGCCGCCCATGAGATGGAGGCCGATGGCGACGTTGCCCTCGATGATCTCCCGCGCGCCGGTGGACAGAAAGATGTTGCGAATGGCGGCCAGGCCGCGATCGCGCCGGCGCGCGTCCTCGTCATTGAGCTGCTTCTCGACCACCGCGCTGCCGGCGCCGTTGACGCGAATGCGGCCCGGATTGGTGTCGCGCACTGCCACCTCGATGCAGGCGAAGTGGGTGATCTGCTTCATCCGCTGCATGTGCGCGCGGCCGAAGCCCGGCAGCAGCATGGCCACCGCGACCGGTGGGCCGAAGACGTTCTCGAGCTTGAAGCCGCTGCGGCGGAAGCCGGGATCGTCCGAGCGGTAGGACTGCATCGGCCCGTGCTGGGCGTTCACCGGCTGATCGTACACGCCCAGGTTCATGTACTGCGGGTGGGTGTAGAAGTTGTGGCCGAGCGCGGGCAGGCGCCGCTCGAACCCGGAGGCGAGGAGCAGCCGCGAGTTGCCGATCGCACCGGCGGCGAGGACGAGGATCTTGCCGCGATAGCTCGTCGCCGTGCCGTCCTTGGCGACGCCGCCCACGGTGACGTCGCCGGGCGCGTGGTCGACCCGGCGCGCCTCGAACTCGGAGACGACCTCGAGCCCCGCGGCGCGCGCCCGCTTCAACAGCGTCACCGGCATGCTCTGCTTGCTGTCGATGCGGCAGCCCATCAGACACTCGATGCAGCAGTTGCCGTCCTCGAAGTGGCAATCGCGCTGCGCGCGCACCAACGGGGCGCAGCGGTAGCCGTTGTGTGTGAAGCCGGTGCGGAAGACGTCGGCGTTGCCGTTCGCATAGGCTTCCGGTACCCGGCCGATGCAGATCTGGGTGGCCACCGCGTCGTACCAGGGATCGAGCGCCGCGCGGGTGAGAAAAGACACGCCGGAGGCGGCGCGCCACGAATCGAAGGCGTCGTCGTCGAAGCGGTCGAGCAACGCTTGGTTCACCACCGATCCGCCGCCGACCACCTTGGGGCGCAGCAGGCCGATGTTGGCGTGCTTGGTCAGCTCCATGCCGCCGCCCCAGTAGAGCTGCGAGTTGGCGTCGACCTCGGTGCGCGGATAGGTCGCGCGGGTGAAGTCGCGCCCGGCCTCGAGCATGACGCACTTCATCCCGGCCTGCGCCAAGGCGTTGCCGATGAACGAGCCCGAGATCCCGGCTCCGACGATGACGGCGTCGTAGATCATGAAACGTGAGAAGAGCCGCGGCGCGGGGGCGTTGCGATCGGTCTCACTGCCTCACAGCCGCACGGCCGGATCGAAGCTGCCGTGCATGTGCTCCATCCACATCGTCATCAACGCGCGCTTGGGCAGACCGAGGCTGCGCAGCTCGTCGGCGATCGGGTGATTGCCGAGGCTCAACTGGGCGCCGCCGAGGTGGAAGCCCACGCCCTCCCCGCCGGAGCGGAAGGCGGTCGTGTGCAGCACGCCGTCGATGAACGAGTACGTCGTCATCAGCGAGTCCGGCAGGCGACGGGATCCACCGCGCGGCACGGCGAGCGTCAGCACGTGCGCGCCGTCCATGTGCAGCCCGCAGGTGGCGCGGTCGCCGCCGATGGAAAAATCGATGCGTTCGACGGTCTTTGGGAAGCCCCAGATCGTGCGCCCCGCCTCGCAGGTGAAGCTCTGGTTGACCGGCAGGTGGCGGATGTACGTCGCCACCCGGCCGCGCAGAAAGTCAGCCAGCGACCCCAGGTAGGGGATCCCCTTCGGCGCGCTGCGCTGGCGGACGAAGAAGGCGATCGACACCTCGTTGTAGTCGCCTAGGTCGTTGTCCCGGTACTGGATGACCGCGAGGCTGCACAGCGCCTTGCCGGGCCAGATCTCGACCGGTTCCAGCATGTCGCCCGGAATCAGGCGCCGGGCCGCCGTCGCCGAGACGGCGTACGTCGCCGCGCCGGAGGCCGCATCGCGCACCACCACCGGCAGCTGCACCTCTCGCCCCTGGATGACGAAGCTCGGCGTCCCCGTGACGGCCGGCATGGCGTTCATGACGAAACCTCCTGCGAACGAGAAGCAGATAACACGAAAACGTGCCGTGTGAGCAAGTCATGGCGGACGCCCGCTGCTGTTTCAACGAGATGGGCAGGGTGCCTGCCGGTGTCCATCCGGGTCCATCTGTGGTTTCGTGGGGGCAGCCATGGTTCCGCGCGCGCTGACGATCGCCGGGTCCGACTGCAGCGGCGGGGCCGGTCTACAAGCGGATCTCAAGACGTTCACCGTGTTCGGCGTCTACGGGATGAGCGCGGTCACCGCGCTGACGGCGCAGAACACGTTGGGGGTCCACGGCGTCGTACCGGTCGCCCCGCAGTTCGTGCGCGCCCAGATCGACGCGGTCTTGACCGATGTCGGCGTCGATGCGGCCAAGACCGGCATGCTCGCCAACCGCGCGATCATCGCCGCGGTCGCCGCGGCGGTGCGCGCCCACCGCATCGCCCCGCTGGTGGTGGACCCGGTGTTGGCGGCGCAAAGCGGCGACGTCCTCCTCGAGGCAGACGCACGCGCCGCGCTGCTCGCCGAGCTGGTGCCGCTGGCGACGCTGGTGACGCCGAACCTGCCCGAGGCCGAAACCCTGCTCGGCATACGCGTGACGTCGGTTGCCGACATGCGCCGCGCGGCCGAGCGGCTGGTCGGCGCGGGCGCTGGTGCCGCCCTGATCAAGGGCGGCCACCTCGACGGGCCCGAGGCGGTCGACGTCTGCTACGACGGTCGCGAGTTCCATGAGCTGCGTGCCCCGCGCATCGCCACCCGCCACACGCACGGCACCGGCTGCATCACGGCCGCCGCGCTGACCGCCTGTCTGGCGCGCGGCATGCCGCTGCTCGACGCGGCGCGCGAAGCCAAGCGCTTCGTCGGCGCCGCAATCGCCGACGGGCTTGCGATCGGTCGCGGCAACGGGCCCGCCAACGTGCTGGCCTGGCTGGCAAAGGAACGAAGCTGACCGCAACCGGGAGGGTGAGCCTCCCGGCGAGCCGGGGGCAACCGGGAGGGCGAGCCTCCGGGCGAGCCGGGACGGAGGGAAAGGTTAGCCGGCGCCGCCGACGGCGAGCAGTGCCACATAGGGGACGAGGTTCAGAAAGAGAATGCCGATCTTGTACATGGCCATCCCGGCGTAGTGGATGGTGTCGAATTGCTCGGCCGGCAGCCGAAACCAACGGGTGTGGAGCCGATACAGGAGCTCGTG
>Ga0335084_10002830_pt1 | contig 16814 bp, 17 predicted proteins | sample Lox_Sample_44_FD_206721 | JGI IMG/M metagenome (GOLD analysis project Ga0335084, IMG submission 206721) | Soil microbial communities from Loxahatchee National Wildlife Refuge, Florida, United States - Lox_Sample_4.4 | ecosystem: Environmental > Terrestrial > Soil > Wetlands | place: USA... | reverse complement strand
CGAAGGAGGAAAAGGACGGTGATCGCGTCCTGCACACCGAGCGCTTCGCTGCGATGTATGCGCGTTCGTTCGAGTTGCCGGCGGATGTCACTGAAGCGGGTTCCGAAGCCCACTATGAGGATGGTGTATTGACACTCACGCTGCCGAAGCGTGCTCCGCTCGCAAGCAAGAAACTGACGATCAACTGAGTTCCCTGGCGCCACGGCCGCGGCGCGGCGCAATGCCGCACCGGCGGCGCCCAGGCCGCTGTTTCCCCGCAGCGGCCTTTCTTTTTCAGCTCACCGTTTGATGACGGCTGCGCCGCCGGTTGGCGTGTGTCGAACTCCGTAGAATCGCCCAGATGAGTGCGTCCCGGGTCTGCAGGGCGTTCGTGTTCGCGCTGGCGCTGCTGCCGGCGATGCCGCCCCTCGCTGCACCGCTGGTGCAGAAGATGCTTGGCGCGAACGCGAAGGTCGAAAAGCCGGTTCCGGAGGACCTGTCGCCGGCCGCGCGCCGCGCGGAAATCGAACAGCAACTCGCCATCGCCGAAGCCGCGGTCCAGGCCGAGCGCGCGGGCAAGCTTCCGATCCCCTCAGGCGCCACGCCGGCCGAAGTGACCGAAATCGGCTGGCTGCTCGCGCGCATCGCGATGGCGCTGCAGGCCCAGCTGGACCTGCTGCAGGAAATCGAGGCGGCGCGCGCAAGCCGGGCGGTGGCTCAGGGCCGGCTCGACTCGTGGAAGGGCATGGACCAGCCCGGTCCCTATACGCTTACGCAACTCGATCGCGCGCTGGACGAAGTCGATGCCGAGCGGCTGCGGCGGCATTCCTTCCAGTCCGTGGCGGAGTTGCAGCAGGCTGAATTGCTGCGCGTCGAAACGCTGCTGAAGTCCAGTCAGGCCGCCGAGCGTCGCGCGCTGGAGCAGGCGACCGACGGTGTCGGGGCACCGCTCGAACTGGCGCGGCTTCGCACCCGTCGCGCCAGCGAACAGCTGCAGCTTCTCAGGCTGCAGGGAGAGCTTAACGGCGAGCTGAAGGCCACCGCCGACCTGCGTGTGCGGCTGCTCGAGCGACAGGCGGAAGCCATCGCAGCCGATTACCGCTTCAGCGATCAGGAGCTGGATCGGATCCTCAAGGGCTTTCAGTCGCAACAGGCGGCGCTCGACCAGCGCATCGAGAATACGGCCAACGCGCGCGGCGCGACGACCCAGGAGCGCGATCAGGCGCAAAAGGCGCTCGACGTGCTGCCCCCCGCCAAATTGCCGGAGGAGGTGCGCCGTCTGGCGGAGGCGCAGGCGCGCGTCGACGCCACTGCGGCGAAACTCGAGGCGCTGCGCACGGAGCAGAGCGCGTTGATGACCCTGCGCGGGCTCCTGCCGCTGGCCATGGAAGCCTGGCGGCTGCGTTTCACCGCACTCAGCAGCCCGGATGCCAGCGAGCGCCAGGCCGCGGAAAGATCGCTCCAAGCGTCGCTGGGCCGGGTCGACACGTTGAAGTCCTATGCCGCCGACCTCGGCAATCTCTCCGATGCTGCGGTCCAGTCCCAGCAGCGGCGCGTGGATGGACTCGACGAGAACGCCCCAGGCCGCCGCTACGAACTGGCGGCGCTCGATGCGGTGCGTCGCGCAGGCGACGCGGTCGACGAGGTGCAGGCGATGGCCCAGCGGTTGGCGACGGCGCAGGTGCGCTGGAAGCGCGAATACCGCGACGCCGCCAGCCAGCGGCCACCGGCCGAGCGTCTGGAGGAGTTCCTCGTCTCGCTGCGCGAAGTGGTGCGCACGGTGTGGAACTTCGAGCTCTTCGCCGTCGAGGACACCGTCGACATCGGCGGCAAGCCGGTGTCGCTGTCGCGTGGTGTGACGGTCGGCAAGAGCATCGGCGCACTGCTGATCTTCGTCGTCGGCTATCTGATTGCGCGCGGCATCGCGGGGCGCGGCGAGCGGCTGATGGTGAGCCGCTTCGGTGTCGCCGAATCGCAGGCCCGGGTGCTGAGGCGATGGCTGCTGATTCTCACGGCGTTCGTGCTGGCCGTGATCACGCTCAACCTCGCGCGCATTCCGCTCACCGTCTTCGCTTTCATGGGCGGTGCACTGGCGATCGGAATCGGTTTCGGCACGCAGACGCTGCTGCGCAACTTCATCAGCGGCATCATCGTGCTGTTCGAACGCAAGGTGCGCGTGGGCGACATCGTCGACGTCGACGGCGTCCAGGGCATTGTGACCGCAGTCGATGTCCGCTCGACAACGGTCCGCCAGTTCGACGGCATCGAAACCATGGTGCCGAACTCGCTGCTGCTGGAGAACAAGGTCACCAACTGGACCGGCGAGTCGCCGACGATGCGGCGCGTCGTCAAGGTCGGCGTCGCCTACGGTTCGCCGACGCGTCAGGTGGCCGACATCCTGCAGCAGGCCGCGGCCGAGCACGGGCTGGTGCTGAAGGATCCGGCACCGATGGTGATCTTCGAGGACTTCGGTGACAACGCGCTGGTCTTTGCGCTGTACTTCTGGGTCGACCTCGCCAAGTCGAGCGGCATGCAGGTGCAGAGCGATCTGCGCTTCATGCTGGAGAAGCGCTTCGCCGACGCCGGGATTTCGATCGCATTCCCGCAGCGTGACGTCCATCTGGGCAGTGCGCGGCCGCTGCAGGTCGAGGTCGTGTCCGCCGCGTCGCTGTCGCGCGCAGCCTGATGTACGACGCCGCCGATCGCGAATTCATGGGCCGGGCGCTAGCGCTGGCTGCGCGCGCGATGAACGATGCCGCGCCGAATCCACGTGTGGGTTGCGTGATCGTGCGCGACGGCCGTGTGCTCGGCGAGGGCTGGACGCAGCCGCCGGGCTCGAACCATGCGGAGATCGAGGCGCTGCTCGACGCCCGCCGTAACGGGCACGAGGTGCGCGGCGCGACGGTGTATGTCTCGCTGGAGCCTTGCAGCCACTTCGGCCGGACACCGCCCTGCGCGACCGCGCTGATCGAGGCGCATGTGGGTCGAGTCATCGCGGCCGTCGAGGACCCGAACCCCCTGGTGGCAGGCACCGGCCTGGAAATGCTGCGCAGCGCCGGCATCGACGTCCGCTGCGGCCTGCTCGAGCAGGAAGCGGCGGAGACGAACGTCGGATTCTTCTCGCGCATGCAGCGCGGGCGGCCGTGGGTGCGGATGAAGATCGCGGCGAGCCTCGATGGCAAGACCGCGCTCGAGAACGGCGCGTCGAGATGGATCACCTCCGAAGACGCGCGCCGTGACGGTCACGCGTGGCGCGCGCGTGCCTGTGCGGTGCTCACCGGCATCGGCACGGTGACGGCTGATGACCCGCGGCTGGACGTGCGCCTGGTCGAGGCGACGCGCCAGCCGCTGCGCGTTCTGGTGGACAGCCGTCTCGAGGTCTTGCCTGGCGCGCATCTCTTCGAGGGGCAGGGTCCGGTGCTGGTGGCGACCGTGGCGCGGGACGACGCGCGCGCCGCCGCATTGCGCGCCGTCGGCGCCGAGGTGATCGAACTTCGGGCCCACCGCGGCAAGGTCGACCTGGTGGCGTTGATGAAGGAGCTCGCGCGTCGCTCCGTGAACGAAGTGCATGTCGAAGCCGGATTCCGGCTCAACGGCTCACTGGTACGCGCCGGCGTCGTCGATGAACTGCTCGTATACCTCGCGCCGATGCTGATCGGCGAGGCGCAGGGCATGCTGCATCTGCCGGCGCTGTCCGACCTGGCTCACGCCCGCCCGCTCGAGTTCATCGAGGTGGCCATGGTGGGTAGCGATGTCCGGCTGCGCGCGCGGCTCCGCGAGGAATCGTCCGGCGGACCCCTGATGCCTGCTTCCTGACGATGTTCACCGGACTGATCCAGGGCATTGGCCGGATCGAGAGCGTCGAATCGCTCGGGGCGCGTGCGGGAGTGCGACTGACCGTGGACGCTGCGGGCGTCGGGGGTTTTGTCGCGCGCGTCGGCGACAGCATCGCGCTCAACGGCGCCTGCATGACGGCTACCAGCGCCATCGGCGCACGCTTCAAATGCGACGTTTCCTCCGAGAGCCTCGCCCGCACCGCCGGGCTCGACGCCCCCGGGGACGTCAACATCGAAACGTCGCTGCGCCTGGGCGATGCAATTGGTGGCCACCTCGTGGCCGGGCACGTCGACGGCGTCGGTACGGTGCGGGCCTACCAGCCGGTGGGCGAGTCGCATGAGCTGATCGTGCTCGCACCCAAGGATCTCGCGCGCTTCCTCGCGGTGAAGGGATCGATCGCAGTCGATGGCGTCAGCCTGACGGTGAACCGGGTCGCGGACCTGTCAGAAGGCTGCGAATTGTCGATCAACGTGATCCCGCACACCCATGCGATGACGACGCTGGGGCAGGTGGTCGCCGGCAGGCGGGTCAATCTCGAAGTGGACCTGATCGCGCGCTACGTCGAGCGCATGCTGGCCAGCCGAACCTGAGCGTCGTGTGATCGACGACCGGCTCGCCGGCTGGGTGTGCGCGCTGGTCCTGATGGGCGCTCTGATCGTCGCGGCCCGCCCCCGCCGCCGCAAGGACGCCTGGGCGGCGGCAGCCCTGCTCGTGCTCTATCTCCTCGCGCTCGTGCTGGCGGAGGGCTTGCTCGACGGCGTTATCTGGACGCCAGTCGTGGCGGCAAGCGCGGTCTGGCTCGCGGTGCAACCGCTGATCGGGCTCGGGCGCCTCGGACGCGCCGAACTCGGACTGGTGCCGATGCAGCCGGGCAGCAGCCGGCCTGCGGTGGTCGTCACGCTGCTGGCACTGGCCGCCAACGTACTGGTGATGTGGCTGCGAGGCGCGGCGCCGATCGTCGGACCCGCGGTGGTGATCTCCGTCGTCGTGGCCGCGGTGGTCGAGGAGTTCGTGGTGCGCGGTGTGCTGCTCGCGTTTGCCGACCGCGCGCTGCCTCCGCGCTGGCGTGTCGCGGGGGCGCTGCTCGGTCCCGGCGGGCTCCTGCTGACAGCGGCATTCGTCGTGCTGCACGGACTGCGGCCCGGCCTGCTGATCGGCGTTGCACCGGCGGCGGTGCTGTACCTGTGGCTGCGGGCCCGCACCGGGAGTCTCGCGGCGCCGATCGTCGCTCACGCGCTCTGGAACGTGTCGGTCGTGCTGATGCACATCTGATCACCACCCGGGTCCGACCGTGCGGATGCACCGGCGTCCTGCGCGTAGACGGGCGCTTAGAATCTGCGCGTCGCCTATGCTGCAAGGGATGCGCATGAATGCTCTGTCGCTCGTGGGCCGCGCCGAAGGCACGCCGCCGATCGCCAGCGTGCCCGAGATCCTCGACGAGCTGCGTCGCGGCAACATCGTCGTGCTGGTCGACGACGAGGATCGCGAGAACGAGGGCGACCTGGTCTTCGCCGCCGACTTTGTGACGCCGGAGAAGATCAACTTCATGGCCAAGCACGCTCGTGGCCTGGTCTGCGTCACACTGACCGAGGCACATGCGCGCCAGCTTGCGCTGCCGCCAATGGCGCGTGCGAACGGCACCGTGCACGGCACGAATTTCACCGTGTCAATCGAGGCGGCCGAGGGAGTCACCACGGGGATCTCGGCGGCGGACCGTGCTCGCACTGTCTGGGTGGCGACGCGCCAGAACGCCCGACCCGCCGACATCGTGCAGCCGGGTCACATCTTCCCGGTGGTGGCGCAACCGGGCGGCGTGCTGATGCGGGCGGGCCATACCGAGGCAGGGTGCGACCTCACGCTGCTCGCTGGCCTCACGCCCGCGGCGGTGATCTGCGAAATCATGAACGACGATGGCACGATGGCGCGCCTGCCAGACCTGCTGCCGTTCGCGCAGCAGCACGGCATCAAGGTCGGCACCATCGCCGACCTGATCCACTACCGCGCAGCCACCGAGTCGATCATCGAACGGCTGGGCGCGCGCCCGGTCAGGCTGCCGGCCGGCGAATTCGTGCTGGTGCTCTATCGCGACAAACCGTCCGCGTCGCCGCACGTGGCGCTGGTCCGGGGTGACATCAGCCCCGAGCGCGAGACGCTGGTACGAGTGCACGAGCCGGTGTCGGTGCTGGACTTTCTCGATGGCGCGGGCACGCACTCGTGGCCGATTCCGCGCGCGCTGGCCGCGATCGCGGCCGCGCCGGCGGGCGTGCTCGTGCTGCTCAACTGTGCCGAGCCGGCCGAGCGTCTGTTCGCGAGGTTCAATGCCCAGACCGGACTCGACGCGGGCGAGGAAGGTGCGCGCCAGTCGCGCATGGACCTGCGGACCTACGGGATCGGCGCCCAGATCCTGCGTGACCTCGGCGTCGGCCAGATGAAGCTGCTCGCGCGGCCGCGCAAGATGCCGTCGATGGCCGGCTTCGGTCTGCACGCGACGGGGTTCGTCGAATCATGATGTGCCCTCGGCCATAAGGCGGACACGAGTTGCGCTCGCGTAGACTGGCAGGCAGGAGGACACATGGCGGTCGACTATCTGGCGCCGGACTTCGACGGGGCCGATCTGCGAATCGGCATTGTGCAGGCACGTTTCAACGAATGGGCGGGACGGGCGCTCTACGAGGCCTGCATCGCCGAACTCGTCACGCTCGGCGTGGACGAGGACGACATCACGCACATCACCGTGCCGGGCGCGCTTGAAGTCCCGGTGGCGCTTGCCAGGCTGGCAGCGACCGAGGACTTCGATGCGCTGATTGCGGTCGGCTGCGTGATCCGGGGCGAGACGTACCACTTCGAAGTGGTCGCCAACGAGTCGGCGCGCGGCGTCGCACAGGTCGCGCTGACCTACGGAGTGCCGGTGGCGAACGGCATCCTGACCACCGAGAACGATGAACAGGCGCGCGCACGCGTCGGCGAGAAGGGCCGCGACGCCGCGCGCGTAGCGGTCGAGATGGCGAACCTGCTCTGGACGCTTGGCGAGGATGGTGCCGAAGGCGCCAACTGAGGCGGCCGGCGCGTCCGGCCGCGGATCGAGTCGCAGCGCACGTCGGCGGGCACGCGAACTCGCGGTTCAGGGCCTGTACCAGTGGCTCGTCGGCGGCCAGGACGCTGCCGCCATCGAGAGTCATCTCGCCGAGACGCGCGGGCGGCAGGGTCTCGAGGAGCTCGCAGCGCGTGCCGACATGGAGCATTACCGCGGGCTGCTCAACGGCGTCATCGACGGAGCTCCCGAGCTGCGCGCGGACTTTGCGCCACACCTCGATCGCGGGGTCGACGCGCTGTCCCCGGTCGAGCACTGCATCCTGCTGCTGGCGACATATGAGCTCAAGTACCGCGCCGAGATCCCCTACCGGGTCGTGATCAACGAGGCGGTCGAACTGGCCAAGAGTTTCGGCGGTACCGACGGTTTCAAGTACGTGAACGGCGTGCTCGACAAGGTTGCCGCGCAGCTGCGCGCTGCCGAAGTGGCTGCACGCGCCTGAGTCCGAAGCGGTCGGCGCACGCGCATGTCGCGCACTTCCGGCGAGTTCGAGCTGATCGCGCGGTATTTCGCCGGCGCTGCGCGCAACGACGCGGTCGAGCTCGGTATCGGCGACGACTGCGCGCTGATCGATGCCGGTCCGGGGCGGCAGTGGGCGGTGACGACCGACATGCTGGTCGAAGGCGTGCACTTCCTGTCGGAGGTCGCGCCGGAGGCGCTCGGTCACAAGGCGCTAGCGGTCAATCTTTCCGACCTCGCGGCCTGTGGTGCGCAGCCGCGCTGCTACTTCCTCGCGATTGCGCTGCCCAGCGTCGATGAGACCTGGCTCTCCGACTTCACGCGCGGGATGCTTGCCCTCGGCGACCACTTCGGGTGCAGCCTGGCAGGCGGCGACACGACGCGCTCCCGGGAAGGGGTGACCATCAGCATCACAGCGCTCGGCGAAGTGCCACGCGGACGGGCGCTGCTGCGCTCCGGGGCGCGCGCGGGCGACGATCTCTGGGTGTCGGGGCATCTGGGTGACGGTGCGCTTGGGCTCGCGCTGCTTCGCGACGGCGTGGTTCTGCCGCCTGCCGAGCGAAGTGCCGTGATCGAGCGCTTGGAGCGGCCGGTTCCTCGGGTCGCGCTCGGGATCGCGCTGCGCGGCGTCGCGCGCAGCGCGATCGACGTCTCCGATGGTCTTGCAGGCGATCTCGGACACATCCTCGAACGCTCGGGCGTCGGGGCACGCGTCGAATGGCGCGAGGTGCCGATGTCATCGGCGCTCAGGCGCATGCCGCCCGACCTGCAGCGCCGCTGCGTGCTTGCTGGCGGGGACGACTATGAACTGCTGTTCACGGCCGATCCGGCGATGCGGGATGGCGTGCTGGACGCCGGCCGCGCTGCGGAGCTGGCGGTGACCCGGATCGGGAACATCGTTGCGGAGGGCGGCCTGACCCTGATCGAAGAGGACGGCCGGAGGGTGGACATCGAACCGCGTGCGTTCGATCATTTCCGCCCATGAACGAGCCACCGCAGCAGGTGAGCGCCTCGACGTCGACGTCTGCGCCGGCACCGGTGGAGGCGAACTGGTCCTTTCTCCTCGCTCATCCGGCGCACAGCTTGGCCCTGGGATTTGGCAGCGGCCTGCTGCGGCCCGCTCCCGGAACCTGGGGCACGCTGGCGGGCTGGATCGCCTTCGTCGTTCTCGACGGCTGGCTGAGTCTCCGTGGGTGGCTGATTCTGCTGCCGTTGACCTTCGTGCTCGGCGCTGTCTGCGCGCAGCGCACGGGTACCGACCTCGGCCGCGCGGACCATGGCGCCATCGTCATCGACGAGATCGTGGCGATCTGGGTCGTGTTGCTGCTGTTGCCGTCGACGCTCTTCGCCCAGGCGCTCGGCGTCCTCGCGTTCCGCGTCTTCGATATCCTGAAGCCGCCGCCGATCCGGGCGATCGACGGTCGCTACAAGAACGGATTCGGCGTGATGGCCGACGATCTGGTCGCGGCGTTCTACGCGTTGCTCGTGGCTGCGGTTCTCGTTCGGCTGGTGCGATAGCGCGACGCATGAGTGCCGATACCGCGCATTACCTGCAGCGGCTGGCCGAGGTGCTGGGGCAGGAGCTGCTGCGCCAGCATCTCGTGATGGCGACAGCCGAATCCTGCACCGCCGGAGGCATCGCGTATGCGGTGACACTCGTGCCCGGCTCCAGCCAGTGGTTCGACCGCGGATTCGTCACCTACAGCAACGAAGCGAAGACCCAGATGCTGGGTGTTGCGCCGGCGTACTTGCGCGACTTCGGCGCGGTCAGCGAGCCCGTTGCGCGCGCGATGGCACTTGGCGCACTGTCGCAGAGTGCAGCGCAGGTGGCGGTGGCGGTCACGGGAATCGCCGGGCCGGGCGGCGAGACGGAGACGAAGCGCGTGGGGACCGTGTGCCTCGCGTGGGCTCTGCGCCGCGAACCGACCCGCGCCGCCTGGGCCCGGACGGAAACGCGACATTTCGCAGGCGATCGCGCGGCCGTGCGTACGCAGAGCATCGTGGTGGCGCTGGACACCTTGATCGGGCTGCTGCAGTCGCGCCATGACGAGCAGGCCACGTGAGGGCTTCAGCCATGTCAGAGCTCTTTCCCGGAGTGCGGTCTGAAATCTTCGATCACGACGGCGTGCGGATCGTTTTCCGCCGCACCGGCGAGGGCCCACCGCTGCTGCTGCTGCACGGCTTTCCGCAGACCCATGCGATCTGGCATCGGATTGCGCCGCTGCTCGCATCGCGGTTCTCGCTGGTGATGCCCGACCTGCGTGGCTATGGTGACTCGTCCAAGCCCGTGACGAGTACTGATCACGCGCCGTACAGCAAGCGTGTCATGGCAGGCGATGTCAGTGCTCTGATGCAGGCCCTCGGTCATGGCCGATATTTCGTCTGCGGTCATGACCGCGGAGGGCGCGTCTCGCACCGGCTCGCGCTCGATCAGGCGGACGCGGTGCGGCGCCTGATGGTCCTCGATATCGCGCCGACGCGCACGATGTACCAGCGCACTACCATGGAATTCGCGCGCCTTTACTACCACTGGTTCTTCCTGATCCAGCCGGCGCCCTTGCCCGAAACCCTGATCGGTGCCGATCCGGCGCTCTACCTGCGGGTCAAGCTCGGCGCGTGGGGCGCGGGCGGGATCGGCAACTTCGACGAACGTGCGCTCGCCGAGTACGTGCGCTGCTTCACCCCACCTGCGATCCACGCGATGTGCGAGGACTATCGCGCTTCCGCCGGCATAGACCTCGAACACGACCGTGCCGACGAGGCGCAACGGATACGCTGCCCGGTGCACGCCCTGTGGGGCGCGCGCGGCGTCATCGAGCGTCTGTTCACGCCGCTGGCCGACTGGCAGGCGAAGGCGGCAGCGACCGTGACCGGACGCGCACTGCCCTGCGGCCACTACATTCCCGAGGAACTGCCCGAGGTGCTGGCATCCGAGATCATCGCGTTCTTCGGCGCAACCTGATACGCGCCTGGCCCGCCGCCGCCCTGCGCAATGGCGACCGATGCTAGTCTGATTTGCCTCTCACGCCCTGGACTGCCATGCCTACCGAAGTGCTGCTGCTGTTCGCACTGATATTTGTGAACGGTCTCTTCGCGATGTCCGAGATCGCGCTGGTGACCTCGCGTCGCGCCCGGCTGCAGGCGCTGGTGGAGCAGGGCGACACCGGTGCCGCGGCGGCGCTCGCGCTCAATAACGAGCCGACGCGGTTCCTGTCGACGATCCAGGTGGGAATCACGTCGATCGGCATCCTGAGCGGGATCGTCGGCGAAGCGGCGTTCGCCGAACCGCTGGCGAAGTGGCTGGTGGCGCTCGGCGCCGAGCCGAATGGGGCCCGCGTTGGTGGGACGGCGCTGGTGGTCGTGGTTGTCACGTACTTCTCGATCGTCCTCGGCGAGCTGGTGCCGAAGCGGATCGGGCAGATCTCCGCCGAAGCGATCGCGCGTCGCGTCGCGCGTCCGATCAGTTGGCTGGCGCTCGCCGCAAAGCCCTTCGTGCGCCTGCTGTCGGCGTCGACCGACCTGATGCTGCGTCTGCTGGGGGCGAGTTCCGAATCCTCTGCGGTCGTCACGGAGGAGGAGATCCACGCTCTGATCAAGGAGGGTTCCGAAACCGGTGTGATCGACGAGCAGGAGCGCGCGATGGTGCGCAACGTGTTCCGCCTCGATGACCGGCAGATCGCGTCGCTGATGACGCCGCGTTCCGAGATCATCTACCTCGATCTCGAAGAGGATCTGCAGGCCAACCTGAAGCGCGTGCTCGAGATCGAGCATTCGCGCTTTCCGGTGTGCCGCGGTGGACTGCGTGACGTAGTCGGAGTCGTCAGCGCGCGCCGGCTGCTGCAGCAGGTGATTCGTGGTGACAAGCTCGACCTCGAGCCGGCGGCCGAGCCAGTGGTGTATGTGCCGGAGTCGCTGACGGGGATGGAACTGCTCGAGAACTTTCGCGCCAGCGCCGGGCACATGGCGCTGGTGGTCGACGAATACGGCGAGATCCAGGGCCTGGTGACCTCGCAGGACCTGTTCGAGGCGATCGCCGGCGAGTTCAAGCCGACGCGCACCGAGGATGCCTGGGCGGTGCAGCGCGCAGACGGTTCATGGCTGCTCGATGGCCTGATCCCGATTCCGGAACTGAAGGACCGCCTGAATTTTGGCGCTGCACCGGAGGAAGAACTGGGACGCTACAACACGCTGTCGGGCATGCTGATGCTGCTGCTCGGCCGCGTACCCGCCACCGGCGACATCGTCGACTGGCAGAACTGGCGATTCGAGATCGTCGACATGGATCAGCACAGAATCGACAAGGTGCTGGCCAGCTACTCCGCGCCGCTGGCCCCGGCCGAGCCGCCGAACGATTAGACGGGTGTGAGGGTTCCTAGACCACCGGCGCAGTGACGCGGCGGTGACGGTTGATCTCGTCACGCGTTGCGAGCGCGACCGCGCGGGCCTTGTCCGCAAAGTCTGCGCCGGCGCTCGCATACAGGATGGCGCGTGATGAACTAATGACCAGTCCGCTGCCTGCTCGCGTCCGCCCGGCCGCGACGCTTGCGGCGATGTCTCCGCCCTGCGCGCCGATGCCGGGAACGAGCAAGGGCATATCGCCCACCAGCGCGCGGACGGCGGCGAGTTCGCCGGGATAGGTGGCGCCGACGACCAGCCCGAGCTGGCCACTGCTGTTCCAGTCTTCGCGCGCCAGTCGCGCGACGCGCTGATATAGCGGCTCGCCGCCGACATCGAGCGCCTGCAGGTCCGCACCTCCGGCGTTGCTGGTCCGGCACAGCAGGAAAGCGCCGCGATCGGCGTAGGCGAGGAACGGTTCGATCGAGTCCCGGCCCATGTAGGGCGACAGAGTCACCGCATCCGCGCCGTAGCGTTCGAAGGCCTCCCGCGCGTAGTGCTCCGCGGTGGGGCCGATATCGCCGCGCTTCACATCGAGGATCACCGGCACTGCGGGATGCCGATCGTGCAGGTACACGACCAGGCGTTCGAGCTGTGCTTCGGCGCGTGCCGATGCGAAGTACGCGAACTGCGGCTTGAAGGCGCAGGCGAGATCCGCCGTCGCATCGGCGATCTCGCGGCAGAAAGTGAAAATGGAGTCCGCCGAACCTCTGACCGGAGCGGGCAGCCGTCCCGGATCGGGATCAAGACCGACACAGAGCAGCGTATCGGCCTGCCGCCAGCGGCGCGCCAACCGGTCGGTGAACGTGTCCTGACTGCTCAAGGGCGGCTCCGGCGCGCATCTTACGCGGCGTCGGTCGTTGGCGAGGGAGTCGCCCCTGAAGCGGCTAGTCCGGAGGCGAAGCCTCCGCGGCCGGGTCGTTGGCGTCGTCCGCCGGAGCGTCCGCCCCCGCCGGTTTGCCCCGTATCAACCACCACGCCGCTGCTGCCGCGCCGCCGACCAGCAGCGCCCAGCGCAGCGCGCGGATTCGCAGCGCGCGCACGGCGATGCCAGCGACCGTGGGAACTATCCACGGCTGGCGGCGCACCAGGCCAATGGCTGTTGCGGCGAGGTTCAGGGCCCGCTCCGACGGGCGCCTGCCCGCCAGCGCACGAGCGATGCCGCGTACCGCGCGTGTGCGGCCCCCGATGGCGTCGATCTGCTGCAGCAGCAGCTGCCGCTCCATCTCGGCGCGGGCGCGCAGCAGTTCGATGCGCAGCGCGCGCAGCTCCCGGTCAGCCGGCGCCGTCATTGGTCCCGGCATCAATTGAAGTTGGTGCGCTCGCGCGGGCGCGCAGCGCGTCGCGGTCCTTGAGCAGTTCGGCGCGCGTCTGTGCGAAGAGCGGCGGACCGCGTTCGACGGCGCGTCGAACGGCCAGCAGCAACCCCGCGGCGAGCGCGAGGTAGCCCGCCGCGAGCAACCCCAGGGCCCAGCCGCGGGGACCGTCCCAGAAGACCGCGGCCAGCCAGAGCGACAGTGTCATCAGCGCTGCCAGCAGCAGGATCGCGGCGATCACCACCATCGCGGTCCAGCGCAGCACGCGCTCGCGCATCTGCTGCAGCTCGAGCGACGCGAGCTCCGCCCGCGTCGCGAGCAGTGCGGCGATGTGGGCGGCCAGGCGGCGCAGTGCGGCCACCAGCCCAGGCGAGGATGCCGGGTCGGTCACGTCAGGAGCCGATCGCCTCGGAAGGCGACCGCGGCCTTCAGCGGCGGTTGATGACGAGGCCGAGCAGCATGCCGATGCCTGCGGCGATGCCGACCGCCGTCCACGGGTGTTCGTGCACCCAGTTATCGGTCGCCTTGGCAGCGGACTTCGCCTGATCGACAGCCCGATGCTCGGCATCGACCAGACGGCGCTTGGCGCTCGAAATCGCCGATTGCGCACGCCGACGCAGTTCGGTGGCCTGCTCGCCGCTCGCCTGCGCAGCTTGTCGCAGCAGTTCCTCGGCGTCCACTAGCACGGTGTTGACGTCAGCCATCAGTCTCTCCTTCGTCACCTGTTCCGTCGTTTCCATCGGTTCTCCTTCACGTTACCCGCTTGCAGCCTAGACAGCGATCATGCCGCCGTCATGACCCAGATCGAATCCCGGAGATCGTCTATCCGTTCACGAAGACCCAGTTCAGCAGTTCGTCGAGCGCGGCCTGCGCGCCATTCGCGTTGGGGTGATTGACGAAGGCCACCACGGTATAGCGCCGGCCGCTCGCGGCCAGCACATAGCCGGCGATCGCGCGCGCGTCGGTCAGCAGGCCGGTCTTGACATGCGCGGAGCCCGCGGCCCCGACACGCTTGCGCATTGTGCCGTCGACTCCCACCAGCGGCAGGGATGAAACGTACTCGGGCATCAGCGGGCTGGCGAACGCACCGGCGAGCAGGCGAGCCAGGCCGGCCGGGGTGAGGCGCTCGACGCGCGAGAGGCCGGCGCCGTTTTCGAGCACGAACTCGCGTCGATCGAGCCCCTTACCGACGAGCCAGTCGGATACCGCGCGCTGGGCGCGATCGAGGCTCGCCGGCTGCCGGGTCACCTCGGCACCAATCGTCAGGAACAGCTGCCGCGCCATCACGTTGTTGCTGAACTTGTTGATGGCGCGGATCACCTCGGCCAGCGAGTCGGATTCGTGCTGCGCCAGCCGGCGCGCGTCGGTGGGGGCGGTTCCGTCGCGCGCGTTGCCGCGCAGCGTGCCGCCGCTCGCAGTCCACAGGGACCTGAACAGCGCGTCGACGTACTGCGTCTGCGTGAGCAGGCTCACATGCCAGACCCGATCGCCGCAGGACACCGGGAAGGCGCCACGGAACTGCGGTCGCAGGGCGTCGCTGAAATCGCCACCGAGCCTGCCGCGCCAGTCGTTGCAGGGTCCTTCTGCGGCGCGGACGGTCGCGGGAACCGTCATGCCGGCGAGTGCGGGCAGCGCGTAGACACGCACCTGGCGCCCGTCGGCGTCGGGGACGAAGTGGAAGCTGACACTCTTGTAGTTGAGCAGCAACGCGTCGGGCCCCGCGTTGTAAGGTCGCAGCGACTCGCCGTCAAAAGCGCCCGGGTCATGTGGAAGGGGCTCGAACGCGCTGCGATCCAGTACCAGGTCCCCGCGGATCTCCCGTAAGCCAACACCGCGCAGGCGCTGAACCAGCAGCCACAGGTGTTCGACAACGAGGTGCGGGTCGCCGCTGCCCCGCAGGTACAGGTCGCCTTCGAGCGTGCCCTGTGTCAGGGGCGCCACGGCCAAAGCTTCCGTGCGCCAGATGTACTGTGGCCCGAGGATCTCGAGCCCGGCCAGCGTGGTTACGAGCTTCATCGTCGAGGCCGGGTTCATCGGCGTCGTCTCGTTCAGCGCCAGCGAAAGACCGCCCGCCTGCAGCGGAACAACGCTGATGCCGACGGCGCCGCTCGGCACGTTGGCCGCCTTCAGCGCCGCATTGACGGACTCCGGAATCCGCGCTGCACGCTGAGCTTGCGCGGGCAGAGCCGCGCCCAGCGCGATTGCGAGGCCCAACGCGGCCACTCGGCGGATGCGGTCGATCACTTTCCCCGTCCTTAAGCGACTGCGGCGGCTAGTTCGTTCGTCCGATGGACCCGAGGGGGAGCACTGGTTAGCCTGATTCACCGCCCATGCGCGCGCGCTGCGCGCGCTGCAATGCTGCCCGACGCCGTTGAAGTCACGCCCACTTTCTTCCACGTTGCGAAGCTTACTGGTTGCTTCGAGCACCGCGCTCTTTCTCGCCGCCTGTGGAGGCGGCACACCCACCCCGGCGCCGGCATCAGCGCCAGCCGTGCCGGCGAACCCGATTCCGGAGCCGCCCGCGGGCGGCTTCCCGCCGTCAGGGCCGACCGCGGCGCCCAGCGCCGTGCCGGGCGACGCGGAGGCGATCCGCTTCCTCGCGCAGTCGACGTTCGGGGCGACGCCGGACGAGGTCAGCCGCCTGCAGCGGCTCGGCTACAACAACTGGATCGAACAGCAGTTCCGCATCCCGCGCACATCGCACCTGGATTTCGTCGTCGGGGTGTTTCCGATTCCGCCGCCCGATGGCGTCACGGTGATCATCGATCCGCTCTACCAGTCGTTCTGGAAGCAGGCGATCACGGCGCCGGATCCGCTGCGGCAGCGTGTCACGTACGCCTTGTCTGAGATCTTTGTCACCTCCGCGGCCGATGCCGCGCTCCAGAGCGCGCCGCACGAGCTGGCGTCGTACCTCGACACGCTGTCGACGTACGCCTTCGGCAACTACCGGGACCTTCTGGAGGCGGTGACCAGGCATCCGGCCATGGGCCAGTACCTGACATCGCTCGCGAACCGCGGCGACAACGGCCGCGTCCCGGACGAGAACTATGCCCGCGAGGTGATGCAGCTGTTCTCGATCGGACTGGTCGAGCTCAATCCCGACGGCACGCCGAGGCTGGTGAACGGCAATCCGGTTGACACCTACGGCATGGACGACATCCGGGGCCTCGCGCGCGTGTTCACTGGCTGGGGCTGGGGCAACACCGGGACACCCGATCCAACCAACGGGCGCTTCGGCGGCAACAACCCGGCTGACCCGATGGCCCGTGTGATTCCGATGCAGTTCTATGCGCAGTTTCACTCTCCACTCGAGAAGCAGTTCCTCGGTACGACGGTGCCAGCGGGCACGGCCGGACCGCAGGCGCTGAAGGCTGCGCTCGACACGCTGTTCAACCATCCGAACGTTGGTCCGTTCATCGCGACGCGGCTGATCCGCCACATGGTCACGAGCAACCCAAGCCCGGCGTACGTGGGGCGGGTCGCAGCGGCCTTCGCCAACAACGGCAGTGGTGTGCGCGGTGATCTGAAGGCAACGGTGCGTGCAGCGCTGTTCGATCCGGAGGCGGTCACGCCGGCGACCGGGCCGAACGCGGGCAAGCTGCGCGAGCCCACGCTGCGCCTGGCCGCCTGGATGCGTGCGTTCAACGCGACCTCAGCGAGCGGAAACTTCCGCGTCGGCGTCCTCGACAATCAGCTCGGCGAGACGCCGATGCGCGCGCCGAGCGTGTTCAATTTCT
>Ga0335084_10002829_pt1 | contig 16814 bp, 15 predicted proteins | sample Lox_Sample_44_FD_206721 | JGI IMG/M metagenome (GOLD analysis project Ga0335084, IMG submission 206721) | Soil microbial communities from Loxahatchee National Wildlife Refuge, Florida, United States - Lox_Sample_4.4 | ecosystem: Environmental > Terrestrial > Soil > Wetlands | place: USA... | reverse complement strand
AACCTCGCCGAACTGTGGCAGCTGCCGGTGCTCTTCCTGTGCGAGAACAACCTCTACGCGATGGGCACCGCGCTCGCGCGCTCGGAATCCGAGACCGACATCCACCTCAAGGCGCAGAACTACCGCGTACCGTCCGAGTGGGTCGACGGCATGGACGTCTACGCGGTCGAGAGCGCGGTCGCGCGCGCCGCCGAGGCGGTGCGGCGCGGCGAGGGGCCGTATTTCCTGGAGCTCCGCACCTATCGCTATCGCGCGCACTCGATGGCCGACCCCGAGCTCTATCGCGGCAAGGACGAGATCGCCGAGTGGAAGAAGCGCGACCCGATCGCGACCTTCGCCGCGCGCCTGAAGGCGGACGGCCTTCTCGCCGACGCGGAGCTCGCGGCGCTCGAGAAGAGCGTGTGGCAGGACATCGACTGGGCGGTCGACGAGGCCGAGCGCGGGCCGTGGGAGCCGGTCGAGCATCTCGAGCGCGACGTCCACACCGGCAGCGACTGATGGCGAAGACGACCTTCCGCGAAGCCGCCCGCGCCGCGATGCGCGAGGCGATGCGCGCCGACCCGCGCGTGTTCCTCATGGGCGAGGACGTCGGGCGCTACGGCGGCGCGTTCGCGGTGAGCCTCGGGCTGCTCGAGGAGTTCGGGCCGGAGCGCGTCCGCGATACCCCGCTCTCGGAGTCGGCCTTCGTCGGCGCGGGCATCGGCGCCGCGGTCGGCGGCATGCACCCGATCGTCGAGGTGATGACGATCAACTTCTCGCTCCTCGCGCTCGACCAGATCGTCAACACCGCGGCGACGCTGCGCCACATGTCGGGCGGCCAGCTCAGCGTGCCGGTCGTGATCCGCATGGCGAGCGGCGGCGGCCGCGGCATGGCCGCGCAGCACTCGCATTCGTTCGAGGGCTGGTACGCCCACGTGCCCGGGCTCAAGGTCGCGGCGCCGGCGACCGTCGCCGATGCGAAGGGGCTCCTCCTCGCGGCGCTCGACGACCCCGATCCGGTGATCGTCTGCGAGAACGCGGTCCTGTACCCGATGCAGGGCGAGGACACGGACGACGCACCGATGCGGCTCGGGGTCGCGGCGGTGCGCAGGCCAGGCAAGGACGTGTCGCTCATCACCTACGGCGGCTCGCTCCCGAAGGCGCTCAAGGCGGCGGACAACCTCGCCGCGGACGGCATCGAGGCCGAAGTGCTCGATCTGCGGTCCTTGCGGCCGCTCGATGTCGATGCGATCGTCGCGACCGTCTCGAAGACGCATCGCGCGGTGATCGTGGACGAGATGTGGCGCACCGGCGGCTTCGCGGCCGAGGTGAGCGCGCAGATCGTCGAGCGCGCGTTCGACGAGCTCGACGCGCCGGTGGCGCGCGTGTGCTCGGTCGAGGTGCCGATCCCGTACGCGAAGCACCTCGAGGACGCCGCCCTGCCTTCGCCCGAGCGGATAGTCGCCGCCGCGAAGGCGCTGCTCTAGCCGGCAGGTCCCATGGACTTCCTGATGCCCAAGCTCGGCGCGGACATGACCGAGGGCCGCGTCGTCGAGTGGCTGAAAAAGCCGGGCGAGCCGATCGCGCGCGGCGAGGTCGTGCTGGTGATCGAGACCGACAAGTCGAACGTCGAGGTCGAGTCCTGGACGTCGGGCAAGCTCGAACAGATCCTCGTCGAGCCGGGCGACAAGTGGCTGCCGGTGGGCACCCGGATCGCGACGATCCAGGCGGAAGGCCCGGAGTCGGTCGTGCCGCCGGTCTTCGCGGCGCCGGCCGCGGCGCCCGCGCCGCCGGCCGCGGCCGCCCCTGCCCGGCCGGTCCCGGCCCCCGCGCCGGCGCCCCGCGCGGTCCCGTCGGCAGAGCGGCTGCACGTGTCGCCGGCGGCCAAGCGCCGCGCCGAGGCGCTCGGCGTGGCGCTCGAGTCCGTGCGCGGGACGGGCCCAGAAGGCCGGATCACGCTCGAGGACGTGGAACGCGCCGCCGCCGCGCCCGCGCCTCCCGTGACGCCCACGGCCAAACCCCCGGCCGACCGCGCCGCCCGCATGCGCGAGGCGATCGCGGCGGCGATGTCGCGGGGCAAGCGCGAGATCCCGCACTATTACTTGTCCAGCACCATCGATTTCTCCCCGGCGGCGGTATGGCTCGAGGCCCGCAACCGGGATCGGCCGGTCACCGAGCGACTGCTGTACGGCGTGCTCCTGCTGAAGGCCGTTGCCCTCGGATTGCGGGAGGTCCCCGAGCTGAACGGGTTCTGGATCGGTGGCCGCGCGACCCGGAGCGAGGCAATCCACCTCGGCGTCGCGGTGTCCCTACGCGGCGGCGGACTCGTCGCGCCCGCGCTGCGCGACGCCGACAAGCAGCCGGTCGACGAGTTGATGCGCAACTTCCAGGATCTCGTCACGCGGGCGCGCGCCGGATCGCTCCGCAGCTCGGAGATGACCGACGCGACCATCACGATCACCAGCCTCGGCGAGCGCGGCGTCGATGCGGTCTACGGCATCATCTATCCGCCGCAGCTCGCGCTCGTCGGGTTCGGCACGACAGTGGAGCGTCCGTGGGTCGTCGACGGCCAGGTGGTGCCGCGGCGCGTGATCACCGCGACGCTCTCGGGCGATCACCGCGCCACCGACGGCCATCGCGGCGGGGTGTTTCTCGACGCGGTCGGGCGCCTGCTGCAGCAACCGGAGAAGCTATGACGAACGATGAGATCCGCAGCCAGGTGCTGGCCGCCCTCGCGGCAGTCGTGCCCGAACTCGACCCCGGCGACCTCAGGCCCGACCGGCCGCTACGGGACGAGCTCGACATCGACTCGATGGACTTCCTGAATTTCACCATCGGGCTGCACAAGGCGTTCGGGATCGAGATCCCCGAGCAGGACTATCGCAAGCTCGACACGCTGAACGCCTGCGTCGACTATGTCGCCGCCGCACTCGCGGCGCGCGGCGCGAGCCCGCCCCCGCGATGACCGCGGCGGCGACCGCGAGCAGCGCTGCCGGCCCGGAGTCGCTGGTCGCGGCGCTCCGCGATCCGCGCCGCTACCCGCATCCGGTCGAGCGCGTCGAGCTGCTCGAGACGCACATCTCCTGGATCCTGCTGACCGGCAACTACGCCTACAAGCTGAAGAAGCCGGTTTCGCTCGGTTTCCTCGACTTCAGCACGCTCGAGGCGCGCCGGACCGCGTGCGAGGAGGAGCTCCGGCTGAACCGTCGCACGGCGCCCGACCTGTATCTCGAGGTCGTGCCGGTCACCGGCACCGAAACCGAGCCACGGCTCGGCGGCACGGGGCGCGCGATCGACTACGCGGTGAAGATGCGCGAATTCCCGCAGGACGCCCTCCTCGATCGCGTCGCCGCCCGCGGCGGGCTGCGGCTCGAGCTGATGGACGAGCTTGCGGCCGAGGTCGCCGCGTTCCACGCGCAGGTCGCGCGCGCCGCGGCCGGGAGCGAGTTCGGCTCGCCGGGGGACGTGATCGCGCAGGCACGGCAGAACTTCGATCAGCTGCGCTCGCTCGGTCCGGACCGGGAGAGCGCGGCCGCGCTCGGGCGGCTCGCCGAGTGGACCGAGCGCGAGTTCGCGCGCCGCGCGCCCGCCTTCGCCGCGCGCCGCGACGCCGGGTTCGTCCGCGAGTGCCATGGCGACCTGCACCTGCGCAACCTCCTGCTGCTCGACGGCCGGATCGTGCCGTTCGACTGCATCGAGTTCAACCCGCACTTCCGCTGGATCGACGTGATGAGCGAGGTCGCGTTCCTCGTCATGGATCTCGTCGACCACGGCTTCGCCGCGCACGCCGCCCGGTTCCTTGACGCGTATCTCGAGGGGACCGGCGACTACGCGGGCCTCGGCTGCCTCCGCTTCTACCTCGTGTATCGGGCGATGGTCCGGGCGAAGGTCGCGTGGATGCGGGGTCACCAGCTCCCTGCAGGCACGCCGGAACGCGGCCGGGCCGAGGGCGAGTTCGGCGACTACCTCCGGCTCGCCGAGCGCTTCGTCGCCCTCGAGCGGCGGGCGCTCGTCCTGATGCGCGGGCTCTCCGGGTCGGGCAAGAGCGCATTCTCCGGCCTGCTCGTCGAGGCGATCGGCGCGATCCGCGTGCGCTCCGACGTCGAACGGAGGCGCCTCCACGGGCTCGCCGCGGCCGAGCGGACGGGAGCCGCCGTCGGCGGCGGGATCTACGGCCAGGACGCCACCCGCCGCACCTACGCGCGGCTCGCGGAGATCGCGCGGATCGTCCTCGAGGCCGGCTTTCCCGCGGTCGTCGACGCGACGTTCCTGCTGCGCGCCGACCGGGACGCGCTGCGCGCGCTTGCGCGCGAGGCGGGGGCGACGTTTGCGATCGCCGCATGCGAGGCGCCGGAGCCGGTGCTGCGCGAACGCATCCGCGCGCGGGCGCGCGCCGGCGGCGACGCCTCGGAGGCGACCCTCGACGTGCTCGCGCGGCAGATCGCGACCGCCGAACCGCTCGTCGGCGAAGAGCTCACCTTCGCGGTCAGGGTGGACACGACCCGCGATCTCGCATCGCTCCGGGCATCTGCCGCGGCGCTCGGCGCCCGGCTCGGGGTAGGATCCTGGCAGTCGCGGGATCCCTAGCCCTGTCACGCATCCTCAACAGCGAAGCCCGGCAGCCGGTACGGTTCGACGTCTTCAACGGCGACGCCGACGGGCTCTGCGCCCTGCACCAGCTCCGCCTTGCGGCGCCGGCCGAAAGCCGCCTCGTCACCGGCACGAAGCGCGACATCGCGCTCCTCGAGCGCGCCGACGCCCGCGCGGGCGACCGCGTCACCGTGCTCGACATCTCGCTCGACCGCAACCGCGCGGCGCTGGAGCGGCTGCTCGAGCGCGGCGTCTCGGTGCAGTGGTTCGACCATCACTACGCCGGCGCGATACCGTCGCACCCGCTGCTCGAAGCGCACATCGATACGGCGCCGGAGACCTGCTCGAGCGCGATCGTCGACCGGTATCTCGCGGGGCGCCATCGGGCGTGGGCGGTCGCCGCCGCCCATGGCGACGGGCTCGCGCGCACCGCCGATGCGCTCGCGGACTCGATCGGTCTCGACGCCGGCGCACGCGAGACGCTACGCGCGCTCGGGGAGGATCTCAACTACAACGCCTACGGCGATACGGAGGCGGATCTGTGCATCCCGCCGGCCGACCTCTATCGCGAGCTCGCGCCCTACGCCGATCCGCTGCAGTTCGCCGCGAACGCCGCGATCGTCGCGCGCTTGCACGCGGGGCGTCTCGCCGACATGAACCACGCGCTCGCAGTGACGCCTTATCGCTCCGGCGTTTTCGTCCTCCCGGCCGAGGCCTGGGCGCGAAGGGTGAGCGGCAGCCTCGCCAATCATCTCGCCGCGCGCGCGCCGGACCGGGCGCACGCAATCCTCGTGCCGTGCGCCGGCGACGGTTATCGCGTGAGCATCCGCGCCCCGCGCACCGCACCGCAGGGCTGCGCCGCACTCGCGCGGGAGTTCGCGACCGGCGGCGGCCGGGAGGCGGCCGCCGGGATCGACCACCTGCCGGCGACTGACCTCGAGCGCTTCGTCGAGCGATTCGAGGCCGTATTTCGCCCCTCGGCGCCGTGAGTCCGCGCACGCTCCTCCCAGGCGCCGCATTCCGGGCCCGCGCACTGCTCCTCGGCGCGCGGCTGGAAGTGCGCGGCTGGCCGGAGGGCGAAACGCTCGGGCGGCTGCCGCTCGCCGTGCGCCTGCCCGACGACGGCGTCGCGGTGCTGTTCCGCTACGGGGTCGCGGTCCTGTTCGGCGGGACGGCGGAAGGCGAGCATGCGCTGCGCGAGCGCCTCGCCCCGCTCATCGAGCACCGCTACCGGACGATCGAAGCCGAGGAGCTCGAGGTGCGCGTGGCGGAGAGCCGGCCGGAGGGGCTGGTGGCGGGCGCACTCGCCGTGCAGTCGGCGACCCTCGAAAAGCTCCAGCTCGTCGCCGACGTCCTCTCGAAGAGCGTGCTGCTCGGCCACTACGAGACGCGCATCGCCGGTGACTTCGATCGCATCGAGCCGATGGCACTCGAGCTCGAGCGCAAGGGCCGCATCCGGGGCGGAACGCGCGAGCACCTGAAGCGCATCGGTTCGCTGCTGCTCGTCGAGCACCGCATGGTCGGTCGCGCGGAGATCGGCGACAAGCCGGAGCTCTTGTGGGAGCACCCGGAGCTCGAGCGGCTCTACGTGCTGCTCGAGACCGAGTTCGAGATCGGCGAGCGGCTCGCCGCCCTCGGCCGCAAGCTCGACCTCGCGGCCCGCACCGTGCGCACGCTGGTCGACCTGCTGGACGCGAAGCACGCGCTGCGCGTCGAGTGGTACATCGTCGCGCTGATCGTCGTCGAGATCCTGCTCACGCTCTACGCGATGTGGCGGCGCTGAGCGTCCCGGCGCTCCGCCGGTCGACCCCGCGCCACCACGCCTTGCCGGCCTCGCGGGCGACGACGATCGTCGAGGCGATCGCCGCGCAGAAGAGCCAGTCTGCGGCAGCGAGCGGCACAGTGCCGAACGCGCGCTGCAGCGCCGGAACGTAGACCACCGCGAGCTGCAGCGCGAGCCCGACCGCGACTGCGGCGAGCAGCCAGCCGTTGCGGAAGGTCCGGTGCAACGCGGTCTCCTCGTCGGAACGAGCGCAAAAGACGTCGACGAGCTCGTAGAGCACCAGCGTGGTGAACGCGAGCGTGCGCGCGTACTCGACCGAGCCGCCGCCGGCGATCAGTCCGCCGGCGAGGCCGGCGTCGAGCGCGGCGAGCGTCCCGGTGGCAATGACGATGGCCGCGACGCCGATGCCGGCCCACATGCGCGGTGAGATCACGCTCGCGGCCGGATCCCGCGGCGCGCGGCGCATCAGCGCCGGCTCCGGCGGATCGATGCCGACGGCGAGCGCGGGAAACGAGTCGGTGACGAGGTTGATCCACAGGATCTGCGTGGCGAGCAGCGGCAGCACCAGCCCCGCACCGGCGCCGGTGCCGAGCCCGATGATGCCCGCCAGCACCACGCCGAAGAACATCACCAGCACCTCGCCGAGGTTCGCCGACAGCAGGTAGCGCAGGAACTTCTGGATGTTGGCGTAGATCGACCGCCCTTCCTCGATCGCGGCGACGATCGAGGCGAAGTTGTCGTCGGCGAGCACGATGTCGGCCGCCTCTTTCGCCACGTCGGTGCCGGTGATCCCCATCGCGATGCCGATGTCGGCGGCCTTCAGCGCGGGCGCGTCGTTCACGCCATCGCCGGTCATCGCGACCACCTCGCCCCGCGCGTGCAGCGCGCGCACGATCGCGAGCTTGTGCTCGGGGCTGACGCGCGCGTAGACGCGCGTCCGGGCGGCCGCCGCGGCGAGCTCCGCGTCCGACATGCAGGCGAGGTCCGAGCCGAGCAGCGCGCGCTCGCCCCGGGGCGCGATCCCGAGCTCGGCGGCGATGGCCGAGGCGGTCGCCGGATGGTCACCGGTGATCATCACGACCTCGACGCCGGCTTCGCGCGCGGTCCGCACCGCCGCGGCCGCCTGCGGTCGCGGGGGATCGATCATGCCGATGACACCGAGCCAGACCAGATCACGCTCTTCCTCGGCGCGCGACAGCATCGCCGCGCCGGTGCACAGGCACCGCCAAGCAAGGCCGAGCGTGCGCAGCGCGTCCCCGGCGAGCCGGTCGACTGCAGCCTGGATCTCCGCCCGCCGCTCGGCGGTCAAAACGCGCACGGCGTCGCCGACCCGCTCGTGCGTGCAGCGCGCGAGCAGCACGTCGGGGGCGCCCTTCGCCATGAGCACGAGGCGGTTCCCGCCCGCGCGGTCGACGTGCAGCGTGCTCATGAGCTTGCGCTCGGCGGTGAACGGGATCTCGCCGATCCGCTCGAAGCGCGCCCCGAGCCGGACCGGGTCGAGGCCGGCCTTCATCGCTGCCACCTTCAGGGCGGCTTCGGTCGGGTCCCCGACCACCGTCCAGCGCCCGTCCCGCTCGACCACCGCCGTGTTGTTGCAGAGGCACGCCACCGTCAACGCCGATTCGGCTTCGGCGCGCAACGCGCCCGCCCCGAGCGCTCCTCCGGCGACCTGCAGCTCGCCCTCCGGTGCATAGCCGGTCCCGGTAAGGGCGATGGTGCTGCCCGCGGTCGCGAGCGCGCGCACGGTCATCTCGTTCTTCGTGAGCGTACCGGTCTTGTCGGTGCAGACGACGGTCGCCGCGCCGAGCGTCTCCACCGCCGCGAGCGTACGGACCACCGCGTTCCGCTTCGCCATGCGCTGGGTGCCGAGCGAGAGCACGACGGTCGTCACCGCGGCGAGCCCTTCCGGGACCGCGGCGACCGCGAGCGCGATCGCGTAAAGGAGGATGCCGACGAGCGCCGCGGCGGTGAAGTCCTGCTCGAGGGCGAGGATCGTTCCGCCGACGACGATCGCGATCGCGACGACGACCGCGCCGAGCGCTTTGCCGACCTTGCCGAGCTGGCGCTGGAGCGGCGTCGGCGGGCTCTCGGTGACGGCGAGCAGCCCCGCGATCCGCCCGATCTCCGCGTCCGCACCGGTTGCGGTGACGACGGCGAGACCGCGGCCGGCGCTCGCCGTCGTCCCGGAGAAGACCATGTTCGCGCGGTCGGGCAGCGAAGCGTCGGCGGCGATCGCGTCGGCGCGCTTTTCGACCGGCGTGCTCTCGCCGGTAAGCGTGCCTTCGGCCGTCCGGAGCGAGAACGCCTGCACGAGCCGCGCGTCGGCAGCAATGGTCGCGCCCTCCTCGATCGCGAGCAGGTCGCCCGGCACGATCTCCGCCGCCGGCACGCTCGCCCGCTCGCCGTCGCGCACCACGAGCGCCGTCGCGGCCGTCATCTGCTTGAGGCTCGCGAGCGCGCGCTCCGCCCGCTCCTCCTGCATGAACCCGAGCGCGGCGTCCGCGACGACGATGGCGAAGATCGTCAGCGCTTCGTAGGGGGGGTGCCCCCCGCCTTCGAACCACCAGATCCCGAGCGAGACCACAGCCGCCGCGAGCAGCAGCAGCACGAGCGGGCTCTCGAGCTGCGCGAGAAACCGCCGCCAGCGCGGGAGCGGCGGCGCGGCAGGCAGCTCGTTACGGCCGCACCGCGCGAGGCGCGCCCGCGCCTCCGCCGATGCAAGACCGCGGTCGCAGTCGGTGCCGAGGCGCGCGAGCACCTCGCCCGCCCGCAGCGCGTAGGCATTCGCCATGACCGGTCGGTCCGCCATCGACGCGATCTTGCCCGCGTGGAGGCGGGTCCGCCTGACCGGCGTCAAATCCCGGTCGCCTGCCGCGGGATGAGTTCGGGACACGGCGCGCCTGCTCCCCGGGTGGACGGCCGATTCACCCGCCGGGTAAACTGCCCCGCGCATGAGCACGATCGACGTCCTCTCCATCGGCGAGCCGCTGGTGGAGTTCAACCAGACGCGACCCGGCGAGCCGGGCTACCTGCAGGGCTTCGGCGGTGACTCCTCGAACATGATCATCGCCGCCGCGCGGTCCGGAGCACGTGCCGCGTACGCGACGCGCATCGGCGACGACGAGTTCGGGCGGGCGTTCCTCGAGCTGTGGTGCGCGGAGGGCGTGGACACGCGCGGCGTCGCGGTCGACCGCGAGGCGCACACCGCGGTGTACTTCGTCCGGCACGGCCCGCAGGGACACGTCTTCAGCTACCTCCGCGCCGGCTCGGCAGCGAGCCGCATGCGGCCCGACGACCTGTCCCCCGACCTCCTCCGGGCGGCGCGCTTCGTTCACGCGTCCGGGATCAGCATGGCGATCTCGGCCTCCGCCGCCGATACGGTCCTCGCGGCGTTCGAGGCCGCACGCGCCGGCGGCGCGAAGGTCTCGCTCGACTCGAACCTGCGCCTCAAGCTCTGGCCGCTCGCGCGCGCCCGGGCGCTGATCGGTGCCGCTGCAGCGATGGCGGACTATTTCTTTCCCAGCCTCGACGAAGCGCGCGTCCTGAGCGGCTGCGAGGAAACGGACGCGGTGCTCGACTGGGCGCACGGCCTCGGCGCGAAGGCGGTGTTCCTGAAGCTCGGCGCCGAAGGCGCGATCGCGAGCGACGGGACGCGGCGCGAGCGCGTCCCCGGGGTACCGGTGCAGGTCGTGGACGCGACCGGCGCCGGCGACTGCTTCTGCGGCACGGCGCTCGCGCGCCTCGCCGCGGGCGACTCGATCGTCGACGCGGCGCGCTACGCGAACGCGGCGGCGGCCCTTTCGACGACCGGCTTCGGCGCGGTGGCGCCGCTGCCGCGCCCCGACGCGGTGCACCGCGCCCTGACGCGGGCACCGGCCCGCTAGACTCCCGCTCGAGGTCGCACCGGACAGGGTGCTTGACCTGCGTCATGCGCCCGGCCCCGCCGACAGGGAGAATCCGGGCGGGCCCGGCGGCGAACAACAATAGGCTGACATGAACGCACTCCTTGCGAAGATCTGGACGCAGCGCTGGCGAGTGCTCGCCGGGCTGGGTGCGCTCGCGCTCGCCGGCTATCTCGCGCTCAACGCGGTGTTCGGTCCGCGGGTCGACGTGGCGAAGGTCGCCCGTCGCGACGTCGTGCAATCGGTCGTGGCGAGCGGACGCGTCGTGACGCCGTACCGCGTCGACGTCGGCAGCCAGATCACCGGCACCGTGGCCGAGGTGCCGGTGGAACAGGGCGAGCGCGTCAAGGCCGGCCAGACGCTCGTTGTCCTCGAGGCCTCCGAAGCGCGGGCGCTCGTGAAGCAGGCGGAGGTCAACGTCGCGCAGAGCGAGGCGCGGCTGCGGCAGATGCGCGAGCTGCAGCTCCCGGTCGCCGACCAGACGCTGCGCCAGGCGGAGGCCAACCTCACCAACGCGCGCGCGCAGTACGAACGCAACCGCCAGCTCTACCAGAGCGGCTACATCGGCAAGTCCGTGCTCGACGACTCCCAGCGCAACGTCGAGGTCGCCGAGAGCCAGGTCGATTCGGCGCGCAAGCAGGTCGAGACCGCGCGCCCGACCGGCAGCGACTACGCGGTCGCGGTCGCCGCGCTCGAGCAGGCGCGCGCGAACCTGCAGGCGGCGCAGGCGCGGCTCGCCTACGCGACCGTTCGCGCGCCCGCCGACGGCACCCTGATCGCGCGTGACGTCGAGCGCGGCGACGTGGTCCAGCCGGGAAAGGTGCTCTTCGTGCTCTCGCCGGTCGGCGAGACCCAGCTCGTGCTCCAGATCGACGAGCGCAACCTCGCGCGGCTGAAGCTCGGCCAGCAGGCGCTCGCCTCCGCCGACGCGTATCCGGCCGAGCGCTTCGGCGCGGAGCTCTTCTACATCAACCCCTCGGTCGATCCGCAGCGCGGCACGGTCGAGGTCAAGCTGCGCGTCCCCGCGCCGCCGGCTTACCTGCGCGAGGACATGACGGTGTCCGTGGACATCGAGGTCGATCGCCACGCCGACGCGCTCGCGCTGCCGGCCAACGCGGTCCACGACGTCGCCGGCGCGGACCCGTGGGTGCTGCACGTGAAGGACGGACGCGCGATCCGCCGGCCGGTCAAGGTGGGCCTGCGGGGCGAGGGCTCGGTGGAGATCCGCGGCGGGCTCGAGGCGGGCGACCTCGTGGTCCCCGCCGACAACACGAGCGTGAAGCCCGGCCGGCGCGTGCGCGCGGTGCCGCATGACTAGCTGGCTGCCCTTCGAATGGATCGCCGCGAGCCGCTTCCTGCGCGAGGGGCGGCTGCAGACGATCTTCATCGTCCTCGGCGTCGCGATCGGCGTCGGCGTGATCGTCTTCATGTCCGCCGCGCTCGCCGGGCAACAGGCGAACGTGATCCGCCGGGTCTTGAGCGCGCAGGCCCACATCGTCCTGCTGCCGCCGCAGGAGGTCGCCCGGCCGCTCCGCGCCGCGCCGGACGTGGCCGAGGCCGCGATCGTGCAGAAGCCCTATCAGCGCCTGCGCTCGATCGACCAGTGGCAGAAGATCGTCGCGGACATCGGCCGCATGACCAACGTGACCGCGGTCTCGCCGATGGCATCCGGCCCGATGCTGGCGGTGCGCGGCGAAGCGACCCGCGCGGTCACGGTGAGCGGCGTCGACGCGGAGCACTACTTCAAGATCGTCCCGCTGCCGGAGAAGATTGTCGCCGGCGTCGCGCGCCTCAACGCCGAGGACATCGTGGTCGGCACCGAGCTCGCGAGCGATCTCGGCGTCACGGTCGGCGACAAGCTGCGCATCGTGCCGAGCGCCGGCGCGGGCGCGACGCTCACGATCACCGGCATCGTCGACCTCGGATCGAAGAGCGCCAACCAGCGCAACGCCTACGTCGCGCTGCACACCGCCCAGGCGCTGCTCGGCCTGATCGGCGGCGTGACGAGCATCGACCTGACGGTGCCGGACATCTATGCCGCCGAGGACGTCGCGCAGGCGATCAGCGCCGCGACCGGCGTCGAGGCCGACAGCTGGATCCGCACCAACACCCAGCTCTACATCGCGATCAACGCGCAGATCGTCGCCAATACCAGCATCCGGTTCTTCGTCGGCCTGGCGATCGCGTTCGGCATTGCCGCGGTGCTGATCGTCTCGGTCACGCAGAAGTCGAAGGAGATCGGGATCCTGCGGGCGATGGGCGCCTCGCAGGGACAGATCATGCGGGTCTTCCTTCTCCAAGGCGGCGTCCTCGGGCTCGCGGGGTCGGTCTTCGGCGCGGCGCTCGGCGCGGCGGCGATCGTCGCGTGGGGCGCGCTCGTGAAGAATCCCGACGGCACGCCGCTCTTTCCGCTCGAGCTCGACCCGCGGCTCTTCGTCGGCGCCGCGGTCCTCGCAACCCTGACCGGCGTCCTTGCGGCGCTGGCGCCGGCGCTGCGCGGTGCGCGGCTCGACCCGGTGGTGGCGATCCGTGGCTGACGACGTCCTCCGGCTCGACGGCATCCGCAAGGCGTACTACGTCGGCACGCCGGTCGAGACCGAGGTGCTGCACGGCGTGGACCTGGTCCTCGGGAAAGGCGAGTTCTGCGCGCTGATGGGGCCCTCGGGCTCGGGCAAGAGCACGCTGCTCAACGTGATCGGCCTGCTCGACCGGCCGACCGGCGGCCGGCTCTTCATCGACGGCCAGGACACCGGCGGGCTGGACGACCGGGCGATCACCCGGCTCCGCGGCCGCAGCATCGGCTTCGTGTTCCAGTACCACTACCTGCTGCCCGCATTCACCGCTCTCGAGAACGTGGTGATGCCGATGCTGGTGGACCGCGGCCGGCCGGACGACGCGATGCGCCGGCGCGCGGGCGAGCTGCTCGAAAGCGTCGGCCTCACGCCGTGGCGGGACAACCTTGCGCTCAACATGTCCGGCGGCCAGCAGCAGCGCGTCGCCGTGGCGCGCGCGCTCGCCATGAATCCGCCGCTCATCCTCGCGGACGAGCCGACCGGCAACCTCGACACGAAGGCGGCGCAAGGGGTCTTCGACCTCCTGCGCCAGGTCAATCGCGCCCATGGGACGACGGTGCTGATCGTCACCCACAACCACGCCCTCGCGGCCCAGTGCGACCGGATCGTCGATCTCGTCGACGGGCGGATCATGGGCGAGCGGCGGCCCGAGGCTTCGGCGGCCCGCGTCTGAGGGCGGCTGCGCCACCCGACCGGCGGGACCGGCTTGATGAACGTCAAGCGGATCCCGGATGCGTGGCCTACTATCGGCGGGCGAAGCCCCGCCGCTTCTCGCGCAATCGAACCTTCGGAAGGTCCACAATGTACAGACGAATCGTGGTTGGAATCGACGGCAGCCCCACCGCAAACCTGGGGCTCAAGGAAGCGATCCGGCTGGCGGCCGATCAGAAGGCCCGGCTGCTGCTCGTGCACGTCATCGACGAGTTTCTCCCCGTCACTGGATTCGAGCTCGGGACATACGCGGGTGATTACATCGACGCAATGAAGGAGGTGGGCCGGAAGGTCGTCGAGCGGGCGCGAGATCTCGTGCGCGGGCGCGGCATCCCCGTGCAAACGGTCATGCTCGAGACGATCGCCGGTCCCGCGGCCGATCTGATCGTGCGCCAGGCGAAGCGATGGCGCGCCGACCTGATCGTGCTCGGCACGCACGGTCGTCGCGGCTTGCGGCGGCTCGTGCTCGGCAGCGACGCCGAACAGATCGTCCGCACGTCGCCGGTGCCGGTGCTGCTCGTCCGGGCGAGACCGGCGCCGCGGCGGCGCGGGAAACCCGCTCGCAGGCGGCGATAGACCGCTTGGACGATCGGTCGCAGCCGGCGACGGCGGCACCAGTCACCCCCTCGACCGCTGCCGCCACGGTCGAGACGTCCGGCCTCACGCGCCGGTTCGGGCTGCTCGCGGCGGTCGACGGCCTGACGATCGCGGTCGCCGGCAGGACGATCTTCGGGCTGCTCGGCACGAACGGCGCCGGCAAGACGACCGTCATCAAGATGCTCACCACGCTCCTGCCGCCGACGGCGGGGACCGCGACCGTTGCCGGGTTCGACATCGTCCGGGAAGCCTCGGCGGTGCGCCGCCACATCGGTTACGTCTCGCAGCTCGTCTCGGCCGACGGCGAGCTGACCGGGCGCGAGAACCTCCTCATCTCCGCGAAGCTCTACGGGATCGCAGGCCGCGAGCGCGGGCGACGCATCGATCAGGCGCTCGAGTTCATGGGACTCGGCGATGCCGCGGACCGGCTGGTCGGCCGCTATTCGGGCGGCATGATCCGGCGGCTCGAGATCGCGCAGTCCATGCTGCACCGGCCCGCCGTCCTCTTCCTCGACGAGCCGACGGTCGGCCTCGATCCGGCCGCGCGCCACGGTGTCTGGCAGCGCATCCTGGACCTGCGCGCCGATTTCGGGACGACCATCGTCATGACCACGCACGACATGGAGGAGGCCGATCGCCTGTGCGAGGTCGTGGCCTTCATGCACCGGGGCCGGCTCGCCGCGCTCGGCGCCCCGTCGAGCCTCAAGTCGGCGCTCGGCCCCGACGCAACGCTCGACGATGTGTTCATCCGCCTCACGGAGTCAGGCACGACCGCCGACGGGACCTATCGCGATGTCGTTCGAACACGCCGCACCGCGAGCCGTCTCGAGTAGCGCCGCGTGGATCGCCGGATTCCTCCGGCAGATGCTCGCGGTGGCGGAGTCCGATGTGCGGAAGCTCCGGCACGACCCGGCGGAACTGCTGACGCGGATCGTCCAGCCGATGCTCTGGCTCCTCGTGTTCGGGGAGGTGTTCACGCACTCGCGTGCGATCCCGACCCCCGGGATGAGCTACCTCGACTTCATGGCGCCGGGCGTGCTCGCACAAAGCGTGCTCTTCGCGGCGATCTTCTACGGCATCTCGGTCATCTGGGACCGCGATCTCGGGGTGTTGCACAAGTTCCTCGTGAGCCCCGCTCCGCGCCCCGCGCTCGTTCTCGGGCGTGCGCTCGCGTCCGGTGCGCGGGGTCTCGCACAGGCGGCCATGGTGGTCGGCCTCGCCTGGGTGCTCGGCGTGAACGTCCGGTTCGACCCGGTGCCGATCGCAGGCATCGTCGCCATGGTCATGCTCGGGTCGGCGGTCTTCGCGACCTTCTCGCTGATCGTCGCCTGCGTCGTGAAGACGCGGGAGCGGTTCATGGGGATCGGCCAGGTGCTGACGATGCCGCTCTTCTTCGCGAGCAATGCCATCTACCCGGTCGACATGATGCCGTCGTGGCTGCAGGCGATCGCGCGCGGCAACCCGCTCACCTACCAGGTCGATGCGCTCCGGGCGCTGATGATCGAGGGCGCGCACAGCACGTACGGCCTCGGCATGGATTTCGGCGTCCAGTTCCTCGCGCTCGGAGTGCTGGTCGCGATCGGCAGCCGCCTCTACCCCAACATCGTGAACTAGCGCCGAGCGCAACGGTGCTCGAGATCGACGGCTCGCACGGTGAAGGCGGCGGCCAACTGCTCCGCACGGCGGTTGCGCTTGCGGCGATCACCGGCCGCGCGATCCGTGTGCGCGGGATCCGTGCGCGACGGGACCAGCCGGGTCTTGCACCTCAGCATCTCGCGGCGGTGCGCGCGGTCGCCGCGCTCGCCGCAGGCCGCACCACGGGGCTCGAGCTCCGGTCCGATACGCTCGAGTTCCATCCCGGCGGGATCGCGGGAGGGAGCCACCGCTTCGACGTCGGCACCGCCGGCAGCGTCACGCTCGTGATGCAGGCGCTGCTCCCGGTGATGATTGCCGGCGGGAAGCCGTGCACGGCGACCGTCGTGGGCGGGACCGACGTGCGGGCCGCGCCGCCGCTCGACTACCTTCGCGAAGTGCTCCTCCCGCTCCTCGGCCGCATGGGAGCGAATGCGCGCCTCGCCGTCCGCCGCCGCGGCTACTATCCGCGGGGCGGCGGGGAGGTCGAGGTCGCGGTGCTGCCTGCGAAGGACATCCGGCCGCTCGACACGGGCACAGCCGGCGCGCTCGAGCGCATCGCAGGCGTCGCGCATGTCGGCAATCTCCCGGAGCACATCGCGACGCGCATGCGTTCGAGCGCGCTCGACCGGCTCGACCCGCCTGTCCGCGCCCGCGCGGAGATCGCAGCGCGGGCGCTCGGGCCCGACGAAGCGACCGGACAGGGCGGTGCGATCGTCGCATGGGCATCGACCGAGCACACGATCGTCGGCGCGGGGCGCGTTGCCGAACGCGGAGTCCGCGCGGAGACGCTCGGCGCAGCCGTGGGCGACGAGCTTGCGGCAGATCTGGGGGCAGGCGCGACGCTGGACGTCCACGCTGCCGACCAACTGCTCGTCTATCTGGCGCTCGCGCGCGGCGGCTCCTTTGCGACGCGCAACCTCTCGAGCCATGCGCAGACCGCGATCTGGCTGATCGGGCAATTCCTACCGGTGCAGTTCGAGGTGTCGGCGGCCGGCTCGCTCACGCGCGTCGCGGTCGTGCCGCGATGAGATGGGCCGGAGCGCC
>Ga0335084_10002827_pt1 | contig 16819 bp, 10 predicted proteins | sample Lox_Sample_44_FD_206721 | JGI IMG/M metagenome (GOLD analysis project Ga0335084, IMG submission 206721) | Soil microbial communities from Loxahatchee National Wildlife Refuge, Florida, United States - Lox_Sample_4.4 | ecosystem: Environmental > Terrestrial > Soil > Wetlands | place: USA... | reverse complement strand
CTACCGCTGCTTCCAGCGACAGCTGATCGCCGGCGGCGATCCCGGCCGGCGGGTGCAGCACGATCGCGTGGCACGGCTGGTCGCCTTCCGGATAAAGGGCCTTCTGAATGAGCAGTGGCCCGGCGTGCGTTTCGCCCGCGAGAACGGTGCGGTTGCCACGACGCTCGAACGACAACTGCAGCCGCGCGGGCCACGTGCGCGCGCTGGCCGCGGCAGCAGCCGGTTGCCCGGCAGGCGGGCGACGGTCCGCGGCGGGGTCGTTTCGCGTAGCGTCCATCTACTCCGCCCGTCGGTGTCGGCGCGCCGCCGCCTTCGAGTATGCCCCATGCGTCGGCGACCCGGAGCCGCCGTCGCGGCGCTTCGCCCGTGCGACCGCCGCCCGGCCGCGGTGGTCCGGGCCACCGCCGGCAGGCGCGCCGGGCTTCAGGATGACGCCGTACCGCCGATGCAAAGGTATCGATCGCTGATTAGGAGATTCCCTGATACGGCCGATGGCGGACCTTCGGTACCCCGCGTGCTGCTAGGCTTCAGGCCGTATCTCCCGGGTCTCGCAGACGTCGCGTGGCCGAATCCGTGGATTCCAGCTCCTTCTCCGTGAGCGCATCGAGCCGATATGCGCGCGCCCGCCAACGGCTCGCCGGCTCGGCGGCGATCTTCACCCTGTACACCGGCACCGGCTGGGTCGGCATCCTGTTGCTGCGGCGGCTCATGGACCCGACGATCGTCGCCGTGGCGCCGTCGGTCGCCCTGCCCTGGCTGCCGGTCGGATTCGGCGTTGCCGGACTGCTGTACTTCGGCCGTGGTGCCTGGCCGGGGATCTTCCTCGGCTCGCTCGTGGCATGGGGGGCGATCCAGGGCGACCCCTGGCAGTCGGTCGTGCCGGATGCCATCGGCGAGACGCTCAGCATCGTTGCGATCGTCGCGATGCTTCGTTCCTGGGGCTTCCGGCCGGCGCTCGACCGGTACCAGGATTCACTGCTGCTGCTCGGCGCACTCGCGATCGGTCGGCTGATCGCGGTCGGCGTCGATGCCATCAACGTGCCGCTGATGGCCCTGCTTCTTCGCATTCCGGACACGTACCCGGCGCTACAGGCCTTCGGCGTCACGCAGACGGGCAGCACGCTGGTGATCCACCTCGACGTGTTCGCCTTCATCGGGCGGTGGTGGGCGAACTCGGTCGCGGGCGGCGTGCTCGTCGTGCCGCTGCTCGCACTGCTGACAGCCGACCCCGCCTTGCGGCGACGATGGCCCGTGGGACTGCCGCTGCTGACGGCAGCCGTCGCTGTATGGATCGTGGTCGCGCTCGGCATGTCGGTCGACGCGTGGCGGCCGGCGCTGCTCGGCGTCGCGCTGCTGATCGTGGCGCTCGCCGCGACGTCGTTCGGCGTCGGGGTGGCCTCGGCCGCGACCCTTGTGCTCGCGATGGCTTCAGCGACCGGATTCGCACTTCGACTCGGCATGTTCGCGGGACTCAGCCCCGCTGCGCAGCTCGAGGTTGCCTGGGGCTTCCTCGCGCTGTTGTCCGGCACCGGCATGTTCCTGACGGCACTCCTCGCGCAGCGCGAGCGCGGCCGGCGCGAAATCGCCGCGTCGGTCGAGCGTTATCGCCAGCTCTTCACCTCCAATCCGTTCCCGGTGTGGGCCGAGGACCCGGTGGACGGCCGAATCCGCCTGGCCAACCCGGCGGCGCTGCGGGCCTACGGTTACAACGAAGCGCAATTCCTGGCGCTTCGCGGCGCAGACCTGCTGTCTGACGACGGCTCGCCCCGACCGCCGCAGTGGCCGGCGCGCCACTCGCTCGCGACTGTCGAGCGCCATCGGGCGGCCGGCGGCGACGAGATCGACGTTGAAGTGACCCGCGTGCCGATCGACTTCGGGGACGGGACGCTGCAGACCTGCTTCGTCGAGCCGCTTTCCGAGCGTGTCGAGCTGCGCGTCGCGGCGCTGACGGCGGGTGACCTGGAGCGCTTTCGGCTGGGCGGCGATCTGCTCCACCGCCTGAACCCGATCCTGGTCCGCGTCGGGCAACGCGCCGAGGCGTTCGAGTCGGGGGTGTCGCGCGGCGAACCGCCGGACGCAGCGCTGCTGGCGTCCATCGCCGAGGGGGTCAGCGCGGCGAGCGGGCTTTGCCGGCGCCTGACACGGGGCGCCTCGGCGCTGCAGGGCGCCGATGGCGACCTGACCGAGGCCATCCGGCAACTGCCCTCGACATTCGTCGACGCGGGACCTGAGATCCAGGTATCGGTGCAGACTCGGGCACCGGTCAATCTGTCGATCGAGCGTCGCGATCACATCTACAGGCTCGCGGAAGATGCGGTGCGGGCGGCCGTGGCGCGCGACGCCGCGCGCAACGTGCGCGTGTCCCTTGATGTGAGCCCGGCCCGGGTGCGCCTGGTCGTCGAGGACGACGGCGATCCGCTCGACACGCACCAATCGATGGCAAAGCTCGGTCTGCGTTCGATGTCATCGCGGGCGATGGCGGCACTCGGACAGCTGCAGATCGGGCGGGCCGGCGCCGGTGGCACCGCGGTCGCGTTCGAGTGCGCGCAGGACACCGGGAGCGGCGGCGCGGCACGTATGCCGGCAACGCCGCGCGGTACCCCCTGGGCCGCATCCGCCGCGGCACCGGCTGGCCGCGGCGCGGATTCGCCCGCGTCGCATCATCCCGCCGCGCGGGCCGCTCTCGATGCAGCGCTGCTGGCCACGGCGTACGTTGTGGCGGGCGCGCTCGGCTTGTGGCTGATCACGCATCTTCCCACCGCCCACGCCTCCTTCGACCCGGGCCTCGCGTTGCCATGGGTCGCGAACGGCATCGGCGTCGTCGGCCTGCTGCTGCGCGGCGAGCGACTCTGGCCGGCCGTCTTCATCGCGTCTGTCGCCGTGTGGCGGGGTATTGCCGCCGATCCCTGGATCACCGTGCTGTGCGACGCGGTCGGCGAATCGGTTGCGGCGATCGTCACCGTCAGGCTGCTCCGGCGCTGGGGCTTCCATCTGGCCTGCGACCGGTTCCGCGACATCGCGCTCCTTGCCGCGGCTGCCGCCGCGGGGCGGTCGGTGGTGTTCTTCGCCGACGCCGCCGGCATCAACGTCGCGGCCATGTTCACACCGTTCGCGGTCACGCCCGAAATGCGTACCGCATTCGCCCCGGCGGCGAGTCTGTTCGGCATCACCAACAGCGCCATCGAGGCCGGTGGCCGCTGGTGGCTCAACGGCGTCGCGGGCGTGGTACTCGCGGTTCCCGCGCTCGGCTCCTGGTCGGGCCGCCTGTGGGCAGAACTGCGGGCCCGGGTGCCGGAGCTGACCGGCTGGCTGGCTGCCCTAGGCGCCGCGGTGCTGGCGATTCTCATTGCGCCGCAGGCGGGCTGGCGGCTGTCCACCCTCGCGGTGGGGCTGGTCATCGTGACCTGGGGTGCCGCCCGCTTCGGCGTCACGCTTGCCTCGGTCGCGACGCTGTTGCTGTCTTTGGCCGCAACGACCGGCTTCATTCTGCAGGTCGGTCCGCTTGCGCCGACCGGGCCCGGCGAGGGCATCGGCGTGCTCTGGGGCTACATCGCGCTGCTCGGCGCGACCGCGCAGTTCGTTGCGACGACGCTCGCCGAGCACAACCAGGTCGTGCAAAGCCTCGAGCGAAACAGCAGGCGCTACCGCGCGCTGTTCGACGCGGTACCGCACCCGGTGTTCGCCTACGAAGTCGCCGGCGGCCGGATCCGGCTCGCCAATCGCGCGGCGATGCTGCGCTATGGATACGCGCCCGCCGACCTCGGCCGCCTCGCCCTCACCGACCTCGACTGCCAGGCGCGACTGCCGCCTGCTCCGCCGGCAGACACGATCGAACCCGTCATCGTCATGGCCCGTCACCGCACGCGGTCCGGGGACGCCTTCGACGTCGAGCTCGCGCTCACCGCTCTCGACGTCGACGGCTCGGCCGGCGCGCTCTGCTTCGCGATCGACGTCAGTGAGCGCAATCGGCTGCGGACACGCATGCTCGAGGCCACCGACCGGGAACGGCGCCACCTGGCGCGCGATCTGCATGACGGACTCGGCCAGGTGCTGACCGGGCTGCAGCTCGGCGTCTCGGCGCTCAAGCGGACCCTGGAGCGGGGCGAGCCGATCGCGGAACGGAGCGTCGCATTCGTTGTCGAGGCGGCGCGCGAGGCGCGGCGTACCGCCGACCACGTATTGCGGGGCATATCACCGCTGCAGGACACGAACGGCGATCTGCTGGGGGCGATCCGCTGTCTGGCGGATCACCTGCCGCCCGCCTACCGCAGCCAGCTGACGGTAAGTGTCTCGGCGACTGCATCGGTGGAGCTGCCGCTCGAGCAGCGCGAGCACCTCTACCAGATCGTCCGCGAGGCGGTAACCAACGCACTGAAGCATGCCCGTGCGACGCAGATCGCAGTCAATGTGTCCGTCACGGCGTCGGAAATCGAGGCACGGGTCGAGGACGACGGCATCGGCATCAGCCCCGATGTCCATTCGACCGGTATCGGGCTCGAATCGCTGAGCCTTCGCGCCGGTATGCTGCGTGGCGACCTGGCGGTGAGCCCGCGCGCCATTCGCGGCACCGTCGTGAGGTGCCGCTGCCCGCAGCCACGAACTGCCGCCTGAGCCGGAGCGCTCGGCTCGGGACGCACGCGATGCCACCCGGCCCGGGCACCAGCGGGTTCCGTGCCGGCGCCTGCCGAAGCGCGGCTGCCCGGGCTTCTCAGGCCTGCTCGAAGCCGGTGAGCACGTTGACGACGTTGATCCCGATCTCGGCCACCGCATAGCCGCCCTCGAGCACGAACAGCGTCGGGATTCGGCACGCGCCGATCATGCTGCCATACGAGGAGAAGTCGGCGGACTGCAGCCTGAAGAAGCTGATCGGATCGCCGACGAAGGTGTCGACACCGAGGGACACGACCAGCGCATCGGGTGCAAACTGCCGCACACGCTCCAGGCCCGTGGCGAGCGCTACGCGCCAGGTGGAGAAGTCAGCGGCGCGCGGCAGCGGCAGGTTGAGATTGAAGCCGGCGCCGGCGCCGGCGCCGGTCTCGTCGTCGTAGCCGGAGAAGTACGGGAAGGCATCGGCGGGATGGCCGTGGATCGAGACGAACAGCACGTCGGCGCGGTCGTAGAAGATATCCTGCGTGCCGTTGCCGTGGTGGAAGTCGACATCGAGGATCGCGACGCGCGCCGCGCCCTGATCACAGAGGTACTGCGCCGCAATCGCCGCATTGTTGAGAAAGCAGTAGCCGCCGTATAGATCGCGAGCGGCGTGGTGCCCCGGCGGGCGGCAGAGCGCGAACGCCGCGCGTGCGCCAGTGCGCAGCCGTTCGGCCCCGGTCAGTGCCACGTCGGTCGCGGCGCGCGCGGCCTCCCACGTGCCGGTCGTGATCGACGTCTCGCCCGCCATGGCGTAGTAGCCGAGTCTGCCGGCGATGCTGGCCGGGCGCCGCTGCAGCATGCGCCGCGCGGGCCAGCAGTCCGGGATCGCCTCGCCGCGGTTGCCGGCGGCTGCCCACTCGCGCGCTGCGCTGCCAAGAAAGTCCACGAAGCCGCGATCGTGCACCCGCAGCACGGGCTCGAGCCCGAAGGGGCTCGGTGCGACGACCTCACCGAGGGCGACGCTGCGCACGCGATCCAGCACGAACTCGGCGCGCTCGGGGCACTCATGCGGTGGCACCAGCTCGCCACCGTGAAGTTCCGTGCGGGCGTTGCGCAGGCGATGCTGCTCGGAGAAGACGGTGATCATGCGGCGCTCCCGGAAGGCTGCGCGCGACCGCGAAGCGGCGGGCGGGGGCTGGTCGAACCCCGCCAGTCTAGCATCGGCCCGCGCGCGCTCGATCCGGCCGGCGGCGGTAGCGCCGCGACTCAGTGATACACCGCCGATACCAGCAGGTAGGCCGTGCGCCCGGGTTCCGGCTCGAAATACCTGCGGTTCGCCTCGTTGACGATGACTGAGCCGACGTACTGGCGATCGGCGACGTTGTCGATGCGCAGCGTCTCGCTGACCGTCCAGCCGCGCCCCTGCTGCGTGAAGCCGGCGCGGATGTTCGTCGTCCAGTAGCCCGCTGCCGCGTCGCTGTTGCGATCGTCGACGTAGATCTTCGCCCGGCCGACCGTCTCGAGGGTTGCCGCAAAGCCGAGCGACGCGGCCCGCCAGGTCGCAGCGGCGTACAGCGCGTTTGCGGGCACCGCGGGCAGGCGACTGCCGGCGGCGACGGTGACCGGAACGCAGGGAACGCCGGCGCAGGACTGGTACGGCACGACGGTGACGGCGCGCATGTAGGTGTAGGCGAGGCGTGCCTCCAGGCCGTTGTTCCAGCCGGCGGCGAGCGAGAGCTCGGCGCCGCGCCGCTCGGTCTTGTCGATGTTCTCGAGCACCTGCCGGCCGCCGGAGTTCTGCTGGACCGCAAGCTCGTCGCGCGTGCTGATGTAGAAGGCCGCCAGGTCGGCACGCAGGCCACCGGCGTCGGCCTTGAGACCGAGCTCGTAGTTGTCGCTGCGCGCCGGCTGCAGGCCGGAGTTGAGGCCGGGCAGCGAGCCGTCGGTCGAGCGGTAGGCGAGGTCGTTCAGCGTCGGCGTCTCGAAGCCGCGTCCGTACGACGCATAGGCGTTGAGCCGCGGACTCGCGCGAAACGTCACTCCGGCGACCGGATTTACCGCCGAGTAGTGGATCTCGCTCTCGGGCTGTGTGCCCGCGCGAGCGCGCGACGTTACCTCGATGGCGCTGTGGCGCAGCCCGGCGAGCGCGCGCCAGCGCGCCGCCGGATCCCACTCCGCCTGGAGGTACTCGTCGACGGCATTGACGTGATTGAGGTCATCGCGGCGCAGCTCGCCAATGACGCCGAGCTCCGAGCCGGAGTAGTTCAGAAAGCCGCGGCGCGCCTCGCCAAGTGCGTCGTAGGCGACGCCCGCGGTCAGCGTGAGCGGCGTTCCGCCCGGTGCCCGCCGGTCCGTGATGTGCAGGTCGGCGCCGCGGTACTCGCGATCGAGGTCGATGACCCCGCCCGGGTGTAGCGGATTCGCGGCCTCGACGGCGCGCAGGATGGCCTGGAACTGGGTCGTACTGCGCTGGCCGGCGTAGACGGTGGCCGCGAGCTCGTCGCGCTCGGTGAGCGTCGATGTCAGCACGGCGCCCGCCTGCTGCTGCCGCAGGCTCTTGCGCGTGTTGTAGAGCAGTGCGCCCGTCCCGGCCTGCGTCGGATCCGTCTCGAGCTGGCCGCGCGTGAGCCCAAGCGGGTCCTGGACTTCCGGGGTTTCGATCGCGTTCGCGATCAGGGTCAGTACCGAGCGCGCCCCGAGTTCGATCCCGACCTTGACGTTGGCGGTATTGCGTTCCGCGCGGCTGTGGTCGCGATAGCCATCGATCTCGAAGTGCGCGGCGCTGACGACGTAGTCGGCAGCGCCAGATGCGCCGGCGCCCTTGAGCTGATAGCGCCGCGTGCCGAGACTGCCGCCAGCGGCCGTGCCGGCCAGGCCGAATCCGGGCTGGCCGGTCTCGGTGAAGATCGAGATCACGCCGCCTGATGAGTTGCCGTAAAGCGCCGAGAATGGCCCGCGCAGCACCTCGATGTGGTCGGCGGAACCCAGATCGAAGTGCGAGAACTGGCCCTGGCCGTCGGGCATCGTGCCCGGTATCCCGTCCGCGTACAGGCGCACCCCGCGCACGCCGAAGCTCGAGCGAGCGCCGAAGCCGCGTACCGACATCTGCAGATCCTGGGCGTAGTTCTGCCGGTTCTGAACGGAGAGGCCGGGTACCGTGCCGAGCGACTCGGACAGGTTGACCGCCAGCTGACCGTCCTGCAGTGTTCGGCCCGCGATGCGGTCGATCGACACCGGCAGGTCGAAGCTGCGCGCCGGCACGCGTGTGGCGGTGACGACGACGTCCTCGAGCCCCGCCGGGCTCGCCGCGCCAGGCGATTCCGCGGATGCCGTGCACGCCGCACAGAGAAGGCCGGCGGCGATCAGCCGCTGAAGGGCGCATGCGATCGGGCCGGCCCACGGATCGGGCGCTGGGGGGTGGTCGGCGAGACGCAACTGCTTCCTTCCTGCCGATGGTTCGCGGCGCACGGGCATTGTAGCGTGGCGACGGTCAGGCGTGACGCAGGCCCGGTCCTCGCCGTCCATCCGGATCCGGCGCGCGTGCCGCCCGGGGCGCCGGCCGCGCGCGTCGGGTCAATGAAGGCCGAAGCGCCGGTAGAACCCGCGCTGCATGAGGACGCCAGCGAACCGATCGACACTGCGGCGCTTGCGGCGCGCCGGTGATCCGCCCGGCCGCCAGCGCGGGGGAGGCCATGCGGCAGAAGAACTCAGATGCGGCGGGTCGTCTCGCGCTCGCCCCGGGCCGTCACGCCGAGACGGAAAACGTCGGCCAGCGGTCGGTGATCCGGCCATCCTCATAGACCAGCAGATCCCCGAACTGCAACAGCACGGCCTCGGACTGCGTCGGCCGGAAGAAGACGTAGTCATCGGCCGCCAGCACGACCGACCGTGATCCGTTCAGCATCTCCTGGTTACTGGAGCGCCCGAAGATCGGGTTGAACTCCAGGCCCGGTGGCGACTCGGGCTGCGCGAGCCAGTGTCCGCCATGAACGAAGAACGCGCGCTCGGCATTCGCATTGAAGAACGTCATCACGCCGGCGAGCGGTTCGAGCCCCGGGATCTGCGTCCGATTCAGCGCCTTGAGGACCGGCGTGGCAATGAAGGCAGCCGGCACATGGTGCGTGAGCGTGCGTGTGTCGAAGTCCTTCGGTTTGACGAAGGCCGAGCCGACCGCGACCTCGCTTGCGACCGTGTCGCGCGCGTGCAGGGCATAGGTCGGGCTGCCGGCGGTGTTGAGAGTCAGGGCCGAGGTGTCCGGTCCAAGGCGCGCACGAATGACCTCGACCGATTCCCGATAGCGACGGATCACGGTGTCGTAGGCCTTCTCGGGGCTCGGCGACTTCGGCACGTGCGGGTCGTAGCCCATCAGGCCGGCGAACGACAGGCCCGGCAGTCCCGTGATCAGGTCGAGCGCGGCGCCAAGATCCGCGGCGCTGCCGAAGCCGCCGCGATGCAGGCCGACGTCGATTTCAACGCTGACGCGCAGCACGCGATTACGGGCCCGCGCGATCGCGGCGTACTGGCGGATCCGCTCGGGGGTGTCGACCAGCCACTGCGTATCTGGGCCGGGAGCATCGATAGCGTCGCAGACCGACGCCACTTCAGCCGCGGCGAGCGGCTTGCCGAGCAGCAACTCGCCGTGCGGACGCCAACGCGCGGTCTCGAGCAGCATCGGCCCGTTGAAGACCATGAAGCGGTTGGTGCCGACCCCCGCCGCAACCTCCTCGAGCAGCTGCCGGCACGGCAGCGACTTGACGACGATGCGCGTAGCCAGCCTCGAGCCTTCGAGCGTGTGTGTCAGTGCCCGGACATTGGCGCGCAGCCGTGCGCGGTCGATCACGAGCGCTGGGCGCGCGACTCCCGCCACGCGCAGCGCTTCGGACAGCGTCCGGAAGTACGCATCATGCCGGCCGCCATGGTCGCCCCTGCGCACGGCCGCGACGGTGACTGCGGCCGCCGCCGCCACGCCGCCGAGGATGAAGCGGCGCCGGCTCCCTCGCCGCGATGCGGTCTTCCCGTCAGCCATCGACGAACAGCCCGTGCAGGTGTTCGTTCAGGAATCGCCCTTCCGGGTCCAGCGTTCGCCGCACGTCCATCGCGTCCTTCCAGCGCGGGTACAGCGGCGCGAGGTCGCGAGCGCGCAACGAATGCAGCTTGCCCCAGTGGGGGCGGCCACCATGGCGGCGCAGGATTGGCTCCACCGCGGCGAACAGCGATCGGTAGTCGTCCTTGTAGTAGGCGTGAATCGCGAGCGAGCCGGATTCGCGCCCGTAGAATGGCGAAAGCCAGGCGTCGTCCGGCGCGATCGAGCGCACCTCCAGCGGAAAGAACACGTCGCTGTGGCCGCGCTCGATGACCTGCATGACCTCCCGCAAGGCCGCCATCTGCGCCTCGCGCGGCAGGTGGAACTCCATCTCGTTGAACCGCACCGGCCGCTCGTTCGACAGCAGCTTCCAGCTGTCGTCAACCGATTCCTCCGCCGGCAGGCCGGACATCAGCGCGTGCGTCACCCGCCGACGCAGGCCCGGCAGCGGACCGAGGAGGTCGCGCAGGCGCATGAGGCTCAGCAGCGTATCCGTGTCCTGATCCGGTCCGCGCGGTTTCAGCGGTGCGTCGGTCCGGTCGGTGGCGATGACGGCTGCGAGGCCGGAGAACGGGAACGCGAAGAATTCGACCTTGTCGTGGACCGTCGACAGCACCGGCCACTCGGCCGCGACCTGCTCGAGTGGCTCGACGTAGACACGCTTGTGCACCCGCGTGAGCGGCCGGTTCTGCAGCGTGACCTGCGTGATGACGCCGAATGCTCCCGCGCCGACACGCGCCGCCGCGAAGACCTCCGGATTGCGTTCCGGGCTGCACTCGAGGATGTCGCCGCGGGCCGTGGCCAGCCGGAACGCCATCACGTTGCCATGAATCGCCTGGTAGCCGGCACCGGTGCCGTGCGTGCCGGTTCCGATCGCACCGCCGAGCGACTGCTTGTTGATGTCCGGAAGACTCAGCATCTCCTGGCCAACGGCGACCAATGCCGGGCCGAGATCGCCGAGTCGCGTGCCCGCCCAGACGGTCGCCTGCTGAGTTGCCGGGTCGGTGGCGACGACTCCACGCAGCCCATCGAGTGACAGCAGCGTGCCGGCGGTCGGCACGAGCGCGGTGAAGGAGTGCCCTGCGCCGACCGGCCGGATCGGGGCGGGGGCGCTGCGCAGCAGTTCGGCGAGCGCGGCCTCGGACTCCGGGGCCGCGCGCATGGCCGGGTAGCAGCTGGCGATCCCCGACCAGTTGCGCCAGAGCAGGTGCCCGGCGGCATCGCTCACCGGCGGCGACGGCGGCTCGCGATCGAGCCACCAGCGGCGGCCGAGTGCGCCGCCGACCACTGCCGCGCCGGTGGCGGCGGCGCCAAGAGCGAGCGCTGCGCGTCGCGAGAGCGTCATCGGCCGTCCTGGTCCGCCATGAAGGCGATCAGCGCATCGTACTCGCCCGGCGTGCAGGTGAAGCACTGGCCGCCCGCCGGCATGCCGTTGACGCCCGTCAGCACGCTCTGAACGAGCGCCGGCCTGCCCTTGGCGAGACGCGCCTTCCAGGCGGCGCGGTCGCCCGTCAGCGGCGCGTTTGCTCGCGGCTCCGAGTGGCACGCCCGGCACGAGCGCTCGTAAAGCTCCGCAAGGTGGGCGTCGCCGGGCTTGAGCGAAGCGGCGCGAGCCGCGATCTGCGCAGGCGTAGGCGGCGGCCCACCGCAGCCGGAGAGTGCAACGAGCACGGTGCAGCTGAACAACGAACGTAGCCGGCTGTCGATGGTCATGCGGTCCGGACCTGTGCCGCCAATTGTAGCCCGGCGGGGAAATGCGGGCCGCCGCCGCCGCCGCCGCGCTCACGCGCGGTCGGCGGCGCCCGTTGCGCAATCGCGACCGGTACGCGACGCGATCGTCGCCACTTCGCGGCGCGCCGGCTATTGGGGAATGTGGAAAACCGCGAGCTTGTTGCCGTCGAGGTCGCGGAAATATCCCGCGTAGAAGTCGTCACCGCGCGGCCCGGCCGGGCCCTCGTCCTTGCCGCCGAGCTCGATCGCCTTCTTGTACACCGCGTCGACTTCTGCCTTGGAGCGCGCGGCCAGCGACACCATCGTGCCATTGCCCGCAGTCGCGGCCTTGCCGTCGTAGGGCTTGATCACGGAGAGCATCGGAGCCGCCGGGCTGGTGCTCCAAGAAATGAAGCGATCTGTTTCCCAGCCACGCTTCGCGCCGAGGACGGCGAGCAAGGCGTCGTAGAATTTCGCTGCCCGCTCCATGTTGTTCGTCCCGAGAGTCACGTACCCAATCATGTCCGCTCCTTGTGGTTCGCTTCACTGAACGCCGACCGTCCCCCGGCGGCTGCGCCAACTCTAAGGCCTAAGACGGCGTCACGGCGATGGATCGCGCGCCGGGAACGTTCGGAGCTGCGGCGGACGGCACGCGGCGATGCACGATGGACCGACGTCGGGACGGGATTGGGCGATCGAATGCGCGATGGTGCAATGCACCAATCCTGCGCAGGCCTCCCCGGGATGCGCATCGACCGCCGAGCCGCTCTGCGGTCGGTCCGACGAGCGCGCGGCAGCGAGCGCGGCCTGCGGGCCGTCCCGCGGCGGCCCTCGGGGACCGCTCGTGCGTGGTGGTCCGTGGTGGCGGTATCGGCAACGCCGGCACGACGAGGGCTGCGACGCTCCGGCTGACGCGCTGGCGCGCCTTCACCGGGATGCATGCCGGAGCGAACTCGCTGCCGTCGTATGGTTCGTCGGAATGGCGGGGCGAAGCTGTGACCAGCGGCGCGTCGTCGGTGGCGAAGCAATGCACGCGCGGCGTGCGGATCTGTACGGTTGACGGGCGCGCCCTCGGGTGCGCACTATCACCGCGGGTCGCACCGCCTCGCCTGGCAGCACGCCCGTGCATCGCCGGGCCCGTCTGCCCACAACGTCTGCTGTCCGTGTCTCACCGGGGTCCGCCACATGCCGGGATTCGAACCGTCGCCGCGCGTCGTCGAGCTGCGCAAGCGCCTCACGGCGTTCATGGAGCAGCACGTCTACCCGAACGAGGCCACGTGGGCTGCCCAGGTAACTGCCAACCGCTGGCAGCCGACCGCGATCATCGAGGAACTCAAGGTCAAGGCGCGCGCCGCGGGGCTGTGGAACCTGTTCCTGCCCGAGTCCGAGCGCGGTGCGGGGCTGACGAATCTCGAGTACGCGACCCTGTGCGAGGTCATGGGCCGCTCGCCGATCGGCGCGGAGCCATTCAACTGCTCGGCGCCGGACACCGGCAACATGGAAGTGCTGGAGCGCTACGGCAGCGACGCGCAGAAGCGGGAGTGGCTCGAGCCATTGCTCGACGGCCGGATCCGCAGCTGCTTTGCGATGACGGAGCCCGCCGTGGCGAGCTCGGACGCGACCAACATCCAGGCATCGATCGTCCGGGACGGCGACGGCTACATCGTCAACGGCCGCAAGTGGTGGACCTCGGGCGCCGGGGACCCGCGCTGCAAGATCGCGATCTTCATGGGACGCTCCAACCCGGGTGCGCCCGCCCATCTGCAGCAATCGATGATCCTCGTGCCGATGGACGCTCCCGGTGTCAGGATTGAACGCATGCTGACCGTGTTCGGCTACGACGATGCGCCACATGGCCACGGCGAGGTCAGCTTCACGAACGTTCGGGTGCCGGCTGCGAGCCTGCTGCTCGGCGAGGGCCGCGGCTTCGAGATCGCGCAGGGCCGCCTGGGTCCCGGGCGCATTCACCACTGCATGCGCGCGATCGGCGTCGCCGAGCGCGCGCTCGAAGCGATGTGTCGCCGCGTGCGCAATCGAGTCGCCTTCGGCCGGACGCTCGCCGAGCAGGGCACGATCCGCCGTGACATCGCGGACTCGCGCATCGAGATCGATCAGGCGCGTCTGCTGACGCTGCAGGCGGCGCACATGATGGACACCGTCGGCAACAAGGCGGCGCGCACCGAGATTGCGATGATCAAGGTCGTGGCGCCGAACGTGGCACTGCGCGTGCTCGACCGCGCGATTCAGGCTCACGGTGGCATGGGCGTCTGCCAGGACACGTTTCTCGCCTTCGCCTGGTCGAACGTCAGGACGCTGCGGCTCGCCGACGGTCCCGACGAAGTGCATCGCGAGAGCATCGCCAAGGGCGAGCTCAAGAGATCGGCGGCGAGGACCTGAGCGGGATGTACGCATGGCAGTGCGCTGAGCCGACCGGCGTCGATGCCCTGCGCTGGGCCGAGACGACGACGCCCGCGCCCGGCCCCGGCGAGGCTCGCGTGGCGATCCGGGCCGCGAGCCTCAACTTTCCGGATCTGCTGGTAGTGCAGGGCAAATACCAGGTCAAGCCGGCGCCGCCGTTCGTGCCCGGCGCCGAATTCTCCGGTGTCGTGGAGGCGCTCGGCGAGGGGGTGACGCATCTCGGGATCGGCCAGCCGGTGATGTCGGTGGCGGTGACCGGCGCGTTCGCCACGCATGCCTGCACGTCGGCGGAGCGCCTGGTCCCGGCACCGCCGGGCATGCCCTTCGAGGACGCCGCGGCGTTCCTGATGACCTACGGGACATCGCACCATGCGCTTGTCGACCGCGCGGCGCTGAAGGCCGGTGAGACGGTGCTCGTGCTCGGCGCCGCAGGCGGCGTCGGCACGGCCGCCGTGCAGATCTCGAAGGCGGCCGGGGCGCGGGTGATCGCGGCCGTGTCGACCGACGAGAAGGCGACGTTGTGCCGCTCGATCGGGGCGGATGAGGTGATCAACTATTCGACGTCGGGACTGCGCGATCCGCTCAAGGCGCTCACCGCAGGCCGCGGTCCGGACGTGATCTACGATCCGGTCGGCGGCAGCGTCGCGGAGCCGGCATTTCGCTCAATTGCCTGGCGTGGTCGCTACCTCGTCGTCGGCTTCGCGCAGGGCGACATTCCGAGCCTGCCGCTCAACCTGCCGCTGCTCAAGGGCGCATCGCTCGTTGGCGTGTATTGGGGAGATTTCGTACGACGCGAGCCGGTGGCCTTCGCGCGGAGCCTCACCGAACTGGGCAGGTGGTACGGTGGCGGGCGGATTAAACCCGTGCTTGACCGGATCCTGCCGATGGGCCAGCTCGGCGAGGCATTTGCACGCATGGCGACGCGCCAGGCGCTCGGCAAGATCGTGCTGATCAACGCGCCTGCCGCCTGAGCCGCCGGAGCGGGGGAAGCGCATGCGCGCGACGATTGACTTCCTGCTGTATGACTGGCTGGGCATCGAGTCGCTGCTCGAGCGGGCGCGCTTCGCCGACCACTCGCGCGCGACCTTTTCCGAAGTGCTTGATACCTGCGAGCGCATTGCGCGTGACAAAGTCGCGCCCTTCAATCGCGCGGCCGACACCGAGGAACCGCGCATCGAGAACGGCGGTGTTGTGCTCCCGCGGTCATCGGTCGAGGCGGCGCGCGCCTACGTCGAGTCGGGCATGCTGGCGGCGGCCCAGGACTACGGGACGGGCGGCATGCAGCTGCCGAGCACCGTGGAGATGGCGGCTAACAGCTTCTACTCGAAGGCCGGCGTCGGTGTCGGCGGCGGCATGATGCTGACGAGCGGCAACGCCAACCTGCTCATGGTCCACGGCAGCGCAACCCAGCGGGCCGTATTCGCCCGCAACGAGTTCTCCGGTCGCTGGTTCGGCACGATGTGCCTGTCGGAGTCCCAGGCCGGCTCGAGTCTCTCCGACATCCTGACGCGGGCGGAACCGGACGGCGCCGATCACGACACCGATCCGCTCGGGCCGCGCTACCGGCTGCGCGGCAACAAGATGTGGATCAGCAATGGTGACCACGAGATCACCGAGAACATCGTCCACCTCGTGCTCGCCAAGATCCCCGGCGCCGACGGCCGGCTGCCGCCGGGCACCCGCGGGATCTCGCTGTTCATCGTGCCGAAGCGCCTGGTCGACGCCGACGGCCGGCTCACCGGCGAGCGCAACGACGTCGCGCTCGCGGGCCTCAATCACAAACTGGGATACCGCGGCATCCCGAACACGCTGCTCAATTTCGGCGAGGGACGCTTCCCGGTCCGAGGCGCAAGCGGCGCGCTTGGCTACCGCGTCGGCGGCCCGGGCGACGGGCTGCGCTGCATGTTCCACATGATGAACGAGGCGCGCATCGCGATCGGGCTCGGAGCGGTGACGATCGGATATGCGGGCTACGAGGCGAGCCTCGAGTATGCCCGCGGCCGCACGCAAGGCCGCCCGGTCGGCCCTGACGGCAAGGATCCGGCGCAGCCGCCCGTCAGGATCATCGAGCACGGTGACGTCAAGCGCATGCTGCTGGCGCAGAAGGCCTACGTCGAGGGCGGACTCGCGCTCGAGCTCTACTGTGCAAGGCTGGTCGACGAGCAGCGTACCGGCGATCCGGCAGCCGCGCGCGATGCGGCGACACTGCTAGAGGTGCTGACGCCGATCGCCAAGAGCTGGCCGAGCGAGTGGTGCCTCGAGGCGAACAGCCTCGCCATCCAGGTGCACGGCGGCTACGGCTACACCCGCGATTTCGCCGTGGAGCAATACTGGCGCGACAACCGCCTGAACATGATCCACGAGGGGACCCACGGGATCCAGGCGCTCGACCTGCTCGGCCGCAAGGTGCGGATGGACGCCGGGGCGGGTCTCAACCTGCTCGCCGCACGCATCGCCGGAACGGTGGCGGCAGCCAGCGTGACCCCGCTCGGCAGCCAGGCGGTGGCGCTCGCCGCTGCCATCGAGCGAATCACCGCGGCGACGCGGTCGGCGTGGGCGACGGGTGTGCCGGAGGAGGCGCTGGCGAATGCGATGCCGTACATGCAGGCGTTCGGCCACGTCGTCGTCGCCTGGCTGTGGCTCGACGTCGCGCTTGCCGCGCAGCGTGCGCTGGCGAGCGGCGGCGCCGCGCCGCGAGCCGACTTCTGCCGCGGCAAGCTGCAGGCGGCGCGCTATTTCTCCGAATTCGAGCTGCCGAAGATCGACGCATGGCTCGCCGTGGTCGCGAGCCGCAATCCGACCTGCCGCGACATGCGCGAGGAGTGGTTCCAGACATGAGCACACCCGTAATGCAATTGTTCGACCTCGCGGGGCGCACCGCGCTGGTGACCGGCGGATCGCGCGGTCTCGGCCTGCAGGTTGCCGAGGCGCTCGGCGAGGCTGGCGCGCGCCTGGTGCTCACGGCGCGCAAGGCAGCGGAGCTTACCGCCGCGGTCGAGCACCTCCGGGGTCGCGGTA
>Ga0335084_10002826_pt1 | contig 16827 bp, 14 predicted proteins | sample Lox_Sample_44_FD_206721 | JGI IMG/M metagenome (GOLD analysis project Ga0335084, IMG submission 206721) | Soil microbial communities from Loxahatchee National Wildlife Refuge, Florida, United States - Lox_Sample_4.4 | ecosystem: Environmental > Terrestrial > Soil > Wetlands | place: USA... | reverse complement strand
GCTTTTCTCCGCCTTGCGCTTGCGGTACCAACTCCAGCCGAACAGGCCGGCGAGCAAGGCGACGATGCCAGCGAGTCCGAGCTGAGTCGTTGTGTTCCCGAGCAGATCGCCGACGAAGCTCGGCTCTTCGGCCGGCGCCGGAGGCGGCGGAGCCGCCTTCTTCACTGGGGGCGCCGCCGCGGGCGGCGGAGCCGGCGCAGCTGTGGTCACGGCGGGCGGCGGGGCGGCAGCCGGTGCCGGCGCCGGGGCGGCTGCGGTTGGAGTGGCTGGCGCAGGTGTCGGCGCCGTCACGACCGGCGCCGGCGTCGGTGCCGGTGCAGCGACAGGAGGCGCAGCCTTCTTCTCTTCGGCCTGCTTCTGCGCCTGGGCGCCGGACTTGCTCTGGATCTCGAGCGCCTTCTGAATCGCTTCGTTGGTCTTCTTCAGCTGGGCCGCGCGATCCTGCTCTTCCTTCAGCGCCCGTTGCTTGGCGGCGGCCTCATCGGCCTTGGCCGCAGCAGCCGCTCCGGACGACGCCTTGTCTTCGGCACGGGCGATCTTCAGCTGGTCACCGCCCGGCTTGGCCGCGGCACTCTTGTCTTCAACCTTGGTCGTGACCTTACCGCCGCCGGCTGCGGCGCTCGGCGCCGCCGCGACTGGCGCCGCACCTGCGGCCTGTGCGAGCCGGCTGCGGTATTGCGCGAAGTCGGCGCTCTGGGCGGACACCTCCTTGCGCGTCTCGGCGCCGGAAAGTCCCGAGGCCTCGGCATCGGACGGAATCGTCAGCTGCGCACCTGCGCGCAGCAGGTTCATATTCTTTGAAATGAAGGCGTCCGGATTGGCCCGGAACAGCGCGACCAGCATCTGGTCGAGCGACGCCGCACTGCGGTTCTGGTTAGCGATCTTGCCCAGCGTGTCGCCGGGCTTGACGGTATAGGCGCCCTCCGAGGCCGTCGCCATCGACGGTGCCGAAGCGGTGCGCGGGGGCGGCAACGGCGCGGCGGCCTGGGCCGGCGGCGGAGCGGCCGCAGCAGCCGCGGCGGGCGGCGGCGTGACAGGAGCCGGAGCCGAAGCCCGCGGCAGCGGAACTGGCGCAGCCGCGAGAGGAGCCGGCGGTGCCGCCGGGGCAACCACGTCCGGCGTGCCCTTCAGGGCCGGCGGGTCCAGCAACACCGTGTATTCGCGGATCACCCGGCCGGTGGCCCAGGTGAGTTCGACCATCATGTCGAGGTAGGGCTCGTTAACCGGCTGCGCCGACGAAATGCGCACCAGATAGGTGCCGTCCTGACGCCGGTCCAGCGCAAAGCGGATGTTCGTAAGTGCCGGATTGAATTCGAGATTAGCGGCTCGGAACGCCGACAGCGGGGCCAGCTTGACCTGTAGCGTGGGCGCCTCGTCGCGCCCGACGGACGTGACCTCCAGTTCTGCCCGCAGCGGCTGCCCAAGGCCGGACTGCACCGAGAGGCGGCCAAGCCCCGCCGCATCGGCCTGGGCAGCAGCCAGCCCGAGGCTAAACGCGAGCGAAAGCGCGCACCAAATGGGCGCGCGCGAGAATTTTTCGGATGGCATTCAGCCCCCTGCCGAATCGGACATGTTTTTCGAACTTAACATCATGGACTTAGGGCGGCAAGCTTAGAAAAAGCCGTAACTCACGCCTTTATGTGAGAAATCCAACGCCGCGCCAGCAGCGCGTTGCGCGCCAGAACTACAGCTTGCCGAGCAGGATGCGCAGCATGCGGCGCAACGGTTCGGCCGCGCCCCACAGCAACTGGTCTCCCACCGTGAAGGCACCGACATAGTCGGCACCCAGCGCAAGCTTGCGCAGCCGTCCGACCGGGATTGACATAGTGCCGGTGACTGCGGCAGGCGTCAGCTCGCGGATGCTCGCATCCTTGGTGTTGGGCACGAGCTTCACCCACGGATTGTCGTCACGAATCATCTGCTCGATCTGCGCCAGAGGAACATCACGCCTGAGCTTGATGGTCAACGACTGCGAGTGGCAGCGCATCGCGCCGATGCGCACGCAGATCGAGTCGATCGGTACCGCCCCAGTGCCGAATCCGGGGCCGCGGCCGAGAATCTTGTTGGTCTCGGCGCCGCCCTTCCACTCTTCGAGGCTGGTGCCGTCGCCGCGATCGGCATCGATCCACGGGATCAGGTTCCCCGCCAGCGGGACGATGAAGTTCTGTGTCTCGTCGTCACCGAGCGCGCGCTGCTTGCCGATGACGCGGCGGTCGATCTCGAGAATGGCGCTCGACGGGTCCGCGAGCAGGTCGCGCACCTCGGCATTCAGAGTCCCGAACTGGGTCAGCAACTCGCGCATGTGCGGCGCGCCGCCGCCCGATGCGGCCTGGTAGGTGGTGCAGGTCATCCACTCGACCAGGTCCTGCTTGAACAGCGCCCCCACGCCGATCAGCATGCAGCTCACCGTGCAGTTGCCGCCGATGTAGTTCCTGATCCCCCGCTTTAGCGCCGCATCGATCACCGGGCGGTTCACCGGGTCGAGGATGATCACTGCATCGTCCTGCATGCGCAGCGTCTTGGCGGCGTCGATCCAGTAGCCGTTCCAGCCTGTCGCGCGGAGCTTCGGGTAAATCTCCTTCGTGTAATCGCTGCCCTGGCACGTGATGACGGTGTCCTGCTGAGCCAGCGCGGCGATGTCGTCGGCCCGTTTCAGCGTGCCTTGCGAGCGCGGCACCGCCGGAGCCGAACCACCCGCGTTGGACGTGCTGAAAAAGGTCGTGTCGACCAGTTCGAAGTCGCGTTCCGCGCTCATACGGTCCATCAGCACAGACCCGACCATTCCACGCCACCCGACGATCCCGACTTTCATTCCTGCCCTCTCGACTTTCGAACCCTGTGCGCCACGTCTCAGGAGAGCGCAGCGACGACCGCGTTGCCCATCGCGGCGGTTCCCACCGGCGTCGCGCCCGGCTCCGCGATGTCCATCGTCCGCAGACCCTGCGCGAGCACACGCCGCACTGCGGCTTCGATCCGGTCCGCCTGGTCGGCGCAATCCAGTGAGTAGCGCAGCATCATCGCCGCCGACAGGATCGTCGCGAGCGGGTTGGCCACGCCCTTGCCCGCGATATCGGGCGCACTACCATGCGACGGCTCGTACAGCCCCCGGTTGCGCTCGTTCAGCGACGCCGACGGCAGCATGCCGATCGATCCGGTCAGCATCGCCGCCTCGTCGGAGAGTATGTCGCCGAACATGTTCCCCGTCACGATCACGTCAAACTTCTTCGGCGCCTTCACGAGCTGCATCGCGGCGTTGTCGACGTACATGTGCTCCAGCTCGACATCCGCATAGGCCGTGTGGACCTCGGTCACGACGTCCTTCCAGAACTGGAAGGTCTCCAGCACGTTGGCCTTGTCGACGCTGGTGACCTTCTTCGACCGTTTGCGCGCGGCCCGGAACGCGACATGGGCGATGCGCTCGATCTCGGGGCGGCTGTAGCGCATCGTGTCGAAGGCTTCCGGCGCGCCCGCGAACGCGCCGTCGGGAGCGGCGCGTCGCCCGCGCGGCTGGCCGAAATAGATGTCGCCGGTGAGCTCGCGCACGATCAGCAGGTCGAGCCCCGCGATCAGCTCGGGCTTCAGGCTCGAGGCGCCGGTCAGTTCGGCATAGCAGATCGCCGGGCGCAGGTTGGCGAACAGGCCAAGGTGCCTGCGCAGGCCGAGGATCGCCTGCTCGGGACGCAATGCGCGCTCGAGCTTGTCGTATTTCCAGTCGCCAACGGCGCCGAACAGCACTGCATCGGCGGCCTGCGCGAGCTTCAGCGTGGCTTGCGGAAGCGGGTGCCCGTGCGCGTCATAGGCCGCGCCACCGACCTCGGCAAACTCGAACTCGAAGCGCTCACCCAGCGCCCTCAGCACCTTGACCGCCTCGGCCACGATCTCCTTGCCGATGCCGTCTCCCGGCAGTACGGCGATCTTCATTCGAACCGGTTGAGCCAGTCGACGATGACGCGCTCACAGAACTTGAATGCGAAATAGCAGGCGAGCGCGCCGTAGCCGGACAGCAGCAGCTCGATCAGTTGCCGCGCGGCGCCGTCGGCGAGCGCCTCGGTACCGTGCTCGGCGATCAGGTTCAGGTTCGCGGACAGCAGGTGAACGAGGTTCAGCGACAGCAACGCGAACCCTAAGAACGCCACACCGGCAGCGAGGAACACGAGCCAGGGCCGGCGCTTGAAGGCGGCGCCGAGCCCGGCGGTGGCCCGCCGCAGCGGCTCGTACGCCGCCATCACTTGCGACCCGCCACGAGCCACGGCTGCTGTGCCAGGCGCTGCTGCTCGAAAGCCGCGATCTTGTCCCTGTGCCGCAGCGTGAGCCCGATGTCGTCGAGGCCGTTGACGAGGCAGTACTTGCTGAAGGCCGCCACCTCGAACGAATGCTCGCGCCCATCCGGCTCAACCACGACTTGGCGGGGCAAATCGACTGTCAGCTGGTAGCCGACGTGCGCCGCAACCTCGTTGAAAAGCCGGTCGAGCACGATCTCGTGCAGAACCACCGCCAGCAAACCGTTCTTCAGGCTGTTGTTGTGGAAGATGTCGGCGAAACTCGGCGCGATCAGCACGCGAAAACCATTCTGCAGCAGTGCCCACGGCGCGTGCTCGCGCGACGATCCGCAGCCGAAGTTCCTGCGCGCCAGCAGGATCGAAGCGCCGCGATAGCGCGGCTGGTTGAGCACGAAGTCCGGGTTCAGCGGGCGGGCGGTATGGTCCATGCCGGGTTCGCCGTGATCGAGGTAGCGCCACTCGTCGAACAGATTCGGGCCGAAGCCCGTCCGCCTGATCGACTTCAGGAACTGCTTCGGAATGATCGCGTCCGTGTCGACGTTGGCGCGATCGAGCGGCGCAACGAGCCCGGTGTGGACGGTGAAGGCGTCCAAGATCGCTCCTTACATCTTCTTCTTGGTGTCGGTCGCGGCCTTGTCGACCGCACTGCCGGCGGCCTCGATGTCCTTGCCCATGCCAGCGATCGTGGTGCACCCAGCGATAGCCAGGACGGCCGCCAAGAGGACGAGCACTTTCATTGGAGTCTCCTGACGTCGGCAAAATGGCCCTCGAGGGCGGCCACGGCCGCCATGGCGGGCGAGACGAGGTGGGTGCGTCCGCCGGCGCCCTGCCGTCCTTCGAAATTGCGGTTGCTCGTGGAAGCGCAGCGTTCACCCGGCTCCAGGCGATCGGCGTTCATCGCCAAGCACATCGAGCAGCCGGGCTCACGCCATTCGAAACCGGCCGCGCGGAAGATCTCGTGCAGCCCCTCGCGTTCGGCCTGCGCCTTTACGAGACCCGAGCCGGGCACCACCATCGCGAGCTTCACGGTCGGCGACACACGCTTGCCGAGCCGCTTCACCACCCAGGCGGCTTCGCGCAGATCCTCGATGCGCGAGTTCGTGCACGAACCGATAAAGACCTTGTCGACGCGGATGTCAGCGATCCGCGTCTTCGGCGCCAGGCCCATGTAATGCAGTGCGCGCTCGATGCTCTCGCGCTTGACCGGGTCCTTCTCGACATCGGGGTCCGGTACGGCGCCATCGATGGTCGTGACCATCTCGGGCGAGGTGCCCCAGGTCACCTGGGGTCTGATCTCTTCGGCGCGCAGTTCGACGACATGGTCGAAATGAGCCCCCGGGTCCGAGTGCAGCGTGCGCCAGTGCGCGGCCGCCTGCTCGAACATCGGCCCCTGCGGCGCGAACGGACGCCCGCGGACGTACTCGATCGTCTTCTCGTCGACCGCCACCATACCGGCCCGTGCACCGGCCTCGATTGCCATGTTGCAGACGGTCATGCGGCCCTCGACCGACAGCGCCTCGATCGCGCTCCCGGCGAATTCGATCGCATAGCCCGTGCCGCCCGCGGTACCGATGCGGCCGATGATCGCGAGCACGATGTCCTTCGCGGCGCATCCCGCGGGCAGAGTGCCATCCACCCGCACCTGCAGGTTCTTCGCCTTCCTGGTGAGCAGCGTCTGGGTGGCCAGCACGTGCTCGACCTCGCTGGTGCCTATGCCAAACGCCAGCGCCCCAAAGGCGCCGTGCGTGCTGGTGTGGGAATCGCCGCAGACCACCGTCATGCCCGGCAGCGTGGCGCCCTGCTCCGGCCCGATCACGTGCACGATGCCCTGCCGTCGATCGAGGAACGGGAAATAGGCGGCAGCCCCGAACTCGCGGATGTTGGCGTCCAGCGTCGTCACCTGCTCGCGCGACACGGGGTCGACGATGCCAGCGTAGCCTCGATCCCATCCGGTGGTCGGCGTGTTGTGATCCGCGGTGGCGACGATCGAGGTGATGCGAAAAGGCGTGCGCCCGGCATTGCGCAGACCCTCGAAGGCCTGCGGGCTGGTCACCTCATGGACCAGATGCCGGTCGATGTACAGCAGCGTCGTGCCGTCGTCCTCGACGTGCACCACGTGGTCATCCCAGAGCTTGTCGTACAGCGTGCGGACAGACATGGATCGGAAGCGGCGGGCGCCGGCTAGGCGCACGCGGAGAGGAGGCGCGCGGGGCGGTGAATTATGCCATTCGATGCTCGCGCTTCGGCGCGCTCCGGCACCTCAGGGTGCTCGCGTTCCGCCCATGGGAACGGCGGCGGCGCCGTACGGTCTCACCGCAACTGCCGAACCGCACAGGAGGCACCTTGGATCGACCCGACAATCGACGGACCCTGCGCCGCCGTCACTTCGTCGCGGCGCTCGCCGGCGCCACCGTGGCGCCGCTTGCGTCACGCGCCACGGCACAGGGGGGCACTCCGCCAACGCCGTCCCAGGCGCTCGGTCCGTTTTATCCGCGCGATGCGTCCGAGCGCCCGGACGCCACGGACGCGGACCTGCTCGTGGTCGAAGGCGATCGTGTCCTGACGCAGGGCATGCCAATCTTCCTGCGCGTCCGGGTCGTCGATCGCGACCTGCGCCCTATCGTGGGTGCGAGGGTCGAGATCTGGCAGTGCGACGCCATGTCGGTCTATCACCACCCCGCTGGCGGCGCGGAGGCCGAACGCGATCCGAACTTCCAGGGCTATGGTGTCGACCGCACCGATCCTTCCGGCATCTTCCGCTTCCGCACGATCCTGCCGGTGGCCTATCCGGGCCGCACTCCGCACATCCACGTACGGGTCCAACCGGAGGGAAGGCGCGGACTCGCGACTCAGCTTTACCTGCCGGGTGAGCCCGGCAACGCCCGCGACTTCCTGTTCAGCCACCTCGCTCCCGAGGAACAGAAAGCATTGCTGCTGAGGCTCGAGCCGAGCCACGGCAGCAGCGAGCCGCTGGCGCGGGCAACCCGCATGACCGCCAGCGCGCAACTCGTGCTGGCGTGATCGGCCGCACGCGCTACTTCGTCGCCACCTTCGCCTTTTCGTAGAGCGGCACCACCTTCGCCACATAGGTCTGCAGCTCACGCATGCGCGTTTCGTTGCTCGGGTGGGTGGAGAGCCACTCGGGCGGGCTGCCCGACGAAGCCTGCGCCATTTTCTGCCAGAGCGTCAGCGCGGCGCGCGGATCATAGCCGGCCCGCGCCGCGAGTTCGACGCCGATGATGTCGGCTTCCTGCTCGTTCTCGCGACTGTTCGGGAGCACGAAGACCGCCTGCGATACGGTGCCGGCCAGCTGCGGATCGATGTAGACGCCGGTGAAGATCCCGAGCGCGATCGCACCGACGGTCGTCGCCGTATCGGTCGCCATCTGCCGCCCCATCCGCTCGCGTGCGTGTTCGCGCAGGGCGTGGGCGATTTCGTGGCCCATCACCGCGGCGAGCTCGTCGTCGGTGAGGTTGAGCCGCTCGATCAGCGCCGTGTAGACGGCGATCTTGCCGCCCGGCATGCACCACGCGTTGATGTCCTTTGACGTCAGCACGTTCTCTTCCCACTTCCACTTGACCGCGTCCGGCCGGAACACCGCGACCTGCGGGATCAGCCTGGCCGCGACCGCACGCACGCGCTGCACCTGCTGCGGATTCTGGTTCAGCAGCCCCTTCTTCTGCGCCTGGGCCAGAACCTGCGCGTACGCCTGCGCCGCCTGCTTCTCGACCTGTTCGCTCGAGACCAGCGTGCTCATCGACTGCTTGCGGTTGATGCCGACTTCGCCGCCCTGCGTCGTCTGCACCGACTTGCAGGCGCCCAGCGCAACGGAGATCAACATGGCCGCGACAACCGGCCGCACCCATGGCGACGCATTCATCGTTCACACACTCCGGCTGTCGGCCAGTTCGATCTCGTGAGGGGCGGGATCGAGCCGCTGCGCGCGCCGCACGGCCCATGCGCCGAGCAGCGCCACCGCGCTGCAGGCACCGAAGGCCCACTGCGGTCCGCCGATCGTCCACAGGTAAGCCGCGACGAGGCTGCCGGCCGTGCCGCCGATTCCATAGGCAGCGCTGATGTACACGGCCTGGCCGCGCGCCGCCGCGCGTCCCGGAAACCAGCGCTGAATCGTCAAGACACAGGCACTGTGATGAACGGCGAACGTCATGGCGTGCAGCAGCTGCGCGAAGACCAGGACCCACCAGACTGTGGCCAACTGCGCAATCAGCAAGAAGCGTACCGCGGCGACGAGGAAGCTCGCCGACAGCAGCGCGTTCAGGCCGAAGCGCGCAAACCACCGCCCCTGCGTGAAGAAGAAGCCGATCTCGAACACCACACTGAGCACCCAGAACACGCCGATGGCAGTCTTGCTGTAGCCCAGTTGCGCCAGGTAGATCGACAGGTACGTATACAACGCCCCGTGCGCGAAGACCATTAGAGCAGCGGACAGCAGGAACCAGCGCACGCGCGGTTCGCGCAGGCGATTACGGACCGAAACGCGCTCGTGACCCGCCTCGTGAGCCGGCTGTTCCTCGATCCGCCACGCCGCTATCACCAGCAGCGCACAAAGAGCGGCGCCAAGCCACAGCGCGGCGCCGATGCCGAACCGGTCGAACACCGGGCCGGCCGCCATCACGACGACGACGAACCCCGCTGAGCCCCAGAGTCGCAGCCGGCCGTAGCGCGTGGCAGCGTCATCGCGGCCGCGCAGCCGCGCCGAGGCGAGTGCCTCGGCCACCGGCATCTGCGCGGTCTGGAACAGGTTCAGCAGCAGCATCACGCAGAACACGAAGGAGAAACCGCCCGGAGCGAACAGCAGACAGAACGACGCCATCAGCGCGATCGTCGTCGCCCGCAGGATCGGCGTGCGCCGCTCGGCGTGGTCCGCCAGGTAGCCCCACAGGTTCGGTCCGATCACGCGCATGGACTGCCCGAGCGCGACCAGCACGCCGATCTCGAACGCCCCGAGACCGCGCGACTGGAAGTACAGCGGCATGTACGGGGCCAGCACGCCGGCCAGCGCGAAATACGCCGCAAAGAGCGCCCCGAGGCGCCAGTGCGAGCGCTCGGGCTCAGCCGACAGCGGCATCAGCGCGGAGGCGCGGAGGCCGCGATCGGCGCGATGGCGTGATGCACGTTCGCGTTCTGCGCGCGTTGCAGCAGCGCGTGGTCCATCAGCACCAGCGCGAGCATCGCCTCGGCGATCGGCGTCGCACGGATGCCGACACAAGGGTCGTGCCGACCCTGGGTCTGGACGATGGTCGGCTCACCGGCGCGCGTGATCGACCTGCGCGGCAACCGGATGCTCGAGGTGGGCTTCACCGCGATGGAGACCTCGATGTCCTGACCGCTCGAAATTCCGCCGAGGACGCCGCCGGCCTGATTGCCGACGAACCCCGCCGGGGTGAGCTCGTCGCCGTGCTCCGAGCCTCTCTGGGTGACACAGCGGAAGCCGGCACCGATTTCGACCCCCTTGACCGCGTTGATGCCCATCATCGCGTACGCGATGTCGGCATCGAGCTTGTCGTACAGCGGCGCGCCGAGCCCCGGCGGAATGTGACTCGCAACGACGCGCAGGCGTGCGCCCACGGAGTCGCCGCTCCTGCGCAGTTCATCCATCGCCGCCTCGAGCTGCGGAACGACTGCCGCGTTCGGCGCGAAGAACGCGTTGTCGTCCACCTCGTCCCAGGAAACGAATGGAATCTCGATCTCACCAAGCTGCTGCATGCAGCCGCGGACACGCGTGCCGAACTGGGCGCGCAGCCACTTCCTGGCGACGGCGCCAGCTGCAACCATCGGTGCCGTCAGGCGCGCCGACGAACGCCCGCCACCGCGCGGGTCGCGCACTCCGTACTTACGCCAGTAGGTGTAGTCGGCATGCCCGGGACGGAAGGTGTCGGCCAGGTCGACATAGTCGCGCGACTTCGCGTCCTCGTTGCGGATCAGCAAGGCGATCGGGGTCCCCGTAGTGCAACCCTCGTAAACGCCCGACAGGATCTCGACCCGGTCGGATTCGCGTCGCTGTGTCACGTGCCGCGACGTGCCGGGTTTGCGACGATCGAGGTCCGGCTGCAGATCGGACTCCGCCAGCGCGAGCCCGGGCGGACAGCCGTCGATCACGCAACCGATCGCCGGCCCGTGCGATTCACCAAAGTTGGTGACCTGAAGGAGATGCCCGAAAGTGGAACCGGCCATGTGCTCGCAGCGGCTTGCCGAACGGTCAGCGGTCGCAAAGCACCGATTGTAAGTGCCGCTGCGCGGCCTCAGCGCTCGTCGCCGCGCAGCTCCGCCACGCGCGCCATAAGCAGATCCGGCGTGACATCCCCGGCCGGCACCGGCTCGCCGACGATCAACTCGAGCTTCGACCTGAAGCCGCGCCGCAAGCGCGCCTCGACCGGGCGCGAGAACGCCGCGCCACCAAATCGCGAGAAGACCGAGCCCCAGAGGCCACGCAGCGCCATCGGAATCACCGGCACCGGCGTCCGCTCGACGATCCTCTGCACCCCCTGCTTGAAAGGGCTCAATTCCCCGTCGTAGGTGATCTTGCCCTCCGGGAAAATGCAGACCAGGTCGCCGTCAGCGAGTGCCGCATCGATGCGCTCGTTCGCACCTTCGAACATCTTCGGGTCCTCGCGCGCCGGCGCGATGGCGATCGCCCGGGCATTGCGGAAGAACCAGTTCATCAGCGGAATCCTGAAGATGCGGTGATCCATGACGAAGCGGATCGGCCGCGGGCTCTCGCCCATGATCACGATGGCGTCGACGAAGCTGACGTGATTGCAGGCGAGCACCGCCGGACCTTCCACAGGAATGCGATCGGTGCCGAGCGAGCGCAGCCGGTAGAGGGTGTGCGTCAGCACCCAGGCGAGGAAGCGCAGCAGGAACTCCGGCACGAGGTGGTAGATGTACAGCGCGACGGCGGCGTTCATCAGTCCCGTGACCAGGAACAGCTGCGGGATCGTCAGGCCGGACCTGAGCAGCGCGGCGGCCATCAGCGAAGCCACCACCATGAACACCGCGTTGAGGATGTTGTTGGCGGCAACGATGCGCGCCACATGCGTCCGGTCCGCCCGGGTCTGGATCAGCGCGTACAGCGGGACCGAGTAGAGGCCACCGAACAGTGCCAGCAGCATGAGATCGACAACGATGCGCCAGGCGCCGGGGCTGCCGAGAAACACCTGCAGGCTGCCCTCCTGCATCGGCCGGAACGCCGTTGCAGCGAGATACAGATCGACCGCGAAGAGGGTCATTCCGATCGAACCCAGCGGCACCAGGCCGATCTCCACACGCCGCCGTGAAAGCCGTTCGCAGGCGAGCGATCCTATGCCGATGCCGACGGAGAACAACGCGAGCAGGAACGTGACCACCGCCTCGGTGCCGCCGAGGTTCTCGCGCGCAAATGGCGTGAAGCTGGTCAGAAATACCGAGCCGAAGAACCACAGCCACGAAATCCCGATGATCGAATTGAAGACCGCAGGATTGCCGTGCGCGATCTTCAGGTTGCGCCAGGTTTCGCTGAGCGGGTTCCAGTTGATCCGCAGCCTCGGGTCGGCCGAAGGCGTGTGCGGGACGAACTGTGCCGCGAGCCGCCCGAGCAGCGCGCACAGCAGCGAGGCCAGTGCCGCCGCGATGGCGCCGCGATCCCCGAACTGGCTGATCAGCAGTCCGCCGCCGATCGTTCCCAGCAGGATCGCGACGAAGGTTCCCATCTCGACCATGCCATTGCCGCCGGTGACTTCGTGCGCGTCGAGGTGCTGCGGCAGGTACGAGTACTTGACCGGGCCGAACACGGTGGCCTGCAGGCCGAGCAGGAACACGGCCGCGTAGACCAGCAGCGGCAGGTGCAGCGCAAGCCCGGTACCGCCAATGAGGATGACGCCGATCTCAGCGTCCTTGACGCGGCGGATGAACCACGACTTCTCCAGCTTGTCGGCCAGCTGGCCGCTGGTCGCTGAGAACAGCATGAATGGCGCGATGAAGAGCCCGCCGATCAGAAACCCGGCGATGCGCGGCTCGACCCCGCCCCAGCGCGACGCCGAATAGGTCGCGAGCAGGGTAAACGCGAACTTGAAGATGTTGTCGTTGGCGGCGCCGAGGAACTGGACCCAGAACAGAGGGGCAAACCTCCGCTCGCGCAGCAACGAGAACTGACTGGAGGCGCTCAAGGGTCGATGGCGGGCAGCGGAAGGTTGCGGTTCGGAGTCGCGCAATTATGTCAGCGGCCAAATGCCCAGACGGCCGCGACCCTTGCGGCTCGGGCTTCAGCGCTTGACTCCATCACCTCCTGACGTAACCTTGCCTGGCAAGGTCCACCGCGCCGGCGGGAGCCTTGGCAGGAGAGAGAACAGCGCACCGGCGGCGGCGCTGGTCCGCCCGCGACGGTCGCGCAGAGGAGGCAGACACCATGTCGGACACACTGCGCGACGACGCGCTCGAATATCACCGCCTGCCGACGCACGGCAAGATCTCCGTGGTACCGACCAAGGCGATGGTCACCCAGCGCGACCTGTCGCTCGCCTATTCGCCCGGAGTCGCAGAAGCCTGCAACGAGATCGTGCGCGATCCGCGCGAGGCGCACACGCTCACCGCGCGCGGCAACCTGGTCGCCGTGGTGACCAATGGCACCGCGGTACTCGGCCTCGGCAATATCGGCCCGCTGGCCGGCAAGCCGGTGATGGAAGGCAAGGGCTGCCTCTTCAAGAAGTTCGCCGGCATCGACGTATTCGACATCGAACTCGCCGAGCACGATCCGGACAAGCTGGTCGAGATCGTCGCCGCGCTAGAGCCCACCTTCGGCGGCATCAACCTCGAGGACATCAAGGCGCCCGAATGCTTCTACATCGAGCGCAAGCTGCGCGAGCGCATGAAGATCCCGGTGTTCCACGACGACCAGCACGGCACAGCGATCGTCGCGGCCGCCGCGGTGCTGAACGGGCTGCGTTGCGTCGGCAAGGACATCGGCCGTGCCAGACTGGTCTGCTCCGGCGCCGGCGCAGCAGCGATCGCCTGCCTCGACCTGCTGGTCAGCCTGGGGCTGTCACGCGATAACGTCCTCGTCGCCGACAGCAAGAGCGTGCTGCACAGCGGCCGCACCGGCCTCGACGAGAGCAAGCGGCGCTACGCACGCGAGACAAAGGCCCGCACGCTGGCCGACGCGATGCCGGGCGCCGACATCTTCATGGGCCTGTCGGGCCCGGGCGTGCTGACGCCGGAGATGGTGAAGACGATGGCACCGCAGCCGCTGATCCTGGCGATGGCCAATCCGACGCCCGAGATCATGCCGGAGCTAGCGCGCGCGGCCCGGCCGGACGTCATCATCGGCACAGGCCGCTCGGACTATCCGAACCAGGTCAACAACGTGCTGTGCTTCCCGTTCATCTTCCGCGGCGCGCTCGACGTCGGCGCCACGACGATCAACGAGGAGATGAAGCTCGCGACGGTCCGCGCGCTCGCGGATCTGACCCACGCCGAGATTCCGGACGAGGTGGCAAGCGCCTACGGGGCCGAGGGGCTGCGCTTCGGTCCGGAGTACCTGATCCCCAAGCCCTTCGATCCGCGTCTGATCGAGCGCATCGCGCCCGCCGTTGCACAGGCGGCTATGGCCAGCGGCGTCGCCACGCGGCCGCTCGATGACGTCGAAGCCTACCGCGGGCGTCTGCGCCGCTTCGTCTACCAGTCGGGCTCGACGATGGAGCCTGTGTTCGCCGCGGCCAAGAAGGCATCCAGGCGCCTCATCTACGCGGAGGGCGAAGAAGAGCGCGTGCTGCGCGCCGCGCAGGTCGTCGTCGACGAAGGCATCGCAAAGCCGATCCTGATCGGGCGCCCCGACGTGATCCAGACCCGGATCGAGCGTTACGGCCTGCGCCTGCGCCTGGGCTCGGACGTCGAGTGCGTCAATGTCCTCGACGACTCGCGCTTCCGCGAGACCTGGACGGAGTACTACCAGATCGGCAAGCGCAAGGGCGTGACGCGCTCACTGGCGCAGACCGAGATCCGGACGCGCACCACGCTGATCGGCGCAATGCTGGTGCGCAGAGGCGATGCCGATGCAATGCTCTGCGGCACGGTCGGCGCCTACCGCGATCACCTCCGCTACGTGCGCACGACGATCGGCCTGCGGCGCGGCGTCCACACATTCGCCGCGATGCAGCTGCTGATCCTGCCGAACCGGCAGCTCTTCATCTGCGACACGCATGTGAATCCGGACCCGACGCCGGAACAGGTCGCGGAGATGACGATGCTGGCGGCCGACGCGGCCACGCGGTTCGGCATCGCGCCGCGCGTCGCCCTGGTCTCGCACTCGGACTTCGGCAGTTCGGACCTGCCCTCGGCGCAGAAGATGCGCGATGCGCTCGAACTGATCCGGCAGCGCCATCCGGACTTCCCGGTCGACGGCGAGATGCAGGCCGACAGCGCGCTCTCTCACGCCGTGCTCGAGAGCTCGATGCCCGACTCGCCGCTGATCGCCGAGGCCAATCTGCTGATCATGCCCAACGTCGACGCGGCCAACATCACCTACAACGCACTGCGCGTGACCGCGGGTGGCGGGATCACCATCGGCGCCGTGCTCCTCGGCGCGGCCAAGCCGGTCCACATCCTGACGCCCGCCTCGACGGTCCGCCGCATCGTCAACATGTCGGCGGTCGCGGTAGTCGATGCCGCCTCGCGCGCGTGAGGTGAAGCGCCTCAACGTTGTGACGTCCGTCAAAAAAGTACACCGCGGCGACCCGAATCGGCTTCGCCTGTGACCGCAGTCGGGTTGCCGCCCGGGACTTCGGGCACGATCCACTGGCGGCCTGCCCGGCCGCCCCCAGAGGAGCGAGATCATGACGAAGCTGTTCGATCTTCTGAAAGGCCTCGTTGAACAGCTGGCCGAAGCACCCGGCCGCGCGCAGGCCCACGAACGCGATCGCTACGTCGACGCAGCCCTCAACGCGCGCGATGCGTCACAGCGGATCCACCGGCTCGAGTACGACAGCGGCTGCCTGCAGCCGTAACAGGCTTCCTTGTGCGAAGGAAGTGCCCTCCGGCGCGGTGCAACCGTGACAGCATGCTTGGCATGTCCGACGACAAGAGTCGGTAGAGATGGCATGGACACCGCCCTCCCTGCGGGGATGAAGGGCTAAGCAAGAAGGAAGAGGCCCTCCAGGACCGAACGGCATCGAAGTGCCAAAGTGGAGTTGTGACACAACCACTTGAGGAACGGAGGGCCCGAGATGGATGCTACGACGTACGGATTGGATGTTGCAAAGCGCGTATTCCAGCTGTACTGGGTCGATGCACCCACCGGTGAGATCCTGAACCGACGTTTTGGACGCGATGAGTTGATCGGTTTCCTGGCGCAGCGGCCGACTGGTCGGGTGGCGCTAGAAGCGTGCGGCAGCGGGCACTGGTGGGCACGCAAGATCCGGGCGCTCGGGCATGAGGTGGTGCTGTTGCACGCGAAGTTCATTCGCCCCTTTGTGCAGACGAACAAGACCGATGCGGCCGACGCGCGGGCGATCTGGACGGCGGTGCAGCAGCCGGAGATGCGCACGGTGGCGGCCAAGACCGAAGATCAGCAGGCGATGCTGGCTCTGCACCGGATGCGCGCCTTGCTGGTCAAGTTCCGGACCATGCAGGTGAACCAGCTGCGCGGGTTGCTGTACGAGTTCGGCGTGACCTTTCGGGCGGGGCGTGTGGCGGGTCTGGGCGAGATCCGTGCGCGCATGGGCGAGCTGGAGGAGGCGCTGCCGGCAAGCTTGATCGGCAGTCTGCAGGACCAGTTGCAGCGGATTGACGGACTCGAGCACGATATCGATCAGCTCGAGAAGCGGATCGGCGCCTGGCAGAAGCAGGAAGCCGCGTGCCGTGCGATCGCCGCAGTGCCCGGCATCGGCCGGCTCACCGCGACGGCGCTGGTGGCGATGATCGGGGATGCCACGACGTTCAAGTCGGGACGTGAGTTCGCCTCGTTTCTCGGATTGGTGCCGCGGCAAAGCGGTACCGGCGGCAGGATCCGACTGGGGTCGATCTCCAAGCGCGGCGACCCGTACCTGCGCACGCTGCTGATCCATGGCGCGCGATCCGTGATGCACCACGCCAAGGAGCCGACGCCATGGCTGACCGAGATCCAGGCGCGACGACCGGCCAACGTGGCGGCGGTGGCCCTGGCCCACAAGATGGCGCGCACCGCGTGGGCGATTCTGGCGCACGGTCGGGCGTATCAGAAGGAGTACGTGAGTGTGAAGCCGGCGTAGTCAACACGCCTTGAACAGGATGTCGATGAACCGATAGGTTGCTGAGGTTGATCACCGTGTGATGGCAAGACAGGTCGGACCGCAGGAACGCAAACCTGAACATCTCGGTGTGCTTAAAAGCACGTGGTAGAGATGAGGACGTTCTTGGCGAATTCCATCAGGGCCCGCAGGCTACGGCCTGCAAGTAGAGGCCGGATATAAGACTGCAGCCAGTACCTCGTTGAGGCATCACATGAAGATCAACTTGGCAAACCGGGCGGTGTCCATATAAGTCGAGGTGTGGTGCGGTGACGGTAGGTCCGGGATGT
>Ga0335084_10002824_pt1 | contig 16834 bp, 12 predicted proteins | sample Lox_Sample_44_FD_206721 | JGI IMG/M metagenome (GOLD analysis project Ga0335084, IMG submission 206721) | Soil microbial communities from Loxahatchee National Wildlife Refuge, Florida, United States - Lox_Sample_4.4 | ecosystem: Environmental > Terrestrial > Soil > Wetlands | place: USA... | reverse complement strand
GGCGCTCGCCGAGCGGAGCGCGCTTGTCGGGCTGCTCCTGGTTCGCGATCCTGAGCGCGTCGACACCGTGCGCCAGCGCGTGCAACGCCATGCCCTGCTGCGCGAACAGCAGCGCCGCGATCAGGATGTAGACGAACCGCTTGCCAAAGACCCGCAGCATGGCGCGCGAGTCTACGCGCCCGCATCACCCGCCATCAGACCGGGATGCAACGTCCGCGCAAGCACCAGCACACACGCCCGTGCAACGAAACTGCTGGCGCACGAGCAACGGAAGCGCATGGCGCAGCCAGGCCGCCTCGTCGTGATCGGCATCGCCGAATGCCCACGTGCCGCCGCGTGGCGCCGGCCGCGACCACTCGAGGCGCCGTCCGCACTCGTTGCGGCGCGCGCCGGCCATCAGCGAGAACGTCGCCTCGCCGCGCGCAACGAACCCGCGCGCGCGCGGCGCGAGCGCATTGACCACGTCCTGGTGGCTGCACCCGAGCAGATGGCCGAACTCATGCGCGGCGGAATGAGCGGTGAGTGCGCAACGCAGATCGGCGATTGCGACCGGATGAAACCGAAGCTCGCCGCCCATGCGGCTCGGGCCGCGCGGCGCAAATCCGGCCCAGCCTCCATGTTCGATGCCGGTGCGGCTCATTGCCCAATCGACCAGGACGAGCGCGCAGTTCACTCCCACGCGCGCGCACCAGCACTCGAGCGGGAGCGCGCGTCCGTCCACCTCGATGCGGCCGTCGCAAAGGTCGGCGACCCAGGCGCCGGGATGCGGGCCGTGCGGCCGAGCCTCATCGCGAACGAGTTCGCCGACTGCACCGACGCAGACACGCGTCGCGATGCGCGCGCGTGCGAAAGAGCGATTCAGTTCCGCTACGAGGAATCGCGCGATTGCAGCCGCGTCGCGAAACTCCTTCTTCGCCGTGCGCTGGATACCTGCGGGCCCAGCCACGACGACCGGAACCGGGCGGCCGCAAGCGCGGCGCAACGCTCGCGGTCCGAACACGAATCCGATGCGCAGGGCGCCGCCTGTCGCCGCGCGCGCCCGGGGGCGCGTGCCGAAGCGGCGCGCGATGGCTGCATCGCGCTCGGAACCGAACCAGTTCAACGGGATCGCGCCACGGCGGGCACCACCGCACGAACGGCGGAATTACTCCTCGATGATTACGACCGGTCCACCGTGCGCAGGCGACGCGAGCTGGTACCAGTAGCCCGCCTTCGCCGGCGGCGCGCTCGTCAGGTCGGTCGTCGCGGCGAGCTTCACCGAAGCCTTGCCCGTCTTGTTGCAGTGATGGTTGTAGACGCCGTCGCGGGCGGCCTTGTTGCCCTTGAGCCGCATGCGCGGAATGACGAGCGTGAAGTTGTGCTTGCCGCTGCCATAGTCGCTGAGCCAGATCTCGCCGTCGACGACCGTGACCTCGATGCGGCCCTCGTCATCGTGAAGCACGACGGCGGCAGCCGGGATGTCCTGCTTTGACTTCGCCATGATCTCTCCTCTGCTGAAAGGCGGAACGCTGCGCGAGGCCGTCAGCCTTCGCCGCGCTTAATGTACGGTCGCGCCTCCGACGAACGCAACATGAATTCTCCCCATCCACTCGCCGCTTGCCTTGCATGCCTGCTGGCATGCGCGCCTGCGTTCGCAGCACATCCGCAAGGCTGCGACGCCGCATGGGCGGCGCAGGCGAAACCGCATCTGGTCGCACTCGATGCGACAACCGCCGCGTTCAAGATCGGCGCGCTGGTGATCGCGCGCGCGCAAACGGGCGCGACGCCGCGTTTGTGGCAAGCGATGCAGCCCGAGAATCCCGTCGCGGCAACGCTTGCACCGGCCGGCGCGTCGCGCTGGCGCGTGCGCGGACCGATCGAAGTCGACGAAGAGTGCACGCTGGACGTCGATGCGGAGGTATCGCTGGAAAGTGTCGATGCGCTGACCGCACGCGCCGCGCAGGCGCTGCTGTCCTTCGGTCAGGCGCGCGCCGCATCGGATGACGCGCAACCGGAGCGTGCCGCCGACCTTGCACGACAAGCCCTCGCAGATCCGGAACTCGCGAGCGAGCAGCCGGTTGCCGCCGCGACGATCGCGGCGTTCGCAATCGAACGTCTCATCGAGCAGCGGCAGCTCGGGCGCGCCCTCCAACTCGCACAAGAGATGCGGCCGCAGGTCCAGGGAAGGCTCGATCCTGCGCAGCCCGCATTCCTGCGCCTCGAACTCGCGACGGTGCGCCTCATGGCATGGCCGGACGCGCTCGCTGAGCGAAGGCGCTTGCAAACGTTGCTCGACCGCACATTCGGGCCACGCAGCCTGCCGGCGCTGGAAAACCGCGTGCGCTACGCGAACAACCTGCTCGTGCTCGCCCGCGCCGAGGCGTCGTTGAACGAGTTCGATGCCGTCGAGGCGATCCTGCGCGACGATGCGCGGCCAGCGCCGGCGTTGCGCATGCTGCTGGCTCGCAGCCACGCCAACGCGCTGTCGCTGCAAGGGAAGCCCGAAGCGCAGATCGCTCGCTTGCGCGCTCTGCGCGAAGACCTGATGCAACGCTACGGCGCCGACGACCGGCGTGTCGTCGATGTCGATGACGACATCGCGCGTGGCCTGGCCGATGCGGAGCGCCTTTCCGAGGCGATGGTGCTCGCTGCGCGAGTCTTCCTGTGGCGCGATCGCGTGCTCGGGCCGGCGCATCCCCGCACCCAGGAAAGCGCGCGCCTGCTCGCCTTGCTCTACGGGCGCAGTGGCCGCTACGGAACGGCACGCGCGCTGCTCGAGGATCTGTTGCAGCGGATCGACCCGCAGGCCGACATGAGCCTCACCATTCGTGCATGGCGCGACATCGCCACCTGGGCGGCGATGGACGGCGAGCCGAACGCGGCACTGGAACTGATGGGGCAGGCTCATCGCGCCGCGCGCGAGCGCTTCTCTGCGGATTCGGTTTTTGCCGTCGGACTCGCGATCGACTACGGATGGCTGCTGGTGCGATCGGGAGACACGCGCGCCGGTTGCGAACTGCTCGACAGCGTGCGCGAGCGCGCGTCTCCGGCCAACGGGCTGCGCGAATGGGCCGAAGCAGGTTATGCCCGTTGCCTGCTGGCGCGGCCGGATGCGGGCGCGACCGACTCTGAACGTGCGGTCGCGCTGCTGCGCGATGCATACACGTCGGCGCTTGGATTCGTCGGTCCGGACAACGCGCGCACGCTGGTGTGGCAAGCGCTGCTCGCCGGTGCGGAGCTGCGCATGGGGCGGCGCGCCGAGGCCAAGCAGCTGCTGATCGAGTTCGTTCATCGCGCCGAGCGCAACCGCGAAGCGCTGGCCGCGGGCTCGGTCCTGCGCGACAGCACGTTCGCGATGTGGATCGCCGAAAACGATTCGATGGCCGGTTATCGCACGCTCGCGTTGCTGCACGCACAGGATGGCGAACTCGACGAGTCGCTGCGCGTGTCCGAACTCGCGCGCGACCGCCAGCTGCGCGACCGCTTCGCAGAACGGCGCTGGGTGCAGCTCCCCGCGGACATGCCGGAACGCGAGACCCTGCGCAGCCTGCAAGCGCAACGCCAGCGACTCGATGAAGCGATCGCCGTCGCGGACGTCTCGACGCGTGTCCGGCGCGAGGCGGAACGCATCGGCGCGGTCGATGCGCTCGACAAGCTCGAACGCGAGCTGGCGCTGCGCTTTCCGCAGGCGGCAAGTCCCATCACTCCGACGGTCGCCGCCATCCAGGCGCGGCTTGCAGCCGATACCGCACTGGTCGCCTACCAGCGCGCAGGCGATACATGGTGGATCACCTGGATCGATGCACGTTCCGCGCGCGTGCTGGCGGTGCGCGACGGTGCCAATCTGGCTGCCGCCGCACATGCATGGGCGCGATCGGTGCGCGGCGAGCCGGTGCGCGTCTGGGCGCTCGCGGATGGTCGCTGGACGCTCTCGTTCGTGCGTCCGCAAGGCGCTGCAGCGCGTGTGCCGATCGACGTGGTTGCGCGGCGCCTCGGCGCTTCGCTGTTCGGGCCGCTCGCTGAACCCGGGCGCAAGATCCGCAAGATCGTCGTCGTCGCCGACGATGAACTCGTCGGCCTGCCGCTGGACGCGCTGGCACTCGATGCGGGCAAGACGATGGCGGTGATGCGCTACGAAATCACGTATGCGGCGTCTTTCGGCGGCTGGATCGAGTTGCGTGATCGCTCGCCGGGCAATGGCTGGCCACGCGATCTGCTCGCGCTCGGCGGAGTCGATGATGCCGAGGGTGCGCGCGCTGCCAGTCCTGCGTACCTCGCGTCAGACCCGGCGGTGACGCGCGCCGCCTGGGATCCGCTTCCCTTCGCGAGAAGCGAGATCGCGCAGATCGCGCAGTCGTTTCCGCAGGGGCGCGTGCGTGCGCTGCTCGGCAACGCCGCCAGCAAGGAAGCGCTCGCGGCGGCAAACCGCAGTGGCGAGCTCGCCGGTTACCGCTACGTTCATTTCGCGACGCACGCGCAGGTCGAGCCAGCCTTCGCCGAACGCGCTGCGCTCGTGCTTGCAGCGAACGACAGCCGCGACGCGTATCTCACGGCGACGGAACTTGCCGGCTTGTCGATGAACTCGGAGCTCGTCGTGCTATCGGCATGCGACACCGGCGTGGGCCGCTACGAGCAGGGACAAGGGCTTCTTGGATTCGCCTTCGCGACGCTTGCGGCGGGCAATCGCGGCGCCGTTCTCTCGCTGTGGCCCGTTGCCGACGACACGACGGCGCATTTCATGGCGCGCTTCTACGAGCGCATGCACGCGGGGCTCTCGCCCGCAGCTGCGCTTGCGGCGACCAAGCGCGAGTTCGCCCGCTCGAGCGATCCGCGCGAGCGCGATCCACGCGTCTGGGCCGCCTTCCTGCTTTATGGCAGTTTCTAGCCGGGAGGTAATTGGTCCGCGATGCAGCCGGGTTTATCTTCCAGGCCATGAACGAACAACGCCCGTTCGGTGATCTGCTGCGCGAATGGCGCCAGCGCCGCCGCTTGAGTCAGCTCGGACTTGCGCTCGATGCCGAGGTGTCGGCGAAGCACCTGAGCTTTGTGGAAACCGGTCGCGCGCAGCCGAGCCGCGAGATGGTGCTGCGCCTTGCGGAGCGTCTCGACGTGCCGCTGCGCGAGCGCAACGCCATGCTGCTCGCGGCGGGGTTCGCACCGATGTATCGCGAGCGGCCGCTCGTCGATCCGGCGCTGCAAAGCGCGCGCCATGCAGTCGATCGCCTGCTCGCGGCGCATGAGCCGTATCCAGCGCTTGCCGTCGACCGCCACTGGAACGTCGTGCTGGCGAACCGGCTGGTGGCGCCGCTGATGGCGGGAGCGGCTGCGCATCTCGTGAGTCCGCCGCTCAACGTGCTGCGCTTGAGCCTGCATCCGCAGGGTCTCGCGCCGCGCATCGTCAATCTCGCGCAGTGGCGCGCACATCTTCTGCAGCGGCTGCAGCGGCAGATCGAGGTCAGCGGCGACGTCGAACTCACCGAGCTGCTCGAAGAGTTGCGCGACTATCCGCTGCACGCGAACGGACCGGCGCCGGCCGAAGAGTTCGACGTGGCGGGTGTCGTCGTGCCGCTTCAGCTTGCTTTCGATGGCGGCGTGCTTTCATTTTTCAGCGCCACCACGATCTTCGGCTCGCCCGTCGATGTCACGCTTGCGGAGCTCGCGATCGAATCCTTCTTCCCGGCGGACGCGGCAACCGCGCGAGCCTTGGAACGACTCGCTGTGGATGTGATCAAAAGCGCGTCTTAAGTTACAGACGTAATGCGGCACTGGCCGATCGGGAGATGGCAAGCGCATGCGACGGCATTAGAGTCACATGGTGTGCGCGCATCGTCGTGGTGCGCACACATCGCGCGACCGGCCGATGACAATCGGCGTGCCTGCTGACACTGCGGTGTCAGCAGAACCCTGACATGAATCCGTGAGTGACCTGTTCTGAAAACGTGCGCGCGGCAACTTACGCTGCCCCTTTCGCAAAGCCAACACAGATCTTTCTTCTGAGGGCGTGCTCCGCCCGACCGATCCCATGAGAAAACTTCGCGCGCGCCCGACAGCGGGCTTCGACCTTCCCTTTGCAAAACAGGCACGGATCGGGGCGGTGATCGTCCTTGCGTTCGGACTCGCCGCGTGCGGCCGCGGTCAGCATCAGGGCGGCGGATTCGCCGGTTTCCCGCCCGCGCCCGTGACGCTCGCGGAGGTCAAGACGGTCACCGTGCCGCTGCGCTTCGAATATGTCGGCCAGACCGCGGGCAGCAAGGAGGCCGAAGTGCGCGCGCGTGTGCAAGGCATCCTCGAGAAGCGCACGTATCAGGAGGGTGGAAGGGTCAAGGCCGGACAGACCTTGTTCATCATCGACCCGAAGCCGTACGCGGTGACGGTCGCGCAGAACGAAGCAAGCTTGGCGCAGGCTCAGGCCGAGCACGCGCAAGCCAAGCGCAACCTCGAGCGCCTGCGCAACCTGATCGGGGAAAACGCGATCAGCCGGCGCGAATTCGACGACGCGGTGTCGGCCGAAGAATCCGCTTCCGCGGGCGTCAAGCTCGCGCAGGCCAAGGTCGCCGAGTCGCGCCTGAATCTCGGATACACCACGGTCGTTGCGCCGGTGGCCGGGTACGCGAGCCGGGCCATCAAGTCGGAGGGCAGCCTGGTATCGCCCGGACAGGACAGCCTGCTCACGACGATCTCGCAGATCGATCCGATCTATGTGAACTTCAGCATCTCCGAGGCGGAGAAGCTGCGCATCGATCGGTTGACGGCCGAGGGCAAGATCGTGGCGCCCGATTCGAAGAAGGGCCAGGAAGTCGCATTGCGGCTTTCCGACGGCACCACGTTCCCGCGCAAGGGCCGCCTCGCCTTCATCGATTCGCGCATCAATCCCGAGAGCGGTTCCTTCGACGCGCGCGCCACCGTGGCCAACGCCGACGCCGCGCTGCGTCCCGGACAGTTCGTGCGCGTGCTGGTCGAAGGCAACACGCGCCCGAATGCGATCGTGGTTCCGCAGCGCGCGGTGATGGAAGGCCCGCAGGGCAAATTCGTGTACGTGGCGGGCAAGAACGAGCAGGGAAAGGACGTGGCGTTGCCGCGCCCTGTAAAGGTCGGCGATTGGGCCGAAGTCGACGGTGCCAATCAGTGGATCGTCGAGTCGGGCTTGAATCCGGGCGACCAGATCATCGTCGATGGCATGGCGAAGATATTCCCGGTGCCCGGCGGTGCGCCGATCATGCTCGGCCCTCCGCCCGGAGCTGACGGCGCGAAGGGCGCGCCCGGCGGCGCGCAGGGCGAGATCAAGAAGGGCGACGCGAAGAAGTAGGTCGCGTCCGATGCCTGCATTTCGACGCGGGCACTGAACCCAAGAACTGGACAGGACTCCGCAATGTTCTCCCGCTTCTTTATCGACCGGCCGATCTTCGCGGTCGTGCTGTCGATATTCATCGTGCTCGCCGGCCTGGCCGCGATGCGCAACCTGCCGGTGGCGCAGTACCCGGAGATCGCACCGCCCGTGGTCACCGTGTCCGCGGTCTATCCCGGCGCCTCGGCCGAGGTGATCGCGCAGACCGTGGCGGCGCCGCTGGAAAACGCCATCAACGGCGTCGAGCACATGATCTACATGAGCTCGAACTCGAACTCGAACGGCATCGCGCAGATCCAGGTCACGTTCGACATCGGCACCAACGTCGATCAGGCAGCGCTGAACGTCAACAACCGCGTGAAGCAGGCCGACGCGCGGCTGCCGCAGGAAGTACGGCGTCAGGGCGTCACCGTCGAAAAGGGATCGGGCTCGTTCCTGCAGGTGCTGGCGTTCTATTCGCCGGACGGACGCTACGACGATCTGTTCACGTCGAACTACGTCACGTTGAACGTGCTCGACCAGATCAAGCGGATTCCGGGAACGACGCTGGTGCAGATCTTCGGCGCCAAGGACTACGCGATGCGGATCTGGCTGCGGCCGGACCGGCTGGCGCAGTTGAAGCTCACCACGGGCGACGTCACGCGCGCGATCAACGAGCAGAACGCGCAGTTCGCGGCCGGCAAGGTCGGCCAGGCTCCCTACGCGGGCAACCAGGATCTCGTCTACACGGTGGTGACGAAGGGCCGGCTGGCCGAGCCCGCGGAATTCGAGAACATCATCGTGCGCGCCAATCCCGACGGATCGAACGTGCGCGTGCGCGACGTGGCGCGCGTGGAACTCGGTTCGAAGGACTACGAGTTCATCGGGCGCTACAACGGCAAGAGCGCGACGCTGGTCGGGATCTTCCTGCAGCCCGGCGCGAATGCGCTCGACGTCGCGAAGAACGTCCGCGCCGAGGTTGCTCAGATGGCCGAGCGCTTCCCGCCGGGGCTCGCCTACGCGGTGCCGTACGACACGACGCGCTTCGTCGAGGTATCGATCCGCGAGGTGCTGAAGACGCTCGGCGAGGCAATGCTGCTCGTGTTCCTGGTCGTGTTCCTGTTCCTGCAGAACTGGCGCGCAACGCTGATACCGATCCTCGCGGTGCCGGTGTCGCTGATCGGCACGTTCGCGGGCCTGTACCTGCTCGGGTATTCGATCAACACGCTCACCCTGTTCGGCATGGTGCTCGCGATAGGCATCGTGGTCGACGATGCGATCGTCGTGCTGGAAAACGTCGAGCGGATCATGCACGAGGAGCACCTCGAAGCGCGCCTTGCGGCGGTCGAGGCAATGCGCGAAGTGACCAGCCCGATCATCGCAATCGTGCTCGTGCTGACGGCGGTGTTCGTCCCGATCGCGTTCCTGGGTGGATTGACGGGCGAGCTCTATCGCCAGTTCGCCATCACGATTTCGATCGCGGTGGTGATCTCGGGCATCGTGGCGCTCACGCTCACCCCGAGCTTGTGCGTCCTGATCCTCAAACGCGAGCACAAGGTGCCGGGACGGTTCTTCACCGCCTTCAACACCTGGTTCGGCCGCCTGCGCAACACTTACGTCGGCGGCGTGATCTGGATGATCCGGCGCGGCATCATCGGCGCGCTGCTGTTCATCGGCATGGTGGTCATCGCGGGCGGCCTGTGGCGCTTGACACCGGGCTCGCTCGTGCCCGAGGAGGACCAGGGCTTCTTCATTTCCGCCGTGATCCTGCCTGACGGCGCCACGCTGCAGCGGACCGACAAGGTGGTCAACGAAGTCGTGTCGATCCTGAAGAGCAATCCGGTCAATGAGGACGTCGTGGCGTTCACCGGCTTCGACTTCATCGGCGGCGGCTTTCGCAACAACGCTGCGACCATCTTCGTCACGCAGAAGCACTGGGACCTGCGTCCGCACGTGAACACCCAGATGCTGGTGGGCGAGTTCTTCATGAAGACCGCCCACATCAAGGACGCGCTCGTGCTCGCATTCGCGCCGCCACCGATCTTCGGCCTGGGCACTGCGGGCGGCTACGAGTTGTACCTGCAGAATCGCGGCGGCGACGACCCGCACAAGATGGCCGAAGCGATGGGGGCGCTGCTTGGACGCCTGAACTCCGATCGGATGCTCGGCGGCGCGCAGACACTGTGGCGCCCCAGCGTACCGCAGCTCTACGTCGACGTCGATCGCGAGAAAGCGAAGTCGCTCGGCGTGCCGATCGACGAAGTGTTCAATACGCTCGCCTCGACACTCGGCTCCGCCTACATCAACGACTTCAACAAGTACGGGCGCACCTGGCAGGTGCAGATGAGCGCGGAACCTGCCTTCCGCAACCGCCCCGACGACATCGGAGCGATGTGGGTGCGATCGGCGCGCGGCGAGATGATTCCGCTGCGCTCGCTTGCGAGCGTTCGCTATTCATCTGGACCGGATTCGCTCGATCGCTTCAACAACCTGCCCGCGGTCAAGATCATCGGGCAGGCGGCGCCGGGTGTCTCGAGCGGCCAGGCGATCGCGGAGGTCGAACGGATCGCAGGCCAGACGCTGTCGCGCGATTTCACATTCGACTGGGGCGGGGCGTCGTACCAGGAGAAGAAATCGAGCGGCACGTCGGTGCTCGCGCTGGGCCTGGCGGTCGTGATGGTGTTCCTGATCCTCGCCGCACAGTACGAACGCTGGTCGCTTCCGCTTTCGGTACTGTTTGCGCTGCCGTTCGGAACGTTTGGCGCGCTCACAGCGGTGTGGCTGCGCGGACTGACCAACGACGTCTACTTCCAGATCGGCCTCGTCACGCTGCTCGGACTGGCGGCGAAGAACGCGATCCTGATCGTCGAATACGCGTCGCTCAAGGCAGCCGAGGGTTACTCGCCCTCGGCTGCTGCGATCGAGGCTGCGCGGCTGCGGTTCCGTCCGATCATCATGACCTCGCTCGCGTTCATTCTCGGCGTGGTGCCCCTGGCGTTCTCCACTGGCGCCGGCGCCGGCGCGCGCACGTCGGCCGGCACCGGTGTGATGGGTGGCATGCTCGCGGCGACCTTTCTCGCGATCTTCTTCGTGCCGCTGTTCTTCCGCGTCATCACGGAGCGCAAGCTGCGCGAAGTGCGCACCGCAGAGGAATTGCGCGCCGAGGTGGCGGAAGGCGAGCGGCGCACCATCGAGAAACATCTGGCCGAAGCTGCAAAGGTCGGGGCCAGCACGGCGCGGCACGGGGGTGGCGATGAATAGTTCGTTCCGATTTGCACGACTGACCGCGCTGAGCGCAGCGCTGCTGCTCGGTGCATGCGCGCACATCGATACTTCGAAGCCGGAATCGGACCTGCCGCCGATGACCGAGCCCTCACCGCAGGCCGTCGAGCAGTTCTGGACGCTGTTCCAGGACGAGGAACTCACCCGCCTGGTCGAAGAAGCGTTGGCCAACAGTCGCGACCTGAAGATCGCGGTCTCGCGCATCGAGGAAGCGCGGGCGAACCTGCGCATCGCGAAGCAGAACCTGTATCCCACGCTCGATGCGACGGCTGGCGGGAATCGCACGAAGCTGAGCGGAAAGATCATCGACATTCCGCCGGGCACGCCGCTCACCTTCAACACGTTCCAGCTCGGCCTGCAGTCGGCCTACGAGGTCGACTTGTGGGGCAGGCTCGCCGCGCAGCGCGAGGGTGCGGCTTCGAGCCTGCTCGCCACGCGTTACGCTGCCGAGACGGTGCGCATCGCGCTCGCATCCCAGGTCGCGCTCACCTATTTCTCGTTGCGTGGACTGGACGCCGAACTGGTGGTCACGCGCGACACGCTGAAGACGCGTGACGAAAACGTGAGGCTGCAGCAGACACGCACCAGCGCGGGCCTCACGAGCGAACTCGACCTGCGCTTTGCCGAAGCCGAACGGGCGACCGTGGCAGGCACGATCCCGCCGCTCGAGCGCGCGGTGACGCAGACGGAAGCGGCACTGGCGCGGCTCGTGGGTCGCAGCGCCAGGGATGTGTACACGCCGACGATTGCACGCGGCCGCCCACTCGACGAGAACATCGTCGCGCCCGCCGTGCCAAGGGGGCTGCCGTCCGACCTGCTGGCGCGCCGCCCGGATATCCGCCAGGCGGAGGCCGTTCTCCTGACAACGCGTGCGCAGATTGCGGAAGCACACGCGCAGTACTTTCCTTCACTGATATTGACCGGCTCGCTCGGGCACGAGAGCTCCGACCTCTCGGATCTCTTCAGCGCGCCCGCCCGCATCTGGTCGATCGCCGGCAGCCTGCTGCAGCCGATCATCGGCTTGAATCGCATCGACGCGGAGGTCGATGCCGCGACTGCGCGCAGCGCGCAGGCAGCCCTCATCTACCAGCAGTCCGTGGTGGATGCGTTGCGCGACGTGCACGATGCACTCGCCGAGCACAGTTCGGCGGTTGCGTCGTTCGACGCGCAGGACGACCGGCGCAAGAAGCAGGCAGACGTGCTGCGGCTGGCCGAGCTGCGCTACAAGAACGGCTATTCGAGCTACCTCGAGGTGCTCGATGCGCAGCGCAATCTGTTCGATGCGGACCGCGCGCGCGTGCTCGCGTTGCGCGAGCAGCAGGCGGCGGTAGTTGATCTATATCGCGCCCTGGGCGGCGGCTGGAGTCCGGACCAGTTCGCTGCGCAGTGACGGGCGCGCCCGCCGGATTTCTTTTCAGTCCGCGGGGACGCCGCGCGAGCGCGCGACTTCGGCAGCGGTGGTCGGTTCCGCGGTGTTGCCCCACGAGCCGCGGATGAATGTCACGACCGCGGCAACCTGCTCGTCGGAGAGTTCCTGATAGAACGGCGGCATGCCGTACGGACGCGGGTTGCCTTCTGTGCTCGGCGGGAATCCACCGTTGAGCACCATGCGGATCGGATTGACTGGGTTGCGCATCGTGATCGCCGCGTTATTGGCGAGCGGTGGATAGACGCGCGGCACACCCTCGCCCTGCGGCTGGTGGCAGCTCGCGCAGGCGTCCTTGTAGACCTTCGCCCCACTTTTCATCATTGCCGCAGTCTGTTCGTCGCTCGGTCCGCTGTTCAAGAGCGGTGCCGAAGCTTTCTTCTCGCTTTGCGCTTTCAGGTAGGCAGCCATTGCCTTCAGGTCGGCGAGCGACAGTTCCTGCAGGCTGTGCTTCACGACGTCGGCCATCGGTCCGAACACCGCGCTGCGCTCGGAAACACCCGTGCGCAGCAGCTCGACGATTTCCGGAAGTTCCCAGTCGCCGAGCCCGGTCTCGCGACTGGACGTGAGCGACGGCGCGTACCAGTTCTGCACCGGGATCAGCCCGCCTGAATAGTCGTCGTCCTCGGTGATCGCGCCGAGTGCGTTGCGCGTCGCATGGCACGCGTTGCAGTGGCCGAGCCCCTCGACGAGGTAGGCGCCGCGGTTCCACTCCGCCGACTGGTTCGGATCGTCCTTGAACTCGCCCGGCTTGAAGTAGAGCGCGCGCCAGCCGGCCATCAGCTTGCGCTGGTTGTACGGGAAGCCCATTTCGTGCGGCCGGCTCTTCTGCTGCACCGGCGGCAGCGACATGATGTATGCGTAGATCGCATCGCTGTCCGCACGCGTGACCTTGGTGTAGTTGGTGTATGGAAACGCCGGATAGAGAAACGATCCGTCCTTCGAGCGCCCTTCGTGCATCGCGCCCCAGAAATCGTCGGCGCTCCAGGCGCCGATTCCGGTTTCCTTGTCGGGCGTGATGTTCGGGGTGTAGAGCACGCCGAACGGCGTCGGCATCGGCAGGCCGCCCGCGAATGACTTGCCGCCGCGGATGGTGTGGCACGCATTGCAGTCGCCGGCCGCCGCGAGATACTCGCCGCGCGCGATCAGTTCGCGCTGCGGATCGGCCTTGGCCGCTGGCGGCGGTGGTGGTGGTTCCCGCTTCGAGCACGAGACGAGAAGCAGCACCAGGGCGACGCAGCCGACGAGAGGAGCAGGACGCAGCATTGTTCGTCCTATTTGCGCGTGATGCCGCCGCATTCGAACGGCGGCTTGATCGACCCGGCCGGCGCGGGTCGCGGATTGGCAGGGATCGGCTGCGCAATCAGCCACGCGGTGACTGCCGCGATGTCGGCCGGCGAAACCCGTTGCGCGACCTCGCGCATGCAATCGGGTGCCATCGCGTGGCGCTGGTCGTTCTTCCACGCACCCATCTGTGCCGCGATGTATTCGCCGTACAGGCCTATGAGGCCGGGGATCGCAGGCTCGACGCCGGTGAGCGTCTGGCCGTGGCACTCTCCGCAGGCCGGGATGTTGCGCGCGGGGTCGCCTTCCTTGGCGAGCTTGCCGCCGCGCGCGAGCGTTTCGGCCGATGCACGCGTCGAGGGTCCTGGATACGGCGTATTCAGCTTGGAGTAGTGGTCCGCGATCTCGAGCAGATACGTGTCGGAGAGATACGCGATCATGAAGTTCATGATCGCCGACTCGCGCCGCTTTTCGCGGAAGTTGACGAGCTGGTTGTAGAGGTAGGCCGCAGGCTTGCCGGCGAGCCTCGGGTAGTACTCGTTCTTGAGTAGCCCCTCGCCCTGGTCGCCGTGGCAGATCGAACACGCCTTGATGCGCTGCTCGAGCGTATCGGGTGGCGGCTTGACCTGCGCCAGCACAGGCAGCGCTGCGAGGCAGGCGGCGAGCGCCAGCGCACCGCCAATCCGGTGCTTCATTCCGCCGCTCCCCCTGCCGCCTTGATGATCGGCGTCCAGCGCGTGACCTCCGCTTTCATCCACGCCTGCAGCGCGGCAGGCGTTGCCTCGCTCTGCTTCACCGGCACAGCGCCGAGTTCGTCGAGGCGGGTCGTGAACGCCGGATCCTTCAAAGCGGCCTGCAGCGCTTGCCTGAGTCGATCGACGACCGGCTTTGGCGTTCCCTTGGGTGCGAACAGCGCGTGCCAGGCGGTGATTTCGACGCCCGGCAGCCCGCTCTCGGCGAACGTCGGCACATCTTTCATGGACGGAAGCCGTGCCTTCGTGGTCACCGCATAGACCTTGATCTGGCCGCTGCGGATCAGCACCGCGGTGTTGGTCGTCTGGTCGCACATCAGGTCGATCTGGTGCGACAGCAGATCGGTCATCGCAGGTCCGGTGCCCCTGTATGCGACCGGCGTCATCTGCACGCCGAGTGCCTTCATCAGCAAGAGGCCGCACAGGTGCGACACCGATCCGCGGCCCGCGTGCGCGAAGATGACCTTGTTGCCGTTCGTCTTTATCCAGGCGATCAGTTCCTTCAGATCGCGCGCCGGCATGTTGCCGCGCGCGACGAGCGTCATCGGCACGTCGGCAACGCGCCCGATCGGCTGAAAATCGACCAGCGGATCGTAGGCAAGCTTGGGATAGAGCGCGGGCGCGGCCGCCTGCCCCATGTGATTGAGAAGGAGCGTGTAGCCGTCGTTCGCAGCCTTCGCGACTCGTGTCGCGCCGACGGTCCCGCCGGCGCCGCTGATGTTCTCGACCGCGACCGTTTGCTTGAGTTCGGTCGACATGGCGTCCGCAAGGAGACGCCCGACGGTATCGGTCGGACCGCTCGCGGCGAACGGCACGATCAGTGTGATGGGTTTGTCGGGATAGGCCTGCGCGATCGCCTGAGTCGCGAGCGCGAGCAGGAGCACAAACAACCAGCGAATGGGCGCTGCACGCATCACGTGCTCCGCGGGTCTCCGTTGCGCGATCGGCCTGCCGCGCGAGCGGCAACGTTACGCCGTAACCACCTGCGTTTTCAAGCAGCGGCACTGCGCATCGCGCAAACCCGCATGCGCATACACGGTGTGCACAGACCGCCTATTCGGACGTGAAGCGCACCTTTTCGTCAGGATAGGGCGCAAGCAGGTCGCGCACGTCCTGCTTCGCATCGAGCCAGCGCGCGTAGTCCTGCGGCGGGATGATGACCGGCATGCGATCGTGAATGTGCATCAGCGCGGCGTTGGCATCGGTCGTGACGATGGTGTAGCTGTGCACGGGCGGATCGTCGCGCGTGCGGTCCTTCCACCACTCCCACAGGCCGGCCAACGCGAACAGCGGCTCGTCCTCGAGCACCACGCGCCACTTGATGCGCCTGCCCTTCGGGCCGCTCCACTCGTAGAACGCATTTGCCGGAACCAGGCAGCGGCGCGCCTCGTAGGCGCCGCGAAAGGCCGCCGCCGTTGCGAGTGTTTCCGCGCGCGCATTGATGGTGCGGGTCCCGAACGTCAGGTCCTTTGCCCATGAGGGCACCAGGCCCCAACGCGCGAGCGCGCACTCTCTTGCGTCACGCGCGCGGTTGAGTCGGACGATCGGATTCAGTTCGGTCGGGCGCACATCGGCGTTGGACGTGAACTCCGGCACCGACGGGACCGAGAACTTCGCCCTGATTGCGGCCGGGTTCTCCGAAAGATCGTAACGGCCGCACATGCGTCACTGCGCACGCTGCCAGACGAGGTTCGCAAGCGCGACGTCTTCGAGGCCGATGCCGACGGATTTGTAGATCACGATGTCGCTCTGGCGCCGCGTGTACGAGGTGCCGTGCACCAGCAGCTTGCCGAGCTCGACCACGCGCGTCGCATCCAGGATCCCGGCTTCCGCGCGCACGAATTCGCCCGCTTCGGCCTGCGCCGCCGTGAGCCATTCGACGACGATCAGGTCAGCGCGCCGCAGCAGCGTGTCGTCGAGTTCGCGCGCCTGCGGCTTGCTTGCGCCGATCGCCGCGACCAACGCGCCGGGCTTCACCCAAGCACCGTCGAACAGCGGCTCGGTCGCGCGCGTGCACGTGCAGATGACGTCGGCGGCGCGCACCGCGTCCGCACCATCGGTGGCACGCGCCCGTACGCCGAATTCCGTGGCGATGGACTGTGCCAGCCCCGCCGCGTCGCTGCCGCTCGCGACCAGGACATCCTTGAAGGGCCAGGTGAGCAGGAACGCCTCGGCATGCGCTCGCGCCTGGATGCCGGTGCCGAACAACGTGAGCACGGCAGCATCGCGGCGTGCGAGATGCTGTAGCGCGACAGCACTCGCTGCCGCGGTGCGCAGCCGCGTGATCTCGTTGGCTTCGATCGTGGCCAGCGTCTCGCCGGTGCGCGCCGAAAACAGCACGATGACGAAGTTGTAGCGGCCGCCGACCGTTGCATAGACCTTCGCGCCCAGCACGCCGCTCGCCGGCAGCGCCGCGCCAAGCGCGGACAGCATCGTCGTCGCACCGCCATGCTGGCTCGACGCGCGCACGCGCGGCGCAATCGACCCCACTCCGTTGCCGAACTGCTCGAACGCCGCCGCCATCGCGTGGATCGCCTCGCGCATGGTGACAAGCTGCGCGACTTCGGCATCGGTGATGAGGCGCATGGACGGCTCCTGCCGGTTCCGGATACCAAGGGGCGGGTTCCAATGTAACGCGGGCACGTGATTTGTGCGCGTAGCATGCCCGCCAAATCATGAGCGGATCCGCCGAAACGGCCGAGTTCTACGCGCGCGTCATCCGGCGCCTCGGCCGCAACGCCCGCGAGGGCGAACACGGTCCGCTCGACGCCGACGACGCGGCGCGTC
>Ga0335084_10002823_pt1 | contig 16840 bp, 18 predicted proteins | sample Lox_Sample_44_FD_206721 | JGI IMG/M metagenome (GOLD analysis project Ga0335084, IMG submission 206721) | Soil microbial communities from Loxahatchee National Wildlife Refuge, Florida, United States - Lox_Sample_4.4 | ecosystem: Environmental > Terrestrial > Soil > Wetlands | place: USA... | reverse complement strand
AGATTGTTCATAGTTTTGATAGAAGCAATACCAGCTGAAACAGATATTGGATTTCCTGCATATGTGCTTGCTTGATAGACTTTTCCTTCAGGTGATAGCATGTCCATTATGTCACTTTTTCCTCCAACTGCAGCTATTGGAAAACCATTTCCAAGTGCCTTTCCAAGAGTTGTAATATCAGGTTTTATTGAAAAATATTTTTGCGCCCCACCAGGTGACATTCTAAATCCTGTTACCACCTCATCAAAAATCAAGATCACATCATGATCTAAAGTTATTTTTCTCACATCATCAAGAAATCTCTTTTTTGGGAGAACAAGACCCATGTTTGCAAGAACCGGTTCTATTATTACTGCTGCTACATCTTTTTCTTTTTCCAATAATGAGTTCAAGTCAGAGGAATTATTGTATTGGACAACCAGAGTATTTTTTGAAACTTCGTTTAAACTTCCCTCCGAGACAGAAATACCTATGTGGGCGGCTCCTGAACCAGCTTTTACTAGAACATAGTCATGAGCTCCATGATAGCATCCCTCAAATTTTATTATTTTTTTCTTTCCAGTGTATCCTCTTGCTAATCTTATTGCAGTCATAGTGGCTTCGCTACCTGTGTTAACGAGACGAATTTTTTGCATGGATGGAAAATTTGTTGAGATTAATTCAGAAAGATCTACTTCCATTTGAGTAGGAGCGCAATACATGGTTCCCTTTTCTAGTTGCTTTTTTACAGCAGAGAGGATTTCCTTTCTCCTATGCCCCAAGAGTAATGCACCGTACCCATTGCAGTAATCGATGTAGCTATGTCCATCTTCGTCCCAGATCATACTCCCTTCAGATTTTTTAACAAAGAACGGAAATGGATCGTAGTACCGTACTGGACTGTTTATACCAGATGGAATTATCTTCTTGGCACGCATATACATCCTCTCAGAATTTGACATTTGACTTGAAAGGGAAGAATTGTAATTATAATCTATATGAAGAATATCAGATATAGAAAATTTAGTGAAGTTTTGCTTGGCAATTTACAACAGTATCTTTGGCAGGATTTCCAAGATAGCATGTGTTCTGTCCAGTTCCTCCTTGGATAATATTGCTACCATTACCAACGTATACAAGCATATTCCCATTTTCGCCCCGGACTATATTGTCACCATTACCTGCATGTATTACTGAAGTTCCATTACCCGAGTAAATTACGTTATCACCATCTCCAGCAATTATGCAATCGCCTGCTGAGCCACCGTGGATTATGTCATTACCTCCTAGTCCAAGAATTAAGTTAGGTACCATTGAACCCACTAGGATATCATTACCAGATGTTCCCGTAATCACATTGTACAAGGAAGATGGCTTTCCACATGCAAGTATTGTAACTGTTTGGTCAAGAGTTCTGGTATTACCAAACTTGTCAGTTGCGTTCCATTCAACTATAGTTTTTCCAATGTGAAATGTACCAGTAGAATTACTTGTTATTTTTGGTTGCGTATCAATAATTCCCGTAGCATTTGCCTGTCCTAAATTAACAGGTGTTTCAAATGCAGTGGCATTGATTATCACATCTTGAGGAATTACAAGTTTCGGAGGAGATTTGTCAATAACTCTCACTAATTGGGTTGAATTTGCGGTATTACCTGCCTCATCTATTGCTGTCCAGGTCACTGTCGTATTACCAAATGGAAATACTGCAGGAGCATTGTTTTTGATAGAGATTACTTGCGTGTTGTCAGTGGCAGTTGCATTTCCAATATCCACCTTATTGTTAGTTGAACTGGTAGCGTTTATTGTAATATCTCTTGGTACAATAATTTTTGGCTTTGTTGTATCTAATACATTAACTGTTTGAGTAGCATTAGAAATGTTGCCAGAAGTATCTTTTGCAGTCCACAATACTATCGTTTTGCCAAGTGGGAATGTCTTTGATGCGTTGTTTGTTATTGTTACAGGCTCGATATCGGTAGCTGTTGCATTGCCTGTTGATACCGTATTATTGTTAAGCGATGTAGCTTCAAATGTTATGTTTGGTGGTGGTGTTAGTTTTGGAGGAATTGTATTTACAACATTAACTGTTTGAGTAGCATTAGAAATGTTGCCAGAAGTGTCTTTTGCAGTCCACAATACTATCGTTTTGCCAAGTGGGAATGTCTTTGATGCGTTGTTTGTAAGCGAAGCTACTTTGACATTGTCAGAAGCTGTTGCATTACCAATTTGGATTTGATTGTTGCCTGAAGATGTAGCCTGTATTGTAACATCTGCTGGAACATTAATTTTTGGTGGAGTAGTGTCTTGAATTATTACAGTTTGAGTAACATTTGCTCGATTACCTGATTCATCAATAGCAGTCCATGTAACTTGAGTCATTCCTAATGCGAATGTTTTTGGTGCATCATTTGTAATAGTAACTTGTTGAAGATCTTTTACTGTAGGGACACTTAGGTGTGCAATAGTATTGTTAAGCGATGTAGCTTCAATTGTTATGTTTGGTGGTGGTGTTAGTTTTGGAGGAATTGTATTTACAACATTAACTGTTTGAGTAGCATTAGAAATGTTGCCAGAAGTATCTTTTGCAGTCCACAATACTATCGTTTTGCCAAGTGGGAATGTCTTTGATGCGTTGTTTGTTATTGTTACAGGCTCGATATCGGTAGCTGTTGCATTGCCTAATTGAATCACATTACCTGTAAGAGATGTTGCTTGCTCTTCGATAGCTTTCGGAGGGATTAATTTGGGAGGCAAAGTATGAACCACGTCAACTATCTGTGTTGCATTGGCTTTATTCCCCGATTCGTCTACAGCGGTCCAAAGTATTGTAGATCTTCCTAGCGAGAAAAATTGTGTTGCGTTGTTTGTAATTGATTTTATTATTCCATTATCTGTAACAGTTGCATTTCCGAGTGGTACAACGTTTTGATCAATTGAAGTTGCCTCAAAGATAATATTTGTGGGAGGCGAAACCTTGGGAGGCGTAGTATCAACTATATTTATCAACTGAGTAGACGACGCTGAATTTCCTGCTTCATCGGTTGCAGTCCATGTAACTGTTGTCTTTCCAAAAGGAAAAACAGATGGAGCATCATTGGTAACAGATTTTATGACACCATTATCAATAGCAGTTGCATTTCCAAGGTTAACAACATTAGAAGTAGGACTGGTAGACTCTTGTGTAATATCTACTGGGGCATGGATTACTGGAGCAGTCGTATCTTTAATGTTAACAATTTGTTTTGCGGTGGCAATGTTTCCCGAAATGTCAATTGCTTTCCAAGTCACCGTGGTTTGTCCAATAGCGAAATAGGGTGGAGCATCATTCGTAACGGATTCAACCCCTACTGCATCATTTACTGCAGGAAGCCCAAGGTCCACGGTGTTGTGATCAAGAATCTTTGCTTCGACGCTTACATCTTGCGGAGCAGTTAACACCGGTGCTGTTGTATCCACCACAGTGATTTTCTGTATAGCTTTTGCTGTATTTCCTCCATTATCAATTGCAGACCAAGTTATCATAGTAATTCCTACTGGAAATTTTTGAGGAGCATTGTTCGTGATTGAAGCAATACCGCTATCATCTGTCGCGGTAGCTTGTCCGATCGATATTGGAGTTAGCATCCCCGTTGCTTCTACGGTCATATCTGCAGGAGCAGTAATTGATGGAGGAGTCTTGTCATTAGGAGCTGTAATTGTTATTGGAATTGGATTAGTTTGAGTTGGATTTGGTGTTGTTGCAACTGGATTGGATGATGCTATCGATTGATTTTGACTATTCGATTGTGCTGTGGGAGGATTTTGAGTTTGTGTCTGGATTGGTGCAGAACCAAATTTTTGAATTCTATTATTTTCAGTATCAACCACAAATACATTTCCAGACGAATCTACGGTTACGTCTCTTGGGTTATCGAAAAAGTCTGGTCCTTTTCCTTGGCTTCCCCACGAAGTAATAAAGTTACCATTGTTGTCAAGTTCGACTATTCTGTTATCGCCGTTATCTGCCACAAAAATATTCCCAGATTTGTCAACAGACAAGCCTAGTGGAGTTTTGAGATTAGAACCAGTAGGAGTTCCAAATGATTTTAAGAAAACCCCATCTTCAGTGAATTTTTCAATCCTGTTATTTCCTGAATCAGAAACATAGATACTTCCTTGGGAGTCTGCTGCAATTGCTCGAGGAGAAAGAAATTGACCATCCTCAAGTCCACTTTGACCAAATGAGAACAAATATGTTCCGTTGCTATTGAATTTCTCAATTCTACTATTTCCAGTATCTACAACATATACATCGCCGCTAGGATCTACAGCTACTCCTTGTGGCAACAAGAATTGTCCATCACCACTTCCCTGCTGGCCCCATTCTGTGATGAACTTACCTGTAGTATCAAATTTTTGGATGTTGCTTTTTTCATTATCAACAACATAGATAGAATTTCCGCTGATTGCTATACCAAGAGGAGCCTGGAACTGACCATTACCAGATCCCTTCGTTCCAAATGTGAAGAGATAAGTTCCGGTATTATCAAATTTCTCTACTCTCCTATTTCCTAAATCGGTTACATAGATATTGCCTGACGAGTCAACGGCCGATCCTTGAGGGAATGCAAACTGGCCATTATTTTGTAGCCCATACGAACCCCATTGTGTTGAAAATGGAGGGCTAGAGCTGGCCCAGGAATACCCAACAAATATACTTGACAGTGTTATTACGATAATCCCAATTAGTATTAGGGAAACTTTCAACATTAATTCATAACAAAATTCAAAAAAGATCTCGTAAGTGAGTAATTGTTACAATTTTTGTCAATTATGGTAAATTAGAAGGGCTTGTTGACTTCTCTCGTGAATACATAGCTAGCCAAGCCTACCATAGCAAGAACAAAAAGACAGATTACTGATACATCAAGAACTATGGAGAAAGGTTGTACCGTACCTGTCATCATTTGTCTTATTAATAGTACCGAGTAAGTAACTGGATTAAGTCTTGCTACAAATGCAAGCCAATGTGGAAGAAGTTCCAAGGGAAAAAGTGCTGGACTTAGCATGAATAAAGGCATGCCAAGAAAATTAATGACGCCCCAGAAAGTTTCTTGAGATTTTGATGTGGCAGCCACAATAACTGAAATACCAGAAAAACCAAGCGAAAAGGCAATCACAACCAACATTATTGGCAAGACAATGAGAAGATTTGATATATGAACACCTAACGCAAGAGCAATACCCAAGATTAAACTTGATTGAAGTGCAGATATCAATGAGATGGCAAGCATTTTTCCCAATGCGATTGAGGATCTAGAAATTGGAGCGGCGAGTGCTTTATTCATAAAACCATATCGTCTATCCCATAGTGTATTTACTCCACCGAAAATGCTTGTAAATATTGCAGTGAGCATTATCACCCCGGGTGCCATAAATTCTATATAGGATCCGCCAAATCCCACTGACTGAATTAGTGGTCTTGTGCTTGCGAATGTGTTTCCGATTACTATGATCCATATTGCAGGCTGAATTAGCCTTATCAGGATACCGCTTCTAGATTTCTTGTATCGTTTCATTTCCCTCCAGAAAATTGTATAAGTATCTGACAACATCATACTCTAATTTTCCTAATTCTCTCTCGCTCTTTTTTTCTGTCGTATTTACCATTATCTTCCCTGAGATCACGACCAGTATGTGATAAAAATACATCATCAAGTGTTGGTTTTGTAAGTGAAATTGATTCTATCTTTACTTCTAAAGTACTTGCATTTTGAAATATTTGTGGAATCAATTGATCGCCGCTGGTTGTAAAAACTGTAATTTCAGAACCATCTGTTGAAATATCTTTTACAGTTGGAATTCTTCGGAGCTCTGAAATTAGTTTGTCAAGATTTTTATCAGAATCTAACTCAAAAACAACCATCTCATTTCCTAACGCACTCTTCAATTCTTTCGGTGAACCTGTGATCTTTATTTTGCCATGATCAATAATTGAAATGCTGTTACAAAGTTTATCTGCTTCTTCCATATAATGAGTCGTAAGAAAAATAGACGTTCTAAACTCGTCATGGATTTTTTTTATGTAATCCCAGATTTTGTACCTAGTCTGAATATCAAGACCCAGTGTTGGCTCGTCTAGGAACAATACCTTCGGCCTGTGAAGCAAACCACCTGCAATGTCAAGCCTCTTTCTCATGCCTCCAGAATAGGCTACGACCGCTTCGTTTTGTCTGTCAACTAGTTCGACTATCTCAAGTATATCATCTATTCTTTTTTTAATAATGTCTCTTGGTATATGATTGAGTTTTGCCTGCAATTCCAAGTTCTCTCTTCCTGTAAGATATTCATCAACGGTAGAATCCTGCTGTACGTATCCAATATTCTGTCTAACACTTTTTGCCTGTGTCATAACATCATAGCCTGCAACATTCGCCTTACCTGATGTTGGTTTTAGTAAGGTGGTGAGTATCATTATGGTAGTACTTTTTCCTGCACCGTTTGGTCCCAAAAATCCAAATATCTCTCCGTTTTCTATCTTAATTGAGATCTCATCTACTGCCTTTAATCCACTATGATAAATTTTTGAAAGCTTGTCAGTTTCTACCGCGTACATTATGGAATAAAGATTTATTCTGTTATAAATTGCTACCAACAAGATGAATGAATTGTTATAGAGTATGAAAATCCATTATTTATCAAATGGTAATTTTTTGCCTTTCGATATTGTATCTAATATTTTAGAAAACCAAAAATCTAGTCAGAAATAAAAAGGAAAATGAGATTTATGGGTTCTTGTACTGGTTTTTAGTTTCTCTAAGAATTATTTTTTCACCAACACCCCAGATTTCTGAAGTGTTAAAGATTCTTGAACCAGTGAATCCCTCAGATACCTCTATAGATTCTAGCTCGTTGGTGTCTTTGCTCATGTGAAGTCTCTTGACTTTTCCAACTTTACGTCCGTCTATATCGACTACCTGTGCATCTATTCTTATTGGGGCTGATGAGAGTAGAACAGACTCTTCAGTAAATCTATCGACATAGTCACGTGAAAGAAAGTAATCTTTATGCAATCCTTCATGAACAGTAATGCCTACCACTTCCAAAGTGTCTGCATTAATGTGAATATGTTTTACTTTACCATATTCTATTCCTTCCCTATCGATTACTTTTGTTCCCTTAAATTCATCTGCTTTGATTTGTTTTCGTTCAAATTCAATTCTCGTAGCCATGAGTCATGTTTGTCAAGTCAGTTTATTGAAGGGCATATCAGAGTTTTCAATCCAATGGGTTAAATTCTTTATAACAGGATTTATTCTGTGGAATTTAAAGAAGGTACTTTCACGGCAAAATTAATTACCATTGGAAGGAAATCCAGAAATAAACATGCGGTTGAACTCAGGGCAGTTTTCTATAAAGATAGGTTCTATTTTTCTCGACGAAACCCAAATAGTGATTGGTTAAAAAACTCCCTTGCTAATCCGGAGGTTGAAATAGAATATCAAGGTAGTATATTCAGAGGTTTTGCAAAATTAGTAGATGATCAAGAAACATGTAAAAAAGTATCGCGTTTGAAATATAGCGACAACCGTTCAGAAGAATCTAGAATTGTTCTAGAAGTTATCCCATGTGAATAATTGTCGTAATACCTCGCCGTTCTTGCTCCTGTCCATCTTTTGTTTCTGCAACAATAACTGTAAATGAAATGACATCCCTCTGTTGACAATTCTGTGCGTTTAGCTTCAAGTGGACATCCAATGTTTCAAAATCATCATTAGATATAGATGATTCATCAAAATCAACTGGATTTGTACTGCTTATTAGAAATCTTTTATCTTTTTGATGATACCCAAGTTTTACCTTGCATCCTTGTCTCCCAATCGCTTTAACATTGATGTCAATTATTCCAGGTTTTGCAAGCGTGTAACCCGGCATGTTATTTACAAAAACACCCATCTGAAATGGATACCCGGCAGTATTTTCTGCCATCTTCTGAATTCCATCATTCATAACAACATCAACTGCCTTGATTGTAGTTGCTATCTTTGCAATCCAATCGTTGGTCCGTTCAACAATAGCCTGTATCGAGCTACGTCTTTTCTTATCTTCTTGTTCTGGCAATTTATAATAATCTACCCATGCTAGGTAGTCATTACTGATATCTTTGATGAACTGCATACAGGTGACCTTGTAATCTTCTACACTAGATGCTTTTTCTGAGCCTTCATCATATGGAACCCCATCCTTGTCAAGTGGAAGCATGGTTTGTACTCAAAACTTGTCATAATTAAGTGAAACCTAATAAATATATGAGAAAATTTTAAGAACTAAAACGTGAGTTTCTGTGAGATAACTACAAAACTTCAGATACAATTAAAATCTAATTTACCACAGATAAGAATTCTTTTAAAGAAAAATCCCGGTCTTGCATTTACTACTATCAATGAGATTTCATCAAATGTTGGAAAGGAGTATAACATCAGATTATCACTTAATTTTCCAGAAAGGGGAAAAATAGAAAAGTTTGAATTGTATGGCACTGAAAATATCGGATTTGTATTTCAAAGAGACAGTAAAACCTTCCCTATTTCAAGAGAATTGATAAAATCAAAGGCATTAGAAATTCTTGGTCCTGTTCATATCGAAGATGCGTACATGTATGAAGGAAAAGAAGGTGTTAGAGTCAACGATATAGGATATAGACTTGACATACTGCCATCTTCTCTACATGTGTGGGGGAAAATTAGCAATAATATATGCAAATTCTGCGACTGGTTACTTGAAAATTGTTATGAAGTTAAACCTGGTGTTGCTGGTGCCTTTAATAAAACTAATTCATAAGTGTATAGAAGATTTCCATTTGGATCGTATGTCTCAGCTTTTACGGGCAATGGTATGTTATCAACTATCCAGATTTTGTTCATATTAGCCCCTATTCTATATGATAAAAGATATGCATTTGCTGAACCAAATCCAAATGTCATCTTTCCAGCGTCTGTTATTTTAAGCGTCTCATGGTTTTCTCCAATGTAAAGATCACCCCATTCTGCTCCTTTTGCCAAGTATTTGTCATCTGTTGCATAATCCCTCATGGAAAATACTGTTTGATCCAAAACATCAAAGTACATCGAAGCATCAGAACTTACATCCTTGAAATAGTATACTGGACCCAATGTGACAGTCTGATCAATTTCTTTTCCCCCATCCGCAGGCATTAATTTGACAGTTAATTGTTGGTTGCCTCCAACAGATGGATTAAATTTCATGTCTGCAGAAAACTTTGTCTTGTTAAAAAATACTTGATATGTCATCTCCGGATTATATTCTGACCCCTTACCCATGTGCCATTGGCTTGTTTGCATCGGGACCATGTATACAGGTTTAATATTAGCAAGAAATGGCCATGCAATTCCTGCAACTGCAGCAATTATAATGATAGCAAAAATAGCAGCCATTCTCACATTAACCATACTTTTACATGACTTTTCTAGAGTTTTATATTTGATAGGCCTAGTGGCTTGATTCTAGCAAATAAGGATCTGAAAGAGATCATATAACCAAAAGAACGACATCAGAAATTTAACCCACTTTTAGACTATTCTCCAAATAAGCCATTTATGACTGAAAACCTCATTTAACAAGAATTATTTAAGATTAGAATCAAGACATTGCGGATTATCATTTATGATGTGATAACAATTATTCCATTAGAAATCAAGTATTGAATTCCTTGTACAAATGTGAGGTCATCAATTTGATTACTTCCCCATAGTCCAGCATTATTTTTTACCCATGCGGGAATTTTTTGTGAGGTACTTGAACCAGGTTGGGTGGTTGGAATCTTCATGATCCCTTTTTGTATCATATATTGAATACCTTTTACAAAGTCATTATCTCCGATTGAACCATCATGCCACCATTTTGCGTTGTTTTTTATCCAAGATGGTATCACAATAGGTTGAGGTGTGCCTCCCGAAGGTGAAGAAAATGGTTCTTGTGTTTTGATTTCTATCTTGCTAAATCCAGACAAACTAGGATCAGGCGCAGAGCCCTCTTGTCCACTTCCGAGTACATTGATTATCATGTGAGTCATTGGGGGTGTACCCTTCAAATTGATTGTTATATCGTCATCACCTACAGGAGCAAACAAGGCCGATTTTCCTAGGTCTTGTGCTACAGAGTCAAGCTGATGGCCTTGATCATCTACTGTAAAAATATCATATTGAATATTGCTGTATTTTTGACTTTGATCAAATTGCTTCTCAAATGACAATCTCATCTCAACTGGACAACCATTGTGTGGATTGGAGGGACTATACCTGTATTCAATTATCACCTGACCAGAATCAGTTGTTACAGAATCATGAACGAAATCCTGTACCATATCTGATTGTTGACATTTTGGATTTACACCTATTATTCCAGAAGAGGATACCTGCAAGAATTTTGGTTCTGTTTTACTATTTCCTGTCTCTAATAATTCCAAAGTATAATCTGGGGGTGGAACTCCGCTTGTTACATCAGTGTATACTATAGCTTTTACAGGGAATGCTAGTTCTGGTGCAATCCATATTTGATTATCAATGCCTTTATGCCATCCCAAAATCCAAGTATTGAAAGTGCCACCTTGTACCGTTATGGAAGCTTTACCAGTAGTTGCGACGTTTTGGCCACCAACAGAGCCTGTTCGTCCCCATGAAGGAGACCCGAGTGTTTGTTGACTAACTTTTGTGGAAAATGCATCAAGCCAGGATATTGTATTTTTAAAAATATTAGAATAATCAGAAATATTAGGATCAGAGTAGGTTGGATCAGGTGTTATCATACCAATTGTTACAATACCTTTTTGCATGTTAGACCCATCAATTGCTAACATCTCTAAATTCCAACCATTACCATCACTTGTCTGGTTCTTGACCCAGAGATCAATCTCAAGTGGTGAACAATTATGCCAGTCAGTCCAACATACATTATACCTATAGTAGTCACCTTGTTTGAGTCCTTCACCAGGATACCATGTATCTGCATTTGCGGCGTGTAAACTAATCGGGGCGATAAGCAAAACTGCAAAGAATGCTGACACCATGTATCTTCGCATGTATCTGTTATACGAAAAAATGGCATAGTTAAATCTTTCAAATAAGCAAATATAGTGGAGATAGTTTACTCCGAATATGTGCGAATGTGCGAAAGTACACATGTATGAAGTAGAGTTCAAGCTAGACGGAATGGTCGTAGTTCCAACGCACAAAAATTGCGGCGATGCCCTAAATGAGAAACAAGCCGACAAGTTCCAAAAGGAATTGGTTAAGAGTTGGGGCTTCCAAGATGAAGATGAGAAATAATTAGGTATTTTAAAAAATAAAAGAAAAAGGGTCCTAAATTCTAGTGGAATGTTGCTACTTGGTCTTTACAAACTGATGCTTTGCATGAACAATTAGCATCACAATAGCATTCGCCTTGCATCTGACAATCGCATTCTACCTTATTTTCTGCGGCTGATTCGCACCCGCATGCTGCATCTGTCATACTTGGGAGATCCCATACAGGGTTTTAAAAGTTATCGAAAAATCGCTACTGAGGACCCTGTTAATACATTGCATTCTTCAAGTTTGGATGTATTTCATTGATGGCTTGTAGTAAGGTAGTTGCCTGCTTGTCTATGACCATTGGGTCATTTTCTATATCAAGACCTACCTTTAATACGTGAATAAATTCTCGATTTCTATGAATTTGATTCTTAACCCTAAGAATATTGGTTCTGTTAACATATCCTAGGTAAAAGTAACAGTCAGAAAGAAGAGAATTTTTTACCAAAAAATCGTATTTTCTCTTTATAATTAGAGAGTTTTGATTATCTTCCGTCATATCGGAAAATCCGATAGTAGATTTTACCATTCTTGACAAGAGTGAGGTCGATGATCTTTCAATTCCAAGAATCTGGTGAATTATCAAAAAGTTCTGATTTATCTTATCTTTCTTCATCTCTCTCATCATCTCAAGCATATGTGTAGGACTTGGTCTTTTGAGATTCAAGCAAAATATGGCATCTGCCAAAAAATATGATGCACATTTTATCCAAACTCCACAAAATGGATCTCTTTTTTTTGCAAAATCTCTTGCCTTATTTGCTAAGATTCCCGCATCAACAAGGCAGCTTCTTGCGTAAGATAAAGCAATCTGTTTCTTTTTTTCTTTTATTTTAGATAGCAACATTCTCAACTTCCACTGATCATCATTCAGAATAGTCAAGTTTTGTAGTTGATTCAAGATACCTATGCTATTTTCATCGATTGAACAATGGTGAATTTTTACAAGATCATTTGAAATATTGTGAATGGATTCCCCCGATTTTTCATCTAGTACTGTCAGATTATATTCACAGCAATCAAATTGATTACCATCACTTCTGCAACCTCCAAGACCAACTGGAAAATTTGTTATCGACAGTCGATTAGCAAGTTGGTCAATGTCCATGAGAAAATCAGCCTTAGATTTTGCTATAAAGTATCAAAGCTGTTAAAATTTACAAACCCATTCAATCACAAAACATTCCCTGACCCTAGTATAAATAGCAAGTTACAATTCCAAATAACAAAGATGGAAATTTCAAATGAATGGATAAAGCCATTCCTTTAAATTGCGATTCTTTATGGCTTTAAGCTAGCTCCTGTGGTGTAGTCCGGCTAAGCATACTGCCCTCTCAAGGCAGTGATCCCGGGTTCAAATCCCGGCGGGAGCATTTTTTCATTAACAGACATTAAAAACAAATTTCAATTTATGCATTACCACATCAATTTCCAAAGAAATTTGTCCTAAATTCCTTATGAAGATATTGAAGTGTTACTGAACCATCAGTATTTTCCATTAAGGAGATTCCACGAATTGAAAATACAGACTCGGAAAAGATTTTTGCAAAGTCCTTTGGCATTTCCAAAATGGCCTTGTATACCCCTCCATTAACTTGTGGACATGTTATGGTAATAGATTCCCCACTTCCATAGGCCAGACAATTGTCATATGATTTTGTTGATCCATCTGCCAAGTTTGCAATATTTTTCATAGCAGCATTGTTAGAATCTGTAGCTTGAGCTTCATCAGATATTCCTTGATATGTGTTGAGATATGATGAAATTATGAATCCCATAACAAAAAAACCTATTATTCCCAGCACGATAAAAGAGGATCGTATCTGGTGTTTGCGGAAATTTTGAGGTCTATTTTGAAGAATCTCCACGACTGACACTTTATCATTATTTATTGATGTTTTTGCGCAGAGTTCATGTATTTGCCTATTAGTAATATTTTCACATATCTTGCATTTTTTTTGGGTTGCTTTTCTACATTCAGAGCAGAGTGCATGGTTCACTAGTTCTCCACCACATGTTCTGCATGATTCATCTGGCATGTCCATCAAAAATTTTGATTATAATTAAAGAATTAGAAGAATTTGTCCTATGAATTTATACCTAATATTTATATTCAAATCCAATTCCCCTTTCTGAATTTTATGCTATGGACTTACTGCAATTTGAGTTTGAATTACGTCGGTAAGTGGAATGGCGGAAGTTAAACTATCCCAAACGAACACCTCAATGGTATATTGTCCTTGGTTCTTTGGAATCCAAACTTGAGATGCATTAAATGACTGGTTTGGAAGCATTGAGGCTGAAAATCCCTCGAGATACTCTGTTGTACCGCTACTACTCATTACCTGTACTAAATAGGTAAACTTCTGGTCAGAATTCCCATGATTTGTCAGTGTTGATTCTACACCTATCTGTTGACCCACATGAAAATCTGTTATCGTCTTACCCGTGATGTTCACCATGGTAGGAGGAGATAGCGATATACCACTAGTTGCATATGATAATTGCCCCAATCCAATAGCAAGGATTATGGCAATTACGAATAAGGTCCCTCTCAATGATCTGTGAAACTGTTATGGCTATAAAAAAATTGCTTAACAATCATCCTCAAGTAAATAATGCTTTCCGGTAGATTTGAAGGTAAATCGTTGTGTTATTATGCACTTATTCTTCTTATTACGAGTTCATGTCCTTCATAAACGTGTGAAGAATGATTTGCTTTTATTATCTCGCCCATTTTTTGATCCGAATAATACTTCTCGCTGTATCGTCCTAAACTTTTTTTGCAGTTAAAGCAATAGATTTCTTTAAACTCCACAACGTGAAGATGATTTTATCTTATTTAAAATTCTATACTTGACATCCCATCTTGATCTTTATTCTGATAGAATTGAATCTTGGTAACCTTGTAATAAATCACTTCTCCACGCCTTTCAATTACTGCAATCACCGGTTCTTTTCCCATAGTAGTAATGTCTTCAATTTGTTTGTAAAGTAGTCCAATCTTTTGTCTTCTACCTTCAGTCAGTCCAAAAATAACATATTTTGCACCCTTTTCTCCAAACTGACCACGTTCATAAACTCTAAAGTCAGATCCAAATCCGAATCCATCTTTTGCAATATAACCTCTAGTTCTGAGGTCTCTATATATCAAGAATTTTGTAAAGGCGTCAGGGTCATTTTTTATGCACTCGTTCATTAGATTGGTAAAATCAACTTGATTCTTTCCTTTGAACAGTTTGAGTTTTTCTATGTAAAGCAGGTACAGGGATTCAAATGGTGCTAGGAAAAACTTTTTCTTCTCTACTTCACCAAATCCTTTTTGTTCCAAAATGTGTTGCATGCCTTTGTCGGAAACAAGAGTCTGATCTTTAATTAAAATTCCTTCTACCTTGGTTTCTAGTTCTGACATAATAGTTTCATCGAATTAATAGTAATATAATACTCACCTTTTAATTTTGCAAATTTTCATATATATCATTCCTCACAATTTCCTTTGAGAATCCTCGGTCAGTCAGAGTACAGCCGAAGAATAGATAACAAAATCAAATTTTAGTTTTAAGACATATCTTATCGATTAGATCTGCAGGAGCTTTAACATTTTCGACTGAAAATACTAAGATTGTTGCAATACTGACCAAAACATCTAGAAAGTGGGGCAAGTGATTTGTGTGATCAATATAACAGAGAATTCTAGATAAGATCAATAGATTTTTTTGAATTACATTAATACTAATTTTACATAAAAGAACCGATTTCTATCTCACGGTTAAAATATGGGACTATAAACAAAAAAGTAATGCACGGAGCAAATTACCGCGTTGGAAACGGTCAACCATATACTAGGAAGGAATTCATCAAGGGTAAACCTCAGATAAAGATTGCAAAGTTTTCGGGCGGAAAAAGAGATGGCGATTATGATTTTTGTGTGCAACTTTGTTCAAATGAGAAAATACAGATAAGACATATGGCAATAGAATCTGCAAGATTATCAGCAAACAAAGCAATTGAACAGGTTGCAGGAGAAACAGGTTACTTTTCAACACTAAAAATATATCCGCATATTTTGCTTAGAGAAAATAAAATGATCGCTACAGCAGGTGCAGACAGACTGCAGGAAGGAATGCGTGGTGCCTTTGGCAAAGCCGTAAGTCTAGCAGCACGTATTCAGAGAGGCCAAGTTCTCATGGAAGCCTATGTAAAAAAGGAGCATTTAGAGGTAGCAAAAAAAGCTATGCATGGTGCATCTGTAAAGCTACCAATCACTCCAACAATTAAGGTAATATCATTAAAACCAGCTCTAACTTAGTTTTAGAGATTTAAGAATTTCTTGTTGTCTAGTATTTAGAATTTTAAGAAATTCTTCAAATTCTTCATTTGTAGGACTTCGTTTTAAGATTCTCCTACATTGATAATAAAATGAATTGTATAGTCTTCCAATCACGATACCATAACCAAATGAATCTGAATGCTCTCGTAATTCATTTAATGATTCTATAATTTGGGAAAGCTCATCGGATCTGGTAGCTATTTCTGTAATTTTCTGATTCAACTTATCTTCTAATTGTGTATCCATGACATATCCACACAACTCGATGTTAAAAATTTGTATTCTAAACAGTATCCTTTAATAGACAACTTATTTCTAAATCGGTTGAGCGGTTGTAGTACAGCTTGGTTAATATGCGGGATTGCCAATTCCGCGACCCGGGTTCAAATCCCGGCAACCGCATTCACTTATGCAATCCCTTCCTTATTATTTCCAAGGCATCCTGTGCTCGTTCAGGCTTTGGAAGTTGAATCATAAAAACATTTGAACGCCCATATTCTGAATGTGGCGAAGAAAGAGCAAGCATTGCACTATCTGCAAGTGCTTCAAAGAAATCCATTGCCTCATTTGCGTATATGAGAAATTTCTCTTCTAAATCTTCTTGTAAAAATTGTAATGTCACTTTCACAAAAACGTGGCCTAGCCCATCTTGAAGTATGTTAAGATCTGTCTCAACTGATATTGGTTTTCCTGCAACCTTTTTCATTATATTATCAAACTTGTTTTTATCTATTATAATACATGGAATTTTCTTATCATCAAAGTCAAATAGTGTGACATCTTTGTGTTTTTGCGACAAAAACTTTTCAAGATCCTCATTACCCATAAGGGATGATGTAGGGTAACTTGTTAAAAAGATACGTAATAAAATACAAGTTTTTAAATGATGCTTAGAGTTCTCGCCAAGAGATCTACTCTGTCATCATCATCTTTAGTCATTTTTTTGCAACTATATTTTTTGTTAAAGTATATCAAATCTATTATCTTTGATTTATCAACATTTACAACGGTTGCATTGTATGGAATCTGAATCTTTTTGTTTGTGAGTATAACCAGTCTATCTACTATAGCAGATCTTGAGATTTTTGATAGTTCGTCCAAATTATCAACCCTGGTACCGTTGGCAAATATAGCCACCCCTACCTTTGAGCCAAGGTTATCTTGGTATACAAAATCAAGT
>Ga0335084_10002822_pt1 | contig 16841 bp, 19 predicted proteins | sample Lox_Sample_44_FD_206721 | JGI IMG/M metagenome (GOLD analysis project Ga0335084, IMG submission 206721) | Soil microbial communities from Loxahatchee National Wildlife Refuge, Florida, United States - Lox_Sample_4.4 | ecosystem: Environmental > Terrestrial > Soil > Wetlands | place: USA... | reverse complement strand
CAGCGTGCGCGCTGCGACGTTCGGCACGTCGACCGCGGGCTGGCTCGAGGCGACGTTCGTGCCCGAGCGCGCGCGCGTGCGGCTCGCGTTCGCGCCGGCGCTGGCGCCGGCGAGCGCGCGCGTGATCGCGGGCGTGCGCCGCTGGCTCGATCTCGATGCGGCGCCCGATGCGATCGACGCGGCGCTGGCCGATCTGCCCGGCGAGCCGGGCATCCGGCTGCCCGGCAGCGTCGATGCGTTCGAGCTCGCCGTGCGCGCGGTGCTCGGCCAGCAGGTCACGGTGGCCGCGGCGCGCACGCTCGCACGGCGCCTCGTGCAGGCGTTCGGCGCAGCCGTCGTGACACCGTGGACCGCCATCGATCGCACGTTCCCCGCACCCGAACGCATGGCACGGCTCCCACCCGAGCGCATCGCGGAGCTCGGCATCATCCGCACGCGCGCGAACGCGATCGTCGCCATCGCGCAGACGTGGCCGCGGATCGCCGAGCGGCTCGCGACGCGCGCGGAACCCGAAGCGCTGATCGAGGCGTTGTGCGAGCTGCCGGGCATCGGCCCGTGGACGGCGCACTACATCGCGATGCGCGCCATCGGCTGGCCCGATGCACACCTGCCCGGCGACGTCGCCGTGCTCGCCGCGCTGCGGCGCCTCCACGGCGACCTCACGCCGCGCGCGGCGCACGCGCGCACGCTCGCGTGGCAACCGTGGCGTTCGTACGCGGTGCTGCGCCTCTGGAATTCCTTGGAGACCTCGACATGACGACCGCCACCGACGCCATCCGCCACGCGTGCACGGCCCAGGCCCGCATCGACACGCCTCTCGGCCCGCTGCTGCTCGCGCGCACGAAGCGCGGCCTCGCCGGCGCGTGGTTCGAGGGCCAGCGCCACCATCCGCCGGTGTTCGACGCGCCGTTCGATGCGGACGACGAATGCCTCGCCGCCGCCGCCGCGCAGCTCGCCGCGTACTTCGACGGCAAGGCGACGACGTTCGACGTGCCGTGCGACATGCTCGGCACGCCGTTCCAGCGCGCCGTATGGGATGCGTTGCTCGCGATCCCGCACGGCTCGACGCGCACGTATGCCGACCTCGCGCGCACGATCGGTGCGCCGGCGGCGGTGCGCGCGGTCGGCGCGGCGGTCGGCCGCAATCCGCTGTCGATCGTCGTGCCGTGCCACCGCGTCGTCGGCTCCGACGGCTCGCTCACCGGCTATGCCGGCGGCACGGATCGCAAGGCCGCGTTGCTGGCGCTCGAACGCGCCCGCGCGTGAGCACGCCGAAGATGCGCTCGGCCGATGCGGCCGAGCTGCTCGTGCTCGCGGCGCTGTGGGGCGCGGCGTTCCTGTTCCTGCGCATGGGCGCCGGTGCCTTCGGGCCCGTCGCGCTCATCGCCGTGCGGGTCGGCGGTGCCGCGTTGCTGCTCGTGCCGCTCGTGGCGTGGCGCGGCCAGCTCGGCGCGCTCGTGCGGCATGCTGGGCCGATCTTCGTCGTCGGCATGACGAACACGGCGCTGCCGTTCCTCGGCTTCGCCTATGCCGCGCTTTCGATCACGAGCGGCCTGTCGTCGATCCTCAATGCGTCGTCGCCGTTGTTCGCGGCCTTGATCGGGCGCGTGCTGTTCGGGGAACGCCTCGGGCGCAGCCGCATCGCGGGGATCGTGATCGGCTTCGCCGGCGTGCTGCTCGTCGCCTGGCACGGCGCCGACGTGAAGACGGGCGGCTCGCCCTGGCTGGCGTCGGCGGCATGCCTCGCGGCCGCATGCTGCTACGGCTGGTCGCCGCACTACATGCGCCGGCGCCTGCGCGACGTGCCGCCGCTGGCCGTCGCGGGCGGCAGCCAGCTCGCGGCGACGCTCGTCACCGTGCCGCCCGCGGTGCTGCTGTGGCCTGCCACGCCGTTGCCGGCCCATGCGTGGGCGACGGCGGCCGCGCTCGCGTTCGGCTGCACCGGCATCGCCTACATCCTCTACTTCCGGCTCATCGCACACGTGGGCGGCGCGAACGCGATCGCCGTCACGTTCCTGATTCCCGCTTTCGCCATCGCGTGGGGCTGGCTGTTCCTGGACGAGCGCATCACCGCGACGCTGATCGGAGGCTGCATCGTGATCCTCGTCGGCACGGCGCTCGCGACCGGGCTGCTGCGCCTTCAACAGAAGCGACCTGCCGTGGCGGCGCCGGGCTAGCGCGTTCGCGCACCGCACGGTCGGTACCATGCGCCGGCGAGGAGCCGCCGATGCCGACCGAAGTTCCCTACGTGCGATCCGCCCAGGGGCGCGTGCACGTGTTCGACGCGAGCACGCTGACGTGGCAGGAGTCGACGCAGCGCGGCTTGCGCACGTTGCCCATCCGCCGCGACGACACGCGCGGCGAGTACCTGGGGCTGATCGCGTTCGACGCGTTCACGCGCAGCAGGCTGCACCAGCACCAGGGCATCGCGACGAGCTTCATCCTCGAGGGCGGCCTCACCGACTACCACGGCCCCGTGCACCAGCACGAGGTCGGCATCAACCGCAAGGGCTCGACCCACGACGCGATGGCGTGGGTGCCGACGGTGCTCGTCTCGAAGCTCGAAGGGCCCGTGACGTATCCGCGCGATGCCGGCGTCTTGAGCGGCATCCACGCCGGCTCGCGCCACGCGGATTTCCGCAACCCCGACCCGGATGTGCCACCCGAGATCACTGACCCCCGCCGCCGGGGGCGCAGCGCGCCGGCGCGCTACGATGCGCCGCCCCACCGTTCGAGAGCCGTCGCATGACCATGACCTCCCCTGCCGCCGTGGGCATGTGCCCGCAGCGCCTCGCCCGCATCGACGGCTTCCTCGCCGAGCGCTACATCGACGCGGGCAAGCTGCCGTGCGCCGTGCTGCAGGTCGCGCGCGACGGCCAGCTCGTGCACCAGACCGTGCTCGGCAAGGCCTCGCTCGAGCGGGACGTGCCCATGCGCGACGACACGATCGTGCGCATCTACTCGATGACGAAGCCGATCACGAGCATCGCCTTCATGATGCTCGTGGAGGAAGGCAAGGTCGCGCTCGACGACCCGGTCGAGCGCTGGATCCCGGCGTTTCGCGACGTCGGCGTCTACAAGGCGGGCGTCGCCGGCGCGTTCCTGACCACGCCGCCCGCGGCGCCGATGCGCGTCATCGACCTGCTGCGCCACACGTCGGGTCTCACGTACGGGTTCCAGATGCGCACGAACGTCGATGCGGCGTACCGCGCGAACAAGATCGATCCGTTCGAGCAGGCCGAAGGGCTCGAGGCCTTCATCGCGGCGCTCGCGAAGATGCCGCTCGAGTTCTCGCCCGGCTCGGCGTGGAACTACAGCGTCTCGACCGATGTCGTGGGCTATCTCGTGCAGGCGATCTCGGGCCGGCCCTTCCCGCAGTTCCTGCAGGAGCGCATCTTCGACCCGCTCGGCATGCTCGACACGGGCTTCCACGTGCCCGATGCGAAGGCGGCGCGCTTCGCCGACTGCTACGTGATGTCGTCGCAGGGCAAGCTCGCCCCGACGGCAGGCCCGGATTTCCGCAAGCCGCCCGCGACGCCGTCGGGCGGCGGCGGCCTCGTCTCCACGGCGGCCGACTACATGCGGTTCTGCGAAGCGTTGCGGCGCGGCGGCGCGCTCGGCGATGCCCGCCTCGTGGGCCCGAAGACGCTCGCGCTCATGCGCGCGAACCACCTGCCCGGCCGCCGCGATCTCGCCGACGTGTCGGTGTCGATGTTCTCCGAGGCGATGTACCAGGGCGTCGGCTTCGGCCTCGGCTTCGCGATGACAACCGACCCCGCGCGCACCGGCATCGCGGGCTCGCCTGGCGAGTTCTGGTGGGGCGGCATGGCCTCGACGGCGTTCTGGATCGACCCGGTCGAGGACGTGTGCGTCGTGTTCCTCACGCAGTTCGTGCCGTCGAGCACGTACCCGATCCGGCGCGAGCTGCGCACGCTCGTGAACGCGGCGATCCTCGAATCGAAGGCGCGCTGACGCCCGGCGCGCGAGCCGTTCACAGCACGCGGCGCAGGACCGCGATCGCGTCGACGAGAAATGCGATCCACGCGATCGTGAACAGCAGGGTGCGGGCGCGGAAGAGCCCGAATCCGCTCACATGCACGACGGCGTGCGCAAGCCGCGCCCAGAAATACACCGCCGCGCAGGCGACCGTCAACGACGTGTGCACGCCGAGCGCCTGGCCCGCGAGCACGACGGCGGCGAACGGCGCGAAGTTCTCGACGGCGTTCTGGTGCGCGCGGTTCGCGCGGTTCACCCAGGCGGGCAGCGGATCGGTCGGTGCCACGCGGTACGCCTCCGGCGTGAGCGGGCCGCGCGTCCGCACGTAGCCGATCACGACGGGGATCCACAGCGAACCGGTCAGCACGGCCGTCAGCAGCAGGTACGCGAGCTCGGCGTTCATGGCAGCTCCTCGATGACGCCCTCCTGGGCGATGTAAGGGACGTAGCGGAAATCGCGGATGGCCGCGACGCGGCCCTCGCGCCAGGCCAGCTGCACGACGTAGCGCCGCATGCCGACGGCGCCGCTCTCCTCGACGGCCAGCACCTCGCGGCCGTCGAACCAGGCCGGCGCGACGCGCCAGCCGGGCGTGCGCGCGTAGTTGCCGAAGTAGCGCGCGACCTCCCGCCGCCCCGCCGACTTGCGTCGCGAGACGAGGTCGAGGCGCACGTCGTCGGCGAGCAGCGCACGCACGCCGTCCCAGTCGTGCGCACCGAACAGCGCCGCGTAGCGCTTCAGCTCGGGCGATGCGCCGGCCGGCGGGCGCGATGGCACCGCGACCGCGCCGGCGGACTGCAACGCGACGCGGCCGCGGTGCAGCGCGGCCTTCACCGCCTGGACGCTGAGGCCGAGCTCGATCGCGATCTCGTCGAGCGAGTGGTCGAGCACGTCCTTCAGGATCACGCACCCGCGTTGCGCCGGCGCAAGGGCGAGGAACGACGCGATCGCGGCCTGCACCGCCTGGCGGCGCGCGGCCGCGTTCTCCGGCTCGAGCGCCGCATCGTCGGCGACGCCTTCGGCCGACTCGATGGGCTCGCTCGCGCGCAGCTTCTCTCGTCGCCAGTGGTCGATCGCGCGGTGATGCGCGATCCGGAACAGCCACGGGCGCAACGGCGGCAGCGCCTCGAGCTGCGAGAGCTCGTAGTACGCGCGTGCGAGCGTCTCCTGCACGACGTCCTCGCCGTCGGCGATGGAACCCGTCATGCGCGCGCAGTAGCGCAGCAGCTCGGGCCGCACGTCGGCCACGAGCGCGAGGAAGCGGCGGCGTCCCTCTTCGAGGACGCCGATCAGGTCCGCATCCGCGGGTGGGCCTTCGGCGCCGGATCCTTCAACTGTCGAACCAACCATACGACCCGATCTCCGTCAGCTCCGTGCGCTGCGGCGGCTCGACGCAGCGGTCCTTCACGCCGGCCGCGAACGCCTGGAACGCCGGCAGGGAGGTCAGCGCGTTCCCTGCATCGCCGGCCTCGTGCGACACGACGTGCATGAAGGTGACGCCGTCGCCGAGCCGGAACGTCGCGTAGCGCAGCCCGGCCGGCCGCACCGCACGGAGCCCATCGTAGACGGCGGCGGCGAGGCGCTCGTTCTCGGCCACGCATTCGGGCTTCACGGTGTAGCGGACCATGTGCTTCATCGGTGTTCTCCCGCGCGCGAACGGCGCGCCCGAAGACAGGACGTCCGGGCATGCCGAAAGGATGCGGTCGGGTTCGCAGAAGGCGTTCGCTTGCACAATCGCCACTCCCGCCCTTCCCTCGCGCCGCGATGCATGCCTTCAAGTCCGTGTCCTGGTCGAGCCCGAACCCGGGGCCGCGCCTGATCGTGCTCGGCGCGGTGCACGGGAACGAGACGTGCGGCACGCGCGCCGTCGAACGCGCGCTCGCCGATTTAGACGGCGGCACGCTCGCGCTGGCGCGCGGCCGCGTGACGTTCGTGCCCGTGACCAATCCGCTCGCGTACCTGAACGGGCGCCGCACCGGCGACCGCAACCTCAACCGCAAGCTGCAGCCGACCGATGCGCCGCGCGAGTTCGAGGACCACGTCGCGAACTGGCTGTGTCCGCTGCTCGCGTCGCACGACGTGCTGCTCGACCTGCACTCGTTCGCGTCGCCCGGCGTGCCGTTCGTGTTCCTCGGTCCCGAAGACAACGACGGCGAGCTCGAGCCTTTCGCGCACGCAGCCGACGAAGCCGCGCTCGCGGTGCGGCTGGGCGTCGGCCGTGCCGTCGACGGCTGGCTCGACACGTACGCGGCCGGGGTCGCGCGCCGCGCCGAGCAGGCGGCCGCTCGGCCGGACGCGCACCTCGACCACGATCCGCGCTACGGCATGGGCACGACCGAGTACATGCGGTCGGTCGGCGGCTGGGCGCTCACGCTCGAGTGCGGCCAGCACCAGGACCCGCAGGCGCCGGAGGTCGGCTACCGGGCGATCTGCAACACGCTGGCCCATCTGCATCTGGTCGACGCGCCCGACCCGCCGCCGAACCGCACGATGGAGATGCTCAGGCTCGCCGAGGTCTTCGACCGGTTCGACGCGGGCGACGCGTTCGCGAAGACGTGGAAGAGCTTCGACGCCGTGTCCGCCGGCGAGCGCATCGGCACACGCGCCGACGGCACGCCTGTGACGGCGACGCGGGACGGCTGGATCGTGTTCCCGAACCCCGACGCGCCGGTCGGCCAGGAGTGGTTCTACCTCGCACGCGCGAGCGACCGATTGCGCCGTTGACGACGCGGCGTCAGCCGGCGTCAAGCTCGGGATAACACCGGAAGATGCCTTCCTCGTTGAAGGCGATGCGGCGCTCGCTCTGCAGGTAGGCGGCGACCTTCGGCCAGGCGGCGACGCGGTCGTGCAGCGCGACGACGTGCGGTGTCTTCGCGAGCACGCGCTTTGCAGCCTTCGGGAACGCGTAGCGCAGGCCCTCGACGACCTGGAACAGCGAGAGATCGGCGAAGCTGAGCCGCGCGCCCACGAGGTGCTTCGTCCCCGCCGGGTTGCCATCAGGATGCGCTCGAACCAGCGCGCGAACTTCGGCATTCGCGCATGGCAGAACTCCTGTGCCCGGCGCAGCGCCTCGGCCTTCTGGTCCTCGTAGTAGAGACCGGTGCCGACCGGATGATGCGTGTCGTGCACCTCGGCGACGAGATCCGCGATCGTGAGCTGGATCTGCAGCGTCCAGAGCCGTGCGTCCTCCGCGGCCGCGACGAGCTTCAGGCGCGGCCCGAGGTAATGCAGGATCGCCGAGGTCTGCGCGACGACGACCTTGCCGTCCACGAGGAACGGCGGTGCGAACGGCGGGTGCACGTCGTCGCCGTCGAGATGTCGCTGCATCGCCGGCATGCCGCGCCCGGCGGACTTCGGCTCGCGCGCGATGTCGACGTACGGCGCGCCCGCCGCCTCGAGCGCGAGGCGGACGAATTCACCGCGGCCCTGGATCGTGGGCCAGTAGTGCAGCTCGTAAGGCATGTCGTCAACGATGCGTCGAAGGATGCGCGATCATCGTCGCACTGCATCGCGGAGTCGACACCATGGAGCTGCGCCCCCTCGGAACCACCGGTCTTCGGATCGCCCCCGTCGTGTTCGGCGGCAACGTGTTCGGCTGGACGGCCGACGAGAAACGCAGCTTCGAGCTGCTCGACGCCTTCGTCGACGCCGGCTTCAATGCGATCGACACGGCCGACGTGTACTCGCGCTGGGTGCCGGGCCACGCCGGCGGCGAATCCGAGACCATCATCGGCCGGTGGCTGAAGGCGCAGCCTTCGCGGCGCGGGCGCGTGCTCCTCTTCACCAAGTGCGGCGCCGACATGGGTGCAGGCAAGCGCAGCCTCTCGGCTTCGTGGATCGAGCAGGCCGCGGAAGCGTCGCTCGAGCGGCTGCAGGTTGACACGATCGACCTCTATCAATCGCACTGGCCGGATCCGTCGACGCCGCACGAGGAGACGCTGCGCGCCTTCGAGCGGCTGATGAAGGCGGGCAAGGTGCGCGCGATCGGCTGCTCGAACTTCGATGCCGCGCAGCTCTCCGCCGCGAACGACGTGGCCCGCACGCACGGCCTGCCGACCTACCAGACGCTGCAGCCCGAATACAACCTCGTCGAGCGGGACAAGTTCGAGGGGCCGCTCCGCGACGCCGCGATCCGCGAAGGCGTGGGCGTCATCACGTACTACAGCCTCGCTTCGGGCTTCCTCACCGGCAAGTACCGCTCGAAGGAAGACCTCGGGCGAAGCCCCCGCGGCCGCGGGCTCGCGAAGTACCTCGACGATCGCGGCTTGCGGACCCTCGCGGCCCTCGACGCCGTCGCTCGGCGCCGCGAGGCGATGCCCGGTGAAGTGGCCCTCGCGTGGCTGATGGCGCAGCCCGCCGTCACGGCCCCCATCGCGAGCGCCACGTCGCTCGAGCAGTTGCAGGGGCTCGTGCGCGCGGCCGCTTTGAAGCTGCATCGCGAGGACCTCGATGCGCTCGACGCGGCGAGCGCGGTCGACGTCGCCCGCTGACGCGCTTCGATTCGAGCCGAAGGCTTCACGACAGCCGCTCGTCCGGCAACTGGCGATTGCTCGGTTGACGCGCGCGCAGCGCGGCATCGAAGATCGACGGGCGGCACGAACGCCGCTCGACGAAGGGAGATGACGCGTGCAAACCTGGTCTCGAATCGCAGCCCGTGCGCTGCTCGCCGCGAGCGCTTGGCTCGCCGCCACCGCGCCGGCACTCGCCGACGGAACCGTCGGCAACACGCTGCCGGCCGGCTTTCCGCAGATCCTCGACGCCTCGCTGCACGAGCCGCTGCTCGGCTTCGGCGCCGCGGGTCCGGTGACACGAACGCCGGTCGTGTTCGTGCACGGGAACAACGACACGCCGTACGCCACGGCCTGCAACCCCTACGGACGAGCGCAGGCATTCGCTCAATACCTCGCCGACCACGGCTATGCGCTCAGTGAGCTCTGGGCCGTGGGGTACCAGGGCGACCAGTGCGACCTGCTCGGCGACCAGACCATCCGCTCGAGCGCGGCGCACACCACCGTCGCGAACGTGCCCGACGTGCGCGCGTTCGTGCTCGCCGTGCTGCGCTACACCGGCGCCAGGCACGTCGACATCGTCGCGCACAGCCTCGGCTCGGTGATCGTGCGCGAGTGGATGCGGCAGCACCCGGGCGAGCAGCGCTACCTGCGCCGCTTCGTCGCGGTCGACGGCGCGAACCACGGCATCATCAACTGCTCGCCGAACCCCCTCAACTTCTGGCAGTTCCCCGCGAACGGCGGCTTCACGCCGAGCAGCGCCATCTGCCAGGAACTGGGCTCGCCGAACACGGCGTTCCTGAAGCGCCTGAACCACGGCCGGGAGGCGCTCGGCGACGACGACGACACGCTCGTGATCCGGAACGCCGATACGTGCTTCGTCTACTTCCCCTCGCAGGACGGCGTCTTGCCCGGGGTGCCGGCCGAAGACTCGTTCGGGCACCCCACCGACTTCTCGGGCAGCGCCAAGCTGCGCGGCGCACGCGAACTCGATCTCACCGGCCAGGGCATCCACGACCCGATCCTCGCGACGACGCACCTCGGCATCTGGAACTCACCAGACACGTGGCAAGCGACCTGGCGATTCCTCAGGTCGCACGAGCGCGAGCGCGAGCACGACGGCGGGCACTGACCCTGCGCGCAAGCCCACGCTAGAGCGCGATGGCGGGCCGCTCGGCGAGCGAGGCCCGCCATCGCACGATGTGCGGGTGGTCCGTTTCGGTCGGCTTCAAGCGCACGACGCGCGCGAAGTCGACCGCGACGACGGCTGTGATGTCGGCGAGGCTGAATCGATCCGTCGCCACGATGGCGCGCGTCGCGAGCCGCTCGTTCAGCACCTCGAAGAAGCGCTTGAGGCGCGCGAGCCCGCGCTCGCCGAGCTCGGGAATCTGCGCGTAGTCCACCGGCCCCGGCAACGCGCGGCCCTTCATCGCCGGTGCCGTGTTGCGCATCGATTCGGCGATCGCCATGAGGCCTTCGAACTCGATGCGCCAGTTCCAGTGGGCGATCTCGGCCTTCTCGGACGGCGTGACGCCGAGCAGAGGCGGCTCGGGGAATGCCGCCTCGGCCCAGGCGGCGATGGCCGCGTTGCTCGTCAGACGCTCACCGCTTTCGAGTTGCAGCACCGGGACGGTGCAGTCGGGATTGATGCGCCGGAACGCGTCGCCGAGCTGCTCGCCGGCCCGCAGGTCGACGTTGACCGTCTCGTGCGGCACGCGCTTCTCGGCCAGCAGGATGCGGGCGCGACGCGGGCTCGGCGCGGTCGGGCAGTCGTAGAACACGATCATCTCCATTTCCCTCGCGCTAGCGTTGCACGTTTACGCGCGCGCGCTCGGCCCAGGCTCGTGCCGTCGCCTCGTCGCGCAGCGCGCTCTCGACCTTCACCGGCACCTCGATGCCGCGCCGACACGCGGGCCGCTCCTTCATCGCATCCATCCAGCGCCGCAGGTGCCCGAGCCCTTCGATGTCGACACCCGACCATCGGTACGTGCGCACCCAGCACCAGTTCGCGATGTCGGCGATCGAGTAGTCGCCGGCCAGCCACTCGTGCGCCTCGAGGCGTCGGTCGAGCACCTCGAAGAGGCGCCGGCATTCGTGCTGGTAGCGGTCGATGGCCGGCTGGATCTTCTCGGGGAAATAGCGGAAGAACACGTTGGCCTGGCCCATCATCGGCCCGATGCCGCCCATCTGGAACATGAGCCACTGCACGACGAGCGAGCGTCCCTTGGGATCCGCGGGCATGAGGCGGCCGGTCTTCTCCGCGAGGTAGATGAGGATCGCGCCCGACTCGAACACGGCGAAGTCGCCGGCGTCGCGATCGACGATCGTCGGGATGCGCGCGTTCGGGTTGAGGCGCACGTACGCCTGGGCCTTCTGCTCGCCCTTCGTCAGGTCGATCGCATGCACCGTGTACGGCAGCGCGAGTTCCTCGAGCGCGACCGAGACCTTGTGGCCGTTGGGCGTGGGGGCGGTGTAGAGGTCGATCATGGCGCTCGGATGTCCCGGGGCATATCCTCGCACGATCATGGAAGCTCACCCCTCGCCCGCTGCCTCTGATCCGCGCTGGGAGCTGTCGGCTCCCCGACTCGGCCGCTGGCGCGCCGGCAACACGGGCACGGAAGGCGTGTGGTCGTTCGCCGCATCGGAGCCCGGACCGCAGGTGCTGGTGACGGCGCTCATCCACGGCAACGAGCTGTGCGGCGCGTGGGCGCTGGTCAGCGCTCTCGAGGCCGGGATCGAGCCGCGCCGCGGCACGCTCACGCTCGCGTTCTGCAACCTCGCGGCCTTCGACCGCTTCGATGCCGCGAAGCCGTACGCATCGCGCTACGTCGACGAGGACATCAACCGCGTTTGGAGCGACGGGCTCGCGGCGCGCGCGTCGAGCGTCGAACAGCGTCGTGCGCTCGACCTGCTCCCCTTCGTGGAGCGCGCCGACTGGCTGCTCGACCTGCATTCGATGAGCGAAGCGGGCCCGCCGGTGATGCTCACCGGGCTGCTGCCGCGCAACGTGGCGCTGGCCCGCGAGCTCGGCGCGCCCGAGCTCGTGATTGCCGACAGCGGCCACGCGCAGGGCCGGCGCATGCGCGACCACGGCCGCTTCGCCGATCCCGACGGCGACGCGCGTGCGCTGCTGCTCGAATGCGGCCAGCACGGCGAGCTCGCGAGCCGCGATGTGGCGCTCGACGCCCTTGCGCGCTTCCTGGTCGCGAGCGGCTGCCTGCTCCACGGCGACGTGCCCGCGCCCTGGTGGCGTCCCCGCCCGGCCGTGCAACGGGTGTGCCGCGTCACCGATGCGATCGCCGCGAAGAGCATGAACGTGCGTTTCGCGCAGCGCTGGACGACCGGCCAGGTGGTGCCGGAAGCCGGCACGCTGCTCGGCTGGGACGACGGTGCACCGTTTGCGACGCCCTACGCCGACTGCCTGCTGGTGATGCCTTCGCTACGGAACCTGAAACCCGGCGTGACCGTGCTGCGACTTGCGCGCGTGGCATGACCGTGCCCGTGAAGGGCGCCTTCCGCTCCCTGCGCATCCCCAACTACCGACTGTGGGCGGCCGGCGCGTTCGTGTCCAACGTCGGCACCTGGATGCAGCGCACAGCGCAGGACTGGCTGGTGCTCGTGCAGCTCACGCCGCGCAACGCCACCGCGGTCGGCATCGTGATGGCGCTGCAGTTCGGGCCATCGCTCGTGCTGCTCCCGTTCACCGGGCTCGCGGCCGACACCTTCGATCGACGCAAGCTGCTCTTCATCACGCAGGGCACGATGGGCGTGCTGGCACTGGGCCTCGGCCTGCTCACGGTGTTCGGCGCGGTCGAGCTGTGGCAGGTGTACGGCTTCGCCCTGCTGCTCGGTTGCGCGAGCGCATTCGACGCGCCCGCACGCCAGACCTTTGTCTCGGAACTGGTGGGCACTGCCGATCTCTCGAACGCCGTCGCGCTCAACTCCACGTCGTTCCAGGCCGCGCGCATGATCGGCCCGGCCGCCGCGGGCCTGCTCATCGCGGCCGTCGGCACGGGCTGGGTGTTCCTCGCGAACGCGCTCTCGTTCGGAGCGGTGCTGATCTCGCTCGCGGACCTGCACCGCTCACGCCGCGGCCAGGCGGAACGCGGTCGCATCGGCGACGGCCTGCGCTACGTGCGCGCACGCCCCGACCTCGTGGCCGTGCTCGTGATGCTGTTCCTCGTCGCGACCTTCGGGCTCAACTTCCCCATCTTCATCTCGACCATGGCGGTGAAGGTCTTCCACGCCGGCGCGCACGAGTACGGGCTGCTCTCGTCGACGATGGCGGTGGGCTCGGTGGCGGGCGCGCTGCTTTCCGCGCGCCGGCCCGCGCCCCGCCTCGGGTTGATCATCCGCGGCGCGGCGGCGTTCGGCATCGGCTGCACGGCGGCGGCACTGATGCCGGGCTACTGGTCGTTCGCGGCCGCGCTCGTCGCCATCGGCATCGCCAGCCAGACGTTCATGACGACCGCGAACAGCACGGTGCAGATCGGCACCGATGCGCCGATGCGCGGTCGGGTCATGGCGATCTACATGGCGATCGCGCTCGGCGCGACGCCGCTGGGCGCGCCGATCGTGGGTTGGATCGCCGACGTGTTCGGCCCGCGCTGGGCGCTCGGCGTCGCGGCGGCGGGCGGGATCGGCGCGGCGCTCGTGGGCTGGCGCCACATCCGGCGATTCCGCCGTGTCACCCCTTCCACGAGCGCACCAGCCACCAGCTGAGCGCGGCCGCGACGCACGACCACGCCACGTGGCAGCAACCCACGTGCCGCTGCGGGCGCGGCCCGCATCGGCATCAATACGCCGGTGCGTGTCGCCGCACGAGGGATGTCGCGGCCAGGGTCGCGAGCGAGGCGAAGCCGATGCAGCCCGCGACCACCGGTGCGTAGCTGCCCGTGCGATCGAACACCGCGCCCGCCGCGACCGGCCCCAGCAGGTTGCCGAACGCGGCCGCCGAATAGAGCGTACCGACGATGGTCGCGACGGCACGCGCGCCGAACATGTCCATGCAGATCGCCGGCATGAGCGAGACGATGCCGCCGTAGCTGAGCCCGAACCAGATGGCGTAGACCGCGAAGGCTGCGTAGCCGTGGGCGACATACCAGAGTCCGTACGAGAACGCCATCGAGGCCTGCATGAGCGCCAGCGTGACGGTGCGGCCCAGCCGGTCGGCCAGCGCACCGATCGCGAAGCGCCCGAACAGGCTGCCCACCCCGATCAGGCCGACAAGCCCCACCGCGCGCGCGTCGCCGATGCCGAGATCGCGCGCCGCCGCCGACACGTGCGCGAACGGAATGAACATCGCCGGCGCCGACAGCAGCGTGAACGCGTAGAACCACCAGAACCGACGGTCGCGCAGCGCCTCGCCGAGCGTCTTGCCGGGCCGCACACCGGCGGTGGCACCCACCGGTGCGGGCGCGCGCTTGAGGACGCCGGTGGCCGCGAGGCCGATGACGATGACACCGAGCGCGATCGCACGCATCGCATCGCGCCAGCCGAATGCCGCGATCGCCGCTGCGGCGACGAGCGGCAGCACGAGGGTACCGGCGCCGATGCCGGAGCTCGCGATGCCCGCCGCGAGTCCGCGCCGGCGCGTGAACCACGGCTGCACGCTGCCGATCGAGGGCGTGTAGACGAGCGCCACGCCGAGCCCGACGCCGATGCTGTAGGCCCCGTAGATCGTGCCCAGCGACGACGCGAAGCTCGCGAGCAGCAGGCCGGCTGCGATGACGATCATGCCCGCGCTGCACACGATGCGCGGCCCGTGGCGGTCGGCGAGCATGCCGCCCACGGGCCCGAGCAGGAAGTACATGAGCCCGCACAGCCCGAACACGGCGGCGACGTCGGCGCGCCTGGCCGCGAACTCGCGCGCGAACGAATCGAAGAACGCGGCGAACGAATACGCCACGCCGAAGATCACGAGCAGGCTCGCGAACGAGCCCCACACGACCACCCAGCCGTAGGCAGGCTCGTGCGCGAGCGCCGCGGGCGCCGTCGTTCCGCGTGCCGACTCGGGCGTGGTATCCATCGCGGCGAGTCTAAGCGGAGGGTCCCGATGCGTCGGCGCGCCGCGACCGCGCGCGCCCGCAGTACGATGCGCGTGCCCAGCTCACGGAGCGTGGCGCCGACGCGCGACACGATGCGGCATGGAACCCAAGCCTGCGTTCCCGGTCCTGCGCAACGAACTGCTCGCCGCCATCGCCGCGCGAGGCAACGTGCGCCGCTATCCCACGGGTACCGTGCTCATCACCGAGGGCGACCGCAGCGACCTGCTCTACATCGTGCTCGACGGACGCGTGCGCGTGTATTCGTCGAACGACGAAGGCAAGGAGGTCACGATCGTCACGCACGGCGCCGGCGAGTACATCGGCGAGATGGCGCTCGACGGTGGCGTGCGCAGCGCCTCGGTGATGACCCTCGAGCCGACGACCTGCGCCGTCGTGAGCGGCCAGGAGCTGCGCCACTTCATCGAGACGCATCCCGAATTCGCGCAGCACCTCGTGATGAAGCTGATCTGGCGGGTGCGCCAGGCAACGGACAACATCAAGAGCCTCGCGCTGCAGGACGTGTACGGCCGCGTGACGCGCCTGCTCGACGAGCTCGCGGACCCTCAAGGCAGCGTGCGCGTCGTGCGCGAGCGCCTCACGCAGCGCGACATCGCGGAGCGCGTGGGATCGTCGCGCGAGATGGTGAGCCGCATCTTCAAGGACCTCGTCGCGGCCGGATGCCTCGACGTCTCGCCGGGCCGCATCGCCATCCTCAAGAAGCTGCCGGCCCGCTGGTGAGCGTTGCACGCGCCGCACGGGCCCGAGCGCAGGGCGACGATGCCGCCGTCAACAAGTCACAGAACGGACGCGCAATCGTTCGCCGCCGCCGCGACGGTCCTTCCCTAGATTGACGGACGGAGCAATCCCGCTCCTGTCACGCGATCGAGGACCATCATGAAGCTGCCATACAAGCGTCAATCCGACGACTGGGTGTTCGGCGCATTGCTGGCGTCGGTGCTGGTGGCCGCGGCCGGCCTGCACGCGTCGTGGATGCGCGAGGCCCGGCCGGGTACGACCGAGGCACGTGCGCCCGCGGCCTCCGCCGCACCGGTCACGCTCGTCGCCGTCGCACCGCGGCACGTCGAACACGCCCGCTGAACCCGGCCGGCCGCAAGGCCGGTTGGGAGATGCGGGAGCCCCTGTCAAGCCGTAGGCCGATCCCTGCACGCTCGACACGCCGCGCGGTAGATTCGAGGACCACGCCTCGGAGTCACGCGTCATGTCGGACCACGTCTACAAGCTGCTCGAGCTCGCCGGCTCGTCCTCCACCAGCATCGAGGACGCCGTGCAGAAAGCGATCGCCAAGGCGCACCAGACGGTGCGCAACATCCGCTGGTTCGAAGTCATCGAGACACGCGGCCACGTGGTCGACGGTCGCATCGCCGACTGGCAGGTTTCCCTGAAGGTCGGCTTCACCCTCGAGTGAGCCGTGAGCCGCTCGACGAGGCGCCGTCGCGGCGCCCTGATGCGCGATTCAGCCCGTCTTGCCGCGCGATCCCGCGTTGGCCGCAGCCGACTCCGGTCGCTGGTTGAACAGTTCGTCGAACAGGTCGCCCGGCATCGAGTCGGTCTCGTCGGTCACGTCGACGCCCGACAGTAAATCACCGGTCGATTCATGCCAGCTCGGGGGTCGCGCCGGCTGAAGGATCACGGGTCCATCGGGACGCGCTCGCGACTCGGGCGCTGCCGGATCGACTTCCACGAATTCCCCGAGAGGCGACTGCGCCGTGATGCGCCAAACACGCCTGGGACCACGGTCTTCGGTTCTCCGACCCAAATTCGACACTCGACGTTGTCTCGACTCCGACAAGCTACTACACCGCCGGGCAAACACAAGCGTCAGTGTGTGTTCAGTTGCATCGCAGTGCCGGCTGGAGGCACACTCCGGCAAAAGATGCCGACATGATGCGTCACCCCTTGGAAAAAGTTGCCGAGGCACCGGGTGCCCAGGCCGCGCCCCTGCTTCGACCCTGCGCCAACGACGCGTTGGGAGGCGACGGCGGCACACCGAATGCCGACTGGTCCGTTCGCACCATGGGATCACGGTTCGAACGCGCCCTTGATTGGCACCTGATCGAGTGCCGCACTTGCGGCGCCGCCAACGGCGCGAACGCGGAATTCTGCTGGCAGTGCGAAGGGTCGCTGGCCAGCGCGCAACAAGAGCGCGGGGACCCGTCGTTTCCCGTTGAAACACCACGCACCGGGATCGACCCGGCGCTCCGCCGTGCGGACGAAGACGGAGATGTCTCGCACGAGCGGCCGGGCGACTCGCGCGCGACCGAGGGTATCCCGT
>Ga0335084_10002821_pt1 | contig 16841 bp, 14 predicted proteins | sample Lox_Sample_44_FD_206721 | JGI IMG/M metagenome (GOLD analysis project Ga0335084, IMG submission 206721) | Soil microbial communities from Loxahatchee National Wildlife Refuge, Florida, United States - Lox_Sample_4.4 | ecosystem: Environmental > Terrestrial > Soil > Wetlands | place: USA... | reverse complement strand
CAAGAATTTTATAAGAATCGGCTGTAGCCGATCGTCCCTCTTCCCATCTGAGTCGTCACTTCTTCGGTTCCCTTGGATTACCGAAAGAAATATACACGTTTATGCAGAGCCGGTCAATTGATTATGCTGTGGGGAATATTGCAGTCTAAGGAGGGGTATCCTACGGAGGTCCTTCGAGGATAGGGGAGGATTTCTTGTCTTATCTTAGGGGGCTGCTCGCTTGCAGAGTCACTCCTGGCTTATCAAGAGCGGAAGGAGTTGAAAAATCCTCCCCGGAAATTCGTTGATCGTCACACGAAGAAAATCAATGCGAGTGCTCGAGAAGTTGTCAAAAACCTCCATGATTCTTCTTGGCGTGCTTGTCCTTTCAGGGAGCACCTTTATAAATTGGTACCGGTTTCGCGAGGGACGTCGAAAAAATTCATATTCTACCATCGCTGACCCCTATGCTCTTCAAACGGTTATATCCGGGCGGTTTTTGTGTGGGATTTTTTTTGCTCCATTGCCATCACCCCAAAAAGCCTTCCTGGCCCATATCTTTTCCCTGTAAATACCGTTTAAGATCGATTCTTGCTGCTCCGTTACGTTCCTATTTTCTCGAAAATATTTTTCCACCGCTTCAATAAATTGCTTTTCCCGTGCGGTCAGTTCACATTGCCCCAATCGGAATAAGATACCTCTAAACCTTTTCTGATCCATGCGGGGGTTCAACCTGCTTATAAGTTCCTTTTAGAAAACCTGGATTCTAGTATTTCGTAGACACTGATCCAACCCATTTTCAACGCGTGATCGATCACGGAAGATACGTTCGAAGCCTTCAATTTTCTCATGAGATTATCCTGAGTTCCCGTTACAGTTTTTTCGCTGATATAAAGCTCATCGGCAATCTCTCGGTTCTCATAGCCTTCTGCGATGAGAGACAGGATCGATCGTTCGCGTCGAGTAATCATAAAGGGTTGGATTTTGGATTCAGCAGATGCCATCTCGATCGTTTCTCCTTTCTCATCAAGACGAATCTGATACGAACGCATTAGATTTTCCTGAAACTGCGCCCCTCACTCTTTCCCTCTCCCCGCTGGGAGAGGGCGGGGTGAGGGGCATCAAGCTAAGTCGAGCAATTTCCGAATCGACTCTGCTCTTGCCTTCCAATGCATCGATTGCTTTCTGTAGGCTTCAGCCAACTCGTAACATTCGGAGACCCGCTGGTCACGGGAGATCGCTATCAGGATTTCAGCACGGTGCTCCAACTTGCTCAAGGATCGAGAAAGATCACTTTCCAGCTCTTGGCGATACAATGGTTTAAAACGCGCACTTGAAGCGAGTTTCCCTTTCACTTTTGCCCGGGGAAAATCATTCCTACGATCCATCTTGTTTTTCCTTACAGTCCCCGCTGATAATTATTCGTGATCTTCTGTTGGCATAGCACTTCTGTTGAAACAAGGGAGGGCCTTCCTTCCAAAGATAAGGATCATCTTTTCAATCGCGCTTGCCACCCTCAAGGCCCATTTCTTCCTGATTCTCTTTTTGAGCCAGTAATAGAGGCATAGGTTTTTGTTAATCAGGAAATTCCTCATCCATATCTCCCGCGATAGGTTAATGCGGATCTTTTCTTTCTTTCTAATAGTTAGTTTAAGTATCAATCCTTGTGCCAAAAGCCAACAATCTCTCTAACCTATTGTAATTATAAAGTTTTCATAGTATTCCGGGATTTTCGTGAAAACCAGAAGTGGAAGTGTTTTTCACAAAACTCCCGAATTGCCTTCCCAGGGAAGGTGTAAAAGATGTTCTGCGTTTGGGACTGAAATATTGGGAAGATTAAGGAGAAGTCAACGAAGATGAGATCTCCTGGATGAAGCTGTCGGGATAATTTCGGAGAATCTTTTTGTCTCTTAAGAATCGGGCCGCTTCATTCTTATCATTAAATTGTCCTACGAAGACTCGGTATAAGTTCTCTCCCTTCTTGTTCTTCATCGTTATTGAATAGACATCTAACCCTTCCTTTTTAAGGACCGCTGTGAGATCACGAACGTTTTCCGTGTTGCGGAATAACCCGAGCTGGATCGCAAAGTATCTTTCCTGGGGGATGATTGGTCTTGTCTTGTCCGCTCCCTCCTGAGAGCCTTTTGCCGCTTCCGGTTTTGTCTGAACCGGGAGGGATTTGGGAGGAGCGGTTGAGGACACAGGGGAAGCAGCGACAGGGGGAGGGAGCGGAGGGGCTGATGTGGTGACGGCGGACGGGGGTTTTCGAAGCCGGGAAGGGGAGGAGACAATTGGCTTTTGTGTATTGCCTATTCTCAGAAACTGGAAGACGGCCTCTGGCTTCCAGAAAGTAATGGCCAAGATGAAGACTAATAGGACAGCAAATGTTGCCAGGATTACGGGGCGATAGTCCCGCTTTTTTTTCCTCCCCGGTTTCTTCTTTAATTCCTTTTCAGGGACTTCTGGGATACTGCTAGGTTCTAAGAATAAAGCGGTTTCTCTTTGGGTTGGAGCTTCTGCCGCCTCCTCTTTTTCGATATTGGCGACGCGCTGATACATCGCATCCAGTTCCTCGAACAGTTCTTCTTCCGGTATCTGCTTATCTTTGATTTTCTTGTCCAAACTGTTTTCCATGGAATGGCTCCATACGTTTGTCCGGTATATGTCAGTTCGAAAGGATCTTGAATAGGAAGGTCTTGATGACACTCTGGATTGTACCCTCCGTATTCTTTCTTGTTCCGTTGTTTCTCAAAGGATAAACCCGACAGCAGAGCGTGTCAAGAAAAACGAATCATCGGTGTTGCAAGGGATCAAGAGATGATTCATCGGATTCCGTGCAGAGCTCATAGGATCAATAGTTACAAAATGAATCCGATGTTAGCTAAGGAGGTCATTTATCACGATATAGCCGTCAACTTTGGACATCCACACATGAGGGCGAAAAAAAAGCACTGTCCGATCCCGATCGACCTTCATATCCTTCTTTCCCGTGCTTTTGCTCCATCCGTCCAAGCAGGGGCCTCGCCAAAGAACCGGTAAACCCTTTCGGCAAATGTTGGATCTCTTAAGTCGGAGAGGTGAAACTCAGGCGCCGCGATTAAGGTCTGTCTGCTAACACCTAAGACGAGCGTTCTGTTCTTGTGGTTGTAAGAAGAAAAGGCGCTTATCGGGACAACGATCTCCTTCTTTCCTTTCCCGAGGGAAAGGACGAGAAAGACAATATTTCCGGTGGAAGAATCCATCAGGGCATGGTGGGTGAATCCAATATGCTCGCCCTTCCAACTCTTGACCGCCAATGCTTCATCCTCGATCCCTGGCTTGGTTCCATTATGGACTTCATAGGCGATTAAGCCGAAAATTAGAAGATTCATGGCTATTAACAAGGCCAAAATTTTTCTCATCTTTTTACTCCTCCGTCAGCGATGGAGTCCAACCTTACCCTTCAATTTAAATCTAATCACTGGGGTTACTCCTTTCAATTGATTTGACAAAGGTCTCGTAAGGGCTGAGACTCCTTTCCGAGATCGCCAAAAGGTAGCCGCCCTGCCTTCGCGCACGCAGGTCTAAAGCTTATCCGACTCACCCCTCTGTGTCTCGATCGACGGGACTCTCTTTTCAGGAAACGGGGCAATTTTTTTCCGCGATCAGGGTAGGTCCCTGAAGAGACTTCATCGGCCCAACCGCTTACGAGTTCGGCTGCACGCGTTTGAAGGGAAAAACGGGGTTTCCATGTCCTTCTGGGTCCTGATCCCGGTTACCCTCACGGTGGGCCTTATGAAGCCCTTGAGGGGAGTTACCCTGGTCGCGGGCGAAAGGTGGGCAAGCGCAATTGTTCCGTTGACAAAGATGAGGTTTCTTGATAAGTAGATTATAAAGAACGGATTACCTAAGGATTTAACTCCTTTGTATCTTCAGCTTTCTTGATTGGGACTATGAAAAACGATGTAGGCCGGTCGCCCTGGTTCGTCCTATCCCTCGCCCTCTTCTTCCTGTTCTCCTGTGCCTCTGAACAGAAGAAACAGACGGAGGTGAAAGATCCCAGATTCTACAACAATCGAGGGGTCGCCAATGGGAAAAAAGGTCAATACGACCAGGCGATCTCAGACTTCAGCAAGGCGATTGAGTTAAGTCCGGCGTATCAGAAAGCCTACAACAATCGGGGGACAATCTTCGGGCGGATGGGTCAGTATGATCGTGCGATCGCAGATTTCAATAAGGCCCTTGAGATAGACTCTATGGTTGCTGAGACTTACAATAACCTCGCTTGGCTCTACGCGACAGCCAAGGCGCCGGATTTTCTTAACGGAAAAAAGGCAGTAGAACTGGCACGAAAGGCCTGTGACCTGTCGGACTGGAAAGATCCCAATACCCTGGACACGCTTGCGGCGGCTTATGCAAGAGCGGGTGACTTCGAAAATGCGGTGAAATGGCAGGAGAAGGCCCTGGAAGCTTCGGATTCGGCCAGAAGATCGGAATTACAAAAGAGACTTAATTTGTACCGGGAACGTAAACCCTGGCCGGACGGTTAGACTCGTGCCGCTCCGAGAAGGGACTCTCCCTGGTCTTTCGAACAGACTATTTCGTGCTCCCGTCAATCGTTTTTGAAGATGCCACCTCCTGGATGAAGCTGCCAGGATAATTTCTGAAGATCTTCTTGTCTTTTAAGAACTGGGCCGCGCCATTCTTATCCTTGAACTGCCCCACAAAGACCCGATAGAAAGTCTCTCCTTTCTTATCTTTCATTGCCACCCAGTAGGTATCCAACCCTTCCTTCTTGAGAACTCCTGCAAGATCGCGGACATTTTCCATATGGCGAAACGATCCAACCTGTACGGCATAATATTTTTCCTCAGCCGTCAGCTTATCGGGCTTCACCGTTTCCTGACCGATTGGTTTCGTTTTTTCAGACTCCTCCCGGGGACCTTTCAGGGCTTCCTGTTTCGTCTGCACCGGAGAGGCTTGAGCAGGGGTGGGGGCGGGAGCTGAGGAGGCGGCTGCAGGGGGAGGGGTGGGGGGCATCGGCGATGCGGTCGTCAGAGGAGGGGAGGGAGGTGTCTGTGACGTGGCCCCCGAAGGAGAAGCGGAGGGGGCCGGAGGAGTGACGGCCGCAGGAAGTTTTCGGAGCCGAGGCGGCTGGGAAACCGTTGGCTGCTGCGTCTCGCCGATTTTCAGGAACTGAAGGAGTGCCGTCGGCTTCCAGAAAGTGATCGCCAGGATAAGAGCAAATAGGACCGCGACAGCTCCGAGAATGATGAGACGATAGGGTCGCTTTCCGCCCTGTCCGGATTTTTTCTTCGATCCCTTTTCAAGGACCTTTCGTTCTTTATCTTTGGTTTCTTCTTGAACTGAGACTTCTTCCGCTTCCTCTTTTTCGATGTCGGCAACCCGCTGATACATTGCGTCCAGTTCGCCGAAAACCTCTTCTTCCGGCAGCTGCTTTTCTTTTGGTTTCTTATCCTGTCCGTTTTCCATGGGATGGCTCCGCTCTTTCCTCTCCGTTTATTAGTTTTTGATTCTTTTAAGGTAACGCGTCACCACAGAGTCCGGGTCTAACCCGATATAATGGGCGTAAGCCCTCAAAAAACCTTTGAGGAATATCCGGGAAGGCGCCTTCTCAAACTGGTCCTCCTCGATCGCGTGTAAATAGACCATTCGTACCTTCACCGTTTCCGCGATCTCTTCGAGAGAGACCCCCAACTCATCCCGGATCCTTTTCAAATCGGCTCCTGTCAAAGCCTCGTGGGAGAGGACCTCCTGAATCACAGAGTTTGAGGACACGATCATTTTCAAACGGTCCCTTATCTTTAATGCCGTGTCGGCGTTGGAATGTTTAGCGCTCGGTATGAGACTCAGCTGTTTCCGGTCCCTCTGATATTGCCTCTCCTCCTCAAGGATACCTCGTTCGATGAGCTGTTGATCATAATGGGATCTTTTCTTTTCATCCATCAGCGTGGCATACGCTTCATCCAGCTTTGCAAGTATCTCCTCCCGTTCTTCCCCGGAAAAGAAGGAATAGCTGGCCAGGGAATCTTCATGGTACAGCTGAAATAGCTCTTTGTAGGCATGATGGATCTCGAAGGGCGAGACATCGGAGGCGACTTCCAACAGTTCATAGAAGTTCAGATCGTTCAGCTTTCTCATACGGTTTCATGCAAAAGAGGGCATTTATAGCGCCATCGCCTGCTCGTCCGCTATGCCCGTCATTCCCTTGAGAATGAGTCTGAGGTCCAGGGTTGCCTGAGAGTAGGAATATTTGTCGACGAAGGACTCTCTCCTGCAGACCGCCTCGTGGACACGCTCATCAAAGCTGACATTACCTAAGAATTGAATTTTCAGGCCGAGGTGTTTTTCTACAATTTTACAGATCAACGTTCCGACCTTAGGATTGTCCTGCCTTCTCACCTGGTTAATCACCAGCTTGAATTGGAAAGCCTTTAAGACGTTCTCGACGATGCCGCCCTGCTCGGGGTCCATTTCTCTCAACATGTCGAGAAGATATTCCGGATGCTGGATGATTGCGTCATGATTCTGCGCTTCCGCTCTCTCAGCCAGCTCCTTGAAGCGGTCCACCTTCAGCACCTGACGGATCTTACGGACGTAAACAGAGCGAATGAGTCTATAGATATTCTCGATCGAAGTGGGCTCCGGAATGCAAACAAAGATTCCGGAGTCCGAAAGGGTGAAAAAATCGATCGTGTTGAAGGAGGTGCCTGTGCCCAGGTCGAGGAGAATGTAGTCGTAACTGAGCCTCGAAATCGCACGAAGCGTTTTCATCTTCTGCTCATGAGCGAGATTGGCGATGTCCAGCTTGTTCTTGGCTCCACTGATCAGAAAAAGATTGGGGATCGGCATTGTAAGGACCGTATCTTGAAGCGCTGCCACCCTCTTATTGAGAAAATCAGAAAGGCTGACTGCGGGGTTGGATAGGCCCACGATCGTGTGAAGATTGGGCGCCCCGAGGTCGGCGTCGACCAGAAGGGTCCTGAATCCCTGTCTCGCCAGTAAGATCCCCAAATTCCCGGTGAAAAAACTCTTACCGGTTCCTCCTTTTCCTCCGCCGATGGGCCAAATATGTGGCATAAAGCCTGCTCGATCTTGATTTATATTATTCACTATTAAACCATTCAGGGCAATAATATAAACAAGAGATATCTGCGTGAGGGTCCCTCTACGGGAATAGAGACATCCGATCGTCTTTCGGGCCTTCCTGTACCGATGCTATGAATATGACGGCAAGGATGTTAGGCTTCTGATCTTACCCTCCTGCATTTTGTTTTATCGCAATGAATCATCATTCAATGAGCCCGACGGACCCTTGTCTCTGGGTTAATTAATCCATAATTTCGTTATCTTGTAAATTAATCTACACTTCTGAAAGGTTCTTGTCAATTATTCTAAGAAAAAATTTCATACCCTATCCGGCATACCTGTTAAACGAAGCATGGATCTTATAACGTGGGGATTCGACTCTTCCTCTTATTCTGTCTCATTTCTCTAGGAAACAGAGTCGCAATCATGCCCTTCGATCGAGGGGGTCAGGGTTGACGAAAAGGTCCATCCGTAGTATAAGAAAAGGTAAATTCGGCCGAGAAGGATTGAAGATTGGAAGGGGTTGCGACCATCATTCTTGCCGCAGGAAAAGGGACCCGGATGAAGTCAGAAACGGTAAAGGTGCTTCACCCGATCCTGGGGCTTCCAATGCTCTCTTATCCGATAGACCTCGCCTTAAATGGAATCCGATCCGAAAAGACAATCGTGGTCGTAGGCTACCAGGGAGACCGGATCAAAGAGATGTTCCAAAGCTCTCAGATCCACTTCGCCCTCCAGGCAGAACAGCTGGGCACAGGCCATGCAGCCCTCCAAGCCATTCCGTTTCTGCAGACATTCACCGGTACGGTTCTCATTCTCTGCGGAGATGTTCCGCTGGTGAAAGCAGATACCCTTCGTTCATTCATCGGCGCTTTCGCAGAAAGTCAATCCATCCTTTCTGTGTTAACCACTGTTGTAGAAGATCCGTTCGGATACGGTCGGATCCTCCGAAGTCCGGAGGGTTGGCTGGAAAAAATTGTGGAGGAGAAGGATGCCTCTGAGAAGGAGAGATCGATCCGGGAGATTAACACGGGGATCTATTGTGTGAAAGTTTCCTTCTTGGTTGAAGGTTTAAGAGAGATTGGAAAGGAGAATGCCCAGGGTGAGTATTACCTGACGGACCTGGTTGAGATTGCAAAAAAGAAGGGGTTGAGGTGTTCTGCTCATATTGTTTCCGACCCGGTCGAGGTGATGGGAATCAACACACGGGTCGACCTTGCCATCGCCGGCGAAGTTCTGCGCTTAGCGAAGCTGAAAGACCTGATGCTTTCCGGCGTGACCATTATGGACCCCAAGACCACCTATGTCGACCAAACGGTTGAAATCGGCGAAGACACCCTTCTCTATCCGAATTGCCATCTGCAAGGGAAGACAAGAATCGGAGGCCGGTGTGTGATCGAGCCCAACTCAAATGTTTCCGATTCGACGATCGGCGACACAGTGATTATCCGGTCAAACTGTGTGATCACGGAAAGCAATATCGAAGAGGGCGCTTCCATCGGCCCTTTTTCCCATCTGCGACCTTTGAGCGATGTGAAGGCCAAGGCGAAGATCGGAAACTTCGTAGAGGTGAAGAAGTCGGTCATCGGCAGAGGTTCGAAAGCAAACCACCTTACCTATATCGGAGATTCTGTGGTCGGAGAAGGGGTCAACATTGGCGCCGGGACCATTACCTGCAATTACGATGGGTTCGAGAAACATCAGACCGTCATCGGGGACAGGGCCTTTGTAGGGTCGAACGTAGAGTTGGTAGCCCCGGTCAAAGTGGGAAACGAGTCTACGATCGGGGCGGGCACCACCGTTACAAAAGATATTCCGGAGGGGGCGCTGGCGATCAGCCGGACGAAGCAGAAAAACATCAAAGGGTGGAGTAAGAAGAGAGGGCGTCCCCGAAAAAAATAAAGGACAGGAGAGGCTGAAAAATGTGTGGCATTGTCGGTTATGTGGGTCCCAGGGAGACGGTAAAGGTTCTCATTGACGGCCTCAGACGACTCGAGTACCGAGGATATGACTCCGCCGGCGTTGCGGTCTTTCATCAGGGCAAAGTTGAGATCCGCAGGAAAGAGGGGAAATTGACCCGGTTGGAGGAATTGATCGGAAGGGAGACCTTTGATGGAAAAGTCGGAATCGGTCACACGCGATGGGCGACCCACGGGAGGCCATCCGACGAGAATGCTCACCCCCATAAGGTAGGCAAGGTCGCTGTCGTCCACAACGGGATCATTGAAAACTATCTTCCTCTCAAAGAAATCCTTAAGAGTAAGGGACACGTTTTTACCTCTGAGACGGATACGGAGATCATTTCCCATCTGATCGACGAATTTATCCGGGAAGGATATTCTTCTCTGGAGGCCGTTCGGATCGCGCTGGATAAGATCAAGGGCTCTTACGCCCTGGGTATCCTTCTTGAGGGAGAGGAGCAATCTTTGATCGCCGCCCGCAAGGAGAGTCCCTTGGTGATCGGCCTCGGCAAGGGAGAATATTTTATCGCCTCGGATATCCCTCCGGTTCTTCCTTATACCCGGGAGTTTATTTTTATGGAAAACGGCGAAGTGGCGCTTCTTTCCCTTCGGGGAGTGAAGGTTTTCAGCGCCAAGGGAGAGGAGATCTCGAAGGAACCGAAGCAAATCAACTGGAATCCTTTGATGGCGGAGAGGGGCGGGTACAAACATTTTATGCTCAAGGAGATTTTCGAACAGCCCAGGGCAGTGACCGATACCATCCGCGGGCGACTCTCAGAGAAGAAAGACGACGCTGTTCTCGAGGATGTCCACTTTGACCCGGCATTTCTAAAGAAGATGCGGCGGATCGATCTCATTGCCTGCGGCACCTCCTATCATGCAGCCCTCGTGGGAAAGTTTCTCATCGAAGAGTTCTGTCGAGTTCCGGTGGAGGCCGATATCGGCTCGGAGTACCGGTATCGGAATCCGATTATCAATGAGGATCATCTCCTCGTCGCCATCTCCCAGTCCGGGGAGACAGCCGATACCCTGGCTGCTCTGAGAGAAGGGAAACGAAAGGGAGCGATGACCTTGGCCATCTGCAATGTGGTCGAGTCAAGCCTGGCAAGAGAGGCGGACCATGTGATTTACACCCATGCGGGCCCTGAGATTGGCGTGGCCTCCACCAAGGCCTTCACCACTCAATTGGTGATCCTTTTCCTTCTGGGCCTTCGGATTGGCAGAGAGCTCGGTGTGCTTTCGGGCGAGGCGGGAAAGGCGCTACTGGAGGAGTTGGTCAGGGTTCCACACCTGATGGAAGAATTTCTGAAGACATCGGTTCAGGTGGAAAAGATCGCCAGAAAGTATCTCCATGCGAGAGATTTTCTCTATCTTGGAAGAGGGATCAACTATCCCATTGCCTTGGAAGGGGCGCTCAAATTGAAGGAGATCTCCTATGTCCATGCCGAAGGCTATCCCGCCGGTGAAATGAAGCATGGGCCTATTGCCCTGATCGACCGGGAGATGCCGGTTGTCGTCCTCGCCACCAAGAACGATGTTTATGAAAAAGTGATCTCCAATATCGAAGAGGTGAGGGCAAGGGAAGGAAGGATTATTGCCCTTGCATCTCCGTCCGACCGAGAGATCGTCAAGAAAGTAGACGATGTGATCTTCATCCCCGAGACGCACCCTTCCCTGACTCCCATCCTCCTCGCCCTTCCGCTTCAACTCCTGGCCTACCATATGGCTGACTTCAAAGGCACAGACGTTGATCAGCCGAGAAACCTGGCCAAGAGTGTGACCGTGGAGTAGCTTCAAAAATCATTGCAAATGATAAAGTGTAAAATGCAAAGTTTAAATTTAGACCAAGAGAGTTTCTAAAATTTTGCATTTTGCATTGATAATTTTGCTTTTTGCAATCATAGTTAGACAGATGTCTCTGCTCGATGATCTCAACCCTGTTCAACAGAAGGCGGTCCTCGAAACCGAAGGGCCCCTGCTCATCTTTGCGGGTGCGGGGAGTGGAAAAACGAGAGTCCTGACCTACCGGATGGCCTATCTCATTCAAGAGAAAAGAGTCCAGCCCCGGAGTATCCTTGCGGTTACCTTCACCAATAAAGCGGCCGATGAGATGCGGGAGCGGGTGGAGAGACTGCTCGGAGGGTCGGCAAAGGGGACCTGGATCTCGACCTTCCATTCTGCGTGTGCCCGCATCTTAAGGCAACATATTGAGCGTCTCGGCTTCAAGAGAAATTTCGCCATCTATGATGATCAGGATCAGGAGCGACACCTTAAGACGATCATGAAGGAGCTGAACCTTGACTTCAAGATGTTTCCTCCCCGGGCCATCCAATCCGGCCTGGATCAACTGAAAAATGAAGGGGTGACGCCGGAGCGATATTCTCCAAACCCCTATAACATCTTTCAAAAGAGGTTGGCCTTGGTCTATCAGCGCTATCAGGAGGACCTTCAGAGAAACAATGCGCTCGACTTCGGAGACCTCCTGACCTTTGTGGTGGTTCTTTTCAGGCGTTTTCCGGAGGTTCTCAGAGATTATCAGGACCTCTGCCGGTATGTGATGGTGGATGAATTCCAGGATACCAACCTGATCCAATATCAACTTATACGGCAAATGGTCGAGACGCACCGGAACATCTGTGTCGTCGGGGACGATGACCAGTCCATTTACCGCTGGAGGGGGGCCGAGGTTGGAAACATTCTCAATTTTGAAAAAGACTTTCCGGAGGCCCGCGTCATCACCCTGGAACAGAATTATCGCTCGACGCAAAACATTCTTCTGGCTGCCAGCCATGTGGTGGGAAAAAACCGTTATCGAAAAGAGAAAAAACTCTGGACGGAGAATCCCGAGGGGGAATGCCTGAACTTTTACGTCGCCGAGGATGAAACGGATGAGGCTCGCTTCGTCGTTCAAAAGATCATTGAACTCTCCGGACGGACGGGGGCCAAGTATCGCGACATCGCCGTTTTCTATCGGGTCAACGCTCAGTCTCGCGCCATCGAAGATGAGCTGGTTAAGAACAGGATCCCCTATACGGTGGTGGGAGGGATGAGGTTTTATGAGCGAAAAGAGATCAAAGATGTCCTGGCTTACCTGAAATTGATCGACAATCCCTCGGACGGCCTCAGCCTGAAAAGGGTCATCAATGTTCCTTCGAGAGGCATCGGGGAGAAGACCGTTGAGAAGATAGAGGCCTTCTCGAAAGAGAGAGGGCTTCCCCTGTATGAAGGCTTGAAGCAGGCTGTCGGAGAGGGTTGGCTGCCCACTGCTGCCAAGACAAGAATGGAAGAGTTTATCCGGCTGATCGAAGCCTTCCGGAAAGAAGCGGGGTCCCTGCCCCTCAGCCAGCTTACCCAAGCCCTCCTTGCAAAGACGCAGTATATTCAACGATTGAAGGAGGAAGGAACGGATGCAGCCTTTTCGAAGGTCGAGAACCTGGATGAATTGATTAACGTCATGATGGGACTCGAACAGGGAGAGGAAAAGGTTGCGTTAGAAACCTTTTTGGATAAGGTTTCGCTGGTGACAGACGTGGATCTGTATGAAGATAAGGGAAATCGAGTCTCTCTCATGACCCTTCACTGCGCGAAGGGATTGGAGTTTCCGGTGGTTTTCATCGGGGGAATCGAAGAGGGAATCCTTCCGCACCACCGGCGAGGTGAGGAGATTGAAGATATGGAAGAGGAGAGGAGGCTCTTTTACGTCGGGATGACGCGCGCCAAGGAGAGACTCTTTCTTTCACGAGCCGAACAGCGGTCGACCTTCGGAGCGGGCCATGCCAATCTTCCTTCCCGTTTCCTTGATGAACTCCCGGTCGAATTAATGCTAATCGAAGAGAAGAAAGGGAGAATAGACAGCTTATTCTCACAAGAAGCTCCTTGGAGAGAAGAAGTTCACAGGACGGAGAGAGTGGCGGATGAGACGTCCCAGGAGGGTTCCTTTCCGGAAGAGGGCGGCATTGTCCTGAGCCCGGAGGGGTTTTTCCCGCTTAAAATAGGGATGCGAGTAAGGCACTCGAAATTTGGCGAGGGGCGGGTCAAATTCGTGGAGGGCATGGATGAGAATCAAAAGGCAACCATTGTGTTTGCGACCGTGGGCAGCAAGCGTCTGAAGGTCTCTTCCGCCCACCTGGATATCCTTGAATAAAAAAGACGCGGAGATAGGAAGACTCGGAGACACGGAGAAATCCCAATCGTTTTTTTTCACGCTTTCACCGTGTCACACTGTTACCGGGTCAATCCCTTGGAGGTGGCCATGAAGACCTATTTTATCTTATCGGCGGTGGGCAAAGATCGGCCCGGAATGGTGGCCGATGTTTCGGAAGTGATCTATGAGTGTGGTGGAAATATCGAAGATTCGAGCATGAGCCTCCTTCGAAATCATTTCGCTCTTCTGCTCCTTTTCTCTACGGAGAGGGAGGAGGTGAATCAGAAACTCTCCTCCTCGCTGAAGCGACTCGAATGGGAGAAGAAACTGACGGTCTTCTATTCTCCCATTACTTCTGAAGAGGCCTATCCGACGTTGAAGGAAGAGGTCGATCGGTTTAGCCTCACCACCTCAGGCGTGGATCACGCCGGAATCGTTTTCAGAGTTTGCCAGTTGTTGGCCGAACGGGGGATCAACATCGTCGATATGAAGACAAAACGAATTCTTTCACCGGAGAGCGGGACCCCGCTCTTCGAGATGGATATGGATATCAGTATCCCAAAGGCAATTTCGGAGCAGGGGTTAAGGGACGACCTTCACCGCCTGGCGAATGAACTGGTTATCGATCTGATTCTCAAGAAGAAGCCGTAGCCTCACACCCGTAATCCCTCAGTTATAGCGGACGGGGTTGGATCGGGGTAGGCTCTGCCGCTGCAATCTTTCTCCGGAGAGCCCACACCGATCCCTGGGGGGCTCCACCTAAGACGGAAGGGTATAAAGTCCTTTCGGTTGACAAGAAAAGAGATTCTTGCTAAACATAATTCCGGCGAATCAGGCACCGTTTAATTTTAGGAGAAAAGTCCGATGGAAAAGGGAGGTGAGATGCGGGGTAGGAGATTGACTTGAGTGCGGTCATGAAAGTAACTAATCGAGAAAGGAGAAAGGATGATGTTTAGAGGAAAACGACTATTTTGCTTGTGTGCGATTCTTGCTTTCGTATGGATTCTTTCCGTACACGCTGCCTCCGCTCAGGAACTCACTCCGGAGAAAAAGACAGCCGTGGCTTGGGTGGACGGGGCAAAGGGCACGTTTGAAGAAACTGCAAAATATATCTGGGATAATCCGGAGCTGAGCTTGGTTGAGTTTAAGTCTTCGGGGAAATTACAGGAATATTTGGCAAGTAATGGATTCAAGGTTGAGAAGGGTGTTGCAGGAATGCCGACAGCTTTTGTGGCGACCTGGGGCTCCGGCAAGCCTGTGATTGGATTTCTCGCAGAGTTTGACGCCCTTCCGAACCTCTCTCAGAAAAGTGCTGATACGACCAAGGCGGAGATTGTACCCGGAGGTCCCGGGCACGGCTGCGGTCACAACATCCTGGGAACGGCCGCGAGTACAGCAGCCATTGCGACCAAAGTAGCCATGGAAAAACAGGGGATCAAAGGAACCATCAAGGTTTTTGGTACTCCTGCTGAAGAGACGATTGTGGGGAAAGTCTTCATGGCAAGGGATGGGGTTTTTGACGGGACGGACATCATGATCAGCTGGCATCCGGATGAAGTGAACAGAGTCGATTATTCTTCCATGCTGGCAGTGACCAGTGTCAAATTTCAATTCAAGGGAAAATCGGCCCATGCGGCTGCTGCTCCGGAAATGGGCAGGAGCGCCCTGGACGCGGTGGAGCTGATGGACATCGGGATGAATTTTATGAGAGAACACGTTCCTCAGGAAGTGAGGATTATGTATATCATTACGAAAGGCGGCGAGGTTCCAAATAATGTGCCTCCGGATGCCGAAGTCTGGTACTTTATCAGAGCCCCTCGAAGAACTCAGGTGGATCTTGTATGGAATTGGATGCAGGATGTTGCCAAGGGATCTGCGCTGATGACGCAGACGAAAATGAGCTATAATATTCTGGCTGCGGCTTGGGAAGTTCTCCCGAATAAGCCGCTGGTGAAAATGGGTGATGCGAATGTTACAGCGATCGGCGCACCGAGCTTCACGCCGGAGGACCAGAAGTTCGGCGAAGCCATTATCAAATCACTGGGAAAAGAAGTTAAAGGATCTGCGTTTGATACCACGATTACCCACCCCGATCTCAGCAAAACTTTTCCTGATATCGAAGTTGTGAAGGCCTCCAGCGATTGGGGAAATGTGAGCTGGATGTTCCCGACCCTCCTTTTCAACGCCGCAGTCAAGGCGAAAGGAACTCCAAATCATTCATGGCAGATGGTTTGCCAGACGAATACCTCGCCAGCCTTGAAAGCTGGTCTGGCGGTCAGCAAGTGGATGGCTGCGTCGGCTCTTGATTGTCTGACCAAGCCGGAATTAATCGCCGAGGCCTGGAAGGAGCACAATAAGAGTCTTTCTGAAACCAAGTATTATCATCCCATTCCCGCGGATCTCAAAGTTCCGAGCTTCAAGGACTTGTACGGAATTGAGCCGGGAGCTGTCCCAGGGGTGAAGAAGTAGAGCCAAATCGGAGAATGGAGGGGCAGCAAAAGGGAGCTCCCTCCACTTCTCCTTTACAGCTTAGCACCTCACAGAGCAGTCCAGTCTTTGGTTTACCTTGACAAGCCATTACTCTTAAAATATATTATCACTCGCTTGATGATGTTATGGTTATTGAAAGGGGGAGGATTTATGAAAAGAAGGATTCTGCTTACACTGGCGGCTTTGATCCTGGGGGTCTGCTTTTGCAATAATCTTTGGGCAGCAGACGCGATCAAAATCGGATTTGACATTGAACTGACGGGCGACATCCCGAAAGTGGGGGAGGCCTCGAAATATGCTGCCGAGATGCTCAGGGACCAGATCAATCGCGCCGGCGGGTTGAAAGTGGGGAGTAAATCCTACCAGCTGAATTTTGTCTATGAGGATAATGAAGCCAAGGCCGAGTCTGCTGCCGCCGCGGCCCTAAAGCTCATCACTCAACATCAGGTTCTGGGCATCATCGGTCCTCAAGCGAGCAAGCAAGCGATTCCGGCGGGAGAAGTTGCTGATACGAATCAGACCGTGATGATCAGCGGCTGGTCGACCAATCCAAAGACGACTCTGGATCGGCCGTGGGTTTTCCGGGCCTGTTTTCTGGACCCTTTTCAGGGCCCTGTGCTTGCAAAGTTTGCCACGGAGGAGTTGAAGGCGAAGAAGGCGGCGGTCCTGTACGACATCGCCAGCGATTACCCCAAAGGTCTGGCCGAGTTCTTTAAGGAGGCTTTTGAGAAGATTCATGGAAAAGGTTCTGTGGCGGCTTTTGAAACCTTCACCACCAAGGACCGGGACTTCAGTGCCCAGCTCACCAAGATTGTGGCATCAAAGGCCGACATCCTCTTTACACCTCAATACTATGATGAGGTCCCCCTGATCGTGAAACAAGCCCACGAACTTGGGTGGAAGAAACCCATCCTGGGGAGTGATTCCTGGGGTTCGGCCGAACTGATGAACCTCTGTGGCAATGACTGCAAGGGTCTTTTTTTCAGCACCCATTATGCCGTAGCCGGAGCCAAGGGAGCGACCAAACAGTTTATCGATCAATACAAATCCAAGTACGGATATGAACCGGATGATGTATCGGCCTTGACCTGGGACGCCACCCGTTTGTTGCTGCAGGCCATTCAAAATACAAAGGGACTGACAGGAGATTTGAAGAAGGACAAGAAATCGATCCGGGA
>Ga0335084_10002820_pt1 | contig 16841 bp, 17 predicted proteins | sample Lox_Sample_44_FD_206721 | JGI IMG/M metagenome (GOLD analysis project Ga0335084, IMG submission 206721) | Soil microbial communities from Loxahatchee National Wildlife Refuge, Florida, United States - Lox_Sample_4.4 | ecosystem: Environmental > Terrestrial > Soil > Wetlands | place: USA... | reverse complement strand
TCGATGAACAGGCCCGCGGCGCCCGGCTCCACGTCGGCCCTGAGAAACCCCCACGTCCCGGACGGGGGCTGGGGTGGCGCGCCGGGCGCGGGTGGCAGCGGCGGCGCGCTCGGTCCCGCCGAAGGGGCGCCGGGAATCTGCGGCGAACCTGAAGGATCGAGCGGAACCCAGACATAGCCGCCTCCGCGCCGCACATAGATTCCGGTGGCAGGTTGCGACGCGGCGGGCGCGCCCGGCTGCGCGAAGGTCGTGGCCGGGCCCGTTCCGCCGGCCCAGGAGAGAAGGTCGACCATCGTGGCAACGGCGACTACTGTGACTCGTATCGATCTGGCCATGGCGTCCCCCTGTCATTGCATCGGTGCAGGTGCTGCCGGGCATGAGACTCGGTAGGCAAAATCTGTCCAGCCCCGTTACACAGGCTGTCGCGGGCACCGGGCGGGAATTGGCCCCGGATTGCCGCCGCATCGTTCCCGTCAGCGTATCTGCGTGCTTCCAAGCAACTGCCCGTCCGCGCTGAGGCTGGCACCACGATTGCTTTCCTATGGAGCCATGGAGAGCAATCATCCTTCCTCCCATAATTCTTGCACGGGGAGTGCCGGTGCGTTCCTCGTGGCAATTCGGCTTCTCGAGCCCTCCGGATCTCATGTCTAGCCTGCTGCCCAGGATCCTCCTCGTCGACGACGAGCCCGAGGTGCTCGAAATCCTGAATGAGTACCTCGCCGAGCAGGGCTTCGCCGTGCGCACTGCCATGGAAGGCAATGAGGCGCTGGTGGAGGCAAAGCGATGGACCCCCAAGGCCGTTCTCCTCGATGTGATGATGCCGAATATCGGCGGCCTGGAGATCCTGGAGCGAATGCGGCAGATCAATCCGGGTATCGTCGCCATCCTCATGAGCGGACAGTCGAGCGCCATCGAAGTGCTCGCCACGGCCGGCCTTCGCGTGGCCGGCACGTTCCCCAAGCCCTTGAATCTGCCTGAGGTGCTGGCAACTCTGGAGCAGGCCGGCGTCGTCCCCTCGAGAATTCAGAACGGGGACGACGACGGTCCGGCCCGGCCTCGCGGCGACATCATGGTCGTCGACGACGTGGCCGACGTGCGCGAGGTGCTCGCCGAGTACCTCGAGCTCAAGGGATTCGACGTCCGGCAGGCCAGCTCCGGCGAGGAAGGGCTCGAGAAGGTCGCCGAGTCCCGCCCTGACGTCGTGCTCCTGGACCTGGGCTTGCCGGGACTGAGCGGAATCGAGACGCTGCGCCGACTCAAGTCCGACAATCCCGCGCTCTGCGTGATCGTCGTCTCCGGCAACCAGGATCAGGATCTGGCGCAGAAGGCCCTCGCCATGGGCGCCGCCGACTATGTGCCCAAGCCGGTCGACTTCGGATACCTCCAGACCATCCTGGCCATCCACGGACACGAAGATCAGATCACCGCGCGGTAATCGCCCCCTCGCCCCCAGCGCATCCTAGCGCCCGAACCCGATCAGCTCGGCCGCCCGCTCCGCCTGCACCTGCGCCTCGGCGACGATCACCGCCAGGCTTTCGGGCCCGATGCCGAGCTCGACGACGGCGGGGTCGTCGGGGCTCAGGATGACACCCTCCCCTATATCTGCCAGTTGCGCGTGGCCGCACGCAGCCTCGGCCAGGTGCACGATGAGGGCGTTCTGCCGGTAGTCTGGCCCGGCGAGATCGATGCGATGATGCGCCCGGATCGCTGCGCACGCCGGCCGCGGAAGCATCCAGTGTGCGGCGAGGATCTCCCCGATCATGCCGTGGTCGATGCCTATGACGGCATCCTCGACCTGGTCGAGCGGCTTGTTCTCGTCGGCCGCCGCCTCCCGAATGGCGCGGTACTCCCTCGAGTAGTGGGTCGCGAGAACGAGCAGGCCGAGGTCGTGGAGCAGGCCAGCGATGAAGATCTCGTCCGGATTGGCGTTCCCCGTCGCCGTCATGTGCTGCATGACGAGATCGGTGAGATGCGCCACCGCCAGGCTATGCTGCCAAAAGCCCTCGGGCACCCTCGGCCCCGGATACGCGTTGAACAAGCCGAAGAGCATGGCGAGCCGCCGGACCCTGATCACTCCGAGGCGAAGCAACGCGGCGCGGATCGACGCAGTCGGCGTGTGGGAAGCGTAGGCTGCGGCATTGGCGGCATGGATGACCTTGCCGGCGACCACCGGATCCTGACCGATGATCGCCTCGATGGTGCGCACCTCGACATCGTCATCTCCCAGTGTGGACGACAGCCTTGCCACGACGGGTGAGGGTGACGGGAGATCGCTCAGGACGTCGATATCGCTTGCGATGCGCCTCGCCAGGTTGTCCACGGTCATGTTTTCCTGATCTCTCATCGGCGGGCGCCCATCGGAACTTGAGCGGAACCCGCCCTCGGCAGATTGTGCAGGGTCGGCATCGCAGCGGAGGCAGTGCGTGCCGCATCCTCATTCGAAGCCCGCGTCAAACATGCCGTTTCCTCGCGCCCCGCTCGACGAAAGGCTGGCGCGATGTGTGCAGTCTCGAGCGGGCAGGAGGCTGTCCAATGACCGAACGAGGGCGCGTCGAGCAACGGCGATATCCACGGAAGCGAGTCTCGTGGCCTGTGGTTCTCGAGACGGACGACCAGATATCCTTCGTCGAAACCGTCGATTTCAGCGCGCGCGGAGCCAAGTTGTGGCTTCGGGCGGCTCCCCCGCTGGGTAGTGTGGTCAACCTCCACTTCCATCCGGAGGATGGCGCGGAGATGCACGTGCAGGCCCTGACCTGGCGGTCGGATCCGGACGGCGTGGCATTCTTCTTCATCGGTCTCGCCAGCCCGCTCTGGATCGAGGCGCCGTGGGCCACGAGCAATTCGTCTGAGCTCGCGCTGGCGGTATAGGCCGAGCGCCGCATCGCAGCAAGCCGGCTAGTTGCTCCGGCCGGAATTCTCTGCCTCGACGCACTGCCAGTAGGTTCCATCGGCCCCGCACCGAGCGACCTTGCCCTCGCCTACGATGTCGACGGGCGCCTGGGTTCCCGGCTCCGCGTTCGCAGGGCGCGGCTTACCTGGTCTCGAGGCCGCGCTCCGTACGCCGCATAGTCCTCCGCGACACGCGGGAAGATCGTCCGCGCCGCCGTGAGATCGGCATCGGAGCCCGGGAGATCGCGTTTCATTCGCTTCGCCGGGCCGCGTCCATGGAGCGCGTGCTTGCGATGATGCCCCGTCACCTGACAGAACTCGTCCAAGATCTCTGCTTCTCCGGGCGCTGGCGCGGGCACTCACGATGGCTTTCTCCATAGACTGCGCAAAGTAACATCGTGAATGGCGCGACGATCCCCGCTCGGTAACATTTTAGATGGCGCGATACGCAAGCTTGCTGCCTCGGAGGGGGCGGGTGTAAGCTGACCCAACTGCGGGCACTCCCACGGCGGTGTCATGGAGGTCGGACGATGCGTTTCCTCGGTACTCTGGTGGCGCTGTTGATGCTGCTGGCCGCGGCGCCCGCGGGGGCGCAGCCCAAACCGGCCATCGAAAAGGGCTCCGCGGTCAAGATGGAGTACACGCTCAAGGACGACAAGGGACTGGTGCTCGATTCGAGCGAAGGCAAAGACCCCATCAGCTTCGTCCAGGGAGCCCAGCAAATCATCCCGGGGCTCGACAAGGCGATTGTGGGCATGAAGGCCGGCGACACCAAGAAGGTCACGGTCAAACCGGATGAAGCCTATGGGGCGGTCGATCCCAAGGCCGAGACCGAGGTACCCAAGGACGCGCTCCCCAAGGGAGCGGACGTGGTCGGCACGCGGCTCTTGGCCCGAGGCCAGGATGGCCAGCCTCGACCGGTCACCGTCAAGGCGATCAAGGACACCACGGTGGTGCTGGATCTGAACCATCCGCTGGCCGGCAAGACGCTCTTCTTCGACATCAAGGTCGTCTCTGTCGAGCCCCCGGCGAAGCCGGCCGCCAAGTAGTCCCGACCCGTGAGCGTCGGCGCCACCCAACTGCCCTACGACGCGGTCCGCGCTCCGACCGAGACCCTTGCGCTCAAGCGGGTCGTCCTCTGGGCGCTGCTGGCGTCCAAGGTCATCGCGGGCTGGGGTGTCCAGTGGGATATCCAGTGGCACGTCACCATCGGCCGCGACTCGTTCTGGATCCCGCCCCATCTCATGACCTATGCCGGAGTCAGCGCGGTGGTCATTCTCTCGTTCGGGATACTTGCCCTCGACACCTGGCGCGGTACGGGTGCCCTTCGCGTCCTGGGCTTCTCAGGTAGCCGCGGCTTCCATCTCGCAGCCTGGGGCATTGCCGTAACCATCATCGCCGCTCCCATCGACGACCTCTGGCATCGCCTGTTCGGCATCGATGTCACGCTGTGGAGCCCGCCGCATCTGATGGGGATCATGGGCGTGGTGATCAATGGCTGGGCGTGTCTCACCATCGCTCGCGAAGTCTATCCCGAGAGCACGCTCCCACGGATTGCCGCCATGATAGTGACCGGCGCCGGGCTCTATGGGAGCCTGCATCTCGCCGTGGATCCGACCTTCCGCCTGGCGTATCTCTACGGCGGCGTGAGGTTCTACAGCTTCGCCATCCTCGGAGCCCTGCTGCTGCCGCTGGCGCTCGTACCGACGGCGCGATTGACGAAGAACCGCTGGGCACCCCTGATGGCGCTCGTGCTCGTGGCGCTCGTGGGCATGGTGGGGCACCGCATCGCACGGGCGGGCTTCGAGGTGATGCAGCCGGTGTCGGTGATCGAGGAGGAAATCGCCAAGGACCCGACATCGCCGATCGCCGTGGCGAACATCACGGCCCGCAAGAACGGCTTCCCCGCCGGCCGGGTGGGCGGCCTGCCGCTCCTCGTCATGGGCTTCGTGCCGGCCATCGCGATGTCACTCGTAGATGCCCGCCGACGGCCGGTGGGCTCCACCGTGGCGTATGCGCTCCTGTTCTTCATCGCTGGGGGCTGGCGCATCGGCGGCCTTCCCGCCCTGGCCCCGATGCTGCCAGGTCCGGGGCCGACCGTGGTCGCCTTCGTCCTCACCGCCGTTGCCGCTCTCGCGGGCGGGCTGGCCGCGCGCAGGCTCGCGGACTCGCTCTGACCATGGCGTCCTCGCCGAAGTCGGTCGTGATCACGGGCGCCTCGACGGGCATCGGGGCCGCGTGTGCGCTTCACCTCGACAAGCTGGGCTGGAGGGTGTTCGCCGGGGTACGCAAGCAGGCCGACGCCGAGGCGCTCAGGTCCAAGGCATCGCCACGATTCACGCCCATAGCCCTCGACATCACCGACACGCTGTCTATCTCCACAGCGGCCGGCGCGGTGGCCGGTGTCGTCGGTGACGCGGGACTCGACGGACTCGTCAACAATGCGGGCGTCGTGGTGACGGGGCCGGTGGAATTCCTGCCTCTGCCGGAGCTCAGACGCCAGCTCGAGGTCAACGTGGTCGGGCAGGTAGCGGTGACACAGGCTTTCTTGCCGCTCATCCGCGCGGCGCGTGGCCGCATCGTCAACATGGGATCGATAGCCGGGCGCCTGGCCACGCCCTTCTCCAGCGCCTACGGCGCCTCCAAGTTCGCCCTCGAAGCGCTGACCGACGCCATGAGGCTCGAGCTGGCGCCGTGGGGCGTCTCGGTATCGATCGTCGAGCCGGGAGCCGTGGCCACGCCCATCTGGGAGAAGGGCGCGAAGGCCGGTGAAGCGATGCTGGCCGCGGCCCCGCCGGAAGCCCGCGTGCTCTATGCCGAGGCCATCGAAGCGTTCAGGAAGACGGCGGAGCATTCCGCGAAGAACGCAGCGGACCCGATGGAAGTCGCGCGCGCCGTGGAGCACGCGCTCGCGGCGGCCCGGCCCAGGACGCGCTACGTGGTCGGGCGCCGAGCCAAGATCGGGGCCGCCATGGCGCTCCTCGTGCCCGACCGGGTCAGGGACAACATGGTCGCCAAGGCCATGCGCTTGCCCAAGGACGCTCCATCCGCGCCGCCCAAGGCGGGCGAAGGAGCCTGGGGCTAGCTCCTGAGTGCCTCCATGAGGTCGCGGGAGAAAATGCCCGTATAGACCTCTTCCACGGGGCCTCTCAGGCGGATGGACCAGTCGGTCCGCACATCGACCTCGAGCGTGCCGCCGGGCATGCGAACCGTGACGAGGCCGTGGTCGCACAGGCCGTTTTTCACCGCCGCGCACGCCACCGCCGAAGACGACGAGCCGGAGGCCAGCGTGTAGCCCGCCCCGCGCTCCCAGATGAGGATGTCCACCTGCGAGCGCCCGGTGACGCGTGCAAACTGTACATTCGTACGATTCGGAAAGGCGGGATGGCGCTCGATCTGGGGACCCAGCGTCTTGCACCGCGCCTCGTCCAGCTTGTCGACGAAGACGACGCAGTGTGGATTGCCCACCGAGACGGCCGTCACTGCCAGCGTCTCGCCGCCCACTTCCAGGGGCACCCGAACCACCTCCCGCGGCGGGCCATGCATGGGAATCTCGGGGGCGAGGAAGGTGCACGTGCCCATCTCGACCGTGACCAGGTTCATCCGCCCATCGACCACGTGGCAGTGACACTGCACGCGCCCGCCCTTGGTATCCACGGTGAAGATGGGCTCCTTCGCATGGCCGTGGTCCCAGAGATACTTGGCGAAGATGCGCAGCCCATTGCCGGACTTCTCGGCTTCGCTGCCGTCGGGATTGAGGATACGCACCCCGAAGTCGGCGCCCGCCCACGCCGGCACCTTGAGAAGAATGCCGTCCGAGCCGGCGCCCCAGTTACGATCGCAGATCCGCACGGTTTGCTTCGCGGTGAGCGGCGACGGCAGGTCGTCCCCGTTGATGACGATATAGTCGTTGCCCAGCCCGTGCCCCTTGACGAAAGGAATCATGCTCGCGCTCTCTCGCCTCGCTTGTCGAAGTAGTGGGTGATCCGCTCCCCGATTCCCCGCACATCGCTCGGCAGCCGATGCCGCCACTTCTCAGAGAACCTCGCCATCGCCCGGCGCCGCTGCTCGAGATCCTGCGCTGCCGCCACCGGTGCCCGGTCGCCCGTGCGGGTGCCCCCGCCCCGGTGGACGAAGGACGCGTCCACCACCACGCAGGCAAGCCCTCGCTCGCGCACGGCGAAGGACAGCTCGCGGTCATAGCCGTGGAAGAACCCGTAGCCCTCGTCGAAGCCGCCGATCTCCTCGAGGAGAGCGCGGCGCACACAGAGACAGACGCCATCCACCGCCGCCACCTCGACCACCGGCGCCGGCAGCCCGGGACCGCCTTCGAGCGAGTGCACGATGGTGCGTCCGACGTAGCGCCCGTCGCGTCTCACCCGCCGGACGCCGTAGAGCCCCGCGAGACCGACGCGCCGGCCGTCACCCAGCGCTCCCACGAGGCGCCCGAGCCATGCGGGCTCACGCATCTCGGTGTCGTTGTGAAGGAAGCACAGCACGTCGGCGCTCGCCAGCCGCGCGCCCTGGTTGAGCGCGGCGATGAGGCCGGCATTGGTGGCATTGCGATGGTAGCGGAGCGGCGACGGAGGCGCGAGGGCGCGCACACACGCTTCGGTGCCGTCGGTCGAGCCATTGTCCACCACGCAGAGCTCGAAGGGCGTGGTGGTGGCCCGGAGGCTTTCCAGGCAGGCCCGAGTGAGCGCCTCCTGGTTGTGGACCACCAGGACGACGCTGGCGGTCGGGCTAGCGCTGGTCGAGCGGGACGTACTTCTCGTCCGTCAGGCCCGTGTAGTCGGAACGCGGGCGGATCAGACGGTTGTTGCCGTGCTGCTCCAGCACATGGGCCGCCCACCCGGCGACCCGGCTCATGGCGAAGATCGGCGTGAACTGGTCCGTCGAGATGCCCATGGAGGCGTAGGCCGCCCCCGAGTAGAGATCCACGTTGGGGAAGATCTTCTTCTCTACCGAGACCACCCGCGCCATGATGTCGAGGATCTCGACATTCGAGGTGCTGCCCGCCTGCTTCCCGAGCTCGAGCGCGAGCCGCTTGAGGTGCTTCGCCCGCGGATCTTCCACGCGGTAGACGCGGTGGCCGAAGCCCATGATGCGCGCCTTGTCGGCGAGGGCCTTGCGAATCCAGGTCTCCGCCCTGGCCGGATCCTTGATCTTCTCGACCATGAGCATGACCTGCTCATTCGCGCCGCCGTGCAGCGGCCCCTTGAGCGCGCCGATGCCGGACACCACCGCCGAGTGAATATCGGACAGGGTGGCGGCGGTGACGCGGGCAGCGAAGGTCGAGGCGTTGAACTCGTGATCGGCGTGGAGAATCAGGGCGACGTCGAAGGTCTTGATAGCCAGCGGCGTGGGCTTCTTGCCGCTCATCATGTAGAGGAAGTTTCCGGCGAGCGACAGTCGCGGGTTCGGGGCGACGGGCGGCTTGCCGCGTCGGATGCGATCCCAGGCAGCCACGAGGGTCGGCATCTGCGCGGTCAGCCGAATGGTCTTTCTGAGCGTCGCCTCGCGCGAGTTGTCGGCGGCGTCGGGGTCGAAGGCGGAGAGCGCCGAGATGCCCGTGCGCAGCACTTCCATCGGCGTGGTCTTCTTCGGCAGGAGCTTGAGCATTCCGATGAGCTTCGGCGGCAGCTTGCGATTGGCCGTCGATGACAGCGCCTTGACGTGCGCGTCCAGCTCCTTGCGCGTAGGCAGCTTGCCGTACCAGAGAAGGTATGTCACCTCCTCGAAGTTCGACTGGGCGACCAGATCGTCCACGTCGAAGCCCCGGTAGACCAGGCGGCCCTTGTGGCCGTCGATGAAGCAGATCTCCGAGGGAGACACCACGACGTCCTCGAGGCCGGCCTTCATGGGATTGACAGCGGCGTCGCTCATGGCTCCACCCACTCTCCTGAACACGCGGGATGACAGCGGTTGACTTGTATCATAGGCTCGCACGCTGGGCAAGATATGGTCGCCTCGCCCGCGGGACGTATACTGTGCCGCATGTCGCGGCCCGCTCCTCCGGTTGTGGACTTCTACCGCCAGCATCCCATCAGTGAAGCTCAGATCGTCGAGGCCCTGCGCCGTCAGGGCAAGGACCTCGGGCGGCTGGCCCCCGAAGATCTCTACGACTTCGATCAGGACCACTACGGCGGCCTGGAGGCGGTGGAGGCCTTGGGGCGACGCGCCGGGATCCACGCGGCGAGTCGCGTCCTCGATGTGTGCGCGGGGCTCGCGGGGCCGGCGCGCTTCATGGCGCGCCGCTGGGGCGCCCGCGTCACCGGCATAGACTTGAGCCCGGAGCGTGCGGCGGGCGCCCGCCGCCTCTCCGCCGCGGTCGGGCTCGACCGGCTCGTGCGCATGGTGCGCGGCGACGCGCAGGTGCTACCTTTTCGCGCGGGTGCCTTTACCGCCGTGGTGAGTCAGGAAGGCTTGCTCCATGTCCCCGACAAGGCCGCGACGCTGGCGGAATGCCGCCGCGTCCTGCTCCCGGGCGGACGCATCGCGTTCAGCGACTGGATAGCCACCGCACGCTTGAGCGACGGCGAGCGGCGGCGGCTCGACGAGTGGATGGCCGCAGTCACGCTCCAGAGCATCGACAGCTACAAGGCGCTCCTCGCTGGAGCCGGATTCGTCGCCATCGGAGCCGAGGACCTCTCGGTCGAATGGGTCGGCATCCTCAGGAAACGGCTCGAGATGTTCCGCGGCCTCAAAGCCGATTCCGTGGCGCGGCTCGGGCAGGCCCGCTATGACGAGTACGACCAGCTCTATGCCTTCTTCGTGGGGCTCGTGGAGACGGGCAGGCTGGGCGGCGCCCGCTTCAGCGCAACAGCCGGTCCATGAGCTTTCTCACCTCGGCGGGCTCTTTGACGTTCACGCCAGTGGGGACGACACGCAGAGAGCCCCCGCTGCCCGTGACCTGGGCGCGGAGCTGATTTCTGCCCTGGGTGGCGACCACCTTCATGTCCGTCCGGCCGTCCACGAGCGCATAGGTTCCCGCCGCCGTGACCCGCAGGTCCTTGCCCTGGTACAGGAGGTCGTCCGTCCGGGCGATTCCGTTGACGATCTTGTACGACCCGGTGATCGAGTCGAAGTCGAGTGCGGTCTTGCTGGGACCGGTGAGCTTGCCTCTGAGCGCCATGTCGAAGACATTGCCCGCCTCGAGCACGTCGCGCACGATCTTGAGCGCGCCCTCTCCCACGACGCGCCCGGCCCCGATCTTGAACCGCCCCGCCCCGTTCATCGTTCCGAACATGTCCGCCGAGCGCATGGACAGGTCACCGCCGAGGTCGAGCGGGCCCGAGACCGCGAAGCCCTGGCATAGATAGTCCTGAAGGACCGGCTGAAGCTGCACCCCGGCGATCTTGATGTCCGCGAGCGTCACCAGCGGTGAAGCGTCGAGTCCGGCGGTGACGTTGGCCGCAATGGTGCCCTTGGCGAGCTTGGCGGTCACGGGGGCGCTTACGAATGCTGTCGGCTTGAGCAGGATGGGCATGCGCACGTCGTCGAGGACGAGCTGCCGGCGCACGGGCGGTGGGCACTGACGCCGTTCTTCGCTGACCGTCATCCGACTCAGGTCCAGGACGCCCGTGCCGGCGAGCCGGGAGGCCGTGCCGGCCAGCTCGATCTTCCCCTTGACCGGGCCCGAGATGGCCGGCGACGGTACCAGGAAGGCCCGCGCGAGCGGGGCGATATCCGTGCCTTCGAACTCGAGCGAAGCCTTGACCGGCATCTCACCGGCCGCGCGGATGGCCAGGCTCGCCCGGATATTCCGCAGGCGCAGGCCGCCGGGCTCGAGGCGCGCATCGCCGCGGATGTCATAGTCCGACCCGCCCACTCCCGAGACGGTCGCATCGAGTCCTTCGACGCGAAGGTCGCCGTTCTTGATCGCCGGCCGTCGCACGTTGACCACCGAGTTCTTGATTCCCACGCTCGAGACGAACACGCTTCCCATGGACGCACTGCCTGGGATGCCGGGAACCGTGCGGGTCGCCGGCTTGGCGGGGCCGGCCGATCCGGAGAGCGACGCGAAGTTCCAGCGGCCTCCCTGCTCAACCAACTCGACCTTCGCCTCCTGCAGCGTGATGCTGGCCAGCTCGATCCGGAGCGAGAGGAGCGGCTTGACGCGCACGCCCACGCGCACTTCGTCCGCGCGGAGCAATGGCGCGGTGCCGAAGCGCGGGTCATCGGCGACCTCGAGACCCTTGAGAGTGACGTGCGGGAGGGGCAGCAGCGACACCGAGACGGAAGCGAATTTGACCGGCCGTCCGACGGCGTGGCTTGCCGTCTGGGTGATATACCCTTGCATGGTCCGCGTATCGAGCAGCAGCGGCAGGACGACGAGCGTGCCCACCACGAGCAGCAGGAGACCGCCGAGACCGGTGAGCACCCGGCGAAGCACCTTCCCGCTCATCAGCTGATACCGGATACACGAGCGGTCCGCGCCGCGTCCCGGCGCGCGGACCGCTCGAGGTTCTGGCCGATGCTCACGCCTTTTCGCTACGGGATGAGCAGGATCTTGCCCGTGGTCTTACGGCCCTCCAAGGCCTTGTGCGCCTCCGCCGCCTGCGCGAGCGGGAACTGGTGCTCGATGCGCAGCTTGACCTTCCCGTCCCGGATCCAGCCGAGCACGTCTCCGGAACGCTGGAGCAGCTCCTCCCGGGTCGCGATGTGGTGATTGAGGCTCGGCCTCTGGAGGAAGAGTGAGCCGCGCACGTTGATGACCTGGAGATCAAGCGGCGGCACGGGTCCGCTGGCCGCCCCGAACAAAATCATGAAGCCCCGGGGGCGGAGACAGTTCAGGCTCTTGTCGAAGGTAGAGGCGCCGACGCCGTCGTAGACCACGTCCACGCCGCGACCGCCAGTGATGCTCTTCACCTCGGGCTCGAAATCCTGCCGGCTGTACAGGATGACGTGATCGGCACCGGCCCCCTTCGCGAGCGCCGCCTTCTCTTCCGTGGAGACGGTGCCGATGACCGTGGCGCCGAGCATCTTGCCCATCTGGCACAGCAAGAGCCCCATGCCGCCTGCCGCGGCATGCACGAGGCACGTGTCGCCCTTCTTCAGCGGATAGCTCGACTTCACCAGGTAGTGCGCGGTCAGCCCCTGGAGCATAGCCGCGGCGCCGTCCTTCGCCGAGAGCCCCGCCGGCACCTTCACCAGCCGGTCCGCTGGCACGGTATTCATCTCTGCATAGGAGCCGGGCACTCCCGTCCAGGCTACGGTGTCGCCGACCTTGAGATCGGTGACACCCGACCCGATCGCCGAGACCGTCCCCGCGCCTTCGAGCCCGAGGGTCAGCGGAAGCGGCGCCTTGTAGGCGCCGGTGCGGAAATAGACATCGATGAAGTTGATGCCGGCCGCAGCGATCTTCACGGCGGCCTGCCCCGCACCGGGCGTCGGCTCGGGCACATCGTCGAGGCGGAGGACCTCCGGTCCCCCCGGTGTATGAACGCGTATCGCTTTCATGGGCGCCTCACACTTTCAGGAGCGTGCGAACTTCGTTCACGATTTCCTGCCGCCACGGCTCGACCTTCTCGGCCCGCAGCGCCTTCCGTGCCTCGAGCATCTTGGCTTCGATCTCCTCGGTCAGCTTCTGGGGCCGCTCGAGCAGCCGGGCGATCTCGTGCATGCCTTCGTCGAAGAAGGCGAAGACAGGGATGGAGCGGAATTGGCCCTTGTTCAGGTACTGGTCCATGATGTCGGGGTTCTTGTCGCGGAGGAACACCCGCGTCTCGATGTCCGGATTCCCCTCGACCAGCTTGAAGAGAACCGGCACATTGTAGAGCGCGTCCCCGCACCAGTCCTCGGTGATCACCATGATCTTGAGCTTGCCCATCTTCGCGAGGGCGGCCTTGTCCTCGGGCTTGATCTTGACCTCGGCGAGGAACTTCATGAACGTGTCCTTGTTCGTACCCATCTGGTCCAGGTACCCCTGCACGGTCATCCCCTGCGCGAACCGCTCCTTCGTGAGCATCGGCTCTCCTGTGCGCCGCGCCTATCGCATCGCGGCCAGATCAACGGTGAACTTCGCGACTTCCTTTTCCTCGGCGTCTCTCACCACCAGCACCACCCGGCTCTTCGGATCGATCCCCTCGGCCGGAAACGCGTAGACGCACTGCGCGGCGTACCGCCCGTTCTCCTCGCGGATTGCGGTGCGCTCGTTCTGGATGAAGCTCGCCCTCACCGTGTGCGATCCCACGATCATCTCGGGCGTGTAGAAGCGGGCGAAGTCGCTCTTGCCGCCGCGCAGGGTGACCCAGAAGGCGAGCTTGCCCTCGGAGTTCTTGAGCAGCGTCTCCACGTCGCGCGGCCTGAGCTCCTTGCTCTGAAACGCCGAGTTGCGCGCGGCGAGGGCCAAGCGGTGGAAGGGCGTCATCACCACCGCGGTCTGCCCCGTCGCGTCTTTGACCCGCCACTCCGCCCCGAACTCCTCCGCGACGATGCTTTTCTTCCCCGCACGGATCGCCTGATCACGGTCACGGTCCGTGAGGGCGAGCGATACCGCTTCACCGGGCGTCGCGGCGACCAGTGCCACCGCCAGCACCAGGAACGGAAGACACCGGTACTGTGAGGTTCTCCGGCCCATGTGAAGCCGTATTCTAACACACGCGTCGGGCGGCATTGCGGCGCCCCGCGCGACGCAGTAAGGTCTGCACATGCGATCCCTCGTGCTGGTGGCGGCCGCCGTGCTCTTCGGCACGGGCTGCGCCAGCGCTCCGTTCCCCGAGGAGCTGACGCGATCCGTGAATCGCTCGCTCACCCTGACGCAGATCCGCGCCGACCCTCGCGCACATCTCGGCGCTCGCGTCATGCTGGGCGGTGAGGTCCTGGTCGCGATCCCCAAGGCGGGCGGCACCGAGATCGAAGTGCTCGCCCACCGCCTGGACAGGGGCGATGCGCCCGAGAGAGGCGACACGTCCTCCGGCCGCTTCCTCGTCCGCACGCCGGATTTCCTCGACCCGGCGATCTACGCCCGCGGCCGCCGCATCACCGTGCTCGGCACGGTGGCGGGCGGCGAAGAGCGCCCGGTCGGCGAGCTGGCCTATGTGTACCCGGTCATCGCGGCGGAGCGGCTCAAGCTCTGGCCGAAGGAAGGACCATGGGTCGGCGGCGAGTACCCGCCGGTCCCGCTCGACTCGCCCGTGCTGCCGTACCCGCGCTAGTCGGCCATCCGGAAGTCCGGACGCTACCTCCGCCAGACGTTACTTCCCGATGACGACCGAGGAAAAGGTGGCGGGGTCCATGTAGAGGCCGGCGACGCGTCGAACCTCGGCGGCCGTCACCCGCGACACGCCCGCCTTGAAGCGGTCGGGCCAGTCGAGCCCCAGCTGATTGTCCTCCACCGTCACCAGGAGCCCGGCCATCTTGCCCGACGTATCGGTGCGGAGCGGATAGCTACCGATGAGATACGACTTCGCGAGGTCGAGCTCGCGCGGCGTGACGGTCTCGCGTCCCATGCGCGCCATCTCTTCCATCACCAGGCGCACCGCCTCGTCCACTGCGTCGAGTCGCGTCTGGAGTCCGACGAAGTATGAAGCGCCGTAGCGGCCCGGGCCGAGCGAGCTGTAGACGGAGTACACCAGCCCGCGCTCTTCCCGCACCTTGGTATAGAGACGCGAGGCCGAGCCGCCGCCCAGGACATAGTTGGCGACCACGAGCGAGAAGTAGTCGGGGTGGTCCTGCCTGATGCCGGGGCGAGCGAGCGATACGGTCGCCTGCGTCAGGTCCCGATGGATCACGCGTGATTCGACGGGCGGCGAGGCGGGCGTCGGTGGAATGACGGGGCGCACGGCCGCCGCCGCGGTCCAGCCGCCCAGGCTCGACAGGAAGTCACGCCGTACCTCGTCGCGCGTCACGTCGCCCACCACTGCGATGACGGCGGCATCCGGACGGTAGTTGTCCCGGTGGAACCCGACGACCTGGTCCCGGGTCAGGCGCTTCACCGACTCGACGGTGCCCGCGACCGGCCGGCTGTACGGATGTCCGGGATAGAGGAGGAGCGCCATGGCGCGGGCGGCCACCGTTCCAGGGTCCTGCTCCGATCGCTGGATGGCCGCCGCGATCTCTTCGCTCCTGCGCTTGAGCTCAGCCTCGGGGAAGGTCGGGGTGAGGAGCACCTCGGCGAGAAGGTCGAGCCCCATCCGAAGATCTTTCTTGAGCACGGAGAGCGAGAGGGTGGCTCCGTCGCGTCCGGCGTCTCCTTCCAGGCTGCCTCCTACGAACTCGATGGCCCGGTCGAGCTCGGGCCCCGTGCGCTTGGCCGTCCCGCGGGTGAGCAGGTCGGCGGTGAGGTTGGCGAGCCCGCCCGCGTCCGGCGGGTCGTAGACGGAGCCCGCCCGGAGATAGAGCCGCACCACCACGATGGGGATGGCCGGCCGCTCGGCCACGAGCAGCACCATGCCGTTCGGCAGCACCTCGCGATGAGCGAGCGGCGCCGCGGCGGCCGGAATGGCCAGCGCCGCCACCATCAGGCCTGCCGTGAGCCACAGACGTCGCATGACGGTTCTCCTCAATCGAGAGTCTTTCTGAACTTCAGCACGGCGAGCGAGAAGATGACAATCCCAAAGACGAGGAGCGGCAGAAGACTCGGCCAGAGATAGCTGAAGCCCACCCCCTTCAGCACGATGCCGCGCACGATGCGCAGGAAGTAGGTCAGCGGGATGATCGCGGACAGGTACTGCGCGACCGTGGGCATGCCTTCGATCGGGAACAGGAGACCCGAGAGATAGATGGAGGGCAGAAAGGTCAGGAAGGTGAGCTGCATCGCCTGCGGTACGGTGCGCGAGACGGCGGACAGGAAGATGCCGATGCCGAGCGTGCCCAGCATGAAGGCCGCCGCCAGCGCATAGAGCAGCGCCAGGCTGCCGCGGATGGGCACGTCGAACACATAGTGGGCGACAAGGAGCGTCATCGTCATCTGTCCGTAGGCGACCGCCAGATTCGGGATGATCTTGCCGAGGAGGAGCTCCCAGCGCCGGATCGGACTCACGATGAGGGCCTCCAGCGTGCCCTTCTCCCGCTCGCGCACCACCGACACCGCCATGGCGGTGATCGTGGTCTGCATCAGCAGCGCCCCGATGAGCCCGGGCACGATGAAGATGGCGGAGACGAGGTCGGGGTTGTACCAGGCGCGCACGCGGACGTCGAGCGGCGGCTCTCCGGTGCGGCCGACCGCGCTGCCTTCGAGAGTCCGCGTGATCATCTGCAGCGAGCGCTGGGCGCCGAGCGCGGCCGCCGCGTTCACGGCCGACGTCGCCACCAGCGGGTCGGAGGCATCCACGATGACCTGGATGTCGGCCGACTGGCGCGAGATCTGCCTCCCGAAGTCGGGCGGGATGACCACGCCAACCTTCGCCGAGCCCTCATCGATGAGTCGGGTCAGCTCGCGATGGCTTCCCACCCAGTAGAGCACGTCGAAATATTGGCTGTTGACCATCGCCTCGAGAAAGCTGCGCGCCTCCGGGCTACCCGATTGGTCGAACACCGCCGTGCGCACGTGCTTGACGTCCGTATTGATCGCCCAACCGAAGATGAAGAGCATGGCCACCGGCACCACCAGAGCGAGAACGAGGGCCAGCACGTCCCGCCTGAGGTGGATGAATTCCTTCACGATGATGCCGAGGAGTCGGGAGCCCACCTATTCGGTTCCGAGCGCCCGCAGCTGCTCGCGGAGGCGCGCCTTGCGCTCCTTGTCCACGAAGGAGACGAAGAGGTCCTCCACGGACGGCTCGACGTCGTGGACCCAGCGCGGCGGAAACCCCGCGCGCTCGAGAAACGCGCCCACCTCGGCCGCGCCCGCGTGCCCGGGGCCCAGCACCACGCGCAGGCGCGTGCCGATGCGCACCACCTCCTCCACCGCGTCCCAGTCGGCCAGGACGTCGGAGGCCCGGCGCAGGTCGGCCACCTCCACCTCGATGACCGGCCGCCGAAAGGTCTCGCTCTTGATCACGGCGGGC